>Ga0137403_10001474_pt1 | contig 29570 bp, 35 predicted proteins | sample CZOMad2_1_16fung_FD_122057 | JGI IMG/M metagenome (GOLD analysis project Ga0137403, IMG submission 122057) | Vadose zone soil fungal communities from Angelo Coast Range Reserve, California, USA - CZOMad2_1_16fungal (Hybrid Assembly) | ecosystem: Environmental > Terrestrial > Soil > Vadose zone... | reverse complement strand
CAGGTGAGGCTCGGCTACCCCGCCGATGCGAAACTCCTGATTATCAACGCCGATGATCTTGCCGTCGCACACTCTGAAGATGTCGCCAGTTTCGCTGCCCTGGAACAGGGGTGGGTCACTTCAGCGACAGTGATGGTGCCGTGCCCGTGGTTTACGGAAGTCGCCGCCTTTGCCAAAGCTCACCCGCAAGCCGACCTGGGCCTGCATCTTACCCTGACTGCGGAGTGGGATACTTATCGCTGGGGTCCAGTTGCTCCCCGCAACCTTGTCTCCAGCCTGGTTGCGGCGGACGGCAACTTCTACCCTGATCCCACGGATGTGGTTGCGCACGCCAAGCCCGACGAAGTGGAGATCGAGCTGCGCGCTCAGATCGACCGTGCCATCTCCACGGGGCTGCAACCTACGCACCTCGATGCGCACATGCATGCGCTCTACGCATCGCCGGAGCTGTTTGGCGTCTTTATCAAAGTGGCCCGCGCGTACAAGTTGCCCATCCGCCTCGCCCGCAACGAGCCGCTTTTTCAGCCGAGGCTCAGCCAGATGCTGCCGGGTGAACCGATCACCGACGCCATATTTTCGCCGGGTGAGGATGTCCCGGCGTCCGGCTGGACGGACTACTACGTCAATCTGGTAAAGAATCTCCAACCCGGCGTCACCGAGGTCTTCGTCCATTTAGCCAAAGACGACCCCGAAACACAGGCGATCATGATCAACCACGTTGGCTGGGGTGCGGCATGGCGTCAGCGCGAGTTCGACGCCATCTCAAGCCCGTCCTTTCGTAAGGCACTCGATGACAGTCATGTCATCCTCATTGGCTGGAAGGGAATCCGGAAGCTACTGAAACCATAGGGGATGAAGCTCGATCACGGCGCGGATCCTGAACGCCGCAAGGCACCTCGCACTACGGGGCGCTATGACCCGCGCAGTGCAACACGCCCAGGTAGGCGCTCCAAGGACCGACTGCGTCGCGATACTGGTGGGCCATCACGCGCGACAGCTGATGCAAATGAGTAAGGTCGTGGACTGCCCATGTCGCCAGTAACTGCGACAGCGTTACGACTCCCAGCCTTGGATGCCGACCTCGACGCTCCAGGTCTGCTGGTTGCAGATTCAAGACCCGAAGAGCTGCAAGATTTTCGCTCCGCAGGCGCGCGAAATCGTCCAGGAGTTGCTCCAGAGATCGGTCTCCACCCTCTCTCGACTGGGCGAAACGGTCGTAGGGATCGAATGGCCGCGCTTCACCGTGCTCCAGGATGATCCTCGCTCGCGGCATCCAGTCGGTGCGCTCGCCGACGATCAAGTGACCGACGATGTCGAAAGCGCTCCAGGTGTCTTTGCCCTCGTTGCCGCGCACCCAAGTATCGGGCAGCCCACGCAACAGCGTGTTGAGGCTTGCGGGTGTGCGTGTAAGAACTGCGATGGATTCGGCTAAATTGAATTCCGTCAAGTTTGCCATGCCAATGTGGATGCATGGTCAACGCTTTGGACTCAAACGACGGGCGAGGTTTTTGTCCTGGTCGGCCGCTCGGGTATACTTCGGCTGCCCTGATCTCCCGCAAGGAGTGTGCCTTGAATTACGCCACTATTCGCAGAGCCTTATGTTCGGTTTTCCTGTTCGCGACAGTTCTCACCTTGTTGGCGGCGGACCCGGCGCCACCACCGGCACCCCCGATCGCCAAGAAGGTTCCTAAGATCACCGAAATCAACAGCCGCAAGCTGGTCGACAACTATTTCTGGCTGCGCGACAAACCGAACCCTGAGGTCCGGGCTTACCTCGAAGCCGAGAACGCCTACACCGACGCGATCCTGAAGCCGACGGAGCTGTTCCAGAAGAAGCTTTACGACGAGATGCTCAGCCGCGTCAAGGAGACTGACGTCGAGGTTCCCTACAAAGAGGGTGAGTACTGGTATTACACCCGCTCCGAAGCCGGCAAGCAGTATGGTATTCGCTGCCGGAAAAAGGGCAGCATGGATGCTCCCGAAGAGGTTGTGCTGGACGTGAACGAGTTGGCGAAAGGACAGGCTTTCATGTCCGTGCAGGCCTACGCGGTCAGCGACGACGGCAACCTGCTCGCCTATACGATGGATAACACTGGATTCCGCCAGTTCACATTAGTGGTAAAGGATTTGCGGACAGGGAAGCTTCTCTCGGACCATGCTGAGCGCGTTGGGTCCTTGGTTTGGGCCACCGACAACAAGACAATCTTCTATACGGTCGAAGACGCAGTCAGCAAGCGCCAGTACCAACTCTACCGGCACACAGCCGGAACTGCAGGGCCGGATGATCTGATCTACGAGGAGAAAGACGAACGGTTCGATGTCGAAGTCGATCGAACGCGGAGCAAGGGATATATTTTCCTGGTTTCCGGCAGCCACACTACCAGCGAGGCGCGTTACATCCCTGCCAGCCAGCCCATGGCCGAGTGGAAGGTGCTGGAGCCTCGCAAGCAGGACGTCGAGTACTACCCGGACCACAATGGGGACTTTTTCTACATTCGGGTCAACGATACGGGGCGCAATTTTCGATTGGTGAAAGCTCCCGTGTCCGATCCACGCTCCCAGAACTGGCGGGAAGTGGTTCCCCAGAGCGATACGGTTATGTTCGATGACTTCGAATTCTTCAAGACCTATTATCTCTCCTACGAGCGGGAGAGTGGGCTACCGCAGATCCGAGTAACACGCCTGAGCGATGGAAAGTCGCGGCGGGTAGAGTTTCCGGAGCCTGCCTATGTCGCGCGCTCCTACGTGAACCGCGAGTATGACGCTGCACAATTTCGCTATTCCTATCAGTCTTACATCACGCCGCCGTCGGTCTTTGAATACGACACGGAGGATGCAAAATCTAAACTCTTGAAGCAGAAAGAAGTGCCCGGCGGATACGACGCGACGCGCTATCAGGTCGAGCAGATCTATGCGACCGCGTCCGATGGAGTGAAGGTTCCCATTTCTGTGCTCCATTTAAAGAACGAAAAACTGGACGGCAGCGGAGCCCTGTACCTAACCGGTTACGGTTCCTATGGTGTCCCCAACGACGTATATTTCAACTCCAACCTGTTCAGCCTGGTCGACCGCGGGGTCACCGTCGCGGATGCGCACATTCGCGGGGGCGGCGAACTGGGCAAGGCCTGGCACGACGACGGGCGCATGATGCACAAGAAGAACACATTTACCGACTTCATTGTCTGCGCCGAGTATCTGGTCTCTCATGGGTACGGCTCCAAGGATCGTCTGACCATTGAGGGCCGGAGCGCCGGCGGCTTGCTCATGGGCGCAGTGCTCAATATGCGGCCCGACCTGTTCCATGCTGCGATCGTAGGGGTTCCCTTCGTCGACGTCATCAACACCGAACTTGACGAATCACTACCTCTGACTGTCGCTGAGTGGGAAGAGTGGGGCAATCCGAAAGAGAAGGCGGCCTTCGACTACATGATTTCGTACTCGCCTTACGACAATATCGAGAATAAGACCTACCCCAACATGCTGGTGCGAACCTCGTTCAACGATAGTCAAGTGATGTATTGGGAACCCGCAAAGTACGTCGCTAAGATGCGCGCCACGCGGACCGACCGTAACCTTTTGCTCCTGAAGGCCAACATGGGCCCGGCCGGCCACGGCGGCGCCTCAGGACGCTATGACCGGATCAAAGACGCGGCATTTGATTACGCTTTCCTACTTACGCAGATGGGGATCGATCATTAGATCACGATCACTGATCACGCACTCGGCTTGATCGTCCAGCCGGCCACTGCGCCTAGGAAAGCAGCTTCTTGAGCGGGTCCCAATAATGGGCGTGCCAACCCTCCGCCAAGTGTTCGGCGTCCCCCTTGGGGAATCCGGTGTGATCAAAAACGATCTTGGTGCCAGCACCAAGTTGGGTGAGTTCGAATTTGACGATCGAGTAAAGGCCGCGATCCCAACTGCCGACGCGCCATGCCTGCACAATCAGTTCGTTCGGCACTAATTCCAGGTGGCGGCCAACGATATAGCCACCGAACAACGCAAAGGCTCCGCCCACGTCGCGACTGATTTCCGTTGGCTTTTTCATTTTCGCCATGAAATCCGACTGCATGACTCCGCTGATCTGGATGACTTTGTCGAATTGCTGGCTGTCCATCAGTGCTTTGAAGACTCGCGCCGGACTTGCCGTGAACGTCGGCTGCTGATGGATGGCTTCGGCAGAATGAGAAATTTCCTCCGGCGCCCCTGCCAAGGTCTGAGCCGGCCATAAGGCCACACTGCCAGCCGCCAACGCGCTGGTGGCGAGCCATTGTCGGCGGGTTGCGAGATTCTTCGCTTGGGTCGTTCGTTCGGCTCCAATCATTCTGCCTCCGTTGCTTTGAAATCCAATCCGGCTGCCATCTCAGCACGGTGACAAAATATGTTCAACATAATATTATTCGGCGGACCGGAGCATGCGACACGGTCGTTTGATGGTGCGATGCACGCCAAGGGGGCAAGGACCATGCCATACAGCGCAGACCACAGAATCGCCAGGCGGGAACAGATTGTCGATAGCGCCCGCCACCTCTTCAATCGCCACGGGTTCGACCGCGTCTCCGTGAAACAGATCATGGCCGGAGCCGGACTCACGCACGGAGGTTTCTATAGCTATTTCGAGACGAAAGGCGACCTGTACGCAGAGGTGCTGCGCTGCTTCTTCACCGACCCCAACTGGAAGCACCGCTGGAAGGGGTTGGAAGTAGATTTGTGCTCCGACGAAGCGGGACCGCAGATCGTGCGGGCCTACCTGTCGCCTCAACACTTTGCGGATGTGGAAAACTCGTGCCCCATGGTGGCTTTGCCGACCGATGTCCGGCGCAGCGATCCTCACGTGAGAAGTGCGTTTGAAACGGTGTTCCAGGCCATGGTTAGTGCTCTGCAGAAAAATTCTAGGGGCGTCAAGCATCCCGACCGCGGCCGAGCGCAAGCCATCGCGGCTCTATGCATCGGAGGCATGGTCGTTGCACGGGCGATGAACGACGGACCGGCGACGGGGGAACTCCGGAATGCTTGTATGAAGGTTGCGCTGGAGCTTGGCAATTGGAACAAAAAAGCAAGGATACAAAAGTCGCGAACTAGAGTAGTCTCGGCTACCGAGTCATCACGAATCGGTACCAGGGCGCATCGGAAGGGCTGAGGTCCACCAGCACTACTCCATCAAGTAGCCCGGCTCACCATAGGGGACCCAACCTTGCTTCCTGGAATTGCGGGGACGGGCCACCTGGATTGGAGAGATGAATGACGGCTAGAAAGGCCTTGGCTTCGGGATCGTAAGTAAGGGTAATCCGTCCGCCGCTTCCGGAAGAGCCACTCGAACCGTCGCTTCCATTGAGGCCATCGCGTCCGCTACTCCCGCTCGGTGTTCCAATTCCGCCGGAGCCGCCGCGTCCGCCCCGGCCACCTTTTCCACCAGATCCTCCGGCGCCTCCCACGGATGCCACACTGAGGGAGCCTCCCTGCGGGTCCACCAAGAAAAGCCTCTCGTCCCGTCCCGCCGATACTCTTGCTTGGAGGAGAGGGTGACTCCCGGACTTGAGCACCACCTGGACCCGCACGTCAGGGCCATCGCCAGCCGGTCCTCCACTGCTCCCGTCCGACCCATTGCTTCCGTCCGAACCGTTTCCGCCAGCCGACGGGTTATTGGGATCAATCGACCCCATGCTGCCGCTCATCCCATCGGCCCCATTGCTACCGTCGAGTCCGTTGGAGCCGGTACTGCCGGAAAAAATAGCGCTGAAGTTATAGTCATAGCGCACGGGAACGTCGAGCTCAGCGCGAAGATGCGGATGGCTGGGCACGGTGATCACTACGTGGCCCACCTTGCCTTCGCTGACTCTCGGGTCCGCTGGCAGGGAAAGCGTACCCTTCTGGTTCGCCGTTACAACGCTGGCGGCAACCGTGATGTTTTTCCAAAGTACCTTGCCCTTGCCGGCCCCTTCCGTCGTCAATACCTCGCCGCCAGGCTCGGTGAATGCCGCGATTAGCGGTGATTTCTGTCCTGGAGCGATGCCCGGTCCGCTTGGCAGGCTGGCCGTCATGGACACGACAGGAGTCTGATCCAGATAAACCTTGCGGCCTAGTCGGACCTGGAGGGGAGCGCAGCCACTCAGGTCGATCAGACTGGCGAGGACAAGGAATGCGGCCCAACGAGAGCGCCGAATGCAATGTTCAGAAACTGGAATGAAAGAAGAGTTGGCCACCGCGAATTTGCTCACGATTCGCCCCCGTCGGCAGGATACGGCGTTTCGCCTCTCACTGGGTTCCGGTAAAGGCCGAGTGGCGCGATATCCTTCAATGATTCGAACACGAGGTTGGCCGATCAGTCACGTCTTTTTGTTTCATCCCAGGTAAAGTTCTGTGAAGTTTTCCAGCGGTTTTGTCACGATGGCGTCAGCCTGACGACGATTTCCTCGCGGTCCTTCTGGAAAAGAAAACCCCGCCCTCCCTATTCGGAAGCACGGGGTTGCGGCGCGACAATCGGTTTGCGGCTGAGTTACTTCTTTTCGGCGGTTTCGGTGCGTTCCTGACGGGGCGTCATGGAGACCACAATATAGTCGCGTTCCTTGTCGTCCATGTCTTCCACACGCAACTTCATCTTGTCCTTATCCAGACGGAATTGAGCCTTCTGCCCTACTGGCAATAGAACCGGATGCTTGTCGTCCTTGGGACGGATCCGGTAAATGATCCGGTCGGACTGCAGCAAATATTCCTGGCACAGCAGCATGTGGGTCTTCTGATGGGCACCGTCTGTGCCGATGATCTCACCAGCAAAGCTCTTTCCGCTCTTCTGGTCGGTACCGCACTCTGCGGAATCCATTTGCAACAGCGTGCCGGAATCGTGGGCGTGATCCTTGGCATACGCGCCCGCCGACGCTAGAGCTAGAACCAACGTTAGACTTGCCGCTTTCGTCTTCATTCTCAAAGTGCCTCCATGAAATTGCCGCGGGGAACGGATATATCTACGGACATATCTAATGACGTACTAACAATGGTAGCGAGCCGAATCTCGTGACACACATTACGAACGTCCAAGAACCAACGCACTCGCTCATACGGATTTTTATAATTGCTCGACAAGTGTTTGGTACCATGGTACATTGGTACAGATGACGAAGAACACTGACACCGCCTACCTGGAAGTCGAACGTATTCAGACCGGCGTGCGCATGGAAAAGCGGTTATTGAAGGTCCTCAAGGCTGTAGCGGAATTGAAAGACATGACGCTCGGCGACTTGCTGGAAGGCGTGATCCTGCATGCGTTCGAGGGGAAGTCTCCTTTTTCGACGGAGACGCTGAAGGAAATTGAACAGTTCAAGAAAATCTACGGGATGACCTTGCGGGCAGCCGACAGTCATCACCTTAAGGAGCGAGCAAAATGAACAAGGGAATCTTTCTCGCGCTGGCGATCCTAGTGTTAGCAGGCGCGGCAGGAGTTGGGTACCACCTCTACCATCGCGGCGCGTCCTCTGGACCGGCCTACCATGTGCGGACGGAGTTTGAGTTCATGGTCCACGCACCCTATAGCGCCGCCGCGCCTCTGTTTGGACCGGAAGGCGAGAAAGCCTGGGCGTCAGACTCTTGGCATCCGCATTTTGTATATCCGCAGCCGGCGCGCGATATCGAGGGCGCGGTATTCCAGGTCAGTCACGGCCATCATCACAGCACGTGGGTGAACACGGCATTCGATCTGGAGCAGGGGCATATTCAGTACGTTTATATGATTCCCGGGATGATGGTCACGTTGATCGATCTCCACCTATCGAAGCCGACCGCTGATACCACAGACGTCCGGGTGGCTTACGAACGGACTGCTCTGAGGCCCGCTGCCAACGAGCATGTGCGTGAGTTTGGCGAAGCCGATAAGAAGAACGGAAAAATATGGGGCGACGACATCGAGCGCTACCTTGCGACGCAGCGACATCCGTAAAGCCGCAACTGGGACGTGACTCCAGAAGCTGACCCTCCATTACATACTCAGAGCGCTTCGAAAAGCTCCTCGTGCCCAGGGCCGCGATTCCGGGATAACGCCCGAGTGATCTCGGTGAGCCTGCGGTAATTGGATAACAGTTCAATGCCGTGCAGCACCCTCAGATTGGGAATTCGGGGCAATAGTTGGGCTGGCCAACGGTCGATCCGCAACGCTCCCCAAATCCAGAGCTTCACGCTAGCCGCGACGGCATACATGCGAAGCTCGGTGACCATTTGCAGTGCTTCCACTACCAACTGCTCCTGTAGGTTGTAGTCTTTAGGGTCCTTCCCAGCCATTTGGGTGTATTCCCCAGCGACCCAGTTCTGGATCACGCGCACATTGTGGTTGACGCGGTCGAGGTACTCGCGTACCAGCCGGATGTGCGTATCCAACTCCCGGCGGTAGGCTTCGTCTGACAAAGATTCCCTTAAGGTGAGCGGAACCAGCGGATCGAGTAGTGCCGCGAGTTCCAGCACATCAACCTGGCGCACGAAAAGCGCGACGTCATCCAGAGTGCTGGGAGGGCGGTGGTAGACATAGCGTGCGGCGACAGCGAGGAGTCCGAGTGCACCAAGAAAGGGCAGAAGAAATAGCGAAGCGTGCAACGCGGAGGTAATATTCATATCGGCCAAGCCAAGGGTGCCGCGGATTTTGTGCTGCTTTGTCTTGGGCCCGTCGTGCCGGTCTGCATCAGTCTCAAACTAACGCGCACCCTTTCTAACAAAAGAACGTAGGTTACGCAACTGGAATTTTACGTCATCGATAAAGTCCCTGGGTGGCGTGCCACTTGTCGTTTTACCGGGAATCGGATAGATAGCACCGGAAAGCCAGAGCATCAAGGCTATCAGATAGCCCAGCGATTGGGACTCCCTGCTTACCAAGGCAAAACTCTCGCCAAACATTCCCCGCATCGACCCGCCAAATGCCGCCGCCAGCGAGGCCACGCCGAAACCCAGAATGAACCGGTTCTCGTGCGTTCGTCCACCCACGTGCAAGAGTGCGCCCAGCAGGAAATACATCAGGGCGACGCCCAGAATGGCATACTGCAACATTACCGTGGCGCTCACTAGAGCAGCGGCGGCGGGCGTCATCTCCACCAGCGGAAAGCGATCGTAGTGATATCCCCGCCACGCCGAGTACCCTAAAGCAGCCGCAACCGATGCAGGAAGAACGAGCCGAAACCACCGCAGCAACCGGAAACTCGCAAAGACGCGCCAGAAGCTCTCCAGCACGGCCAGGACCGTGAGTCCGATCTCCAGAGGCGCGCTGATCCAATAAAACTCAAAATAGAAAGCCTCGTGGGATAAGGCAATCGATCCGACGATGGTCCGCAGCAGGATGAATACGAGGTAGGCCAAGAAGACAGGCACCTCGCGCCAGCCGCCCCATCGTGAGAGACACACAATGACGCCGACTTCCAGCGCGATGCAGATAGCCTGTACCGCCAGCTCGATCCAATGCATAAGTGCCTGCGGTGGTTCAGCTTACAGGAGCCCACCGCAGGCTTCAAGCAAAGCCGTTTGGGTTGTGTGAGAACTAGCTCTGTGTGCCGCCGGGCTTCTTACCCCACGGCACAGGCAGCGAATCCGCCACTACTGGTGGCGCCACAGCACTCGCACTGCCTGGCTTTTTGCCCCACGGCACCGGCAAGGAATCCGCGACAGCCTGCGGAGAAATGACGCCAATGCAATGAGGCGGTCCGGCCTTGCACCATGGCACCGGCAGCGAATCCGCAACAACGTGAGGCATGGTCACAGCTGGCTGCCGCGGTGCAGCGTTGACACCGCGTTCAGCCAAAGGAACCGCTATCGCCATCAGCAGCATGACAGTGAGACCAAACAGCCTGCGTACATTCTTCATGGGGAGATCCTCCTTGTGTTTATGGGTCGGTCAAAATAGACAGTCCCGGCTCTGATATGGGGACCCGAGAGGCAAAGTACAGAGGAGAGAGCTGGCTTAGCAATATTCTGCTACTGGAACCAAGAAAAATGTAGGAATTATTGAGGCGGTGTCGAAACAATCACCGGGAATGGAATATCTAAGGAAAACACCTGAGTTTGGCGCGCTTATTCAGGCGCTTTGCTGCCGCCAGTGCGCGATCTCGCGAAGTCCTCGGGCGTCAGTTCGCTCGAACAGGCGCACGAGGTGGCGAATGTTCTCGAATTCGTGGATATCTGCCCAGACTTCTGCCTGCCAGCTATGGTCGTGAACGGCGGTCACGCCGCAGGAAGCACAGCGTGTGTGCCACTGCGTGGGGTGGGCGGCAACAGCGGTCCCAGCTCCGGCGCCGAGTTCGATGAAGACCGACCGGACGTCCTCAATTTCGTCCTCCTCGCCCACAACATGTTCATACCGCAGGAGATAGCCAAGACGTAGGCGGCGGGCAGTAACCTCGGCTTCGGCTCGAGTCGCGAAGGGTCCGTATTCCACCCGGGTGCGCTCGGTGGAATCACACGCCATCCAGAAGGTTTCGGTCAGGGCCATGGGTTTTAAGATCCGGTGTTGCGGAATCGGCATCGCATAGTTCGCCGTACTTGAGCATGGAGCAAGCCAAGGCCCGCAGATGCGTAAGTAGGTCGTAGTGCTTGCAATCGCTTAGCAGCCGCCGGCAAGCATCGCGCGGGTTTGGCTGCAACTGGTTGCAGAGTTGTTCCCAAGAACACCCTTTCCTGGATGTGCAAGTGACCCCCAACGGTCTTCGACCATTGCCTGGCATGAACTTGGTCACTGGCCAATCCCAGCTGGCCGGATATAGGATGAACCCATGCCTGCTCAGTCCGATCGAGCCGTTTCAGTCAGTTCGTCGAACGGAGATGTCAGATGGGTAAGCGCCGAGAACCCAGAAAGCCTGTTCAAGTAACCGTCCGAATCCTGGGAACAGATGCCGCCGGACGGCCATTCGCTGAGAAAGTCGAGACCTTGGACGTGAGCCGGTCCGGTCTGCACTTGCGCGGCCTCTCCGTTGCCCTCAAGCTCGAGGACACGGTCTCAGTCAGCTACAAAGACCAGAAGGCTCGCTACCACGTAAAGTGGCTGATACCGGCACCGACAGTCCCTGGCAGTCCGGCCCGGTGGAATGCAGGTTTGGAAAATCACTCCCCAGAACGAAATATCTTTGACTTTCCGCTCCCGACGCCCATCCTCGATAACTATGTAGGCCGATCCTCGAGCGGGTTGCCGGGTGGTTCCGCGGCAGAGCGCCGGACGCTCCCGCGAATGCGCTGTGTTGCGTCGGCGGAACTGCATCCGGACGGAACGGGCGCACCCATCATGGCGGGGATCGCCGACCTCAGCCTGGGCGGCTGCTTTGTCGATATGCCGATGAGTCTTCCCATCCGAACGCAACTCAAGATTGTCATCTGGCTCGACTCCGTGAAGTTCCAGGCCTCGGCAATGGTGAGCAACACTCGCCCTGGGTTCGGTATGGGATTGCATTTCACTGGCCTGCCACAAGAGGAGAGGACCAAGCTTGAAGCTTATCTGGCCAAGATTCCACGCTACCCTTTCCAAAGCCCTCGTTAGCCCGGCGACAAACTAGGCTGGGATTCCTGGAATGGGATGGGCCAGCCCGGCTGCCTGTCCTTCGGCTTCTGGACCGACCGTTGGGCCGACCGTTCCGTCGAGCCCGCCTTCAACTGCGCGAAGAGAGCCCTCCCATTTCGCTCCGCCGTGGCTGGCCACATATAGCGCCAGTTCCAGCCGGCTCCATACACCCAACTTGTCAAAGGCGCTGCGCAGATGATTCTTAACGACCTGTTCACTGGTGTGGATTCGCTCAGCAATATCGCGATTCGTAAGTCCTTCCCACACCAGCGTAGCGACCACACGTTCCTTCAAAGTCAGGCGATCTCGCGGCGGTTGCATAGGTGCTCCTTTTCGTAGACTGCGGTAGCTAAGATCACGCGCTTACGTCCCTGCTTGATGCCCGCTCGCAAGAACAATGTGCGCAGGTGCTGCTTGACGGTGCGAGGACTGATGCTGAGCTGGCGCGCAATCTCCTTATTGCTGCACCCCTGCCCCAGCAGGCGAAGTACGTCTTCATCCCGGGGAGTAATCTTGATCACGTTCGGGTCGACCACGTTGTTTCCCTCCTTGTAGTTTGGGCGCTTAGGGGATCTTGCAGTCCGCTGCGTCCGGCACTATCGCATTTGCAAGGAAGCCGCCAAACGATGATTGGAGCTAAAGGGTAGGAAACTCCGACACTTACGAGAGGACGTGGAAAACAGGAGGGCGGCAGGCGGACCGTAAGGGGCGCACCGTCCCGAATTGGGCGGAACGGCACCTCCTCCAAGCTGGGTTACTACGCTGACCTGTTTGGGGTGGTCGGTCCACGTGAAACCCTAAGGGCGACGCCTGTTGAGTGCAAACTTTTGCAGTCAGAGACAAGTTCGAAGGTTCAGTTTCGTCTTGGATCATCGCGCTCTGGGCCCGGCAAGCGGCACGGTACCAGCTCGCTTTTTTGCCTACATGGTGCTGCAAGGACTACACTTAGCGCATCTCACGTTGTGACGAGCGCGCGTAGGCTCCTACAAGTTTTGCCCGGTCTTGCCGGCGAACGCTGGAGCTACTCGGCTCCCAGTCTTTGGATCGCCAATTGCATTCTGCACAGGAAACGGTGTGAAATCGGATTGGTGAATGTTGCTGACTAAAGTAACCGGCACGATGAAAACAAGGGCTCAATTGGATGAGCGGTCGTTCGAGCAGTTGTTGGCTGCAGCCTACATGTTGCAGCAGCAGCGCGAGTCGATACCGTTCGTGTCCGCTCGACCTCAGCCTGCGATGAACGAAGCCGAGCGGCTGGCAGCAATCGCTGAAGCCCAGGCCTTGGTGCATGGCAATCAGCTCCGTTTGCAGGAAAGATTGCAGTTGGTTGCCGAACGCGCTCAACGCATCACGGGCGGAGTTGGCGCGGCGATCTGGCTCTTGCGAGGATCGCGGGCCGTGTGCCAGTTAGCCTCCGGGGTGTTATCGGTGAGCGCTGGCCAGAGTATTGCACTCGAGGGCAGCCGGCTAACCGCGTGTCTGCGCGATGGCGCTGTTTTTCACTGCGCCGACGCGAAGTCAGATCCACGCACACGCTTTGACGCTCTTCCCGGCGTCGCCGACGGATCGGTACTGGCTGTACCTATTCATTTCGAAGGACGGGTGCAGGGCGCATTGGAGGTCACCTTTGCCCAAGCCTGGGGTTTCGAAGACGCCGACGTGCGCACCTGCCAGATTTTGAGTGGACTGGTCAGCGAAACCGTGGCGTTAGCTGCCGGCCAGGAGCAGATGAACATTCTACATTCGGAACGAGCTACGCTCTTGGACGCTCTGGACCGGCTGCAACCTCATCTTTCTAAGCTTTTCAACAACGCTAGTGTTTCAGAGCCAGCGCAAAACCGGATAAACCACCAAACAGAAGATCCGGACGAAACATATCTTCCGCCCATCGATGTACCTCCCGCTCCGATGGGACCGACCCACGGCCTTGCACGTTTAGGGAAATACTTATTGAATCAACAGGAGCACGGCAGGTCTGCCCCGCAAGATTTGGAACAGGAAGCTGCATCCAGGCTAGCACCCAGAGAAGTACACACGGCTCTAAATTACTCCGTCACGGCGCAACAGCCGGATACCCGCGCCAAGCGCGCGAGTGCGTCGCACACATCCGAGGAGCAGGATTTCGAATCTCACACTTTCGACTCCCACGAGTTGGAATCCGAGACCGCGCCTTATTCGCGGTCTTATGCTCAACCTTATGATGAGGAGTATGCGCTAGAAACCGTCCGGCCGGAACCGAGCACCCTAACACCAGCCGACGAGCCCTGGTTGCACGCGGAACCAGAAACGCCTGCCGCGGTACAACCCGACACAATGCGCGGATTCTGGCAATTGCATGGCGCGGACGTTTGCTTGGCGGCCTCAGCGATCGTGCTCGCGGCCAGCCTAACTTGGGCTCTCTGGCCCCACCCGAAAAAGACCATTGCGACGTCGAATGCTGCCGCCGCTGCTGCGCCCGCCGAACCCAAACTCTCCGCGTTTGAGGAGTTGCTGGTTTCGATGGGTCTCGCAGAAGCGCCTCCGCCTCCAGTGGCCTACACAGGCACACCAGGAACGCGAGTTTGGGTAGACATCAACAACGCGCTTTACTACTGCCCCGGCGCGGAACCTTACGGAAAAACTCCCAAAGGCAAATTCCTGACCCAGCGCGAGGCTCAGGATGAACAGTTCCAGCCCGCGCGCGGCCAGCCCTGCGACTAAGGAGGTCGGGGTTGCGTCCATGCGTCCAAAAGACCAGTTCGTGAACAACCCAGAACTCTCGATGTAACCCCGTCTAGAGTTTCCGGCCTTATTTTCTACAGGGAATTTTGTTTTGAGATTTCTCCTCGGAGGCCTCAGAATTGTGGAAAAATAGCAGGTTGGAGAGAACAGCCTTGGCGACTGCGGATCGGGAAACAACAGATCGGGAGCCAGAATCACCGCGAGGCTCAGCATCGCCTGCACTACCCAACGCTCGCCTGAATCCTCTGCTGAATCCCCTTTTGGCGAAACAACTCGGTCGATGGGCCCACATTTACTACACCGCTTCCGTGGATAAGCGCGAGGCGGCCATCGAAAAGCTGGTCTGCGAACTGGAAGCGGAAGAGGCAAGCCTCGCTGGGACCGATAGTTCCTCAGGGGCGCGAGAAGCGTCGCAGCAAGGTCCTGCTGTGCCGCGAATTGCCGGCCCGGTTCTGGTGGCCCAGCCGACGGAAGTGGCTCCGCTGGGACCGCCAGTGGTCGAGATTCCGAAGCCCGAGCGGCCCATGTCTGAGCAGCCAGGGTTGGAGCACCCGACAGTCGAAAGTCGCGTCACCGAACACCAAAACAGCGAGCCAGAAAGCGTGCGTCCGCTGTGGCCCCGTCCGCAAACCGTCGAACAGGCTCCGGAGACCGTTCCCGAATCCTGGCAGGAACTGCTCCGCCGCACTGGCAACGCACCTTCGAGTGTACCGCTACAAGATCGGTGGCGGATGCCGTCTGTCCGCGAAACGGAATTGCCCCCCGAATCTCGCACCGATGGCTCCTATGTCTCTCGTGATGCGGTCCCTTATGCCCACTCCTTCGACGACCTGTTGGCAAAATCCGAGCAAATCCAAATGCTCCAGCCTCCAGCGCGAAGCTGGCGTCGCCCCTTGATTGCAGTCGTGGTTCTGGCCGTGTTGGGCGGGGGGCTCTGGAGGATCCAGAGCCGTCGCTTCAACACCGGGGCCGAGCAGGCCCGCAAACCTCAAGCGCCCGCGCTTCAACAGCCCCCAGTTCCGCAGCCCACAGCTCCGCCACCGGTTGCTGCGGCGCCCGCAGCCACTGCGTCGTCCCAGCAGACGTCGCCTCTCCCTGCGGCAAGAGCGACGACGCCCAAGGCGCCCAATATGAGTCCCGGGAACAACAGCCCAAGCTTCGCCCATGGTCCATCGCCGCAAACACCGCCGACGGCGGACGCGACCCTACCGTCCGACCTTGACTTGGAAGCAGGCATGCGCGCATTGCAGGGACCGCAAAGAAATAGCGCCGAGGCGGCACGCCATCTTTGGCAATCGGTGAAAAATAAGAATAGCTCCGCTCTCATCCCGCTGGCCGGGCTCTATGCCAAGGGCGATGGCGTAACGAAGGACTGCGATCAGGCCAAGATCCTTCTCGACGCAGCCACGAGACAGGCGAAATCCCACGCTCAATTTCTACGTGTGGAAATGATCCGGGCCGACCTACGCAGTTCGGGCTGTGAATAGTTTCCAATTTCAGCAAGAACGACTAGTACCCCCCTCCCCCTCCCCCTATCTTTTGGAATCAACAAGATACTCGATGGACAATCCCAAATCTTTGAGTTCAAGGGACTTATGCAGAAAATCCGGAAAACAAAAGGAGATAGGTCTCTCGATGATCCATTTCCGGTACAGCCCCCTTGTATATATGGTGTGGCCAATGGGTTCTTAAGTCAACGACTAATTCTGGAATTTTGGTCGGCGGGTTCCAAATGTGGCGGCGAAGGGAACGTTGCGGGTATTTCGAAACGGGTCCGGAAGCGAAGCTGGTGAGCGTGCGGATGGTACGGATTCCGGCGGGGAATGCCATGCGGGGGCATCTTTGGATGGATGAGGTGCAGTTGACGCGGTTGGAATTGTAGGGGCAGTTCCGTCTGCCCTGCACGCACCCGAAAAAGCAGGGAACGTCCGGTCTGTCCCACGAGTTTCTCCCAGCCTTTTTTGTTACTGAAGCACGTTGCATCGGGAGCACCGCCACCCACCCTTGCAAAAAACGCAAGGATGGGGCACCCATCTTGTCCGGAATTGGAACAGAGAGGCCAAAAGCCTGGGCCACCCGCCAATCCCACCCTTGCAAACGCGCAAGGGTGAGGCACCCATCTGGGAGATTAAAGCCTGGGCCACCCGCCACCGGCCAGACTCTTGAGTTGCGCTCGCTCTCGCGGTTCGAGGTCATCTAACCCAAACGTAAGTGCATATTCTCCCAAAGTTGAACGCAAAACCATGTTGTCTCCGAAGTCTTGATCGGTGGACATCTCCGGGACGAACGACCTCTCCCCGGAAAAGAACAGTTCGAAAGCAGCATTTGGCAACACTCTGGCATATGACTTATTGCCAACATCGCCCAGCAAGGACGGGTCATCAACAAGCGGAGCATACCTGATCCCAATAATGTCGCCTTCTTGTGTTCGGAGAAAATCGTAAAACCCAGTCCAATCACCCTGTCCGACATCCTGATACGTTACTGAATCTATGTTAACCTCTCCGTTAATAATACCGGGCGATACTCTGCACTTCAGCGTTTCGGATAGAACTGTGATGAGTAGCATTCTTAATTTATCTGAGCCAAAGCTCTGTTAACAAGGATCAGACGCTCGGCTTGGACGCCTCCAGCGTCCTTACCGGCGCTTATTGCAGCCTCTGCCACGCTCTTGTAGGTTTCAAGCGTTTCACGGGTCAGCCCTGGGGGGATCTCAAAGTTGGCCCCTCTGGACTGCACGCCCTTCATAGCATCGCCGAGGAACTCCTTAAGCAGGTCGCGCTGCTCTTTTGAAAGAGCTTTTGCTGCTTGCGCAGCCAACTCCCGCTCCGTTTGTGCAGATACGCCCGCAGCAGCATCTCCAGCTACGCCCCCAGCAGCGTCTGCGGCTCCGCTCCCAAATAACCCTCCGATGTAACCAAATGCTCTGCCGAATAGGAGCGATCCAACTTTACCACCAACTACGGTCATCACAATATCCGGACTCACATCGTTGACCGCGCCGAGGTCCGGTCTGGGCCCTGGGTGGGCGGCATCATAGGCCCTTAGCATTCGCTCGATTGCCGCGAGTTCCGCGGCTTTATCTCGATCAGCTTGATCCCTCGCCCTCTTCTCTGCCGCGTCGACCTCCGCGCACGACTCTCCGCCGTTGCCATCATCGTGGAACCCACCGCCGAACCCCACCTGCACACAAGCATTACCTGTGGGATCGCTGTAGATTGTTGGGTCATTGCGAACATAAGTGTACAGATTCCAGCTTTGGGGACTCGCAGGATCTTGGTCTTCGAGAGGTTCATCCGGAGTAACAAACCGGCCCAATGAACTTCCGTAGTATCGAGCGCCGAAATCGTCCAACCCGGATTCGGTATCCCGTTCCTTGCCGGTAAACTTGTAGCGATTGGGATCCCCGTTTGTGATCGGAATCTCCCCGCCGTAGGGATAGTAGTCAGACTCTTCGAGCGGGGGCATGGCTCCCAAGCTGTTTGTAACGACGCTGGCCGATCCCAGGCTGTCCGCGAAGTAGTACTTCACGCTATTATCCGCGTCGCGACGGGCAACTCGCTTACCGTCGAAGTAGATGTATTCTGAAATCAGCGTCCCGGAACCGTTCGTCTCGTCAAGGACGTTGCCAGTTGCGCCGTACCAGTACAGGGTTACGGCTGGGGCAGCTTTTTGAATGCGCTGTTCGTCGCCATCGTAGGTGTAGGTAGCGCCTCCGGCCGTTTTGAGCAGTCCTGTCGCATTGTACGTATAAGCGGCGGAGCCGTTGGACGTCACGTTTCCGGCAGCATCGTAGCCTAAGCCGGGGAGCTGGTTCAGACTTGTGGCGGGGGCCGCATTCAGAGCTTCGTAATTAGTTTTCCGGTTACCGGACCGCGGTTGGTCAAATTGCCCCAGGCGTCGATGGTGAAGGTCTCTCCCCAGTTGGTTCCGCTGGTGTAGCCCTGGCTGATGCGATTGAGGTTATCGTAGGTGAAGTTCTGCGTGCGATTGCCGTCGCGGTTGTTTACTATATGGTAAACATTGCCGTTATCGCCCGCTGGACTGGCGGCAAAAGAGCAGGGCGGCAGATTGATGGTGACGTGCGAGTGGAAGTCATAGCAAAGGCTCAAGATTGAAGCCGTGGGGCTGGCTGCCGAAATCAACACAGGCTGTTCACGAGAGTCGTAGGTGTTCGCAGTTGTCATGCCGGTAAACCCGCCGGAAACAAAACCCTCGACGGAAGTCGAAAGCCCTCCGGGAGGAGTGTACGTGGCAGAGGTCACATAATTGATGGGACCGGTGGGATCAATGGCGGAAAGGGCGCGGCCAGCCCCGCTATATTTGTAGTTTACGACGCGTGTGCTGGGATAGGTAATCGACCTCACCGAGCCGTTCTGATTGTAGACGTAGCTCATAGTCTTGGTGACGCTCTGCGAGATCCGCACCTCTGATGATATCCGGCCAACGGAGTCATGGGTCCAAGTAGTGGAGCCCGCGAGGTCTGTCATGCCTGTGCGGCGCCCGATGCCATTGGTACCTGCGTCGTAGGAGTAGGCGGCGAAGGAGGATGACGGCGGGCAGGTTGTGATGTTGTTGGCTTTGCTGGTTGGGCGGTTGAGAGCGTCGTAGCAGTAGTTGATTTTGGTAGTGGTTGCGGGATTATTTTGGCTCGGCGTGGGCGAGGTTTTCTTCAGGACATTTCCGTTGGCGTCATAACTATAAGAAATAAGGCTGGATTCGGGATTGGTGGCCGTCTGCAAGCGGGAAAGCGAATCATAAGTAAAGCGCTGCACCCTCCAAGGGCTCGTGGCATCGCTGGACGGTGGAGAGCTGCAGCCTGTGCCGGAGACACCGCCGTGCTGCCGGGTGGCCCACCCTTTTCAAGCTATGTTCTTCTCTTCCCATAACGGAACGATGGGTGCCCCACCCTTGCGCTTTTTGCAAGGGTGGGTGGCGATACTGCTGATATTCTAGGCCGATATGACGGTTGGTCTGCATCGCTATTATGGCGCGCATCATCTACACTTTGTTACCTGGTCGTGTTATCGGCGGCAACCTCTGCTGCGCTCGGCGCGTAGTCGAGATTGCCTGGTGGACACTCTAGAACAAGTTCGTGGGAAGTACAGATTTGTCGTCGTGGGATATGTGGTCATGCCCGAGCACGTGCATCTGCTTATGAGCGAACCGGAGGTCGGGACGCCCTCGGACGTAATGCAAGTGCTGAAACAGCGGACGGCACGCGCCTTGCTGCCCAGGCGTAAGCGGCAGGACCCGAGGCAGCGGATGTTGTTCGCAGAAGCGTTGCGGACACCGTTTTGGCAGGCTCGCTTCTATGACTTCAACGTGTGGACGGCGAACAAGCGAGTGGAGAGTTGAAGTATATGCATCAGAATCCTGTGAAGCGGGGACTGGTGGCGGAGCCTGAGGATTGGCGGTGGAGCAGTTTCCGGTTTCATTCGTTAGGGGAAGCGGGGAAAGTTGCGGTAAATGAGGGATGGGGGAAGATCTCGTTTCGGGAGTGGGCGGCTTAGGCGTCTCGCTATGGTTGTATCGGCAGCATCGCGATCCCACCCTTGCAAAGTGCGCAAGGGTGGGGCACCCATCTTGTCCTGAGTTGGAACAGAAAGGTCAAAAGCCTGGGCCACCCGCCGATGGACAATCCCAAATCTTTGAGTTCAAAGGACTTACGCGGAAAATCCTGAAAACAAAGGAGATAGGTCGACCAGATCCATTTCCGGTACAGCCTTATAGATATGGTGTGGCCAATGGGGTTCTTAAGTCAACGACTAATTTGGAAATTTTGCGAAGAGGGTTCCGAAATGAGAAGGGAGATACTCTATCCGGCGGTGGAACTGCCCCACGCAAGCCAAAGGAAGGCTTGGGTGGGCGGCTTGAAAGCTTGAGTTGTGTCGGCAGTGTCTCATCCCACCCTTGCAAAGTGCGCAAGGGTGGGGCACCCATCTTGTCCGGGATTGATATAGAGAGATCAAAGCCTGGACCACCCGCCACATCAGAATTTTAGTATCCCATTCAAGAACGCGCGAGACCCCGGTACTCGCTTGAAGTTAAAACGTTTGAATATCACCGTCTTGCCCGTTGGATCGAAATTAATGACGTAGCTGCGCCAAGGGTCTTCGAACCGGCAAACCAGTTCTCGGTGATCGGTGTGAAACGTGCCACAGCCGCTCTGCGACTTATCTGTTGACTCGACGAGCGCAATGGCCTCTTGTTGGGACGTGCCAAGCTCAATCGATTCGTACTCGCTCCAGCGGGACATTTGTGCGGGCTCCCAACTCCAAATGATTCCTGCAATCGAGCCGAACAGCAATGCGTAACAGAATACCAAATGCCACGACGAAGAACCTCTTGCGAATACGACATTTTCGGGAGGGGATAGATTCATTCAACACCGCCGATCGTTTTTTCTCGAAACTGAGTGCTTAAAACTCTCTGACTTCCAACATCCAGCGTTACTTCGCATGTGTCCTTACCTTCAAATCGCAATTCGGCACCGATCATCGCTTCATTGAAAGGTTTAGCCCCATCAAAACTTTTCTGGACCTCGGACACCGTCATGCCGGGACGAACTCCATCACATGCGGGCCTTAGGGACGGACGGTGCAGCGAGTAGACAATGATTGGTCCTGCCCAGATCGTCGCACGGACCCCGACAGCCGCCGCAAACGCGAATACGAGAAAAAAAATGCTTCGCAGTGTTTGTTGTAGCATTCGCCTCCTTGAATTCTTGGCTATTGTAGGGCTGATGAGATAACCGTGTCGGCTCCTAACGAGCGAGTAGACTTGGAAGCGCTCAAGCGACCAAGGCTCGGAGGAAAGGAGCCGAGCGATGATGATTATAGGATGTGATTTGCATACGCGCTACCAGCAGATTGCGCTGGTAGATACAGACACGGGCGAGATGCTGGAGAGCCGTTTGGAACACGGGAACGGAGAGGCGCGAGCGTTTTATGGCGCGCTGGCAGGGCGGGTGCGAGTGGGGATCGAAGCCACGGGATACACGCACTGGTTCGAGGCGCTACTGGCGGAGTTGGGCCACGAGCTGTGGATGGGCGACGCGGCGAAGATACGAGCGGCAGTGGTGCGCAAGCAGAAGACGGACGCGCGCGACGCAGCGCACTTGCTGGACTTGTTGCGCGAGGGCCGGTTTCCGAGGATCTGGCGGCCGTCGCCGGCGGAGCGGGACTTGCGGCAACTGGTGTGGCACCGGCAGAAGTTAGTGTGGATGCGAGGAGCGGTAAAGAATCAGTTGCACGCGCTGGCCATGGGCGAGGGCGTGTGCCGCAAGAAGCAGTTATTCACGGCGAAGGGGCGCAAGGAGTTGGAAGGCCTGGCGTTGGGGCCGTGGTCGAGTTACCGGCGGCAGGAGTTGCTGCGCATGTACGACGAGATGGCGGCGGCGACAGCGAAGCTCGATCTCGAAGTAGAACGAGCGGCGAAGAGCCTGCCGCTGGCGGTGCGGTTGATGACGCATCCTGGCGTGGGTCCGGTGACGTCGCTGGCCTTCGTGCTGCTGATCGGGCCGGTGGCGCGGTTCGAGCGCAGCAAGCAGCTGGTGAGTTATCTGGGGTTGAACCCGCAGGAACACAGTTCGGGCGGGAAGCAGCGCATGGGATCGATCAGCAAGCAGGGCAACCCCATGATGCGGTCGTTGCTGGTGGAAGCGGGCCATACGGCAGCACGCCTTGATCCTGAACTGAAACGAGTGTATCAGCGTTTGAAGTTTCGCCGTGGGGCCTCGGTGGCGAAAGTGGCCGTGGCCCGCAAGCTGGCCGTAAGGCTGTACTGGATGCTGCGCAGCGCGGCGGATTATGCGCAGCTCGTTCGCATGCAAGGTAGCCCGTGGGCCACCCTGGTGGAGACTAGTCCATCGCTGGGCTGATTGGGCGCCTTGACCTCCCCGATGAGTTGGGGAGACTGAACAACGAATCATGGTCGAGAAGACCGGATAGATGGTTGGTGGAACGAGCTTCCACTGCGGGATTCTACAAGCGAGCGTTGGTCGCATGAGCACAAACAATAGCAAGAACAACTGCAACCCCAAAACCTTCCACGAAAGGAAAAGTCAAAACCTTTCGCTGGTCCACGTGTCTCTTGACAACACCGACTCGGTTATAGAGGGTGGCCCAAGCTTTTAAGCTAGGTTCTTTCTCTTCTCATAACGGAACGATGGGTGCCCCACCCTTGCGATTTTTGCAAGGGTGGGTGGCGATACTCCTGATATCCTACGCTGGTATGACGCTTGGCCTGCAGCGCTATTATGGTGCGCATCACCTGCACTTTATTACTTGGTCGTGTTATCGGCGGCAACCTCTGCTGCGCTCGGCCCGGAGGCGGGATTGCCTGGTGGACATTCTAGAACAAGTCCGTCGGAAGTACAGATCTGTTGTAGTGGGCTATGTGGTCATGCCCGAACACGTACATCTGCTCATGAGCGAGCCGGAGATCGGCACACCCTCCGATGTGATGCGGGTGCTGAAGCAGCGCTCGGCGCGTGCCTTGCTGCCGAAGCGCAAGCGGCGAGATCCGAGGCAACGGTTGCTCTTTGCAGAGACGCTGCGGACACCGTTTTGGCAGGCTCGCTTCTATGACTTCAACGTGTGGACGGCGAAGAAGCGAGTGGAGAAGTTGAACTATATGCATCAGAATCCTGTGAAGCGGGGATTGGTGGCGGAGCCCGGGGATTGGCGGTGGAGCAGTTTCCGGTTTTACACTCTAGGGGAGGCGGGGAAGGTTGCGGTGAATGAGGGTTGGGGGAAGATCTCGTTCCGGGAGTGGGCGGCTTAGGCGTCTCACTTTGGTTGTATCGGCAGCATCGCAATCCCACCCTTGCACAGTACGCAAGGGTGGGGCACCCATCGTGTCCTGAGTTGGAACAGAAAGGTCAAAAGCTTGGGCCACCCGCCGGTCGGGATGACAGGTCTTGTTAACTGCAGATCCCTCCTACTGTCGGGATGACAAGCCTTGTTTTTGAGAGCAGGTCCCTCCACTTCGCAGATCCTTCGCTTCGCGAAGCATCTGCTCCGGTCGGGATGACAGGCTTTCTTGGGGGGACCGGGCTCCTGATAGGATAGGCGGAGTTGGGAGATCGTTTTGCTGGCGGACAGGAGTGTCCGCTCCACACATACTCTGGAATGTCGACGCCTACGCAAGTGCTTGCTGAGTTGGAGAATTTGGAATCGGGGATGCGTCCGCTGCCGAGGGAGGAGCGGATGGTGGTCTATGGGTGTATGGGGTTGCTGCTGTTTGGGCCGCTGGCGTTTGGGGCGGTGGAGTCGTGGTCGGGGTTTGTGATGGAGGCGGGGGCGGCTGGGTTGTTGATGGTGTGGCTGTGCCCGCGGCTGAGGGGTGAGGGGGCGGCGTCGAATACAGCGGTGCGGTGGAATCCGCTGTTTGCTCCGATGCTGGTGTTTGCTGGATTGGTGGCCTTCCAGTTGGTTACGGGGCTGACTTCTTATCGTTATGTGACTTGGACGTCTGCGCTGCTGTTTTCCGGAATTGCGATTTTGTGTTTTCTGCTGACGCAGAGTTTGCGGAGGGCGGAGGAGATTGCTCGCTTTGGGATTGTGGTTAGCGTGTATGGATTCGTGGTGGCGTTTTTTGCGGTGATTCAGGATTTGTCAACGAATGGGCGGATTTACTGGCTGCGGCTGCCGCGGTCGGGTGGGTGGATTTATGGTCCTTATGTGAATCACAATCATTATGCCGGGCTGATGGAGATGCTGTTTCCGATTCCGCTGACGATGTGTTTGAGCCGGCGATTGGAGCGGGGGCCGAGGATATGGCTGGCGTTGACGGCGACGTTCATGGCGAGCACGATTGTGCTGTGCGGCTCGCGTGGCGGAGTGATTGCGCTGGTGGTGCAGTTGGGGCTGGCGGCGGCGTATTTGGCGTTTCCCCGGAAGAGTCCGAAGGTGGCGATGATGCTGGGAGGAGCTCTGGCGCTGGCTGGGCTTTGGGTGCTGCTGGTGGGTGGCACGGCGGTGACGGACCGGTTGTTGACGTTTCATAGCGAAGCACATACGGAACTCTCGAACGGGTTGCGGCTGACGGTGACGAAGGATTGTGCGCGGATGTTTGCGGATCGTCCTTTGTTTGGTTTCGGATTGGGAACGTTTCCGACGGCGTATCCGCCGTATCAGAGTTTTTATACCAACATCTTTGTGAATGAGGCGCATAACGACTATGCGCAGTTGCTGGTGGAAATGGGGCTGGCGGGATTTGGAGTGATGGTTTGGTTTCTGGTGTTGGTGTTCCGGTCGGCGTGGCGGAAGTTGAAGAGTGGGAAGCTGGGCGTGAATGGCGGGCTGGCTCTGGCGGGGTCGCTGGGGTGCGTGGGGATTCTGGTACACAGCTTTTTTGATTTCAATTTGCAGGTGGCGTCGAATGCGGCGTGGTTTTATGTGCTGGCGACGATGGTAGCGGCTCCATCGGTGAGTGAGCCGCGGGCGAAGGTGAGCAGTAAGAAGAGGGAAGTGCGGCTTTGATTCACCACTGAGGTAGAGCGGCGGACTCCTGCGGATTCTTCGACTACTGGCGGGCCTTACGGTTACGCTTGTGTTGGACAAAAATATTCTTGCCGAAAACAATCTTGTTATAGCATTGATAGTGCTTCGTCTCAGCGCTTCTGGCCGCTTCTGAATTGTCTTGCAGTTTTGGCAAGGTGAGGATAGGACTGTGGCGAACAATACTTCGTTTTCCGCCCAAATTTCCAAGAGAAGTGGAGCGCGTTACGCCGTCGCGCTCTTGGCCACACTGGTGGCTTTGCTCGTTCGTCTGGCGCTCAATCGTTTTCTCGGCGACTACGTGCCGTATATCACGCTTGTTCCAGCCGTGGCTTTTTCTGCCTGGTACTGCGGAGCTGGCCCGGCCCTCGTGAGCGTGCTCCTTGCTCTTGCTGGGGCGAGATATTGGTTCATCCCGCCGGTACATTCGCTTGGCATGGTCGACAAGGTGCAGGCCATTGGTATTCTGGCGTTCGTCTCAGTATCCGGTGCCCTGATTGCGATGGGAGAGACGCGCCGCCGCAGCGAGGAGAGACTGTTGGCGGCGCAACGCGAAGTGGAAGAGACGGTGCGCGAACGCACGGCGGAACTTGATAGGAGCAATGAGAGCCTCCGCGAACTCTCGGCGCGTTTCCTTCAACTGCAGGATGAGGAGAGACGGCGCATCGCGCGCGAGTTGCATGACAGTGTGGGGCAGATGCTGGCAGCGCTAGGAATGAACCTTGATGCCGTGGGCGCCGACCTCGAACACCTTACGAAGATTACCAGGGCAGTGAACGACAGCGCAGCTCTGGTACAGGAACTGAGTCAAGAGGTCCGCACGATTTCTCACTTGCTCCATCCGCCGCTGCTGGATGAAGCTGGACTTGTCTACGCTCTTCGTTGGTACGTCGAGGGCTTCGCGGAACGCAGCAAGATTCAAGTGAATTTGGAGATTCCGGAGGATTTTACGCGTCTTTCGCGCGAGGCGGAAACGGCGATTTTCCGAACGGTGCAGGAGTGTCTCACCAATATTCATCGGCACTCGGAGAGCCCGACGGCCACGATCCGGATTGTTTGTTCGGATGGTGATGTGCGCGTAGAAGTTGAGGATCGAGGCAAAGGGATGCCAGCAGAAAGGCAGTTTGAGATGGCGGCGGTCGGCATCCCTGGAGTGGGGATTCGGGGTATGCGGGAAAGACTGCGGCAACTGGGCGGCAGCCTGGACATTCATTCGAACGGGGAGGGCACGCTCATCGTAGCGCGATTGCCGGTGACGGTTGCCTCCTCGAGTCCTGCTGTGGCGTGAGAAGGTGTCTTGATTCGTCGCCCCACTGTTGAGAGAAATCAAAAGTCTGCGCCAGCCCTCTGGATTGCTCACGTGAAGGCCCAGCGCCTAAGGGCGCTTCATTGCGGACGGTGTCGGCTCGGCTGAAGCCGTGCTCTGATACGAGGCTTCGACCTTACCTTTGCGGCTGAAGCCGGAGATCAAAACAGACCTTCTTTGCAGCGCTGAAGCGCTGCTCCACCCAAAGGCAGCAGCAGGTCCCCTTCGGCAAGCTCAGGGCAGGCTCTCCACTTCGCAGTTCCTTCGCTCCGCGAAGCAACTGTTCCGGTCGGGATGACAAAGTTTCTTGCGCTATATGGCTCGCACGCTGATTCGTCGTAGGCTAAGTCGGCGCAGGCGTGGATGGTGCCGACGCGAATGGTGCAAGTGCAGGGGCGGGGTTGTTTCAATAAGCGCCAGGCTTCGAAGTATTGGGAATAGATGCCTTTGTGGCGGCGGTAGGGGGCGTAGAGTGTGACCGAGAGGCGGGTGCCGATGGTGTTGCGGGGGATGATGTACCAGGTGTTGACGCGGAACAGGTAGAAGGCGAAGAAGTCGATGTCGGGTTCGTGGTAGGGCTGGATTTTGTTGCCGTAGACGGCGTGGCCGGAGTGGACCTGGTAGAGGCGGTTGCGTCCCAGTTTGTCGGTGGATTTGACTTGGACGCGCCAGCAGGTGTGGCGGTTGTCGACGATGGAGTCGTAGGGGTAGGAATCGCCATAGGGTGTAGCGACGCGCAGGCCAAGCTGGGCGCAGCGGGTGTGGAAGGTCATTTCGGCTAGTTCGCCGAGGAGTTTGGGTGTGGGCATGTGGTTCCTTTATTTATTCTTTTTGGGCCCTGTTTCCACCGTCCCATGGGGTGGGCGCTAAGTCAAGGGATATTTGCGGATTTGGAATAGCGGATAGTGATTTGTTTCGCGGGGTTGGGCAATTGTGACGGGATATTGGCGGGGATACGGTTTTTGCTGGTTGGGCAGGCGGGGGCGCCTGCCCCTACATGGGTTTGGACGGGGCGTTCAGCAGGGTTTGGGCGTGATCGCGCATGGGGACTACTTGGAATTGGCGGGCGAAGGTTTGGAGGACTTTGCGGGCTACTTCGAGTTTGGGGGCGGCGGGGGTTTGCATGGCTGGGAAGAAGGCTAGTTCGGGGCAGTCTTCTTGGCCTAGAAAGTCGAGGGGGTGAAGTAACAACGACGGTTGCGTGTTGGTTAGGCGGCAGAGTGTGAGGGCTGTTTTCCAGTATGTTAGTGCCAGGGCGCGGGAGAAGGTGGCTAGGTATAGGACATAGCTGAGGTGGATGGGGACGCGGGCGAGGGGCATGGTGGTTACGGGGATTTCCGTGAGTGGGCCCGAGTTGGTTTGCCAGCGGTAGGGTTTGAGGGGGCGGAAGCCTTCTTTGGCGGAGCCGAAGAGGGCTTTGCGTTGGGAGCTTTGTTCCTGGCTTAGGCTGCTTTTTGCAAAGTAGTACATGCGGGCTAGCGGGCCGAGGAATGTGGGGAAGGTGGAGGCGTCGTATTGGTAGCCTCTTTGCGCTAATAGCGTCAGGAGTTGCGGGCTGAAACTGAAGCCCGGGCCGCGGAAGCCGATGGGGGTTTGGCCGGTGGCTTGGCGGATCGCGGTTTCGGCTTGGGTCATTTCTTGTTCTAGTTCTGCGTCGGAGTAGAGGTGGAGCCAGGGTTCGTGTTTGTAGGAGTGGTTGCCGATTTCGTGGCCGGCGTCGGCGATCGTTCTTAGGATTGGTTGGCTGGTGGGTTGGGCGGCGTCCAGGCCTACTATGAAGAAGGTGATGGTTAGGTTTTCTTGTTTTAGGATTTGTAGAACTCTGGGGACGATGATTTCGAGGTAGGACGGGAGTTGTTCCCAGCCTGGGTCGCCGTGGGTTTTCATGTAGGACCATTTGTTGTCGAGGTCCAGGGAGAGGCTGGCTAGGGGCTTTTGGGTGCTCATTCGTTCAACCTTACCTCGGGGGCTAAAGCCCGGAGTTATTGCGCGCTGACGCCGGCCTGAAGGCCGGCTCTACCGTTCCTGGTGTGGGACGCGAAAACCTTTTTCAAACAACTGCAGATCCCCTTCGGCAAGCTCAGGGCAGGCTCTCCCGTTGGTCGGGATGACAATCCTATTTGTGCGGGTCGAGGGGTCATGCCGGCTGGTAGATGGCGGGGCGGGATTTGGCGGCTTGCGAGAGGAGGAGAGGGATGGAGCGTTCGGCTAGCTGGACGGTGTCGTTGACGTTTAACGTTCCATTTACGATATGGGCGGAATTGAGGATGTGGAGGCCGGGGATGGTGGTCGAGACCGGCGGGAGGTTCAGCGAGTAGTTGAGGGTCGGGATTACGAAGACCTGGCGGACGCGGCTGACTTTGAAGGTTAGGAGGTCGTCGTCGGTGAGGGTGGGGTGCATTGTTTTGAGAGCGGTGAAGAAGGTGCTTTGGATTTCGGCGTCGGACTGTTCGAACATGGGGTCGTTGATGGGGACGTATTTTGGGAGGTAGACGAGGTGCTTGCCTCCGAATTGCTTGGGGTCGACCAGGGCGGTCATTTCGATTACGGCGGTAAAGGGGAGGCCGGGGTCGGTGATGTTGGTTACGTAGTACGGGGTAAGAGGGCGTCGTAATAATAAGGAGGCGCAGAGGATGCCTTGGTATTCGATGCCGCGGAGGAGGCGTTGTTCTTCGGGTGAGAGCTCGGGGCAGAGGTCGGCGGCGGTGGTGGCGGGGCCGGTGAAGATGGCCTGGTCGGGGCTGATGGTGGAGCCGTCGGCGAATCTTACCGTGACGCCGTGGTCGGTTTTGCGGACGCCGGTGACGCGCGAGTTGAGGCGGATGGTGACGCCGGCTCTCATCAGGACGCCTTGCATGCGGCTGAGGATGCGGGCGTAGCCTCCGGGGACGTAGCCGAACATTTCTTTCTTGAGGCCGGAGCGGCGGGCGGTGTACATGCGGGCGATGGTGGCCCAGATAAAGGCGGCGGAAGCTTTGGTGTAGTTGGCGCCTAGTTTGGCGCGGAGGAGCGGGAGCCAGATCTTTTCCGTGGTGTTATTGCCCGACCATTTTCGGAGCCATTCTTCTACTGGAATCTGTTCGAGCGCATGCCAGTCTTGAATTCTGGAGGCGTGGAGGATGGTGAGTCCCAGACGGAATTTGTCGATAAGGTTGATGGGCGGGAATTTGAGGAACTCGAGGCTGTTGGACATGGAGACCATGCGGCCTCCGGTGTAGAAGCCGGTTTTGGTTTCGACCCACGTTAGTTCTTGTTCCAGGCCCAGTTCGCGGAGCAGGGAGCGATTGTGAGCGTCGGATAGTAACGTGACGTGGTAATGGCGGTCCCAGGTGATGTCGCCGAGTTGCCAGGCGCTGGCGAGTCCTCCTAATTCTCTGGAGGATTCGTAGAGAGTGACCTTTTGGCCCTGTTGGGCTAGGCGGAGGGCGACCGTCATGCCGAGGATTCCGCCGCCGAGGATGGCCCAGGATTGTGGTTGGGGCATGGTTTCTAATTCCTAGTCTTTATGATGCCGGCGGAGTCGCAT
>Ga0137403_10001473_pt1 | contig 29578 bp, 25 predicted proteins | sample CZOMad2_1_16fung_FD_122057 | JGI IMG/M metagenome (GOLD analysis project Ga0137403, IMG submission 122057) | Vadose zone soil fungal communities from Angelo Coast Range Reserve, California, USA - CZOMad2_1_16fungal (Hybrid Assembly) | ecosystem: Environmental > Terrestrial > Soil > Vadose zone... | reverse complement strand
ACGCCGCGGAACGGCGAAAGCAACGTCAGCGTGTCGGAGGCTTTGCGTGTTTTTTCGAGCTCGGCAATCTGTTCTGGCGTCACATTCCAAAGCTGGAGCCGGCGTTTGGCCGACTCGATCAAGCGCTGCGGCGTCTCGCGTGCGTCTTTGCTTTTCGCTTCGTCGCGCATCCGCAAAAGTTCAACGAACTCGCGCTCACTGGTGAGCAGATCCGGGCTGTAGATCGACAAGAGCGGCGCGTCTTTATCGACGACCTGGCCCGGCGAGGTGACGTTCAGTCTCTGCACGTAACCATCGACTCGCGAGACAAACTGCCAGTTGCGACTTCTGTCCGGCACAATCATACCAACCGAGCGAATTGTGTGACGAAGCGGTTTGCGCTCGGCTTTCGCCCACCGAACGCCGATCTGTTGCTGCCGCTCCACCGGAACGACGAATTCGCTGGTCTGCGGCGCCTTGGTCTCCGCGCCTCCTTTCATTCCCGGCATCCCTGGCATGCCTTGCATCTCGCCGCCGCCTTTCGAGCCTTCACCGCCTTTCATCCCTGGCATGTCTTTCATCCCTTCAGGCTTCGGCGACGACGCGCTCGCCTTTTCATCGCTGCCGCCCTTTTTCATCACCGGCACAAGGTCCATCGAGCAAATGGGGCATTTGCCGGGATCCTTCGAATGCACCGATGGGTGCATGGTGCAGGTCCAGTAATCGATGTTGCTGTCTTTGCCTGCGCCCGCCTCGTGCTTCGAACAGGACGCCGCGACGAGGAAAGCGAGTAGCGCGAGGACCGTCGCAACTTTTGTTAATTGCTTGCTCATTTAGTTCCACCTTTCGCTGTCGCCCGCGCGGTGATCCCTCGCCTCCCTAATTCGGGGCCTTTAGTTGGGAGCGGGTAAAATTCCGCGCCCACGATTGCCTCCAGTTCCGCGACCGCGACCTGGTAATCGGTTAGATGCTGTCGTCCCATCGCTTCGAGATCGCGCAGGTTGCGTTGTGATGTGATCCAATCGAGAAACGACGCTTTGCCCGACTCGTAGTTGAGCCGGTTGGCATCGTACGCCTGTTGCGCCTGAGGGATGATCTTGTCGCGGAACAGTTCGAGATGATGATGCGCCGTTTCGACTTTTTGGAGTTGGTCGCGCAAGAGGCGCAGCGCGTCCTTCTGTGAGCGGTCGAGCGCTTCCTCAGCCGCGCCGACGTTCTCCTGCGCTTCACGGACAGCGGCGCCGTATTTCCTAAAATTGACCCACGGAACCGTGAATGAAACTCCCGCATCCAATTCACTCACAGCCTCCGCAGCGTCATTGTAACGCTGCGCTTTTACGGTGAGCGACGGATCGGGAATCCAGGCCCGCTGCGCGAGCTGAAGGTTCGATTTCTCGATACCGACCCGCGCTTCGGCCATTTTGATCTCTGGCCGGTGGGTGAGAAGAAGTGGGCGAAGCTTTGTCGGCGAAACCTCCGGCATTTTCGGCGTGACTTCGCTAGGCGCACCAAGCGGCGCGAAGGCATCGCGATTCATCAGCGCATTTAGTTGCGCCTCTTGTTCGGAAAGCTGGCGTTCCAGATCGCGTTCCGATTCGAGCACCTTGCTCGCTTCAGTCTCCGCGACTAGAACGTCGGCAGCCGAGTGCGTTCCGGCTTCGAATTTCGTGCGGCTGATATCAGCGATCTGCCGCATCGACGTGATATTCTTCTGATTGATTTCAATTTGTGCATGAGCATTCGCCAGCCGGAAAAACGTCGCTCGCGTCGCGGCAATCACATCCAGTTGTTGACGGCGAAGTTCTTCGTAAGCCGAAACGGCTTCGGCAGTCGCGGCACGCCCACGGACAAGATTCTTGCCGGTGATCGGAATCGGCTGTTCGATGCTCGCCGATTGATCCATGAACGCGTTCGGCGGAACATCGACAAAGCGGTGCACGCGCGATTCGCCGCCGACGCGCAGATCATCCCATGCCGCCGCTTGAGGAATGCGTGCCTTTGCCGCGTTCCATTTGCGCAGCGCTTCTTTAATCGACGGATTATTGGCCAGCGCGGCGGAAGTGACCTCTCTAAGAGTGAGGCTTCCGCCTTCTGTTCCGCGAACGTCGCCATCGCTGGCGTCCGCGATCTGGCAGAGTAAAACTACAGTTAAACTAAGTAATAATAGATAGGTTGTTTTTGTTTTCATTGATCCAAGAGCTCCGTTGAAGACCAGGCGTGCCGACGAATGGGCACACCTCCGGCATCAGGCTCTTTGGATCAGATAAGAAACGTGCAGAGAAAGACGCGCTTCGGCGGCGTTGAAGCGGTGAGGCCGAGCGCCGCTGGATCACCAGAATGTTCCGCTGGGCGCACCGGAAGCAAACATATCAGGCCCGGTGTAATAACAGCGACGAACAGTGAGGCCGTGCTGTCATCCTTAACAAGTGGTTGTGACGACGGCCGAGCCTTATTCTTTGCTGCTTCAGCACAGCAAGCTTTGTTTGGGCAGCTGCCTTGCTTGCAAGCTTGGCCAATCGGCGGACTCGACGCCGGGCAGGCGGACGCGGGCAATCGAACGGCGCTCACGAAAAGCGCCGTCACCATCAAGGTGGCCAGCATCAACCGGTTTATCATTGCCTAAGGTTATAGCACAAGACACGCCCACACGCTATTTGTTCGGAATTTGCCCGCCAGTCACCGCTACTGGAGTTCAAGTCTACAATAGGTAAAGCTTTATGAATTCGACCGCATTCACAATTGGCCAGATCGCCACTGCCGCGATGATGGCGAAGATAATCGTTTCCACCACCAAAAAGCGGACATGCTCGGTCCCGAAATAATCCCGGCTGATATCGCGAATGGAGCGCCGCCGTAACAGGACGGCCTTTCTGATGCGACGGACAGTAATGATGTTTGGCGAGATCATAATGAACAACACTCCCGCGCTTTCTTCTCCTGTCATGTCACGAAGCGTGAAAAGCAGGTGACGATCAGGTAACTACTCGTAAAATGAATGAACAATTGTTGACTTGAATTGTCGTGTTGAGCTCTTCGACTTGCGCTTAGCGCGGTGCGTCGGCAAATAGAGGCCGAGGGAGGATATGGAAGCGCGAATTGCGGCTGAAGCTATTTGTTACAGCCAAGTCGCTCTTTCACTGCCGTTAAATCCTTACTAAGGATTGATTCAGCGCACTTTTAATAACCTGCCTGCTGCGTTACTTACTTGATGGGAACGAAACCGACCTGCTCGACTATTTTCTGCCCGTCGGGGCCGACCGTGAAGTCGATAAATTCCTTCACCACTCCGGTGGGCTCGCCATTGGTATAGAAGAAGGTGGGCCGAGCGTACGGATAACTTTTTGCCAAAACACTTTCCTTGGAAGGAGAGGCTCCATCAATTGGAACTACCTTGATTCCACTGGCTTTAGTATAAGCCAGGCCGATGTAGCCGACACCATTTGGATTTTTGCCGACTTCCTGCGCGATCTGCTCGTTGCCGGCGAGCTTTTGTGAATCCGGGGCGTAGTCGCGCTTCTTCATTGCCAGTTCCTTAAACTCCGCGTAGGTCCCGGACGAAGTATTCCGGGTATAAACAGAGATCTTTCCGCCGCTGCCGCCAACGGCACTCCAATCGGTAATTTCGCCGGTAAAGATTTGCTCTACCTGTTTTTTCGTAAGGCCTTTGATCGAACTAGCGGTATTGACGATGACCGCGATTCCGTCATAAGCCACAATCGTTTCCTTGAGGTCGACCCCTTTGGCTTTGCCATTCGCAATTTCTTCCGGTTTGGCTGGCCGGCTCGCCATTCCAATCGCTGCCGTCTTATCAATTAACGCGGCAAACCCGGTGGCCGATCCTTCCGCCGCAATATCAAAGGTCGTTCCCGGATATTGCGCCTTAAATTGCTCCGCCAACTGCGGAACGAGCTTGGCTCCCAGAGTGTCCGAGCCCTTAATTACTATCGCGTCCCCTCGGGCAACCGTAAGTGCAGAGATGCCTACTAAGACAGTAACAAATAATTTTTTCATACGCTCTCGATTACTTGATTGGAACAAAGCCAACCTGATTGACGATTTTCTGCCCGACCGAGCTCAAAGTAAAATCAACGAATGTCTTCGCGACGCCACCTGGTTCGCCGTTAGTGTAATAAAAGGTCGGCCGCCAGTAGGGGTATGAGTGGTTTTGCACGCTCTGAATCGACGGGGTCGCGCCATCGATCGAGACCACTTTCACTCCACCAGCTTTGGTATAGGCCATGCCCACATAGCCGATACCGGCAGGATTCTTACCTACTTCCGAAGCGATCTGCTCATTACCAGCCATTTTTTGTGATCCCGGCGCGTAATCACGCTTTTTCATCGCCAGTTCCTTGAAGTCTGAGTAGGTGCCGGAGGAGGTATTACGAGTGTAAACAGAGATTTTGCCCCCGGAACCGCCAACCGCGCTCCAATCCGTCACTTCACCGGTAAAAATTTGTTCCACCTGTTTTTTGGTGAGTGACTTCACCGGATTGCCGGCATTAACGATCACGGCTATGCCATCGTAGGCCACGACCGTCGGCTTCATGTTAATGCCCTTGGCCGCCGCTTGCCCCACTTCGGATGATTTGGCGCGGCGGCTGGACATTCCAATCTGCGCGGTGCCGTCGATGATCGCTGCGATTCCAGTAGTGGAACCTTCCGCCGCGATGTCGAAGGTAGTGCCGGGATGCTGCGCCTTAAACTGTTCGGCTAGCTGCGGCACAAGCTTTGCCCCGAGGGTATCGGAACCTTTAATGACGAGGCGGTCCGCATAAGCGGAACCCATCAGCGAGAGAATGGTAATTAGACTTAAGTAAATACGTTTCATTTTAGCTAGTAGTTAATCTGGTTAGAACTTCACGTTAAGGTCTGCCTGAAAGATCTGATATTTATTCAGCGGGTTAATACCGATATCTCCAGTTCCGCCCGTCCCCAGCGACTTATCCGCCGCCCATCCATAGCCGTAGCTAAGGTTGAATATAACGGCGTCGCTCAAGGCGTAGCCGGCTTGGACGACCACTCCTTCGATGTTAACTCGGCTATCGAAAAAGTCGGAGTCAACCAGGTTTGGATCGAGTGAAAATTGCTCCGTGTGCTGCCAGAAGGCCTGCAGTTGCCAATCATTCTTGGCTTTAAGTTGCCCGATGCCCGCCCCAATTTGATAGGCGTAACGCTGGTCGCCCTTGCCCGGGAAACCAGCGGCCTTGGCGCGATCGTCGGCCTCGAAGTTAACGGCAAAGTCGCCAAAGATGCGGACCGGGAGTTCCCCGATTTTCCAACCGATCTCCATCGGCATATCGAAAACCAGAAGGCTGTTGATACCCCACTGGTTCGTGCTGAGGGAATCACTATTGGAAAGAGCCGGGTCGCCGCCCACGAAATGACCATTAAAGGTATCGCCATTTCCGGTATAGTTATAGAGCGTTGGGGCGAGTTGCGCGTAAAGGTTGTTCGGAAAAGTGAACCTTGCGCCTACCTGCCATGCTAGCAGCCAGGCGTCGGTAGTTGGCACGAGTTTGCCACCGGACGTTCTCGGCGCCCCGACCGGGTTCTCCGGGTTAACGTCGTCGTAGATAAACTGTGCAAAATTCGCGAAAAGATCCACTTTCAACTTCCACGGCTCTGAGGTCTTGGTGATCGCAAGATTTTTACTATCTTTGGCGTAGGATTGTTGAGCCTGTTCCACACCTCCACCTCCAAAATTAAAGGTGAAAGTGTGCTTCCACTGTTCCGCCACCCCTTCTGGATTAATGTCGGCGTCCCATGTCATCAGGGTGGTGACAAGGGGATTCGGCATCTTCCCGCCGGTCAGGGTGATGTCTTTAAACCCACGATAACCCAGGTAAGCCTGACCGACGTTGATACCGTCGCTGTTCTTGGCAAACGGACCATTGATTGTCGTCGTGCTGCCACTCGTAGTTGAAGTATCGTCTCCGAAAGTCACGTTAGTGGAACGTGGATTTTGACTCGTTTCCAGCCGAACACCAAAGAACCAGTCGTCCGCCAGAACGCCGCGCAGCCCAATGCGCAAACGATAGCGTTCGCGTTTGCGCTCTTGCCAGTCGTTGGGCGGGGAGACGTCACCCTCCGTCTGCCCACTACGGTACTCGTAGCGCAGACGCGTGTCGCCATAGAGTTCCAGCTCCGTGATTGGCGTCGACAGTTTCCATTTTCCCGCCGAAGTCGCTGCCGCCTCTTTTGTCAGGTCGGCACGCACCTCTTCCGCTTCCTGGTCGGTAATGATTTTTTTGCGGACAAGCAGATCGAGCAATGCCCCTGCATCCTGCGCCCTGGCCGCGATGCCCCCGAAAATGAAAGAGGCGGCCGCCAATATATATATAAATTGTTTAAACATCGGTTCTCCTTGGGTTAAATGAGTGCTCGTGACGCGCAGACGCGAGACCGATGGAGTTTTCTTATCCGCCGGTTCACACGAACGGGCCGAAGCTAAAAAGCGATTGTTACGAACCGAAGGCGGTCTTGTTACAATTGCGTGAACTCGGCAAAAGTCAGCGAAACTGAATACCGGCTTGTTTAAAGAAGCCGCACCTCCTGCAGACGAATCGCGAAGAATTCGGGTCTTATTTCGGATTCTCTGAGCTGTAGAGCAACTTGCACCTCATCTGAAAGCGTCAGAGGGCTGGCGCACTCCAAGACGCTTCGCGAGTTTTCGAGGCGCTGCGAGCATGCGCCAGCTTGTGGAGTGCGGCAGCCTCTGCCGCTTTCGATTTTGTTGATCCCGGCACTACCGATGCCGGCTACAACGGCGGGCGTTCGAGCTTGTAGCGGGAGCAGTGATCCCGCTTCCGAGCAGTCTTGTGAACTGTCGATGCTTGAATTAGGGCGATGGTTGCGCTGACGCGTCCGGGACCGAGGAAGGGGAAACCGTAGCGCGTGGCGGCGTGGCGGCATCGGCTGCGGGAGCAGCAGGTTGCACGGTTGCAGAAGGCGAAACGTCCGGGGCATTCGCGGCCGGCGTGCTCCCGGGCGAACCGGTGGCTGGAGCGACCGACACAGCTGGGGTTGCGGCCGGCATTCCCATCAACTCACGATGTAAACTACTGTCGCTGGCACTGCGTCGCGCATAAAGAATTCCCAGAACAAAGGTCAGAACGAAAAAAATCCCGGCCAGCCAACCGGTGAATTTTGTCAACACATTGGTCGTTTGCGCGCCGAAAATGTTCTCAGTGACCCCCCCACCAAAGGCCGCGCCAAGACCCTCACTTTTCGGCCGCTGCATCAGAATGACCAGGGTCATCAACACTGCAACCAGCATGTCGATAGCGAGGAGAACGTTGATGAGAATATTCATTGGGAGCGGACAATATCGGCAGATGGCGCCGCTTGTAAACGCCCTACACGCGGCGCCGTCCTCCGAGCCCCAGAATGTCGCGCCGCGAACTTGACGGCTTTAAGCCGTCAAGTTTCCGGAACGGTATTCTCGCTTAAGAATAAAATATGATCAGGAGTAGGATTTAAAGTTACAGAGCTTTGTAATCGACCGTGATGGTGCGGAAAGTGTGCGGCGGTTTTTCCGCTGAAAAATAAAAGAGCTCGAGCATGGTCGTGCCCACCATCCATTGGTAACCAACCAGCGTCTGGACGATGTCCGTATCGGTGTCGCGCGAGCGTGAGACTAATTTGCCGACCCCATACTTGCCGTCGAAATATCGCCGAACCGTTCCCATCTGCTCATTGTAACGCTCGATCGACCAATCCGGATATTCGTACTGCAGCTCCACCTCCATCAGCTTGTCATTCTTGAAGGTGAACAGAGTTCGTTGCAATCCCGGATGAACCAAACCTTCCACTGTCCAAATTGACCGGCTTCCATCCTGCTTCTTGTCGACAATTTTCGCCTTCGCCCCGTTGAGAACAGCTTCGACCCGGCGCGGCGGATCGCCCCAGCGAAAGCCAAATGGCGGCAGTAGTTCATTGATCGCCCGAACCGGGGCGGTGGCGGCAAAAAGGAGGAACAGGGCGGAAACCAGAATGCGAATCATTCGTTGACGAAATTGTAAACGGTATATTGGCGGACAAGCGGCCGGAGCATGGCATCAATGGCTTGTTCACGCCGCTGGTCGCGCTCAAATTTCTCGAGTGCTTCGCGATCGCGGAAGGTCATGACCACACCGAGATCGAACGATTGTTCCAAATCGGGCCGCGCGACCGGCAGAGACCGGCCCACGCGCACATCATTCACGCCGCGGACACGGCGGAGTGTGCGCAAGGCTCGCAGAAGCAAATTCTGATCGTCAACATTCCCTGGACGTTTCAACCAAAACAACATCACGTGCGTGACCTGGCCGGAGTGGGCCGGGGCGGCCTGTGCCCCAGTCGACGTAAGAGAGAATGCGATGCAACACAGAGATATCACGACGGGCATGCGGAAGACGAGCAGGAATTTCATTTGCCGGACCAATATCGTCGCTCAAAACCACCCGCCCGGCATCAAAATTGAATTGATGTTTTGAGGCGTTTCGGCCGAAGGAATTTTCATTACGAGGGAAAAATCGGCGCTGTTCAACCGATTTTTTTCAGTCAAGAAATTTTTGTGCGGCGTTCAAAAATAAAGTTCAGAATTTTTCTTGTCGGTTTTTTGTTGCGTTTCTAATCTCACGCCTCTGGCAGGGAGCAAGGGAATCGTCAGGTGTGAATAAAGTGTGAACAGAATTCAGCAATTTCGTAACATTCCCCGCCGCTCTTCCGGCGGCGCGCTGGAGTCACTCCCAGATCACAAGAAAATATCGAGGGCAGGGCATCACCCCGGAGACGCGGCGATTTTTCATTTTCCCTCGGAAAAAGGGGATTTTTGCAATGGGACGTGGTCATTCTTTGCTTTACGCGACCAAACTAATTTTCATATTTTCAGGGACCTTTATCAACGCTCTCCTCAGGGCCGCTTCCCTGAGGAAGGCGCTTTTGGGTGTTAACAAGTTGGTATGGACGAGAGTTGCAAAGCCCTTTGGGAGAAATTGTCCGCTGCGCTCAAACCGCAAGTGAGTGCTGACACCTTCAAACGCTGGTTCTCCGCCGTCGAACTAACGAAGGCCACCGAGGACGAACTGACCTTCGTCGTTCCCAACAACATTTACCAATTCTGGATCGAAAGTAATCATATGGCGGCGTTGCAATCCGCTATCACCAGTGCCGTCGGCGCGCCGCGCACCGTCCGCTTCCTGACTTCGGCGGAATCAGACGGCGATGATGATTTTACCGCGCCAGAAGTGCGCAAAACGGACGGATCCGGTCACAGCAGGACGGTCGGTCTGGGGCTTAGTCTTAATCCGCGAAACACCTTTGAATCATTCGTCGTCGGACCCAACAACCAGATCGCGCACGCCGCCTGTCTGGGCGTGGCACAAGCGCCCGCGCGCACCTACAACCCACTCTTCATTTACGGCGGCGTCGGGCTGGGCAAAACGCATTTGATGCAGGCGATCGGCCAGTATCTTTGGGCAAAAAAGAAGACCTCGAAAGTGATGTATCTCTCGAGTGAGCTCTTCATCAACGAATTTATCGACGCGATTCAACACAATACGCTGGTGAAATTCCGGAAGCGCTACCGCCAGGCAGATCTGCTCCTGATTGATGATATTCAATTTCTCGCCGGGAAAGAACGATCGCAGGAGGAATTTTTTCACACCTTTAATACCCTGTTCGACGGTCACAAACAGATTGTGCTCTCAAGCGATCGTCCGGCCTCGGAGATCGCCAATCTCGAACACCGTTTAGTTTCGCGTTTCGAGTGGGGCCTGACCGCGGAATTACAGCCGCCCGACATCGAGACGCGTCTTGCCATTCTGCGAAAGAAAGCGCGCGCCTTGCAGATCAAATTGCACGATGACGTTTACCAATTCCTCGCGACGCGTATTCGCAGCAACGTCCGCCGGCTCGAAGGCGCGCTGATGCGCGTGGCCTCTTTTGCCTCGCTCAGTGGCAAGGAGCTCACTCAGGAGACGATCGAGCATTTGTTAAAAGACATTTTGATGGAAGAGCGGCGGCAGATGGTCACGATCGAGCAAATCCAGCGCAAGGTGGCGGAACACTTCGATGTGCGTTTAGCGGACATGACGAGCAAGCGCCGGCCGGCCAGTATTGCCTTTCCCCGCCAGGTGGCGATGTATCTGGCGCGGGAATTAACCAAGGCATCGCTCAATGAAATTGGCGACGCGTTCGGTGGCCGCGATCACGGCACGGTGCTGCACGCTTGCAAGCTGGTGAAGAAGCGGATGAACGAGCAGGATAACATTCGCCAGACCATCTCTTTCATTGACAGTGCGCTCCAGCGCTGATTGAGAGAGAGAATGCGGTTGCCGGATCAATTCCGAAGCCTTACATCTTAGGCTTTCCGAATGAAATTCAGCGCTACAAAAGAGAAATTACTCGAAGGATTGCAACAGGTGCAGAATGTCGTCAGCACCCGGACCACGCTGCCAATTCTTTCCAACGTTTTGTTGCAGGCCAAGGAGGGAGCGGTGCACCTGACCACCACCGATCTCGATGTCGGGGTCCGCGGAAGTTTTGAAGCCAATGTCGACAAGGTGGGCGCAACCACCCTGCCAGCGCGCCGCTTGTTCACCATCATTCGGGAATTGCCCTCCAGCGAAATCGCCATCGAAGTTGATGGGAAGAACGCCGCTTCGATTCGCAGCGGACAAAGCTTTTTCAAAATCCTCGGCTTGCCGGAAGAAGAATTCCCGCCGTTGCCAAAGTTTGAAAACGCAAAAGTGGTGACAATGCGGCAGAAGGATTTGCACGATGGTCTGCGCAAAACCGCCTACGCCATCTCGACGGATGAGACACGCTATGTGCTCAACGGCGTTCTCTTCAGCTTCAAGGAAAATAAACTCACCCTCGTCGCCACGGACGGGCGCCGGCTCGCCATGCTCGATATCGAACTGGAATTTCCCCGCAGTCACGAAGCCGAGATCATTGTTCCAACGAAGGCCGTAACGGAACTGCAACGCCTGCTCAAGGACGACGGAGAGGTGAAGATCAGCGTGGGTAGCGGCCAAATCGCGTTCGATCTCAACAACACCCTGCTGGTCTCAAAATTAATCGAAGGCAATTATCCAAATTACAAGCAGGTGATTCCGTCGGAAGCCAAGGAGCGCGTCACGCTCGAGCGCGAAACTTTTCTCAATTCGCTCCGGCGGGTATCGCTGCTGGCGAGCGACAAATCGAATTCGATCAAACTCAATTTCAGCAAGAACAACATCGAGATCACCGCCAATACTCCCGAAGTGGGCGAAGCCAGAGAATCCCTCCCGGTCGCTTACAAAGGACGAGACTTTGCCATCGCCTTTAATCCGGAATTTTTAATGGCGCCGCTGCGCAACCTGACCGAGGACGAAGTCTTCTTCGATCTCATCGATGAAATGAGTCCGGGGGTTTTGAAAATTCAGACGCCGTTTCTTTATGTGCTGATGCCGATGCGCGTCAGCTCTTGATCCGCCCCGCGGCACACCCCTGCGGCGCCGTGCGTGACTTCTGTAGCGGCGGTCTATGACCGCTGGACTGCCCAGAAGCCTGTCTTCCTCAGAATAAGTCTGAAGCCTCTCGCACCCTGATGTCTTCCTGGAAATATGACAGTACTCCTAGCGCTACTTTGTCATGTCGAGCGGAGCCGAGACATCTCTAATTATTTGTAGAAGAGGCAAAGTTAGAGATTCCTCGACTTTGCTCGGAATGACAAACAATTTGCCTGAGCGGAGCACCGACAGCTTTTCGGTAACTTGTTCCTTACAGGCCGATCATTTTGCTTACCGTAGCGAGATCAATCTGCGTCAAATCGCCATTGGGTGCGAGTAACACGCTCGCGCTCGTGTTTTGTGGCGCCCAAACCTTGGGATCGGTCGGACCGAATAAGAGAAAACAACGCGCTCCGCCAGCGGCCGCGAGATGAGAAATTCCGGAATCGTGCCCAATAAAAGTCGATTGTTCGAGCAAGGCCGCCAGTTGCGGTAAAGGCAGCCCATGGGCAAAGCGGACTTGCGCTTCATCCTTAAACAATGTTCGCAACCGCGTCATCTCTTTCTCGTCCGCTTCGCCGGAGACGAAGATAATCGTGCGAAACAAGACCTTCGCGTTTAACAAAGTCTTTGCCAATTCGATCCAGTTTTCGATCGGCCAATTCTTTCTTTCGCTTCCGCTGCCGGGATGGAGCGCGAGCACTGGCGGGTCGCAACTCTGCAGAAATCGACAAGCAAATCCTCGATCTTCATCTGACGGAAAAATTTTCGCGGCCAGATCGCTAACATTAATTCCTAACTCTTGCAGCGGCCGGGCGAGTTGCCGCGCCGCATGCGTGCCCGGGATGATCTGGGCGGGACCGCGCAGAATTCTTTTTGCGCCACATTGCCGCAAATTGTTTTCGAAAATCTGATCCGGATCGTAGAGATAGCTGAGAATCAGATCGAAGCCGCCGAAATAATCGCGCAAATCGAGTGGAAGCTCCGCCTCTCGGGCGAAGAACCGAGACAGCGCACCGTATTCAATCGATCGGATGGCATCCGCGTAGAATCGTTTATCCGCGATGATCGCGATATGCGGGTAACCAAGGATCTCGATTCGCGACTGTGGATCGGCAGCGCGCAATGCTTTCAACGCCGGCAAGGTCAGAATGAAATCGCCAAGCGCCCCGCCGCGAATGACGAGGATTCGTTTAATAAGAGAGGAATGCTAGAGCGATTAAAGTCGCGCCATAGACAAAAACGAACGCGTGTAGGCCACGCCAGCGTGCAGTTGTCTTGCTGAACCAGCCAATTTGATCGCGCAATTTGTAAGGCACCATTACCCAAGTCAGACCCAGCACCACCAGGAGATAGGCAAGCACAGTCAGGACAAGCCGGCTCGATTCGTAGCGAAAGAAAGCGGCATCGAGCAGCGGCTCCGCCATCAGCAACGCCAGAATGCCCAGGGCGCGGACGGCGAGAAATTCGTCGACGAAACGCAAGGCCAGGAAAAATCCAATCGGCAATATGATCAAGAATGGGCGGCGGAAAGCAGAGAATTCGCCCATCTCCATGGTCGAGACGAGCCAGAAGCTCCAAACCAAATCAATCGACAGCAACACGATACCGGTGCCACGGGATCGCGGAAATGCGGCCAGGATATCGCGTGCGGAACTTTCCATGGCGAATCCGAAAGCGCCGAGAAGGCAAAGGATTGCACCGGCGAAGAGCGCGGCCATTTGCAGCGAGAAATGATAAATCATCGCATCAATCAATCGGTTGTCCGTAAAGGCTGAAGCCGTTGGCGCGTTCGATTGCGACATCAAAAATTTTGCCGATACGATTTTCTCCCGCCTCGAAAACGACGATCTTATTAGTTCTGGTGCGACCCATCAAACGGGCGGGATTCGTCTTGCTTGGGCCTTCGCACAAAACTTCGACATGGGTGCCGACCAGTCTTTCGTTCGCGCACCGGGCGGAAGCGTTGATAATTCCCAGTAGGTCTTGGTTGCGCGCCTCTTTTACGGATTCGTCGATCTGATCGAGCATGGCGGCGGCAGGTGTCTCCCGTCGCGGCGAATACCGGAAGATGAAACCGTTGTCGAATTGCAGCTGTTCAGCGAGATCGCGGGTTGCTTTGTAATCGGATTCGGTCTCGCCAGGAAAGCCGACAATGATATCGGTCGTTATCGCGATGCCGGGTCTGGCTGCGCGAATTTTCCCGACCAGCTGCGCATATTTCTCCGCGGTGTAAATACGGTGCATCGCTTTGAGAATTCGATTTGAGCCCGATTGCAGTGGCAGGTGCACATGCTCGGCGAGTTTTGGAAGCCGCGACATTGCGTCGATCAGGTCATCGCGAAAACCGATTGGGTGCGGTGAGGTAAACCGCAAACGCTCAAGACCGTCGACTGCACTAACCGCTTCGAGCAATTGCACGAAGGGGCTTGTGCTTGGGCCGCGGCCGGCGACCGCGGCTACAGCGGGAAATTCGTGGCGGCCATACAAATTCACGATTTGGCCGAGAAGGGTTACTTCCTTGACTCCATCGGCGACGAGCGCGCGAACTTCGGAGACGATTTCGGCAATGGTGCGGCTGCGCTCGGCACCGCGCGTCCACGGCACGATGCAAAAGGTGCAATGCATGTTGCATCCTTGCATGATCGAGACGAACGCCGTCGCTTGTTTCGGCGCGAGAGATTGATCTCGAATGGTCGATTGCGAACCGATTTCTTCTTCCACATCGACAATGGAAAAACGCAGATCGTCCATTCGATTCAGGCTGCGCTCGACGACCGTGACCAGAGTAGCGCGTTTTCGCGCGACCAGGTCATCGACGTAATCGCCCACGCGATGAAATTTTTGGGTGCCAACCACAAGATCGAGATGTGGGATTTCTTTCAACAGCTCCGCCCCCCGCGCCTGCGCCATGCAGCCGAGAAACCCAAAAACGGTTTCCGGCCGGCTCTTCGCCATGCGGCCGAGCATTCCCATCTTGCCGAGCGCCTTTTGCTCGGCCATGTCGCGCACGCTGCAGGTATTGAAGAGAACAACATCGGCCTCCGTCTCGCAACTGACCCGCTCGTAGCCGCGGGCAACGAGCGAATGCGCGACCTGCTCGGAATCGCGCTCGTTCATCTGGCAGCCGTAGGTCTTGATGAAGAATTTCGGCACGGCTCGCGAACGATACACAGGGGCGGCGGATGCGCTACGCCATTAAGGGTGGATTCGCGAACCGGCCGGAAAACGGGTATGCGCGCATGACAATTAGCTTCCCATTCTTGCCGCGCTTCCGTTTCAATAACCTTCGCCCATGAATGAGCCGGCCATCGGAATTATCGGCGGCAGCGGCCTCTATCATCTGGAAGGTTTTTCTAGCCTGGCCGAACACCAAATCGAGACGCCTTTCGGCGCGCCCTCCGATTCGATCGTCGGCGGAACAATGTTCGGCCGCAGCGTTTACTTTTTGCCGCGACATGGACGGGGGCACCGGATTTTGCCGCATGAATTGAATCATCGGGCGAATATTTATGCGCTTCGTTCCCTCAACGTCCGCTGGATCATTTGCGTGACGGCGGTCGGAAGTTTGCAGGAAAAATACGCGCCGCGCGACGTTCTGCTGCCATCGCAGTTTTTTGATCGAACAAGCCAGCGCGCCTGCCACACCTTTTTCGGCGAGGGCATCGCCGCCCACGTTTCCTTCGCCGACCCGATTTCGCCTAAGCTCCGCGAGTTGTTGGTAGAAGCGGCCAGAGAGAGCGGTGCCTTCGTTCATAACGGCGGCACTTACGTGAACATGGATGGCCCCGCGTTTTCCACTCGGGCGGAATCGGAATTCAATCGCCGCAACGGGTTTGATGTGATCGGGATGACTAACTTGCCGGAAGCGAAATTGGCACGCGAAGCTGAGATCGCGCTGGCGACAATGGCAATGATCACGGATTACGATTGCTGGAAGGTGGAAGAAGAAGCGGTCTCGGTGCAAACCGTCATTGGTCATTTGCTCGCCAACGCCGAAACGGCAAAGAAGGCTTTGGAACGCGTGGTTCCGGAAATTCCGCGCGAAGCAAATTGGCCGGAGCATCACGCTCTCGACAGCGCAATTATCACGGACCGAAAGCTGTGGCCGGCAGCAACGATCAAGAAGCTCGGCCCGATCATTGAGCGCTTCTTATAAGAGAAGGATCGCGCTTGCTTGGCGGCTCCGCAGAGCGTCGCCTACCGATGAAATCTTCGCGAGAACGTATTGGGAGGGCGAGACTCCGTCGAGCCGCGGAGCCAGCGGCACAAAACCTTGCCAGATGCGATTAGAAGATGGTAATGATAGCAACCTGCCGGGCGGTATTTCCATTTTGATCATGAAACGTATCATCGGCTTGTTTGCGCTCGCGTTTCTCGCGGCTTGCGAGACAACCACCATCACGCCGACGGCTTCGATGAAGCCGGCCCTGGCCGACCGCCTCGCCGTTCTTAATACCGACGAACCAATGCCCCCAGCGGAAGGTCCGGAAGACGTTGCGCCGGGCCCCGCTCGGGACCCCACTCGCAACCCCGGCCTCGTCCCTTCCCCACTTTTGCGTTATTCGGCGGCGTCAATGACGCCCTGATGAGCGCTGCAATCTTCGAATCGAAGCCACCAGCGCGCGGATTTGCGAGTCGGCGTGCGCGGCCGTGAGCGTGATTCGGAGACGAGCGGTGCCACGCGCGACACTCGGATAACGAATCGCGGGAACGAAAAACCCTTCCTTTTGTAAGGCGTAGGCAAAGGTCATCGCGTCGTTTTCCTGGCCGATGATGAATGGAAAAATCGCGCTCTCGGGTTTGCGATTTGGTTCGCTGGCAAGTAATTGCTGAAGCAGTTCGATATTTTTCCAAAGCGCGCGCCGGCGTTCCTCACCTTCCGGAGTTTGCAGGAATTCGATCGCCGCAATCGCCGCCGTGGCAACGGCGGCCGGGGGCGCCGTTGAATAGATAAAAGATCGCGCCCGATTCGTTAGCCATTCAATCAGCGAAGTTGAGCCGCAAATATATCCACCCGCGGCGCCGAGCGCCTTACTCAGCGTCCCCATTTGAATGTCAACGGACAATTTTTCCTCCGCCGCCAAGCCGCAGCCGTTTGGCCCGATAACACCAACGGCATGCGCTTCATCGAGAAGAAGCAACGCCTGAAAGCGAGATTTTAGCTCGACTATTTCACGCAAGGGCGCGCGGTCGCCATCCATCGAAAAGACGGATTCCGTCACGACGATGATTCGCGCATCCGGCTTTTCCCGTCGCGCCCATTCCAGGTGGCTTTCCAGTTTACCGAGGTGATTATGCGGAAAGACGCGAGTGGTGGCGCCGCTCAAGCGTGCGCCATCGACCAGCGAAGCGTGAGCCAGTTTATCGAGAACGATGACGTCGTTTTTCCCGGCGACCGAGGGAAGAGTGCCGACCGCTGCCGCGTAACCGCTATTGAAAGCAATCGCGGCCGGCACGTTTTTCCATTTGGCAATCGTGCGCTCCAGCGCCACATGCGGCGACTGCGTTCCCGAAACCAGGCGGGATGCGCCCGCGCCAACGCCAAATTGTTCAATCGCGTGTGTCGCCGCGGCGCGCAATCGTTCATCGGCGGCCAGACCGAGGTAATCGTTTGACGAAAAGTTAACGAGACGTTGGCCAACCAGCTCTACGTTCGGCCCCTGGGCCGATCCAATTTCGCGCAGTCGCCGCAAAAGGGAACGCGCACGGAGCTGATCCAGTTCATCGCGAAACGGTTCATCCATTGTCACAGCCTGCCAGCGTAGCCATCATTTGCCAGCGCGACCGCCGCGGTTTCCCGGGTAGCGCAGGCGTCTCGCGTGTTGGTTTCGGCGTCTCGTCGAAACGACCTTTCATCAAACTTCATGAAGAGAACCACTTCGCGAAGTGTCAAAGAAAGTCCGCGATGACGAGACGTCATCGCCAACACGCGAGACGCGTGCGCTACCCGCCGGACACTGGGGGCTGGCAGCCCGCGCATCCTACAATCAGAGCCAAAGACCCCAGGAAAGCAACGAAGCAGCGTCGGTCCAAACCCCGGATTTGGTATCGCCCAGGACCACTACGATAATGTCGCGCCCTGGGCGCGAACCGCTTGCTATCAGACAGTGGCCGGCCGCTTCGGTGTAGCCAGTTTTCATTCCGTTGCAAAACGGAAGCCGCTTCAGAACCTTGTTGGTGTTTTCCAGTTCGCGGGTCCGACCGTTGGCGTAGCGAAAAACAAGCTGGGGCAGACAGACGATGGAACGAATCGTCGGATTCGCGTAAGCAGCGCGCGCGATAACCGCAAGATCGCGTGCGGTGGAATACTGGCCGGGAATAGGGAGCCCGTTCGGATTCAGAAAATGCGAATGAGTCGCGCCGAGAAGTTGTGCTTTTGCATTCATTCTGTCCGCGAACGCTTCGATGCTGCCGACGTTATCGCGCGCCAGACAACGCGCTACATCGTTGGGACTTTTCACCAACAGTGCGCGCAACAGATCTATCCGCTGATAAACTTCTCCCGGTCGAATATTCAACCGCACTGGCTCTGCGAAAGTGTCGATCGGTTCTACTCGAACCGGTCGATCGAGGTAACCGGTTTCCGCAACAATCAGCGCGGTCAGCAGCTTTTGTGTGCTCGCGGCCGGCCGCGGTTGATCGGCGTTTTTCTCGTGTAACACCGCGCCGGTGCGCGCATCGACCACCATCACCGAATTTGCTCGCGTATTTGGGACCGCGCCAGATGGCCCCGGCGTCAGCGCAGAGGCGGGAATTGAAATGTCATCTGTTTTGCCCGAATCGGCCGATGAGCGGCTACGAGTCCGCGAAGTGCTTTTGGCGTGGCGCTTATTCACGCCACTCGGGCGAACTACGTTAACCTCATCATCGTCTTCCGACGAGATCGCGGCACTGACATTGCCGATAAAAAGCAACGCGCAAACGGTCAGCGTAAGCCAGCGCTTCACTTGTTTCATCGGCTGTGAATAGTTGTTGGCGTCAATGCCGCCGCAAACGGGGCATTCTAAATTAGCCAGTTTCGCGCCCGCGCTGGATCAATTCAATCTCGTAGCCCTCCGGAGCGTCGATGAACGCAATCGCGCCCCCATTGCCATTGGGATGCGGGCCGTCGGACAGCGGATAACCCTTGGCCGCAGCTTGTCTTGCAAATTTTTCCAGATCGTCCACTTCAAACGCGAGATGAGTCAGGTCCGGCCCCACCACTACTGGGCCGCTCTTGTCGTACTTGCAAATCTCGATCTCTTCCTCGCTCTCGGGTGCTTTGAAAAAGACGAGCTGCGATCCACGGCCGGAGGTGTGTCGCCGTGTTTCCTCCAAACCGAGGACGTCGCGATAAAAGGCGACCGTCCTTTCCAGATCGGTCACACGATAACGGGTATGCAATAGTTTCTTGATCATCACTAAACTAATTGCCGCGACCTCGCCTCGAATTCAAATTCGACAATGCTCTGCCTCGGTCTCGACAGTGGGACAACTACCTGCAAGGGTCTGGTGCTCGAGGTTAATTCCGGAAAAGCCCTCGCTCAGGCCAGCGCGCGGCACTCGTTTATCGAGGGGTTGCCGCGGGGTCATGTCGAACAGGATCCGCAAACCTGGTGTGATGCAGCCGAGCGCGTCATCCAGAGCTGTCTGGAAAAAATCGGCGAGCGCCGCAACGAAGTCGTGGCCTTTGGCGTGAGCGGCCAACAACATGGCCTCGTTACCCTCGACCATCGCAACCAACCGGTACGCCCGGCCAAGCTGTGGTGCGATACCTCGACCGCACCGGAGGCAGAGAAACTAAATCGCGCCTTGGGGAATGTGAACGAACTCATTCGCCGCACAGGTAATGCCATGGTCCCCGGTTACACTGCGCCGAAAATTTTGTGGTTAAAAGAAAATGAACCGAAAAATTTCACGCATACGCGCACCATTCTTCTGCCCCATGATTTTCTGAACTTCTGGCTCACCGGCGAACGGCAGATGGAATATGGCGACGCCTCGGGCACTGGATTACTCGATGTCCAGTCGCGGACCTGGTGCGCGCCGCTCGCCGAATTTATCGACAAAGATCTGCTGGCCAAGTTTCCGCCACTTCGTTCCTCTACTCGGCCGGCCGGTTTGCTGCGCTCAACCTTGCGCGAAAAGTTTCACCTAGGTGACGTCCTTGTCAGCGCAGGCGGCGGTGACAACATGCTCGGTGCGATCGGCACCGGAAACATCGCCACTGGCCGACTCAGCATGAGCCTGGGCACTTCCGGCACGCTTTACGCATTTACGGAAACCCCAATGATCGATCCGAGAGGAGAAATTTCCGCATTTTGTGATAGCACAGATCACTGGCTGGCACTCGCTTGCACGATGAATGTGGCTAGCGCAGTCGACCGCGTTCGCGATTTGTTTGGATGGGAGATGAACGCTCTGGAAAAAAATGTGGCGCGCTCTCAGCCCGGCGCCAATGGTCTGATGTTCCTGCCCTATTTCGACGGGGAACGGCTGCCGAATTTACCGAATGGCTGCGGTGTGATTCACGGTCTGAATTCGACCAACACGAATCGCCAAGACATTGCCCGCGCCTTGATTGAGGGGATCGTTGTTGGACTTGCTCAGGGAATGAAACGTCTCGTCGACCTGGGAATTCGCGCCGATGAATTGGGTATCACCGGTGGCGGAGCCAAAAGTGCGACTGTGCGCCAAGTCGTGTCTGACCTCTTCGGGCTACCAGTGATGGGATTCAAAACCGGGGAGGGAGCGGCTCTGGGGGCAGCAATTCAAGCGGCATGGACTTATGGTCAAACGGGGGGAGATCCAATGCCGCTGGAGAAGATTGTGAAGTCCGCGGTCAAGACCGATCGCAAAACACGGGCCGAACCGCGGAAAGAAAACGAAACCATTTATGCGGAATTGCGTGGACGGCATGCCGATCTCACGCAGAAACTGGCAAGCAGCGGGTACCTATGAAGATTGTGATCGGCGCGACCGGCGCCAGTGGCAGCATTTATTTGCAGCGTTTGCTCGAACAGATCAACGCGAGCGAACATGAAGTCCATCTGGTTATGACCGTGCACGCCCGGCAGGTCGCTGATCACGAACTGATGACTTTTCGCCTTCCTCCAAAAGTCCTCCAGCATCCCGACAACGACATGAACGTACCATTCGTCAGCGGTTCTGCCCGTTTCGACGCGATGGTAATTGTGCCCTGCTCGATGTCCACGCTCGGTCGAATCGCCACTGGTTCGGGTCAGGGCGCACTCCTGCGGGCCGCTGACGTCTTTTTGAAGGAACGCCGCAAACTCATTGTCGTCCCACGCGAAACGCCCTGGAGCCTCATTCAGGCACGCAATGTCGTCACTTTGATAGAAGCCGGCGCGATCGTGCTACCCGCCATTCCATCCTTTTACAGTGGTCCCAAAAATGCCAACGAAATCGCCGATACGGTAGTCTGGCGCATTCTCGATCAACTTGGGTTGCCCAGTCCGCAAGCGTTCCGCTGGCAAAGTCAACAAGCTGGTCGGCGGCCAATTTGAAGCTCGATCCGGAAAGTCTCCGTGCGCGCATTCTTGTCGCCTTCGGCTTTCGCCTGCTTCAAGTCTGGTCGCATACCATTCGTTTTGAAATCGAGGACCGTGGAAAAATTCTACAGACCCCGGTTTCGGAACGGTTCATTGGCGCGGCCTGGCATAATCGCCTTCTCCTGCTTCCCTTCGCCATTCGTCGCTTTATTCCGCAGCGACAGGGCGCGGCCCTCATCAGCGCCAGCCGTGATGGCGCCTGGTTGGCCAACCTGGTGCGCCGGTTTGGTTTCTCGGTCGTTCGGGGGTCCAGCTCGCGCAAAGGCGCGGCCGCCATGTTGCAGTTGGCCGACGTCATCGCATCAGGTCACGATGTCGTCATCACCCCGGATGGTCCGCGTGGTCCCGCATATCGCCCCGGCGGCGGGATCATTCTGCTCGCGCAGAAAACCGGGGCGCGCGTAGTGCCGTTGAACCTCGAATACGCGCGCTGCTGGAGACTGCCCAGTTGGGACAAATTCATTCTCCCACGTCCGTTTGTCCGAGTGCGCTTCATTCTGGGGCAGCCCCACGAAGTTCTGAAAACATCGAACGAAGAGGAATTCGAGGCCGAGCGTGAGCGCCTGAAGTCGGCAATGATGGCGCTGGTGGAAATGCGCTGATAGCTTCCGCGGATGTGACCATGGCAAAGTTAATCGATGGACGTGCAATCGCCGAGAGAGTCTACGCGGAATTGCGCGACGAAATTGCCAGCCTCAAATCGCGGGGAGCAACGCCGGGCCTGGCCGTGGTCCTCGTCGGCGATGATCCCGCCTCTCGCGCCTACGTGCGCGCCAAAGACAAAATGTGCCGCGAGCTTGCCCTGCATTCGGTGAAGCTGGAACTGCCGGCCACGACCACGCAGGAGGAACTGCTCGCGCAGGTTGATGAGTTAAATCGCGATGAGAAAATTCATGGTATTCTCGTTCAATCGCCGCCGCCTCCGCAAATCGACGAAGCGGCGATCCTTCGCGCGCTCGATCCGCGCAAAGATGTGGATGGATTTCATCCGCTCAATGTCGCGAAGCTTGCGCTCGACGACGACACCGGTTTTGTCCCGTGCACCCCCCTCGGTTGTTTGCGTCTGCTCAGCGAAACCGGCGTTGCCCTCTCCGGCGCCAATGTCGCCGTGCTCGGTCGCAGCATGATCGTCGGAAAGCCAATGGCGCTTTTGCTCATGCGAAAGGGCATCGACGCAACCGTCACGGTGATCCATTCCCGCACCAGGAATATTGTTGAAATTTGCCGGCGGGCCGACGTGATCATCGCCGCCATCGGTCGTCCACATTTCGTTAGAACGGAATTTGTTCGTGACGGAGCGACCGTGGTTGATGTCGGAATCAATCGGGTGGAGGACGCCGCTAGCGAGCGAGGTTACAAACTCGTCGGCGACGTCGATTTCGAAAGCGTTTCGAAAGTAGCCGGTGCGATTACTCCCGTTCCCGGCGGGGTCGGCCCGATGACGATCGCGATGCTGATGTCAAACACGATCAAAGCGTGCCGGCAAATCTGTGAGTTGTAGCTGCCGCCGTCCTCAGCGGCGGAGATCCAGGTCTCTGCCGCCGCTGACGGCGGCAGCTACAACTTCACCGTCATCCCGAGCGCAGTCGAGGGATCCAGCAAAAACTACCTTCAAAATTTCGCAACGGGATGCTTCGACTTCGCTTTGGGATGACGAACGATTTTGCGCGTTAAGAGCCCGAGCAGCGCCGGCTGAAAACGTGCGAATTCAAAAAGAATTGATCCCAGCTTTGGCGAAACAACCGCGCTGCGCGCCAGCGCGTTAATCCAGAGGCGGCCACCATACATCGCGGCGTGTTGCGCGGCATAATTGCGCACCGCTTCCGCAGCATCCCCGCGAATCATCTCTTTGGCGGCGGCGGCCGCCAGTTCACCGGAGCGCAACGCATAAAAAATCCCTTCGCCGGTGAACGGCTCGACCACGCGGGCGGCATCGCCCACGAAAAGCACGTTTTCGCGGGCAGGCGGGAGGGCGGAACGCGTAAGCGGAGTGATCGTGCGCCAGGTTTGCGTCGACCCGAGATTGAAATACTGCGTGGCCCAATGTTGAAGCGCGCGGATCGATTTCGGCCGTCCAACGAGACAAAGATTCAGCTCAGTATCATTCACTGGGGCCTGCCCGGAATAACCTCCCGGCAATAATTGCAGGATGACGCGATTTCCAAAGTCCCGCGGCAATGAAATATGCGCCTGCAACGCCACGCGTTCCTTCGCGATACGCGGGAGCAGACCGAGCAATCGTGCCACTGTCGAATTGCGACCGTCAGCTCCCACCAACACCCGCGCGCCAAACGCCGCCGTCGCTTCGCTTGTCCTTAACTTCCAGGCGCCATCCGATTTCTCAATCGAAGTCAGCGTGCTCGCTTCACGAACTTCGGTACCGAACTCACGCGCCCGCTCCAGGAGGATGGAATCGAACGCGCTGCGTTTGATCGCGATCTCAGCGTTTTCCCCACGCGGCAAGTCGACCCGGAGATGAACGTCACGCACATTGATAAATTCCACCCAATCGAGCGCACCATGCGACAAGACTCGAACGCGTTGATCGATTCCAAGTCGCCGCAAAATTGGCCAACACTCGGGATTCAAACAATCGCCGCACACCTTCTCACGCGGAAATCTTTCGCGCTCAATCAACACAACGCTCAGTCCGCTGGCCGCACAAAAGGCAGCGCCAACCGACCCCGCTGGTCCGCCGCCGATGACCGCGACATCGAAAATCTCCATTTCGTTTCAGTGTCCAGGAACAAGCGCATCGTTAAAGCGATTTCGCTCGTCAGGTTTCGGCGTAAGCTCATTAGATCATGAGTTGGTCCCTTCCCATTTTTCGAATCGCTGGAATCCAGTTGCGGATTCATATCACGTTCTTGCTGCTGATCGGCTGGCTCGCAGTCGGCTATTACGCACAAGGCGGCTCGGCTATGGCGTTGGGGCGCATTCTCTTTGTCCTCTTGCTTTTTCTCTGTGTCGTTCTGCATGAATTCGGTCATGCCATTGCCGCGAAAAATTTCGGGATCAACACGCCCGACATTACTCTTCTGCCAATCGGCGGGGTAGCACGACTGGAACGAATGCCCGATGAACCACGGCAAGAGTTAATCATCGCGCTGGCCGGTCCGCTGGTGAACGTGGTGATCGCACTCGCTTTGTTCGCCGTTGTTGGTTGGCGTGGATTGGCGGCGGAAGCGATGATGGGAGGATCCGATCTCCTTGCCCAACTGCTCGTAATCAACGTTGTCCTGGTCCTTTTCAATTTGCTGCCGGCATTTCCAATGGACGGTGGCCGTGTCTTGCGCGCGCTTCTCGCCACGCGACTGAGTTATGCGCGGGCCACGCAAATCGCCGCCAGTATCGGCCAGGGCTGCGCATTTATTTTCGGTTTCATCGGCCTTTTTGGAAATCCCCTTCTTCTTTTCATTGCCTTTTTTGTTTATATGGGTGCGTCGCAAGAAGCGGCCCTCGCTCAACTCAAAGATATTTCGCGCAGTTTTCCGGTTTCGAGCGCAATGGTGCGCGAATTCCATTCGCTTCCGCAAAACGCTACCCTGCAGGAGGCGGTGGACGCATTGCTTGCTACTTCGCAACACGATTTTCCAGTGATCGACGAAAGTGGCAACGTTGCTGGTGTTTTGACCCGGCACGATCTCATTGCGGCGTTACGTAAACACGACCCGCAGATTCGAGTCGCCGACGTGATGCGGCGCGATATTCCGACGGTGACGACCGGTACACGTTTTGAGGAAGCGTTTCGCATCATGCAGGAGTGCAATTGTCCGATGGTGCCCGTGCTGGATGGGATGAAGCGATTAGTCGGTTTGCTGACCCCGGAAAATGTAACCGAACTGATAATGGTTCATTCGGCCATGCCGCAGCGAAGCGCGGCGTAAAGTCAGCCAGCGGCACTTTCAGGGCGCCGCTAATTGACCAGACAGGCTTTTCGAAATCGTCGTTGGGTTGTCGATTTTCCCAGCAAGCGGAAGAATTGGATACAATTAAGATTAAGATTGGGAACAGGAGCCACGTCATTGATGGCCGGCGTGAAAAAAGCGAAACCAGATCTAACGAAAAAAGTTCATGAGGTGCCCCATAAGCCGGGGGTGTATCTGATGCGCGACCGTTTCAACCGCGTCATTTACGTCGGCAAAGCGCGCGACCTGCGCAAGCGAGTTGGTTCTTATTTTATGCCATCGAAAGTGGCGGTGGCCGATTTGAAGACCCGCGCCATGCTCGATGCGGTTTGGGATTTTGAAACCCACACCGTGCAGAGCGAAGCGGAATCAATTTTGCTCGAAGGCAAACTGATCAAGGAATATCGCCCGCGTTATAATGTTTCTTTCCGGGACGATAAACGTTTTCTGCTGGTAAAGGTGGATCAGTCTGAGGAGTGGCCGCGTTTTCGTCTCGCCCGTTTCAAGAAGGATGACAACGCTCGTTATTTTGGGCCCTATGCACATGCCGGCGCGCTCCGGCAAACGTTGAATTTTATGCGCAAAAAATTTGGGGTGCTCACCTTCGGTCGCGGCTCGCCGACGGAACGGGAATTGAAATCGTCGACCTACCAGGTGCCGATGAAATTAAGTGAAATCACGCCGGAGATTTATCGCGAACGCGTCGCGCAGGCCTGCGAATTTCTCGAAGGACATTCCCGCGAAATGATGGCGGAGTTGGAAAAACAAATGCGCGCACAAGCGGAAAAGCTCGATTTCGAAAAGGCGGCCGAATTGCGCAACATGCTTGATGACTTGCGACGCACTACGCGTCCGACGCGCCGCTTCACCCGCGGCTCCCTCCCGACAACGATCGAGCCTGAGGCTGACCTCCGCGCCTTGGCCGATGCTCTGCAATTGCCGAAGATTCCGCGGGTGATGGAATGCTTCGACATCTCCAACATCAGCACCACCCATGTCGTCGCATCGATGGTCTGTTTCCGTGACGGCATGCCGGACAAGAATTGTTATCGTCGTTATCGGATTCGCACCGTCGCCGGCCAGGATGATTTCGCCAGCATGGCGGAAGTGGTACGGCGAAGATATTCCCGAATTTTGCTCGAAGCGCGTGAAGCAAATCCCGAAGCGGCCGAATTTTCCCAGGAAAACCCGGCGGAAGCGCTCCATCGACTCCGTCATGGAGATCAGGTTCCGTTGGATAACTTACCGGTAACGCCACAGGATCCCTCCACTTCGCTTCGCTCCGGTCGGGATGACAAAAATGAGGGGCGCTCCGGTCCGGCTGACGAAAAGGCGGGGCGCTCCGGTCGCGATGACGAGCATTTCGTCGCTGTCAGACTTCCCGATCTAATTATTGTCGATGGCGGTAAGGGCCAGCTCTCATCCGCCTGCAAGGAACTTCAGCGGCTTGGGCTACACGATTTGCCAATTATCGGGCTGGCGAAGGAGCACGAGGAGATATATCGACCGGGGCGAGCGCTGCCGTTGCACTTGCCGGAAGATTCAGGCGCCTTGCGTCTGCTTCAGCGCATCCGTGATGAAGCGCATCGTTTCGCCAACGCCTATCATCAATTACTGATGAAGAAACGAATCGGCGAAAGCATTCTGGACGATTGCCCGGGCGTCAGTCAGCATCGCAAAAACCTATTGCTGCGAAAGTTCGGCTCGGTAAAACGATTGCGGCGGGCCAGTGCCGAAGAAATTGCTGCAACGGACGGAATTGGGGCAAAGTTGGCGGCGGACGTACACCGATTTTTGCAAACGCACTAGGGCTTGTCATTCTCGACCAGACGCAGAACCTCTGACCGGATGAGACGTTTCGCGATGATGCTTAAGCTGGCACTGCTCCTTTTCACGTTCTCCAGCGCAACGGGACAGCAGCTGGCACCTGCATCCTCTTCTGTAGCTCCCAGCGCCACGCCCACGGCGGAGCCATCGCCGCCGGCGCTTGATGAGGAGATCGTTCCCACGTTCGAGACACAAAAACTGGCGCGCACTTACATTCTCGATATCCCCGCTCCGCGCGGCCAGATCACCGATCGCAACGGCGCACCCCTCGCGCAAAATCAGCTGAGCTATAATCTCGCGATCAATTTTCCTACTCCACTGGAGTTTAGCGATGCCCAGACGCTCGACTTCGCGCATCGGCAAATCGCGGCGGCAACAAAATTGATTGGTCGCCAAATCCGCGTGCCCGACGAAGCAATCCTGCGGCATTATCACAATCGGGGAATTCTGCCTTTCGAGATCGCCACCAATCTGTCGGCGGAAGAATACGACGCGGCCAAAGCACATTTGCCGCCAGAAATGACGTTACGCGGCGTTTACCTTCGCGTTTATCCACAGGGCAAAATTGCAGGACAAATTGTTGGCTACACCGGACGCACCGGACGTAATCCCGACGGGATCATTGACAATCACGAAACAATTTGGCCGGAGACGGAAGGACGGGAAGGGATCGAACAAACCTTCAACGCCATGCTCACAGGCAAGCATGGCGAGTATAAAATTACCTTCGATAAGGATGGCCGCAAAACATCGGAGAAAATCGTCTCTCCTCCTGTTCCCGGTCATACGGTTGTGACCACACTCGATCTGCGTTTGCAGGAACTGGCTGAGAAAGCGCTTGAGGCCAAAGCAAAGCGCGGTGCGATCGTGATCATGGATCCGAACAACGGCGACATTCTCGCGCTGGCGTCGTGGCCAAATTACAATCCAAATCTTTTCGTCCCGTCGATCTCGCCGGAAAAATTCAAGGCCTTGCAAGAGGATCCGGGGATTCCGCTGCTGCCACGCGCATTTCGTTCCTCCTACCCGCCGGGCTCGACCTTCAAGGTTGCTGTGGGCATCGCTGCCTTAGAAAGCGGCGCGGTTACACCCAGCGAGGAATATCAATGCGTCCCATCAATCCAGATCGGTAACTTGACGTTTCACAATTGGAAGAAAAGCGATCGTGGTTTCATCAATTTCGTCCAGGCCCTGACCGAATCGTGCGATACCTGGTTCTACCAGGTCGGGATAAAGACCGGCGCTGAGCCGATCATCGATTGGGCACAAAGACTCGGCTTCGGTGCCAAATGCGGAATACCGATTCGCGGCGAGGTGGAAGGCCGCGTTCCTAACGATTCCTATATGAAAGCAACGCACGGGCGGAAGTTGCTGAATGGCGACATCGCCAATCTTTCCATCGGGCAGGGCGATACCCAGGTTACGCCTCTGCAGATGGCGCAGGCGATGTCGATCGTGGCCAACGGCGGCACCTTTTACCAGACGCGACTCGTCCAGCAGGTGCAATCAATCGATGGTGGGATCGTTACGGCTTATAATGTGCGCGAGAAAAAGACGCTCAATTTTTCCAGCGAAACGATGGCGCAGCTTCGCACGGGAATGGTTGATGCGGTCAATGCTCCCGCCGGAACAGCGCATGCCGCCAGCCTGGAGACCGTAACAGTGGCGGGCAAAACCGGCACCGCCCAGTGGGGGCCGAAAAACAAGGAGCGAACCGCAGCCTGGTTTGCCGGTTATGTCCCGGCGGAAAAGCCGCAGTACGCGTTCGCTGCTCTTTACGAGGGCGACGTGGGAGTGAAGGCGCATGGTGGTACGGTGGCCGCGCCAATGATTGCTCAGGTTCTGAAGGAACTCTACAAAGGCGACCAGGCCAACGGCCGCCGCCATCGCCGACCTCAAGCGGAGGAATCGCCAACCGTTCGCCGGGCCGAGCCCGTCGAGGAAGATGCCGGGGATTAACGAGAATTAGCCGGATGATTCGGAGCTGATTCTAGCTTTCGAAACTCTGCTTCGTTCTGCCCGTCGTAACACGATCAGGTGGATCGAGCAGTCCCTGCTCGATGCTAAAGCGAGGCGGCGAAAGCCGCATTATTTATTGGCATCGCCCGACGGAGCGGCCGATCCACCTTGCTCGCACGACTTCGAGCTAGACCAGCCCCTGATCCATCATCGCATTCGCAACCTTTAGGAAACTCGCGATGTTGGCACCGTTCACATAATTGCCCGGCGTCCCGTACTTTTCCGCGGTGCGATGGCAAACCGCGTGGATGTTTTTCATGATTTTGTAAAGCCGCGCATCTACCTCCTCGCGTGTCCAGGAAATGCGCATGCTGTTTTGCGCCATCTCCAGCCCGGAAGTAGCCACACCGCCCGCGTTTGCCGCTTTGCCGGGGCCATAAAGGATTCCCGCCTGTAGAAAACGATGCACTCCCTTCATCGTCGTCGGCATGTTCGCGCCTTCCGAAACGACATAGATGCCGTTCCTGAGCAGGTTGTCCGCATCTTTCTCGTTAATTTCGTTCTGGGTGGCGCTGGGAAAGGCGCATTGTGCTTTGATATTCCAAAGCGGATTGTGATCGAGCTTCGGATCGACCGGCGTGAACGCTGTGCCCTTGAATTTGTCGGCGTATTCCGAAATGCGGCCCCGCCGGACATTTTTTAGCTCCATCACAAATGCGAGCTTTTCCCGCGTAATTCCCCCTTCGTCGTAGATGAACCCGGTCGAATCGGACAGCGTAACCGGTTTGGCGCCCAGCGAGTTCAACTTCTCGACCGTGTACTGCGCCACGTTTCCGCTCCCCGACACCAGCGCGATCTTGCCTTTAAGATCTTC
>Ga0137403_10001472_pt1 | contig 29584 bp, 30 predicted proteins | sample CZOMad2_1_16fung_FD_122057 | JGI IMG/M metagenome (GOLD analysis project Ga0137403, IMG submission 122057) | Vadose zone soil fungal communities from Angelo Coast Range Reserve, California, USA - CZOMad2_1_16fungal (Hybrid Assembly) | ecosystem: Environmental > Terrestrial > Soil > Vadose zone... | reverse complement strand
GGGCGAGCGCCCTGCGCCGCGCGAGTCGACGCGCACGCAGACGTAGCCGTCGGGCACCCATTTCTCGGGGTCGACCACTTCCCAGTTCGCGTACTTGTTGCTGCTTCCCGCGACCGCGTCGGGATAGTCGCGCGCCATCAGCTCCCAGGCGGTCTTGTAGCCCTCCTGGAACGCGAGCCCCTTTCCGTAGGGACCGTAGCTGAGGATCGCGGGGCAGCGGCCCGCGGAGTCCGGCCGGAAGACGTCGGCGCGCAGCACCAGGCCGTCGTCCATCGTGATCGGCACGTCCCAGTCGATTTTCATGCAGCCGCGCGGCTCACCGCGTGATTCGCGTATTGGCGAGCTCCAGCCTGTCGGCGAGGTTGCGCAGCAGGGCGCGCGTCAGGTAGAGCTGCGCGCCCAGGCTCATCTTGCTGACGGCGTCGGGGCGGAACTTCGCGAGCAGAAGCTCCGTGGCGGACTCCACGGTCGCGTTGCGCGGCACCTCGCCGCCCCGGATATAGGCCATCTCGCCGAAGCATTCGCCCTCGTTGATCATGTTGAGCAGGCGCCCCTGCCGCGTGACCTTGGCCTGGCCCTTGCCGACAAAGTAGAAGCTTTTCCCTTTTTCGTTCTCGCTCACGATCGTCTGCTTGGCCGGCACGCGCGCCCAGTCTCCGGCCCGCGCGAGCTCCCAGAATTCGGTGTCGGAGAGACGCGCGAGCATCTCGACCTTTCTCAGCACCAGGTATTTCTCGGTGTCGGGAACCGCCGCGGGCGGGAGCACTTCCTGCACGGTGTTCGACAGCGCCAGCGCGAAATCGCTCCACGCCGGAAAGCGGTGCTCCGGCTTCTTGGCCATCGCACGCGCGATGATCGTGTCGAGCGACTTCGGCAGGCCCGCTTTCGCCTTGCTCGGCGGCAGCGGGTCGTCACCCCGGATCTTGAGGCCCAACGCCTCGAGGGTGTCGGCGGTATAGGGTTTTTTCCCGGTGAGGAGCTCGTAGAGCACCACACCCAGCGAATACATGTCGCTGTGGAAGCCGACCTCCCTGCCCGTTATCTGCTCGGGCGACATGTAATAGGGCGACCCCATCGACGCGCTCTGCACCGCCTGGGTCTTGCGCAGGTAGGCGGCGCCGAAATCCGAGATCTTCACGTCGCTGCCCTCGACGATCAACAGGTTCGCGGGCTTGATATCGCGATGGACGATGCCTTCCCTGGCGGCGTACTCGAGGGCGCCGCAGCACTTGAAGACGATCTGCAGCACGTCGGCGACGGGAAGCAATTTGTCGGGTTTGACGTGCTTGGACAGGTCGCCGCCCTTCACATACTCCATCGCGATATGCCCGGATTCCTCGGTCACCACGGCATCCAGGATGGCGACGATGTAGGGGTGCCGCAGCTTGCCGGCGAGCGAGGCCTCGTTCTTGAACTGGGTGCGGTGTACCGCGCCGAACTCGGGATCCCGGAACACCTCGGGCTCGATGGTCTTGAGCGCGACCTCGCGGCCGGTAAAGGTGTCCCTGGCGAGGTACACCATGCCGGTCGCGCCCTTGCCGATCGCGCGCTGGATCTCGTACTTGCCGACCTGAAGGCTCAGGTCGGGCTGAGTGGCAGGTTCCGACACGCGTTCTCCCGTTCCCGCGACGTCTTGCCAGGGCGATGATTGTGTCATATCCGAGAACGAAGTGCCCCCGCGCAAATCGTCCCTGCGGCCGCTAGAATCGGAGCGTGAAACTCCCCGGTATCGCTTCCGCCATCCTGGCCGCAACGCTCTCGGCTGCGGCCTGGGGACAGTATCCTGTCCGGCCGATCCGGCTTCTCGTACCCAATCCTCCGGGCGGGGCGAGCGATACGATCGCCAGGATCGTCGCGCCGCTGCTGGGAACGGCGCTCGGCCAGCCCCTTGTCGTCGAGAATCGCCCCGGCTCCAACGGCAACCTGTCGAGCGAGCTTGCCGCCAGGGCCGCCCCCGACGGTTATACCCTCCTCCTCGGCCAAGACAGCCAGATCGTCATCAGCCCGCATCTCTACCCGAGCTTGTCCGTCGATACGCTGAAGGATCTCGTCCCGGTCGCCACGCTGATCACCACGCAGATGGTGCTCGCGGCCAACCCTGCCCTGCCGGTGAAGGACCTGCGGGAATTCGTCGAGTTCGCGAAGCGCGCGCGACCGCCTCTGGCCTATGCTTCCATCGGCAACGGCAGCCAGCACCATCTCACCATGGAAATGCTGAAGGCGCGCGCGGGCATCGAGCTGGTGCACGTGCCGTACAAGGGAGGCGGCCCCGCAACGGTGGCGCTCCTCGCGGGGGACGTTCCGGTGATGTTCGGCGGGAATTCCGTGACCGCGCACATCAAGGCGGGCAAGCTGCGCGGGCTCGCGGTGGCGGGGAAGAAACGCTCGGCCGCGTTTCCCGATCTTCCGACCCTGAGCGAGTTCTATCCCGGTCTCGAGGTCACGGCCTGGCTCGGCATCTTCTCCCCCGCCGGGGTGCCCGCCCCGGTCCTCGCCAGGCTGCACGACGAGATCAACCGGCTGCTTGCGAGCGCGGAGCTACGCGACCGGGTGCTCGGTGTCGGGGGCCTCGAGCCCTTCATCTCGACGCGCGAAGAGTTCGCTGCGCTCATCCGCGCGGAGTACGCGAAGTACGGCGAAGTGGTGAAGACGACCGGCGTGAAGATCGACTAGCGCCGGACGCGCGCTCCTCAGCGCGTCGCTTTCCAGGCGCTCGACTTGCCGTCCGACTTGACCGTGCCTTCGATCGCGTTGCCGTTGACCCGGCCGCGGTATTCGGCGCCGCCGGCTGCGAAGCTGATCTGATCGCCGCTAAGGCTGCCGCGGGAGATCGGCGCCGAGATGTTTCCTGACTTCAGCGTGCCGGAGACCTTCTGGAAATCCTGCTTGAGAGCCAGGTCGCCCGGCCCGCTGTGCCAATTTCCCTCGACGCGCGCCGGCACGATCCACAGATATGCCGTGCAATAGGTATCGCAGCCGAGCTCGACGGTCTGGTCCGGCTCCCACTCCCCCATCCTGAAGGTGTTGGAGACGATGCGGGTCCCCGGCTTGAGCGTGAGTATCGTCGGGCGGAGCCTGAGGTTGAGGTCGGTCAACAGGAACATGGTGATGACCGTGGCCTTGGTGAGGTCCGTCTTGAAGATGTCCGCCTCGACGAAGTTCGCCTTGCCGCCGACTCCGGCCTTGTCGGCGTTGCGCTTGGAAAGCGCGACCATGTCGGGGTTGTACTCGACTCCCAGCGCGCTCGCGCCGCGCTTCGCGGCGGTGATCACCGTGCGCCCGTCGCCCGAGCCGAGGTCCATGACGAAGTCCTTCGGCGTCACCTTCGCCAGGTCGAGCATCTTGTCGACCAGTTGCTGCGGCGAGGGCACCCACACCACGTCCTTTCCGGACTGCCCGACCTCGGGCTGGAATTCGGCCTTGGGTGTCTGAGCGAACGCGAACGCCGCGACCGCAGAAAGAGCCAGCGTTGACAACAGCCTCGCAGAACGCCACACGTACATATTGCTCTCCACGTATCTAGGGAAGGAAGAACGAATCGCCGGGAAAGCGGCGAGAAACCCATTCGATTGCGATGCAGGCGAGATGATGGCCCCGCCGGGGCGCTGCCGTCAACCTCTGCAGCTGTTGGGGAGAAATGTTGAGGCTACTTCCGTGCCGTCGGCGATCGCGCCGCAGCGCCAGGTCCTGATCGGGGCGCCGTCTCCCGAAAGTACGTTTCCGGTGTTGTCGAGCGGCTGCAGCGTAAGGTCCTTGAAGTCGACTCGCCCGTCGGAGAACCCGTGCAGGGAAATCGTGATTTTCCCGATCGCGTCCACCTTGATCGAATCCACGTAGCGCGACGCATCCTTGTCGACTTCGCAGTTCCAGACTCCATCGGCGGGCGGTTGACCGTCCGACTGATAGATTTCCGAGATGGTGGTGCGGCAAGCGGCAAAAGAGAGGATGGCTTCCGACAGCTTCACGCGCACGGTATTGACGCGCATCGCGGGTATGGCGACCGAAGCGAGCACGCTGATGATCGTGACTACGATCATGATCTCGATGATGGTGTATCCAGATTGGCGATGTCTGCGCATATCCCCCCTTGTGCCGCAAGCACCGTGCCAGACGGTCAGCGGCAAGATAAGCCTCTGATATTCATTATCAAACAGGTTGGGTTCGGCTGCAAGTTAGACCCGCCGGCTGGGCCGGGGAGGCCGAAAATCGGCAAAAACTGACGCGGGGTGTCTCCCCTCCGACGACGGCGAGCGTCACGGTGGAGAAAAGAAATGCTTCTGGCGGAGATCAGCGCTCTTGATCGCCGCGCAGACCGGCACTCTCGATCACCCGGGCCCAGGTTGCCGCGTCCGCCCGGATCACCGCCGCGTACTGCTCGGGGGTGCCGCCCGCGGCCTCGGCGCCCTGCGCGGCGAGCTTCTCCTTCATCTGAGCGGCGCGCAAGATGCTCGTCGCCTCCCCGGCGAGCCGCGCGACGATCTCGCGCGGCGTGCCCGCCGGAGCGAGCAAGCCGTACCAGGGGCTGACCTCGTATCCGGGAACGCCGGATTCGTCCACGGTCGGCACCTCGGGCAGCTCGGGCGAGCGGCTCAAGCCCGTCACCGCGAGAACCCGCAGCTTGCCGGATTTGACGTGCGGCAGCACCGCCGGAATGCCGAGAAACGCGACCTGCACCTGTCCGCCGATCAGGTCGGCAGTCGCCGGCGCGCTTCCCTTGTAGGGCACGTGCGTGAGCGTTACGCCCGCCATCGCGGCGAACAGGGCCGCCGAGAGGTGCGGCGTGCTGCCGTTGCCGCCCGAGCCGTAATTGATCGCGCCGGGCCGAGCGCGGGCGAGCGCGATCAGCTCCTTCACCGAGCTCACGGGAAGCGAGGGATGCACGACGAGCGCGTTGGGAGCTTTCGCCATCAGCGTCACGGGGGCAAAGTCGCGCTGCGTGTCGTACGCGACCTTGCCCATCAGGGGATTGATGATGAGGCTGCCCGGGCCGACCGATAGCAGGGTGTAGCCGTCGGGCGCGCTCTTCGCGACGTAATCGGTGCCGATGTTGCCGCCCGCGCCGGCGCGGTTCTCGACGAGGAACGGCTGCCCCAGGGATTCGCCTAGCTTCTGCGCGACCAGGCGCACGATGATGTCGTTCGGCCCGCCCGGGGCGAACGGCACGACCACGCGGACCGGCCGGGACGGGTAAGCCTGCCCTGAGCCTGTCGAAGGGCCCTGCGCCACCGCCGGGCAGACGAAGACGATTGCGGCGATACCGACGCTGACAGCCGCGCGAAACTTTGTCATAGTCCGCATCCGAGAGGATCCTGTGCATCCGAGGAAAATGCGTGTCCTTGTTCCCGCTTTCGCCGCGATGCTCGCGGGCGCGAATGCAGGCGCCTTCGCGCAAGCCTACCCCAACCGCCCGATCCACATCATCGCGCCCTTTCCCGCCGGAGGCGGCTACGATTTCCTGTCGCGTCTGCTCGGCGCGGAAATGACGAAGACCTTCGGCCAGCCGGTGATCGTCGAGAACAAGGCGGGCGCGAACGGCAACATCGGCACCGACGCCGCCGCTAAGAGCGCGCCCGACGGCTACACCCTGCTCATGGGCGGCAACAGCCCCTTGTCGCTGAACGTCGGCCTGTATCCCAAGCTGCCCTACGATCCGCTGCGCGACTTCGAGGCGATCGCGCGCGTCGCGACGCAGCCGAACCTTTTCGCGGCGAACCCGAAAGTGCCGGTGAAGTCGGTCGCCGAGCTGGTGCAGTACGCCAAGGCGAATCCCGGCAAGCTCACTTACGCCTCGAACGGCAACGGCAGCCCGCAACACCTCGCCGCCGAGCAGCTCAAGCGCATGGCGGGAATCGACATGGTGCACGTGCCTTACAAGGGCGCGGCACCGACCGCCGCGGCGCTGCTCGCCGGCGAAGTGTCGGTCGCCTTCAACATCATCCTGCTGCCCCTGCCCCACGTGCAGGCGGGCAAGCTCACCGGCCTCGCCGTGGCGAGCTCGAAACGCTCGCCTCTCGCTCCGGACCTCCCGACGATGGCCGAGCTCGGGTATCCGATCGACATCGACACCTGGTACGGCCTGGTCGCGCCCGCGGGCACACCCAAGGAGGTCATCGCGAAGGTGAACGCCGAGACGGTGCGCATCCTCAACCTCCAGGACCTCAGGGAGAAGACGAGGAGCCAGGGCATCGAGCTCGGCGGCAGCACGCCCGAGGAGTTCGCCGCCTTTCTCAAAGCCGACATCGGCAAGTGGACCAAGGCGATCCGCGAGATGAACATCACCATCGACTGAAACGCATGTCATCCTGAGCGCAGCGAAGGACCTCCGCCGAGACGCCGTGCCCACGGAGATCCCTCGCTACGCTCGGGATGACAAGGCATCGCCACAGGAATTCACCATGATCCTCGACGTCTTCAATCACTTCATGCCCAAGGCGATCTACGACCGCCTCGCGAGCCTCGTGCCCGGCCACATCGCGCTGTCCGCGTTCCCCGAGCTGCCGACGCTCTGGGACGTGAACGCGCGCCTGAAGATGATGGACGAGTTCGACGGGCTGCAGCAGGTGCTGTCGCTCGCCAACCCGCCGATCGAATTGCTCGGCCCGCCGGACAAGACGCCCGAGCTCGCGCGCATCGCGAACGACGGGCTGGCCGAACTGTGCCGGAATCACCCCTCTCACTTCCCGGCGTTCATCGCGTCGATGCCGATGAACAACGTCGACGCCTGCGTGCGCGAGGCCGAGCGCGCGATCCGCGATCTCGGAGCGAAGGGCGTGCAAATCTTTACCAACGTCCTGGGCAGGCCGCTCTCGGCACCCGAGTTCCGGCCTCTCTTTCAGACCATGGCGAAGCACGACCTGCCGGTGTGGATCCATCCGATCCGCGGTCCGCAGTTCTCCGACTACGCCACCGAGAAATCCTCGGAAAACGAGATCTGGTTCACTTTCGGCTGGCCCTACGAGACCACCGCGTGCGTGACGCGCCTCATTTTCTCCGGCATCTACGACGAGCTCCCCGGGCTCAAGATCATCACGCACCACATGGGCGGGATGGTGCCCTTCTACGCGGGCAAGATCGACCTCGGCTTCGACCAGATCTTCCACGGCAAGACCGACGAAAATCCGGTGGCGAGGAAGGCGGGCCTGAAAAAGCGCCCGGCGGAGTACTACCGCATGCTCTACGCCGATACCTCGCTGAACGGCTCGGCGCCCGCGACCCGCTGCGGCCACGCGTTTTTCGGCACTTCGCATTGCCTCTTCGCCACCGACGCGCCTTTCGACGCCGAGCAGGGGCGCATGCTGATCCGCGAGACCATCAACGCGGTGAACTCGCTCGAGATCCCCGCCGGCGAAAAAACGCGCATCTTCGCCGGGAACGCGCGCTCGCTGCTCAAGCTCAATTGATGCGCACGCAGAACATCCGCGTCCGCCTGCGCGACGGCGAGATGGGCGCGCACGTCGCCTTCCCCGCGCGCACGCCCGCTCCGGCGATCATCGCCATCATGGAGATCTGGGGCGTGAACGACACCATGCGCCGCCACGCGCAGGAGTTCGCCGAAGCCGGCTTCGTGTGCCTGGTCCCCGATCTCTTCTGGCGCCAGGAACCGGGCGTCGAGCTCTACGACAGGAATCCGGACGACGTAAGGAAAGCCTTCGACCTCTACTACGATTTCGACTACGACCTCGGCGTGCGCGACATGGAGGACATCGAGGCACATCTGAAGACCCTGCCCGAGTGCGGCGGCAAGGTGGGCGCGGTCGGTTATTGCCTGGGCGGCAAGCTGTGCTACCTGATGTGCTGCCGGACCGACATCGATTGCGCCGTGGCCTACTACGGCACCTACATCGAGCACCGCATCCGCGAGGCCAAGAACCTGCACCGGCCTTTCATGCTGCACATGGCGATGAAAGATCGCTGGGTGCAGGCCGAGGTAAACGAGCTGATCGAGCGACGTCTGTCGCCCAACCCCTTGGTGACCATCCACAAGTATCCGGGCGCCGATCACGCGTTCGCCCGCCACGGCGGGAAAACCTGGAGCAAGCCGGAGGCGGACCGCGCGCTCGCGCTGTCGATCGATTTTTTCCGGAAGCATCTCGGGCGGTGAGCGCCGTAGGCAGGCCAATACTGCGCAAGGAGGACCAGCGCCTGCTCACCGGAGCCGGGCGCTTCACCGACGACTTCAACCTGCCCGGGCAGGCGTACGCCGCGATGGTGCGCTCGCCTTATCCGCACGCGCGCATCCTCCACGTGGACATCGATCGCGCGCGAGCGATGGCCGGCGTATTTGCCATCTATACGGGCGCCGACTGCGCCGCCGACGGCCTGCTCCCGATCCCGCACAATCCGCTGCCTTCGACGCGGGAGGACATGAAGCTCACGGGGCCGGGCGGCGGCGCGATCTTCGAGGGCCCGCATCGGCTCCTGCCCGCCGACAAGGTGCGCCACGTCGGCGAGGCGGTCGCGATGGTGGTCGCGGAGACGAAGGAACAGGCGGCGGACGCGGCCGAAAGCGTGTCGGTGGAGTACGAGGAGCTGCCCTGGGTGACGCATTCCGAGGATGCGCTCGCGCCTGGGGCGACCGCGGTCTGGGACGAGGCGCCCGACAACGTGCTCGTGGACACCGTGTTCGGCGACCGCGCCGCGACCGAGCGCGGGTTCGCCCGGGCCGACCGGGTCGTCAGGATGAAATTCAACATCGGGCGCTGCACCGCAGTTGCGATCGAGCCGCGCGCGGCGCTCGGCGCGTACGATCCGGCCGGCGGCCGCTACACGCTGTACGCGGGAAGCGGCGGCGCCGTGCGCCAGAAGAGCGACCTCGCCGCGGTGCTCGGCATCGAGCCCGGCAGGCTGCGCGTGCTCACCTGCGACGTCGGCGGCAACTTCGGCTCGAGAAACCGCGCCTATGTCGAGTACGGCCTGGCGCTGTGGGCTTCGCGCAGGCTCGGGCGACCGGTGAAGTTCACCGCGTCTCGCTCGGAATCGTTTCTCTCCGACTACCAGGGAAGAGACCTCGTTACCGAGGTGGAGCTCGCGCTGTGCTCAGACGGCACCTTCCTCGCGCTGCGCGCCTCCAACCTCTCGAACATCGGCGCGCGCTGCATTTCGCTTTCGCCGCTCTCCAAGGGCTCGGGCCTGGTCACCGGCGCCTACGACATTCCCGCGGCTACGCTCCGCAGCCGCGCCGCGTTCACCAACACGGCGCCGACCAATCCCTACCGCAGCTCAGGCCGCCCCGAAGTGACCTTCGCCATCGAACGGCTGATCGACGCCGCAGCCGCGGAGCTCGGCATCGACCGTGTCGCGCTTCGCCGAAAGAATCTCGTGCGCCCCGAGGCGATGCCCTACCGCAACGCGGTCGGCATGAGCTACGACAGCGGCACCTACGAGGCCAACATGGATGCCGCGATGAAGCTCGCCGACTGGAACGGGTTCGATCGCCGCCGCGAAGCGGCCCGGGCTCGCGGAAAGCTCCTCGGGCGCGGGCTCGCGAACTACGTCGAATCCTCGATCGGCTCGCCCAGGGAGCGCGCCGAGATAACGGTGACGCCCGCGGGGCGCGTCCGGGTCGTCATCGGCACGCAGCCTTCCGGACAGGGTCACGAGACCAGCTTCGCGCAGGTCATCGCCATGCTGCTCTCGGTTTCCGTGGACGCGGTCGATATCGTCCTCGGCGACACCGACGTGGTGAGCGTCGGAGGCGGCTCGCATTCGGGCCGCTCGATGCGCCACGCTGCGACGGTGTTTTCGATGGCCGCGGAGAAGTTGATCGAGAACGGGAAACGGATCGCCGCTTTCCTCCTCGAGACTGACCCCGAGCGCGTCGAGTTCGCGGCGGGCCGCTTCTCCTCGCCGGGCGCGCGCGAGTCGTTCGACTTCCTTGAGCTCGCGCGAGAGGCCGGTGCCGGTCTCCTGCCCAAGGAGCTGAAGGCCGGGCTCGCGGTCGCCGCCGACAGCGAGATGCACGACCCGGTGTTTCCCAACGGCTGCGCGATCTGCGAGTGCGAGGTCGATCCCGAGACAGGAGCGGTCGAGATCAGCCGGTTCACCGCGGTCGACGACGTCGGCCGCTGCATCAATCCGATGATCGTCCACGGCCAGACCCACGGCGGCGCGGCGCAGGGAATCGGGCAGGCCTTGTCGGAGATCTTCTTCGTCGATCCGGAAACGGGGCAGCCGAACACCGGATCGCTGATGGACTATGCCATTCCAAGATCGGATACCCTTCCCTTTTTTACCGCGGAAATCGTGGAAGTGCTCTCGCCCACCAATCCCCTCGGAATCAAGGCCGCGGGCGAAGGCGCGACGACCCCTGCCCCCGCCGCGGTGATCAACGCCATCGTCGACGCGATCGCTACGCTCGGCGTGCGCGACGTCTCGATGCCCGCGACCCCGGAGAAGGTCTGGCGGGCGATTCGGGAAGCAGGAAAATGAATCCGGCGCGCACGCTCGTCACGCTCGCCCTCCTCCTCGCCTCGCTGCCGGCGCCGGCCCAGTCCTATCCGAAAGGCCCGGTGCACGTCATCCTGCCGTTTCCCGCGGGCGGAGGGGTCGACGCCGCCGGGCGCATCCTCGCCCAGAGGCTCTCAGACAGCCTGGGCAAGCCTTTCGTCATCGAGAACCGCGGCGGCGCCAACGGCAACATCGGCACCGAGGCCGCCGCCAGGTCGGCGAGCGACGGCTCGACGCTCCTTTTCACAGGCGCGGGATTCGTGACGAACCCGAGCCTCTACAAGAGCGTCCCGTACGATCCGGTGAAGGACTTCGATCCGGTCAGCCTGATGGCGCTCGGACCGAACGTGCTCGTCGTGCACCCTTCGCTTCCCGTGCACTCGGTACGGGAGCTGATCGCCCTCGCCCGCGCGCAGCCGGGCAGGATCGGCTTTGCCGGCTCGGGCTCGGGCAGCACGCCCCACCTCGCGGGCGAGCTCTTCGGCGTGATGGCGGGCGTGCAGCTCGTTCACGTCCCCTATCGCGGATCGGGTCCCGCGATGGTCGGTCTGCTGGCCGGCGAGGCGCCGGTAATGTTCCTCCCCGCGATCAACGCGGGAGGGCACGTCGCGGGCGGGCGCCTGCGCGCGCTCGCGGTGACGAGCAAGGAACGGCTCGCCGCGATGCCCGACCTGCCGACCGTTTCCGAGTCCGGCCTTCCGGGCTACGAATCCAGCCAGTGGTACGGCTTGCTCGCGCCCGCGGGAACGCCGCCGGAGATCCTCGATCTGCTGAATGCCAGAGTTGCGAATATCATGCAGTCTTCAGACATGAAGGCCCGCATGACGAGCGATGGTCTGGTCCCGATCGGCGGCAGCCGCGAGCAGTTCGCCGCCCACATCAAGAGCGAGATCGGGAAATGGGCGAAAGTGATCAGCGCGTCGGGCGCCAAGGTGGATTGAATGAGCGATCTGGATTTCACGAAGCCTGCGGGGCCGGCCAAAACGCCGGTCGAGGTGCCGAAGGCACCGATCTACGACCCTGACATGGCGATGGAGTTCTTCAGCACTGGCAGGACGGAAATGGTCCCCCAGGGCGCGACCCTTTTCGCCGAGAACGAAAAAGGCAGCCGGCTCCTGCTTCAGAGCGACAAGATGTACCTGCTCGTCGACGGCGAGATCGGTCTGGTCGCCGGGGGCAAGGTGATCGGAACGGTCAGGAAGGGCTCAGTCTTCGGCGAGATGGCCTCGATCAGCCAGATGCCCCGCAGCGCCACCGCCGTGGCGAGAACGCCCTGCAAGGTCATCGGGCTCGATGCCGGCCAGTTCCAGAGTGCCCTGCGGGGAAAGCCCGAGTTCGCGCTCATGCTGATGAGCATCATGATCGGCCGCATCCGCGATGCGCTCGCCAGGCAGGCGCCGGGCGCCGCGGGCAAGGTGAAGGAATCCGCCGTCTTCGACAAGTCCTCGCTCGCCATCCTGGCGCGCGCCCTCTCCCAGACCATGGTGCGCTACGAGCGCAACCACACCGTGGTCAAGGAAGGCCAGGCCGGGGTGCTCATGTACGTGGTCGTGGAGGGCCGGCTCGCCGTCACGATCCAGGGCAAGCTCGTCGAGAAGATCGGTCCCGGCGGCGTGTTCGGCGAGATGGCGCTGGTCGACCGCACTTCGCGCCTCGCCACCGTGGTCTCGGAAACCGATTGCGGTCTGCTCGCGATCGGCAGGAACACCTTCCTGGACCTCGTCAAGGCGAGCCCCGACTTCGCGGTGTCGCTGCTCGGCGCGGTCGGCGAGCGCGCGAGATTCATCGCCTCGGCCGGCAGGTAGGAGTCCGCAAAAGTATCAGCCGGCGATACTCCGGGTCAAAGCTCGCTAGACCTCGCGTACAACGCTTCCCGAACGCAGCGCCCGCGGCAATCCTTTGAGCCCCGCGGACGCGCGGCGGAACGGAGGCGCAAATCATGGGACCCATCCCTGGAGTCCTCGACTTCCTGGTCGGCTTGCTTCAAGGCATCGCTTTCGCGTTCCTCGTATACGGGGCCTACCTCGCGATCCGGCGCTTGAGCGTGCGGCCCGTCTTGAGCGAGCCCTCCCAGGGAGCCGCCGCGCGCGAGAAGAGCATCGCTCTCGAAGGCGGAATGCCGGATGGCCGTGAGCGAAGATCGCACATCAGGCGCAAGAGCGACAGGCGCGCCGGACCCTACGACGAACCCTACGGGTTGGCGAGATAGTCGCGCTTGCCAAGCTCGACGCCGTTGTGACGCAGGATGTCATACGCGGTGGTGACGTGGAAGTAGAAGTTGGGCAGCGCGTGGCCCAGCAAGTACTGCATCCCCTTGTAGTCGACCTCGCGCTGCCCGAGCTTGAGGTGGATGGTCTTCTCCTCGCTGCCGTCGATCTGCGCGGGCTTGAAAGTCTGTATGAAATCGATCGTCTTGGCGATCCTCGTCTTGAGCTCGGCGAAGGTCTCCTCGGTGTCCTCGTGCTTGGGAACTTCCGCGCCCGCGAGCCGCGCCACTGCGCCCTTTGCGGAATCGCAAGCGATCTGCACCTGGCGCTTCATCGGCAGCATGTCCGGGTACAGACGGAAATGGGTGAAGACTACGGGATCGATTTTCTTGGCGTCGGCATGCGCCTGCGCCTTGTCGAGGACGTCGGAAAGGTTCTTGAGCGTGTTCGCGAAGCGCGGCACGCTCGCCTGGTACATGGAAATGGTCACGGCGGTCTCCGGAGATTGGACGGCGAGGCGCGCATTCTACCGCGCCGCGACAGGCGAAAAAAAGGGCGCGCCGCCCGCAGGCCGCACGCCCCGTTGCCTGCGGGCGAATCTACTTGACGAGCTGCGCGAAGATGATGACGAGCCCGATGACGGACACGAACCACGAGAGCGTCCGCAGCCAGGGGAGCCCGGCGAGATAGATGGCCGCGTAGCCGACCCTGCCCCATAGGAAGAGCTGCGCGCCGAGAAGGACTGTCTCGTTCGTTTTCCCCGTCGTCACTGCGACGAACACCAGCGCCGCGAACAACACCAGGTTCTGCAGCATGTTGAGGTGGGCGCGCTCCGCGCGGCCCGCCCAACCGGTGAGCTTGGGCATATCGTCGCGGTTGCCCACAAGCTTCATCAGCCCCACCTGGGTGAACGCTCCCATCACCGCCACAAGCACCTGCACGACGGTCAGTGCCGCCGCTAATACGAGGTACATTTCCAGTTTCATCGCTCCTCCTTATTGTTGAAACAACGACCTCCGACTGCCGCAGGCGCGGCCGCGGATTCGATCAGGCGTGCAGGCTGCTCACCCCGAAGGCGATATCCTCGCCCGCGAGCGAGGCGAAATCCAGATCGACGCACAGCACCTGCTGAGCCCCGTCCGACGCTTCGAAGGCGAACGACAGCGTCACGCACAGCTTGGGTCCGAGGACGGAGAGATACGGCCGCGTGATCTGCACCTTTCCCGGCGTCTCGATCGCGCGGCGGAAATAAGGCTTGGTCTGCCAGTCGGTGCCCTCTGTCGGCTGCACCACGTCGAAACGCTGGTCCTGCGAGCGGGCCTTGCTCTGGGCCTCCACGTTCGCGCCGATCTGCAATCCGTCGCTGCCGATCAGGTAGCAGCGTTGCGCGCTGGGAAGCTTCAGCAGACCCTGGACCGCCGGCTGGAAGGTCGCGCCCAGCGACAAGTCCTGCACCGCGTTCTTGATCGCGGCGAGATAAGGCACCAGCCGCGTGTGCTGCCGCTTCTGGAAGCCGGCGAAATCCGCCCGGTGCCCGGTGATCAGCCGGGCGAATAATTCGCTGCGCGCATCCTCGGGCAGCAACTCGGCGCTCGCCGGAGCGAAATAGTCTCCCTGGACAAGATCGGCGTTGGCATCGATGGCGCAGAGCGCTTCGGCTTCGGTCTCGATGCCCTCCACGCACACCAGGGCTCCCGCCTCGTGCAGCACCGAGACGATCCCGGTGAACATGCGACGCGCCAGCGGCTCGACCGTTACGCGCCGCGTCATTTCGCGATCGATCTTGACGATATCGGGCCTCAATCTCCAGATGCGGTCGAAATTGGAATAACCGGCGCCGAAATCGTCGATAACGGTGAGACAGCCGAAGCTGCGGTAGTACTCGACGGCGGAGGTCAATTTCCCCTCGTCCTCGAACGGGGTCTCGATCAGCTCCACCGCCACGCGGTGGGCCGGAAAGTCATTCGCCTCCAGCATCTCCTTGAAGAACGATCCGAACCGTGGCCCTTCGATGGCGACCTGCGGATCGACGTTGAGGAACAGCCAGGCGCGCGCGTTGCCGAATTTCTTGAAGTTCCGGACGTGAACGGCGCGGCACTGGCGGTCGAGGGCGATCCTCGCTTCGCCACGCGGCGCCTTGCTGAACAGCTCGTAGGGCGCGATGCGCCTGCCTCGCGGATCGACCGCGCGGATCAGGCCCTCGTAGCCGACCGGACGGCGGTGGGCAAGGCTGAAAATCGGCTGGAAATGGCTCGACAGGCGAAGCTCTTCGCCGGGGCCGGTCTCCCCTTGCGGGGTGTACCTGTCGAGAAGAGGCGGAGCAAGATCCACCATTGTTCACGGTGTCCCAGCGAGCTTGCGATGTTTTGATTACGAACGAAGTACGGCGAGTATGCCACATGCCGCGCGCCAGTACGATGGCATACGGCGTGAAATAGATCACGGCGCGCGGGTCACCCTCCAGGGTCGAACCGCGCCGCTCTCCGACACCGTTCCCTCTATGACGCCGCCGCTGACCCGGCCTCGATATTCGGCGCCGCCCGCGCCGAAGCGAATCTCCTCCCCGATCACCTTGGCGCTCGAGATCGCGGCGCCGGCGAGCGTGCCGGTAAGCGTCTGGTATTTCTGAGCGAGCGTCAGTTCGACCGCCTGCGCCCGCCAGACTCCCTCGACGCGCGTGGGCACGATCCACAAATACAGTGCGCACCAGTTGAAGCAGCCCGGCGGGTACCACTCGGAGGCATCGGGCTCCCAATCACCCATCCTGAAGGTATTGGAGAGGACCCGGGTCCCCGGCTTGAGCGCGAGCAGCGCCGGCCGCAACTTGCGGTTGATGTCGTCGAGCAGAAACAAGGTGATGACCGTCGCCCGGGAGAGATCCGTCTTGAACAAATCCCCTTCCACGAACTGAGCGTTTTCGGCGACTCCCGCATCCGCAGCCTTGCCCCTGGAGAACACCACCAGCCGGGGATCGAACTCGACCCCAAGGGCTCGCGCTCCGCGCTTCGCCGCGGCGATCACCGTGCGTCCGTCGCCCGAACCCAGGTCGACGACGAAATCCGCGGCGGTCACCTTGCCGAGATCGAGCATCTTCTCGACCGTCTCCTCGGGCATGGGCACCCAAACGACGTCCTTGCCCGCTTGGCCGACCTCCGGCTCGTATCTCTTCGGCGACGGTTCCTGGGCAACCGCGCACGTGACGGCAGCCGAAAGAGCGAGCGCCAGCAAGCGAGAGCGGATGAAGATCCCCATGGGCGTCTCTATTCCTCCATCTTGGCGAGGCCGAACGCGAGGTCCGCCCCCGCGAGCGCGGCGAAGTCCAGATCGGCGCACAGAACGTGATACGAACCGTTCAGCGAAAGCGCGTACGACAAGGTAACGCACAGCCTCGGGCCCGTTGCCGAGAGATACGGTCGCGTGATCTGGACCTTGCCCGGTGCGTCGATCGCCCGGCGGAAGAACGGCTTCGTCTGCCAATTGGTCCCGGTGGCGGGCCGTATCGGCGCCAGTCGTTTGTCGCGCAAGCCGGCTCTGCCCTCGCTTTCCGCGCTCGCTCCGATCTGCGATCCGTCGGCGGCGACCAGATAGCAGCGCTCGGTGCACTCGAGCTCGAGGAGCGCGCGCACGGCGTGCGCGCGGTCGGCGCCCGCCGACAGCGCGAAAACGGCGTCCGAGAGCGCCGCGATATACGGCTGGAGCCGGATGCGCCGCCGGTTGCGAAATTCGGTGCTCTCCGCGCGGAACTCGCTGAACAAGCGCGTGAACAGCTCATCGCAGACGCGTTCCGCCGGCGGCCGCCTCGCCGGCGCGGCGAAATAGTTTCCTTGCAGGAGGTCGGCGTTCGCTTCGGTGGCGCACAGCGCCTCGCCCTCGGTCTCGACCCCTTCGACGCATACGAGTGCTCCCGCCTCGTGCAGCACCGAGATGATTCCCGTGAACATGCGCCGCGCGACCGGCTCGACCGTCACGCGCCGCGTCATCTCGCGATCGATCTTCACGATGTCGGGCTTCAGCTGCCAGATGCGATCGAAGTTCGAGTAGCCCGCGCCGAAATCGTCGATCACGACCAGGCAGCCGAGCTCGTGATAGTGCTCGACCGCGGTGACGAGGCGCTTCTCGTCGTCGAACGGGGTCTCGATCAGCTCGACCGCCACGCGGTGCGGGGACAGGCTGCTTTCCTCCAGCATCTGCGCGAACGACCCGAAGCGGTGCCCCTGCACCGCGATGTGCGGGTCCACGTTGAGGAACAGCCAGCTCACTTCGTCGCGCAGCCGATGGAAGTTGCGCACGTGCAGGGCTCTGCACTGGCGATCGAGCTGCATGCGGGCGACTCCCGCCGGGGCCTGCGCGAGAAGCTCGGCCGGAAGGTAGGTCGTTCCGTTGGTGTCGGTGCCGCGTATCAGGGCTTCGTAGCCGACGGGCCGCCGGTGCGCCAGACTGAAGATCGGCTGAAAGTGCGTGGCGAGGTGATATTCACGGCGCGGACCGTCCTCGGCGTCGACGCGGAACACATCGAGGTCCGAGGTGCCCGGATCGGCTGTGCTCGTGGCGCCCTCGCGCGGACTCACGCGGACTTATTCCTCGCAGCGAAGCGGTGCCGCCTCGCCAGGAACGCCGCCCAGCGCCGTCGACACGAGGCCGGATGCGCCCTGCTTGCGTACTTCGCTCGACAGGAAAAGCGCGGGATCGACGCGCGCGTTGTTGAGGCTGACCGACCAATGCAGGTGCGGGCCCGTGACGCGGCCGGTCTGACCGATTGCGCCTATCTTCTCGCCGCGCGCAACGCGGATTCCCTTCACCACGTCGATCTTGCTCAAGTGGTTGTACATCGTGATCACGCCCTGGCCGTGGTCGAGAACCACCGAGAGCCCGTTGAAGAAAAAGTCGCCGGTCTCGACTACCAGACCCGCGGCGGGCGCGACGATCGGAGTTCCCTCCGGAGCGGCGATGTCGAGGCCGCTGTGGGGCAGGCGCGGCTCGTTGTTGAAGAAGCGCCGGGCCCCGAATCCGCCGGAGACGCGCCCCGCCGAAGGCAGATCGAAGGCGAGGCCGTCGGCTTGGAAATCGCTGAATGTCGTGAAGGCCCGCACCAGCAGTTCCTGCTCGCGCGCGATCCGTCGCAGGTCCTCGGGTTCGGGGTCGACCTGACGCCGGTTGGCGAGGGTCACATACTGCTTGTCGTATTCGCGCTTGCCGACCCGGAACGGTATGGTGCGATCCGCCTTCTCGCCCTGGACCACCGTGAGCTGGTGCGCCCCGGGCTTGAGCGCGAGAGGCAGACCGACGACGGCCTGCCAGGCGTCGCCGACGCGCATGACCAGCACGCGCTGACTTTCGAAGGTCGCCTGCGGAGCCGAGCCGGGCGCGCGCCCCACGCACACGATCGCGATCCCGCCCGGCACCGGCGCCGCGAGAGGCAAATCCGCCTGCTGGGCCGACGCGCCAGGGGCGAGTACGAGGCTGAGGCCTAGCGCGACAAAGGTGCACAGCCGTTGCATGCGTCCCGTCATGAAATCCTATTCTCCCCCGATTCGCGATCCTGAGCCAAAATCGCTGCTCGCGCGTGGAACGAATCGACCCGGTGTGCAAAACGGACGCTCCTGGCCGCGCCCGCCCACACCGCCCGATATGGCGGAGGCATAATTGGACTTTCCGGCCCACCCCTTGTTTCGAAGGAAGGCAGATGTTCGAGAGCAGTCCGGCAGGCAGTTCCTACAACACCTCGATCGCGATGGAGTTCTTCCGGTTCGCCGGAAAAGCCAAGGCCTTCGCCAAGGGAAAGAAGATCTTTTCCGAAAATCAGCGGGGCATCCCCTTTCTGCTGATGCCCAACCGCATGTATCTCCTGCTCGACGGCGAGGTCGGCATCTTCGCGAGGGATAAACCCGTAGCCACCATCCACCCGGGCCAGATATTCGGGGAGATGGCGTCGATCGACCAGGGCCCGCGCACGGGCACTGCGCTCGCGAGATGCGCCTGCCGGGTGATCTCCCTCGACGACCGGCAGATGCGCGTGGCGCTCGGAAAATATCCGGAATTCGCCCTGATCTTGCTCTCGGTGATGATCGGCCGGCTTCGCGAATCCGTCGGTCGGCTGGCGAATTCGGACACGGCCGCGGCCAAGACCCGGTGGATGCAACCCGCGCCGCTGCGCAAGGACCTCATCGATGACCTCGGGCGGGTGCTCGGGCCCGAGGCACACCTGAGCTACGAGAACGGCGACACGATCGTGCGCGAGGGCCAGATCGGCGTGCTGATGTACGTGGTGCTCAAGGGCAAGGTGGCGATCCGCGTCGGGGGTAAGCTGGTGGAGAACGTGGCGCCGGGCGGGATATTCGGCGAGATGGCGCTGGTCGACCGCACGCCCCGGCTCGCGAGCGCTCTCGCGGAGAGCAACGTCAAGCTCCTCGCCATCAACCGCGCCGCGTTCCTGAACCTGGTGAAGCACAGCCGGCGATTCGCCACCTCGCTGCTCGCCGCGGTGAGCGCGCGGGCGCGCTACGCCGCTTCGCGCTAGGCGGCCGGACGAAGGAAACCGGGACCGGATGCGACCGGTCCCGGAACCAAGCGACTAACGCTTCAGGGCCAGCCTGGGCAGGGCAGCGCGCTGGGACGCAATCGCGCCGTCCCACACCGCACCCGCGTTGACCGTCGCGCCCGTTTTCGCGTCGCGCACGAACACGTAGTCGCCGTCCTGGTACACCGTGCTCGCCTGCTTCGCTTCCACTCCGGACACGAAACCATCCCACACCGCGGCGACGCGGATGGCCCCACCGGTTTCCTTGTCCAACACGTACAGCGAGTCCCCATACTGGAACATCTCGGTCAGCTCGTTCGACTGCAGGCTGGGCCCCGCGAACGCCGCCGAGGTAGCCAGGAACACCGCTGTCGCGGCCAGAGTCAGCACATTGCGCTTGATCATGTCGTTTTCCTCTCGTTGTCAGATCGTGTCGGAGCGGCAACATGGGCCCCGGCAAACCGGGCTTTTGCGCCGTTGAATCGAGTCCCAAACATCGACTATCTTGTCTAGAGCAAGAGGGATGCCAGAAAAAGCGGACTTTTTCCCACCCAGGCCCGGCGGGGCTTGATCCAGGGCGGACCGCCACAAAACAAAACGGCGGCCGAGGCCGCCGTTCAGTTTGTTGTCGCTCGCGATCAGTAGCCGAGCCACTTGGTCAGCGTGGTGAGCTGCTGCGCGTCGCCGCTCTCGTAGCCCTTGTAGCCGAGCTTCGCCAGTATCTTCTGGCCGGCTTCGGACTTGTCCAGGCTGAGCATCACCGCACGCACTTTCTCGACGTCCGCGTCGCTCATCTTGGTCGAGGCGATCATGTGCTTGATCGGCACGGGCTTCGATTCGAACAGCACGGCGCCGCCCTTTTCCTGCCAGTCCTTGACCACCGCGCCCGAGGCCGTGACGCCGACGTCGCTGAAGTTGTTCTCGACGAAAAACGCCACCGCGTCCTGATAGCGCGTGGTGCGGATCTCCGCCTTGCCGGCGTCGATTCCGAGGTCGCGCAGCGTGGCGCGCGTGATCACCGCGGTGATCGAATCGGGATCGGGCATGCCGAAACGCTTGCCCTTCATGTCGGCGGCCTGCTTGAACGGCGCATCCTTCTTCACGAAGAACCTGGCCTTGTACTCGGTATAGCCCTTGGTGAGCGCGACCAGGCGGTACTTGCCGTCGCGAATCGACATGAGCGAATGGTGAGCCGGATGGACGAACGCGAGGTCGTACTGCTGCTCGTCCAGACCCTTCCTCAGGACCGGGTACTGGTCGACGGGGACGACCTTGACGGTCGTCTTGAGGTGTCTCCCGAGCAGATCGGCGAGGTCCTTGTACTTCTCGCGGATCTCGGTGGGCGTAACGTAGTAGGTGACGCCTTCGTTGATCGCCAGGATGATCTCGGCTTGCGCCGGGCTCGTCGAGAGCAGAGCGGCGGCGGACGCGAACGCTGCAGCGAGCTTTTTCATGTCCACTTCTCCAAGGTTTTTGAGCGACACCCCCCTTTTAGCAAGTTATGTGCCGAATAAGCTTATTCCAAAGACCCTCGATTGAGCGGCGGCCTATTTTCAATTTAAAATCAATGAATTAATTTAAAATCTCCAACGCTCGCCGAGAGCTATTCAAGGCCGACTGAACACTAACACTGAATGCCTCAAGTGCCGGCGTCTCGTCAGGAGACCCCTGACGGGTCCAACCCGGACATAGGGAGCTCCCTACCCTACGGCGTACTTGTCCCTCGCTCCGCGGGCGAGCGCCATGCCGTGTCCCGGGCGCCCGGGGATGATGAAATGCCCGTCCTTGCACGCGGGCATTTCCTCGAACAGGTCCGGGGGCGCCCAATCGATGAATTCCACGAGGAACCCGTTCGAGAGCGCGCCCACGACCTGGAGCGAGAGCTCGTGCACCACATGGGGGGCGACCGCCACCTGGTGCGCGGCGGCGAGGTGACCGATTCGCAGCGTCTCGGAGAAACCCAGGGCTCGGCACACGTCGGGCATGAGGTATCTCGCCGCGCGGCGCTCGATCAGCTCGCGGAACTCGAAGCGCGTGTAGTTGTTCTCGCCGGTCGCGACCGGGATCCTGATGGCGCGCGCGACCTCGGCGCACGCTGCGATATCGTCGGCGAGCACCGGCTCCTCGTACCACACGAGGTCCAGGTCTTCGAGCACCCGCGCCTGGCGGATGCTGGCGAGCGGGTCCAGCCGCTGGTTCACGTCGACCATCATGCGCACGCCGCCGCCGAGCGCGCGTTGCACGGCCTCCACGCGCCTTCTGTTCTCGAGCGGATCGGCGTGGTGGATTTTCATCTTGTAGTACTTGCAGCCTTGCCCCGCGTATCTTTCCGCCTCGGCGATCAGCTCCTTTTCGCTGTATTTCGACCATCCGCCACTGCCGTACGCCGGAATGCGGTCGGTAACCGCGCCCCACATCCTGTAGAGCGGCAGCCCCGCGACCTTCCCGGCGATGTCCCACAGGCCGATGTCGAGCGCCGAGAGCGCGTACGCGGCAATCCCCTGCTTCTTGATGCCCATGTCGACCCGGAACATCTTCTCCCAGAGCTGCTCGACCTCGAGCGGATCCTCGCCGATGAGCGCCGGCGCGAGGCGCGTCCGTAGATAGGCGTGCACGGCCTCCGCGCCGCCGCCTCCGAAGACCAGGCTGTAGCCCAGGCCCGTGACACCCTCGTCGGTCGCGAGGTCGGCGATGACGAGCTTCTGGTGCGCGTAGTTCCGCGCCATCGGCTGTGGCGTGGGAATGGCGAGGACGTAGCTGTCTACCGCTGTGATCTTCATATTACTTCGAGCCTCCCGGGAACCAGTCGACGACGAAAGCGACCCCGTAGGCCACGGCCAGCGCGAGCACGAATACGACCATGCCACGCACCATGGTTTTCGGGATGCCGATCTCGTCGAGATAACGTTTGATGAAATAGCCCGCCACGAAAAAAGCGAGCGTGGAGAGCGCGATGCCGAGCATGCGCCGACTCTACTCTTTCACGGGCGTCGCGAGCGACTTGCGCAGCGTCTGGCTCGATCCGAACCTCTTCCGGAATTCGGCATTGGCGCGCTCATAGTCGTCGATGACTTCGCGTTTCGTGACCTGAAAGAACTCGTTGCGACGGTAGCGCAGCGTGCCGACGTACACGGCTCTATCCGTCGGGCGAACGTCCACTTTGAGCCCGGCCGGGAAATAGGCCTTGTCCGCGGCGGACAACCACAGCTCGCCGATCAGGACGTAGAACGTCTTCTTGTCGCCGCGGACGAAGAACGTCTGCTCGAGCGGTGCCTCGATGCGGTTCTCGTAGTCGGCGCGCTCCGGCGCCTCGTTCAATCGGCGCCATTTCTCGTCCGTTATCAACAGCAGCTTGTTGCGCAGCATGTCAGAGCCGATCATGTTCTTGAAGTTCTGCTCGTCCTTGCCGAGGGGCGGCACCAGCTCGACCCGCCCCACGATCACGGCGTGATCGTTTCCCAACTCGCCGAGGCTTTCGACTGGGCTCCACCCGGGACCGACGCAAGCGGCGAGGAGCGCGCAGGCCAGCGCTGTGCAGGCGGAGAGAGCGCGGGTCATTTCTTCCTGCCGGGGCCGAGCTGATTGAGGCGCTCCCGCAGCTGGCCCTCCCATTTCGTGCCCTTGCTGAACGGGAGAATCTTTTCGATCACGTCGCGCTCATCCGGCGTTTTTATCGATTCGATATCGAACTTCGGATTGAAGAACGAGCCGGCTTTCTTGTACTTGTAGGAGCCAAGATAGTAGAGCCCTGCTTTGCTGATGCGGAAACCCTCGCCCTGCCGCGGAAAATTGAACCAGTAGAAAGACGCGCCAGAAAACGCCCCGCCCGGACCGCCGAACTGGTTCAGCTGGTAGGAAGCCGGAGCTACGTTCTCAACATAGAACACTCCCTCGTGCGTGCGCATGTGCAGGTAGGGCTTGTCGGTTTTCGGCAGGACCTGCCGCAGGGAAAAGGCGGTGAGCTCCTTGGCCGGAGACTCGTCCATGTCCATGTAGCCGAACACGAGCGAACCTGGACTCTGCGCTTCCTCGAGAGACTTGTTGCTGGCACAACCGTGCAACAGAAGAAGCACCAAACCGAAAATCACCCGACGCATGGCAACCTCTTCCCGGTTGAGCGCAGGCTCGTGGCCCGCGCTCCTCTCCCCCGCGGGCGAGTTTAGCTCACGAACGCGCGCGCGGTAAATGGACGCCGGCTCCGGCTTGCCGGCAAAGGCAGAAAGGTGCATTCTGTTGCGCGGATCGCAAGGGGAGCGAGTCTTCATGTTCACGGTTCTTCTTATCATTCACGGCCTGCTGGCGGTGGCGCTGCTGGGGGCGATCACGCACCAGGCGGTCAGCGTGTGGTGGCCGGAACGCAAGCCCGCAGGGTTCGTCGGACGCTACCGCTCGGTGCCGGCAACCTCGTACGCCAACGCGATCGTCGTCCTGTACCTGGTCACCGCCGTGCTCGGGGCGATCGTCTACACGGAATACCGGGTGGTCGTGCGCGTGGTGCTCGAGCAGCTCGACATGTGGAAGACGAACGGCGTCTTCGAGCTGAAGGAGCACTTCGCCGCGGTCGGCCTGGGCGTGCTGCCGGCGTACTGGTACTACTGGCGCGCGCCGCTCTCGGGCGAGCATGCGCGTACGCGCGCGATGCTCACCGCGCTGCTCGCCTTCGTCGTCTGGTGGAATTTCCTGGTCGGCCACGTGCTCAACAACGTCAGGGGGTTCGGATCATGACCGTGACGCGCTCGTTTCCCGTTTTCGCCGTGGTGTTCGCCGCGGCCTACGCCCTCGCCTACCTCATCTGCGTCGAAAAGAACTACGCCCTGCTTACCTACCACCCGGCCATCTACGAGTTCGGCCTGGGTGTGGAGAAGGCGAAGGACGGGCCGGCGATGTACTGGTTCGGCTGGATGGCGACTTCAGGCATCGCCGCTTCGGTGATCGCTCTGGCCGCCAGCTGGCTGCCGGTGAGCCTGGCGAGGCGCCTGTGGTCCGGGTGGTCGTGGGCCGTCCCGGTAGCGGTGATGGTGGTGTTTTGCTATCTTCTCCGAAGCTACTTCCTGCGGTGACTTGAGCGATGAAGCTCTTCCGCCCCGCTTCCTTTCTCGTCCACCTCGCGCTGCTCGCGGGATCGCCCGCGGCGCTCGCCGGGGGCGAGATGCTGGGCGATCTCGACGATCATCACGACGAAGGTCCGTCGTTCTTCGGCTTCGTCAAGGACGGGCGCGGCGTGCCGGTGCCCGACGCGAAGGTCACGGCGAACGTCAAGAACGGCATAGCGCTCATTACGCGCACTACCGCCGCAGGGCTGTACAAGTTCGCCGGCTTCAGCAAGCAGATCAATCCGAGCGACGTCGTCATCTCCTGCGCCAAGGATGGATACAAGCAGACGCGCGTCATCCGGCGGCCCACGCCGAAAGCCGAGCCGATCAAGGCCGTCGAGACCGAGTGCAGGCTCGAGCGCGGCTGAAGCGGTGAAGCCGGGATTCACGCCGGCCGCTCTCTGCGGCCTGCTCCTCGCATTCTGCGGTCCCGCCGCCGCGCAAGGCCTGAGCGGCAGCGTCACCTCGACCGAGGAAGGCCCGATGGAGGGCGTGCTGGTCAGCGCGCGCGCCGCCGGCTCGGCCATCACGCTCACGGTCGTCAGCGACCGCGGCGGGCGCTTCGATTTTCCCAAGGGAGCGCTCGCGCCCGGACGCCATGCGCTGTCCATCCGCGCCATCGGCTACGACCTCCAGGCTCCCGCGGCGGTCGACGTCGACGCGAAGAAGACCGCGGCGATCGAGATCCGGCTCAGGCGGACGAAGGACCTCGCCGCGCAGCTCACCAACACCGAGTGGCTGATGAGCATGCCGGGAACCAACGAGCAGAAGCGGCCCCTCATCGAGTGCATGAGCTGCCATACCTACGAGAGGATCGCGCGCTCGAAATACGGGGTCGAGGATTTGCTCGCCGCGCTCAAGCGCATGGCGACCTACGCGAACAACAGCACCACCGCCAGGCCGCAAAAGCGCGCCGTGGACCGCAAGTTCGACGAGGACGCGCTGCGCAAGCTCGCCGAGTATCTCGCGAGCGTGAACCTGAGCCAGGGCCCTCGGTGGTCCTATCCGATGAAGACCCTGCCGCGTCCCTCGGGCCGGGCGACTCGGGTGCTGATCACCGAATACGACCTGCCGCGCAGGACGATCGCGCCGCACGACGTGCGCACCGACGCCGACGGCATGGTGTGGTACTCGAATTTCGTCGAGAACACCCTTGGGAGGATCGATCCCGCGACCGGCGCGCACAAGGAGTTCGCCTACCCGGCGGCCAAGCCGGGCTTCCCCACCGGAGCGCTGTGCCTCGAGGCCGACGGCGACGGCAACCTGTGGCTGTCCGGGATGTTCCAGTCGGGACTGGTGAAGTTCGACATCGCAAAGGAAACATTCAGGCATTTCCCGCTGCCCCCCGGGATGAACAACGACGCCGCGCAGCAATCGATGGTCATGCCCCGGGGATCGCGCGTCGACGGCAAGGTGTGGTCCAACGAAGTCAGCAAGCAGTCCATCCTGCGGCTCGATCTTGCCAGCGGGAAATACGAAATGTTCGACGTGTTCAAGCTCGTTCCGGGGAGCCACGCTCCCTACGGACTCGCGGCCGACGCGGCGAACAACCTCTTCTTCATGGATTTCGGCGGCGAGGCGATCGGCCGGGTCGACGCCAAGACCGGCCAGGCGAGCCTGTACCCCACGCCGACCACGCGGTCGCGCCCGCGCCGCACGATGATGGACGCGCAAGGCCGCCTCTGGTTCGCCGAATTCGCCGCGAACAAGGTGGCGATGTTCGATCCGAAGGAGGAGGCCTTCCGCGAATGGGAAGCGCCCACGCCGCACACCTATCCTTACGACGTGTTCGTCGACAGGAACGGGGAGCTGTGGAGCGGATCGATGTCGGGCGACCGCGTGCTGCGCATGGATCCCCGGACGGGCGCCTCGGTCGAGTACCTGCTGCCGCGCCCGACCAATGTCCGGCGCGTTTTCGTAGACAATTCAAGGACCCCGGTGACCTTCTGGGTCGGCAGCAACCACGGCGCCTCGATCGTCAGGCTGCAGGCGCTCGACTGATATGGGCGTTACACCGCCGCAAGTAATATACTCAGCGCGGCGCTCGCGAGGAGCGCCGAACAATCCGGGGGACAACATGAAGAAGACACGTTCGATCTGGGTCGCCGCGTTTGCGGCGGCCGTCGCGGCGGCCGTCGCCGCGTGCATGAGCGGGCCGCAGGGAGATGGCAGCGCGGGCGCCAACGATATAGCGGGCACGGTCACCGGGGCGAGCGGCCCCGAGGCGGGCGTGTGGGTGATCGCCGAGACCAGCGATCTCCCCACCAAGTTCGCCAAGGTGGTGGTGACCGATGATCAGGGACGCTTCCTCGTGCCCGATCTGCCGAAGGCCAACTACAGCGTGTGGGTGCGCGGCTACGGACTGGTGGATTCGCCCAAGGTGCAGGGCGCGCCGGGCGGCACGCTCGCCCTCAAGGCCGTCGCGGCGCCGAGCGAGGCCGCGGCCGCGGAGTTCTATCCCGGCATGTACTGGTACGCGATGCTGCAGATCCCGCCCGTGAGCGATTTCCCCGGCAGCGGTGAGAAAGGCAACGGCATCCCGGGAGTGATGAAGACCCAGAACTACTGGGTCGACACCGTCAAGAATTCCTGCCAGTCGTGCCATGCGCTCGGCTCCTACGGCGTTCGGCGGGTACCCAAGGAATTCGGCCACGGGCTCGCCGCCTGGGCGCGCCGCACCCAGTCCGGCCAGGCGATGACCAACATGGCGCTGACGCTCGGCCGCATCGGCCCCGAGAAAGGGCTGCAGCTCTTCGGCGACTGGACCGACCGCATCGCCGCGGGCGAGCTGCCGTTCGCCAAGCCCGAGCGGCCCAAAGGCGTGGAGCGCAACGTCGTCATCAGCATGTGGGATTGGTCTACGCCCAAGTACTACCTGCACGACGCGGTCTCGACCGACAAGCGCAATCCGACGGTCAACGCCAACGGCCTGATCTACGGCGCGACCGAGGAGAGCACGGATCTCGTCCCGGTGCTCGATCCGGTGAAGAACACCGTGTCGACGGTGAAGCACCCCTACCGTGATCCCAACACGCCCTCGTCGAAGACCCTGCCGATGGCGGCCTCGCCCTATTGGGGCGACGAGCCGATCTGGGACGGCCACACCAGCATCCACAACCCGATGATGGACGCGCAGGGGCGCGTGTGGTTTACCTCGCGCATCCGCCCGGCGGGCGCGCAGCCCGATTTCTGCAAGACGGGCTCGAGCCATCCTTCGGCGAAGATCGCGCCGCTCAACGACTCGCCGCGCCACCTGTCGATGTACGACCCGAAGACCGGCGAGTGGAAGCTCATCAACACCTGCTTCTCGACCCACCACCTGTACTTCGCCAACGACGCGAACCAGACGCTGTGGACCAGCGCGGGCGGCCCGGCGAGCGGTGTGGTCGGCTGGCTCAACACCAAGATGTACCTGGAGACCGGCGACGAGGTGAAGTCGCAGGGCTGGACGCCGCTCGTCATCGACACCAACGGCAACGGCAAGCGCGACGAGTACGTCGGGCACAGCGACCCGGTCGACCCGAAGAAGGACAAGCGCATCATGGCGGCGTTCTACGGCGTGCAGCCGAGCCCGGTCGACGATTCGATCTGGGGACAGGCGATGGACGTCGGCTTCACGCGCCTCGATCAGCCCGGCTACCTCATGCGCCTCGTCCCCGGACCCAACCCTGCGGAAACCGCGCTGGTGGAAGTGTATCTGCCGCCGGACGGGGTCTACGGCTCGCGCGGGCTCGACCTCACCTCGGACGGTGTCATGTGGACCGTGTTCTCGAGCGGCCACATCGGCAGCTTCGACCGGCGCAAGTGCCGCGGGCCGCTGAACGGCCCGGCCGCGGCGACCGGCAAGCACTGCCCCGAGGGCTGGACGCTGTTCCGCATGCCCGGACCGCAGTTCAAGGGCGTCGATCCGAACGGCAGCGCCAACCACGCGTACTATCTCTGGGTCGACCGCTTCAACACGCTCGGCCTGGGCAAGGACGTGCCGATCGCCGAGACCAACGGCGGCGAGTCGCTGCTCGCGGTGGTCGACGGGAAGCTCGTCGACCTGCGCGTCCCCTACCCGCTCGGCTTCTTCACCAAGAACGTCGACGGGCGCATCGACGACCCGAGCGCCGGCTGGAAGGGACGCGGGCTGTGGACGACTTCGGGAACGCGCACCGTGTTCCACAACGAGGGCGGCACGCAGAACCGGCCCAAGGTGTACAAGTTCCAGGTGCGGCCGAGCCCGCTCGCAAACTAGCTGCGGAAACGGGCGTCCGTCAAGGCGACGGACGCCCTAGCGTCTTGCGCGCCTCGGCGAGGCTCGCGCGCGCGTCGAGGTTGCCTTCCTTTGCCGCTTTCTCCAGCCACACGAGCGCCTGTTCGGGATCCCGCTTGATCCCAATGCCGCTCCAGTAGGCCTTGCCGACGCGCGCCTGCGCCCAGGCGTCGCCCAGCTGGGCCGCGGCGAGATAGTCCGGGAAGGCGAGTTCAAGCTTGCCCAGGCGCTCGTATCCCCAGCCGCGCCGGGCGAGCGCCGCTGACGAGCCGGGTTCCACCTCGATCACCAGACTCATTACCCTGACCAGGTCTTCCGGGATGTCGGCCCACGACGCGAGCCACGTCGCCTGCCTGAGACAGTAGCGGTTGTCGCGCGACGCGGAGAGCGCCCGTTCAACGTCCTTGAACGCCTGCCTGTACATCTTGAGCTCGGCCATCGCGTACGCGCGCTGGCACAGGATGTCCGCATCCGGATCGAGCGCAACCGCCACGTCGAATTGCGCCAATGCACCCTTGAAATCCTTCGCGTTGTTCCTCTCGAGTCCGCGGTAAGCCACGATGCGCGCCTGCATCCGGCGAGCGTCCTTGGGGAGGGCCGCGCGCGACTCCGCGACGAACGCCTCCATTTTCGCGTAGCTCCCGCCCCACCGCGGCTCGAGACTTCTCATATAAGCGAGCCGCGTCTCGACACTGTCTGGCGCGAAGCTCAGCGCCTCGAGGTAATTCATCTCGAGCTCGGTGTGGGTTCCCGAAAGAAGCATGATCGTCATCATGTAGCGCCGGCTGAGATACGGCTTTTGCGAGAGCTGCAGCGAGCGCTCAAGATCGTCCAGCGATTCATCGAAATAGGCTTGCATCGCGTCGATGTGCTCGTTCGAGGTGTTGCTGGAGTACTCCTCGCCGCGCTCTTCGAGTCCGCGCGAGAGATAAAAGCCGCCGCGCGCCACGCGCGCGCTGTATGACGACGGGAAGGCCTTGACCCATTCGTTCAGCGCGACCTCCGAGCGCCTCGGGATCTTCGCGAAGACCCGGAACGTCATTTCGAGCTGCGGCGCCGTCTT
>Ga0137403_10001471_pt1 | contig 29620 bp, 22 predicted proteins | sample CZOMad2_1_16fung_FD_122057 | JGI IMG/M metagenome (GOLD analysis project Ga0137403, IMG submission 122057) | Vadose zone soil fungal communities from Angelo Coast Range Reserve, California, USA - CZOMad2_1_16fungal (Hybrid Assembly) | ecosystem: Environmental > Terrestrial > Soil > Vadose zone... | reverse complement strand
AACCTGTGGGGCGTCGTCGGCGGACCGCATGATCACATGCCCGGGTTCGCCTACTCCGACGCGCTCAAGGGCAAGCCGGGCACCTGGGACTATGACGGGCTGAACACCTGGCTGTTCTCGCCCAAGGCCTATGCGCCCGGCACGAAGATGAGCTTCGCCGGCCTCAAGAGCGTGAAGGATCGCGCCGACGTGATCGCCTGGCTGCGCACCCAGGCGGACACGCCGGTCCCGCTGCCCGACGCGGCCGCCGTCGAGGCGGCCAAGGCCGCGGCCGCAGCGGCGCCCGCGCCGGCGGCCCAGCCCGAGGCGACGACGGCGGCCCCGGCCGCCACCGGCACGGCCGCGACGACTGCCGCCGGCACGCAGACCGCGGCGGCGCCCGCCGCTTCGCTGCCCGATCTCCTGAAGGCGGCCGATCCCGCGGCCGGCGAGAAGATCGCCGCCAAGTGCAAGGCCTGCCACGACCTCAGCAAGGGCGGGCCGAACAAGATCGGTCCCAACCTGTGGGACATCGTCGGCAACAAGCAGGCCCATCTCGACAACTTCAGCTACTCCGATGCGGTCAAGGGCCTGGGCGGACAGTGGACCTATGAGAACCTCAACAAGTTCCTGACCAAGCCGAAGGACTACGCGCCGGGCACCAAGATGACCTTCCCGGGCCTGCCGAAGCCGGAGGATCGGGCCGCGCTGCTGGCCTATCTGCGCACGCTCAGCGACTCGCCGAAGCCGCTGCCGTAAGGCCGAGCTGCAATGGCGTCGTGCGTCCTTCGACAAGCTCAGGATGAGGGGGAATTTTGGTGGCGCGAAGAAAGACCCTCATGCTGAGCCTGTCGAAGCACCCACGGCGTTCGTCCCGCCGAAGGGCCGCGCGATGACGGCGGTACCCGACGATCTCGTCGCCTTCGCCGGCCGGCTGGCCGATGCCAGCGGCGTGATCGCCAGGCGCTACTTCCGCAGCGGGGTCGGGATCGAGACCAAGCCGGACAAGAGCCCGGTCACGCTCGCCGACCGCGAGGCCGAGGCGGCCATCCGCAAGCTGATCGGCGAGCGCCATCCGGCGCACGGCGTGGTCGGCGAGGAGCATGGCGCCGACCGCCGCGATGCCGAGTTCGTGTGGGTCCTCGATCCGATCGACGGCACCAAATCATTCATCACGGGGCGGCCGACCTTCGGCACCTTGATCGCGCTGCTGCAGCAGGGGCAGCCGGTGCTCGGCATCATCGACCATCCCGCACTCGGCGAACGCTGGGTCGGCGCCAGCGGCCATGCGACGATGATGAACGGCAAGCCCGTGCGCACGCGCGCCTGCCCCGAGCTGGCACTGGCGGCGCTGTCGGCGAGTTCGCCGCATTATTTCCGCGACGGCGCGGCGGCCTTCGAGCGGGTGCGGCTGGCGACGCGGCAGACGCTCTACAGCGGCGACTGCTATGCCTACGGCATGATCGCGTCCGGCTGGTCCGACGTCCATGTCGACGCCAAGATGGAGATCTACGACTATCTGGCGGCGGTGCCCGTGATCGCGGGCGCCGGCGGCGCGATGACCGACTGGGACGGCAAGCCGCTGACGATCGATTCCGGCGATCGCGTGGTCGCCGCCGGCGATCCGCGGATGCTGGAGAAGGTCTTGGCCCTGCTGGCCGGGAAATCGTAGGGGCGAGCGGCGCTCGCCCTGCGACGGGCGAGCGCCGCTCGCCCCTACGAATACATCAATCCAGAATCGTCGTCTTCACGATGGCGATGCCGTAGCCGTCGAGGCCGACATAGTGGCGGCTCTTCGAGGCCAGCAGGTCGATGCGGCTGATGCCGAGATCGCGCAGGATCTGGGCGCCGATGCCGACCTCGCGCCATTGCGCCTGCCGCAGCGACTCCGGCGCCGGCTTGCCGGTATCCGCGGGACTCTCGGGCAGCTGCCATTCCGGCAGCTTCATGTAGCCTTCGGCCGAGCGCAGATAGACGATGACGCCGGTGCCGCGGCTACGGATCACCTGCAACGCCTTCGCCAACAGCTGTTCGCGCCCGGAGCCGACGGCGCCGAAGACGTCGTCGAACACGCTCTCGCGGTGGATGCGCACCGCCACCGGCTCGCGCCGGAGATCGCCGATGCAGAGCGCGACATGCCGCATGCTGTCGGAGGGCGTGGCGTAGACGATGCCCTGCGCGGTGGTGTCGCCGAGCTGGACCTCGAAGGAATCGATGCGGGAGACCAGCTTCTCGAAGCGCTGGCGATATTGGATGAGATCGGCGATGGAGACGATGCGCAGCTTGTGGGCCTTGGCGAAGGTCACGAGCTCGGGCAGGCGCTTCACCGTGCCGTCGTCGTTGACCAGCTCGGCCAGCAGGCCGACCGGCGCGAGGCCGGCCAGGCGCGCCAGGTCGATGGCGGCCTCGGTATGGCCGGAGCGCACGAGCACGCCGCCGGGCTTGCCGATGAGCGGGAAGATGTGGCCGGGGCGGACGAAATCAGCGGCGCCGGAATTGTTGTTGGCGAGGGCGCGGATGGTGGCGGTGCGCTCGTCGGCGGAGATGCCGGTGGTGAGGCCGTGCTTGTAGTCGATCGAGACGGTGAAGGCGGTCTCCTGCAGCGCATTGTTCACCTGCACCATCGGCGCCAGATGGAGGCGCGCCGCATCCTCCGGCGGCAGCGGCGTGCAGAGGATGCCGCTGGTGTGGCGGATCATGAAGGCGACCTGCTCCGGCTTCGCCTTCTCGGCGGCCATGATGAGATCGCCCTCGTTCTCGCGGTCCTCGTCGTCGACGACGACGATCAGATCGCCGGCGGCGAAGGCGGCGATGGCGTCTTCGATGCGGTCGAGGGACACGATCTGGCTCGCTGACGGCTGTGCCGGCAATGCGGGAATGCGGCCCTGCATCAGCCGGCCGCGTAGATGGCGGGGCGATACCGCGGTTCGGGGATCGGCAAGCGGTCTTCGCGCGCAACCTCGAGCCAGGCGTCGATCGCCTTCTGCACTTCGCTCAAAGCCTCAGCCGGCGTATCGCCGAACGCCGAGCAGGACTTGAGGTCGGGAACGTCGGCCACCCAGCACGCGTCGTCGTCGGACCAGAAGAGGTTGATGTGATAGCGATTCATGCTTTGTCCTCCAACGTCAGTCCAAACTCCTCGACCATCTCCAGAAACTGGCGGAGCTGATACGGCTTTGCCTGTCCGCGCACCGGTTGAATGCTTAGGGGTCGTGTGGCCATGGGATGACGGTAAATTCTGTGACTTCCCGATGTTCGCCGGTGTTCAAAACCGAACGCCGCAAGCAAGGTTTCAAAATCCTTGAATCCGACGTTGCGGCTTCCGGCGAGAATCTGCTCCCAAGTCTTGCGCGCCTTCATTGCGCGTTCGACCTCAGGGACTCTGACCTGACTCTATCACAGGCACGACTCGCGACATAATCGCCTCCGATGGTCAATGCCGCGTGGCCATGCTCGGGATGACCAGGCGGTCGATCCAGTTGCGCACCTCGGTCAGGCGGATGTCCTCGTTCATGACGTCGTCGTCGATGCCGAGGAGCCAGGCGATGTCGCGGCGGCTGGGGTCCTGATGCAGGGTCTCCAGCAGGGTGACGAAGCTCTCGGCGGCCGGGCGGTCGCGGAAGAAGCCGAGCTTCACCAGCTTGTCGATGCGGCACCAGGTGAGGCGCGCCATCTCGTGCAGGTCGTATTCGGGGTGATATTGCAGGCCCCAGAAGTCGCCGCCCTTGTGGGTGATCGCCACCGACTGCACGTGGGTAAAGGCATTGGAGGCCAGCAGCACGGCGCCCGGCGGCAGGTGGGTGATCTCGTCGACATGGCTGATGAAGGCGTCGAACACCGTGCTCTTGCCGAAATAGAGGGGATGGCCGCGGCCTTCGGGCGTGAGCCCGATCTTGCGGGCGATGCCCATCTCGCGGCCGCGGGGATTGGCGCGCACGATGCCGCCGGCGGCGGCGACCGCAATCTGCGCCGCCCAGCAGCTGCCGAAGCTCGGCACCCGCGCCGCGAAGGCGGCCTTGGCCAGCTCGATCTGCGGGCCGACGCGGGGATCGTCGTCGTAAATGGTGAGGCTGCAGCCGGTCCAGGCGATGCCGTCATACTGCTGCAGGGCGGCGCCCTTGGGCAGCGTGGCGCCGGGATCGGCCGGATGGACGACGTCGCAGGCGGCGCCCGGCAGGCATTTCCGGAGCATGCCGACATAGAGGTCGCCCGCCGGCGAGGCGCCGCCGGCCTTCAGCTCCTCGCGGGCCTCCCTGTTGTAGCCGTCGATGACCAGAAAACGCGGGGCGGTCGCCATTCTGCCTGCTCCAAAACCTCGGATCGACAGGCAATCTAGCGTTCGTTGCCGGGGCCGGCAAATCGGAACCGGCTCAGCAAACCCCGCGTGTCAGGTGCGCGATCCGACCCTCAGAACAGCGGCGCCAACGCCTCGCCGATGGACTGGACGGTCGCCTGCACGGCCTTGCCCGCCAGCGTGGCTACGGAAAAGGCGCCGTCCTTGCGCCCCGGCGGCGAGATCCGGACGTGATAGTGCTGGTCGTGATTGGGGAACTTCGTGCTCAGCCCCAGGCGGATGAACTCCGGATCGTTGAAGAAAACCAGCCTGGGCTTCATGCCCACCTTGATGGCCTGAAGCTGGAGCTTCACCGCGGCGCGATTGAGCCGCCTGTCCTTGAAGCCGTTGGTGCCGAGGTCGGTCCATTTGAGATGGTCGGGCGGCAGGAGCGGCAGCCGCATGTCGACGTCGAGGCCGGTCTGGTGGCTGCCATGGCCGCCGGCATGCCCCCCATGTTTCGGCGAGCACTCGCGAATCCAGAGCGGCGGCGCATCCTTGGGCGAGATCATGGCGAATCCCGTCAGCGCCGGCCGCGGGATGATGAGTTCCATCTGATAGGCGATGCCGGCGGCGGTGATCGCCTCCAGCATCCAGGTGGTCGTGAAGCCGCCGTTGTCGACGTTGAAATCGTTCGTGTTCTGCCAGCCGAACCCCGACATGCCGGCGATCTTCAGCCACCCCGGTGCGTTCTCGGCCGCCAGCCAGCGATGGGTGCCCCCTTCGGGGTCGATGCGGCCATCGCCGGTGTCGAACTGGGGATGGCCGGCGCAGATCGATTGAAACAGCTTGATCGTGCGGATGAATTCCTTGTCGGTGCCGCTGGTGATGGCGCTGATCCAGTCATAGCCGAGTTGGACCAGACGGTCGCGGACCGCGCTGACGTCGGCGGCGGCGTTGTGAGGCTGGCCCTTCTTGGCGGCGCCCGTGCCGACCGAACCACTCAACAGCAACGTGGCCATGGATGGTCTCCTCTCGTTGACGTGGTCCGTCGCCGTCTCGCGCAGGTTAGGCAGCGATCAAGGCGATCGGCGGCGGCGACGAATGGCGACAGCTGGAATGGCAGCAACCTACGCCGGCCGGCCGCGAGCCGTCTGTGAGCAACGTCACAGACCCGCGCCATCGCGCCGGTTGACCCCGATGCGCGGACGTGGCGACATCGCGGCGGGCCACTGCCTTCGACGAACGACTCCACCGGCGTAGGAGTCCGAGCCTTCTGATGCCGCTCCCTCCGCTCACGACCGCAAGGCTGCTGCTGCGGCAACGTCATATCAGTGATGTGCCGGCCATCCTGGCGATGAATACCGACCCGGAGGTCATGCGCTTCGTCGGCGATGGGCGGATACCCGATCCGGTCGAGCTGGAGAGACGAACGCGAGCGCGCGTCGACACCGACTTCGGCCTGGGATTGGGCTATTGGAGTCTGTTCCTGCGCACGCGGCCGGACGACTATCTGGGCTATGTCGTGCTGAGCCCGGTGCCGCAGTCTGCCGATATCGAGCTGTCATACGGCATCCGGCGCGACGCCTGGGGTCATGGCTTGGCCGCCGAGGGCTCGAGGGCGGCGCTGGATTTCGGCTTTCGCCAGCGCGGCCTGCCGGAGATCGTGGCGCTGACCTATCATGCCAATGTGCGATCGCAGCGTGTGATCGCCAAGCTCGGCTTTGCGCCGGCCGGCATCCGCAACGCCTATGGCCAGGACCTGCTCTATTTCCGGCTCGGCCGCGATGCCTACTTGGCTACCGCCTGAGCAGCCAGCCGGATGACGCGCCCGGCGTCATTGCCGGCATCGTTCATTCGATCTCGACGTAGCCTTTGCGCAGTTTCTCGGCGATCAGCTTGTCCGCCTCGCGGCGGGCGCGATCAACGGTGTCGTAGGTCTTCGCGACCGACTGCCCCTTGGCGCCGATCCGACCGAAGGTGACGGTCACGTCGGTTCCGGCCAGGGTCACCTTCCAGAACTTCGCGGAAGCGCCCTGCTGGAAGCGGAACTCCCGCGTCTCCGCATCTGGCGCGGATAGCGCCGCCGGCGTGGGCACCGCCGCCGGGACCGCGCGCGCCGGCACCGCCGCCGGTGCCGGCGCGGACTCGCCGAAGGGATCGTCGTCCTCGGTCTGGTCGTCCCGCTGCTGCAGCGCCGCCTCAATGCGCGCGATCACGCCATCGGGATGCCGTAACCAGTCGAGCGAGGGGATATCGAGCACGCGCCAGCCGAAATTGCGCAGCACCTTCGGCCGAAAGACGAAACGTTCCGCGGTCTCCGGCGCCCCTGACGCCGCGAGTGGATCGAGCAGGATGGCGAGTCCGTAGCCGCCGCCGTCGGCGTCCAGGACGGCCAGGTCGCAGCGGAAGCTGGCGCTGCCCACGTGTTCGTGGACGACATGGCCGCGCGCGCGCAGGGCCGCGGCGATGGCGCTGCGCACGGAATCCTCCGGCGCCTCACGCGCGAAGATCCGCCGCGCGTCGGGATTGAGGGTGGCCAGCACCCCCTGCCCCAGTTCCTGGGCGCCGCGCGACTGCGCGTCGGCGAAGGCAAGGAAGGTCTTGAGCGCGAGGGCGCCGTCATTGTGGATGTTGGTGATGTCGTCGCCGGTGATGGTTGAGACCACGGCCATGTGGTGGCGCGCGCGGCTGAAAATAACGTTGAGCCGCCTTTCGCCGCCGCGCTGGTTGATGGGGCCGAAGTTCATGACCATGCGGCCGTTGCGGCCCGGGGCGTAGCAGATGCTGAGGATGATGATGTCGCGCTCGTCACCCTGGACGTTTTCCAGATTCTTCACGAACAAACCGTTGAACTGGCCGTCATCCTCGCGGCTATATTCGCGTTCCAGCTGCTCGGCGAACTCGGCGTCGGTGTCGGCCACGGCGTCGAGCGCGGATTCGATCTCGCCCTGCTGCGCTTCGGAAAAGGCGACGATGCCGATGCTGAGGCCGCAGCTCCGGGCCAGCAGCTCGCGCAGGATGCCGGCGATAGCCGCCGCTTCGGCTTCGTTGATGCGGTCCTCATAGACGCCATCGGCGACGCGGTGAAAGCTGAGCGGGCAGGCGAGCAGCCGGTCAGCGGCGGCGCGGGCCGCGTCGACGTCGTGGGACTGCAGCGGCTCCGGCGCATTTTCTGTGCGAATCAGCCGGCGGTCAGGGATGGTGACGAGCTGGCCGTTATAGAAGGCGGCGTTGGAAAAGCTGATCAGGGTCTCGGATCGGCTGCGATAGTGCCAGGCCAGCATGGTCGCAGACAGATTGCGCGCCGCCTGGTTGAGCAGGCTGTCGGCATCGAGCAGGATCGAGACGCTGTCCCCCTCCTCCTCCGCGTCGATGCGCAGCTCGTCAGGATCGAGCGCGGCGGAGAAGAAGCTGGTGGGCGGCAGCTGCATCTCATCACCGACAACGATCACCTGGCCGGCACGACAGAGGGCCGGCACGGCATCTTCGACGGGAATCTGGCTGGCCTCGTCGAAGATGATGACGTCGAAGACATCGTCGTCGATGGGCAGGGTGTCGGAGACCGAAAGCGGGCTCATTAGCCAGACCGGCTTCAGATCCTTGACGACGAGACCGGTGTCGCCGTCAGCCAGCTCGCGGATCGCGCGATAACGCATGGTCTTGCCGAACTCGTGTTCGAGGTCGCGGCGTCCGGCGGCGTAGCGCTTCTTGAAGCGCTTGCCCTCGCCGTCGAGCTGAGTCACGGAGATCATCGCCCGCTTGACGTTGTCGCGGAAGCGGCGGTGGACCGTGGCGCGGATGACGGCAGCGTTGGCCTCGGCCAGCAGTTCCTGGGCACGCGCGGCGCGGCGGGCGCTCGACGCCAGCGCGACGCCGTTGATGCGCTGCAATTCCGGCTCCGCCCGCAGGACGCGCTGAACGCCCTCGCGGATGACGAGGCTTTCCACGGCGCCGACCGGCACCGGCAAGGAGAGCAGCGCGAAGGCCATGGCGCCGCCGGCGCCGCGCACCGTGCGCAGCAGCGGCAGCAGGTCCGGCAGCTCGTCCAGGCTTTCGCGCATGTCACGGGTGACTTCGGCGATCTCGGCGAGGGTGAGGTCGTCGGCCTCATCGAGGTGGCGACCGGCGAGTGCGGCCAGTGCCTCGATCGTCGCGGCGGCCTGGCCTTCGCGGGCCAGGACAGCAACCGGATCGGCGGCGGCGCGAGCGTCGGCGATGAGCTCGGCCAGCGCCGGATCGGCCGCAGCGGCCTTGGCTATCTCCGCGCGAACGCCGCGGAATGTCGCGAGGTCGCTCAGGGTGAATGTGCGCCGCAACGAGTCCGCCGCGGACCGGCAGGCAGCATCGGCGCACTGCAGTGCATCGAGCCATTCCAGCACGGAAACCAGGGTCGGCCGCACGGCATGGCCCGAGAAGACGTAGCGGGAAGCAACGATCTTCTTCAGCCGGCGCCAGGAACCGCTGAGGAACCTGAAGAATTTCGACTCCAGCCGGCGCGCCTGTTCGAGCGCGGCTCGGGTGTCCTCGGGCACCAACGGATCCTGCCAGTGGCGCGCCTTCTCGGCGGCCACCGCGCGCTCCGCTTCATGGTGGTCGAGTGCCACCTCGGACTCCGCGAAGGCGCGCGAGGCCGGCGACGCCGGATCCAACAAGTCGAGATTGCCGGCGAGGTTGCTTTCGAGGGCGGACTGCACGTGGCAAACCAGGTTGCGCGCGTCGCGCAGCGTCATCTCCTCGTCGAGATGGGTCGCGTCGTCCTGGAGCACGGGATCGAGCCGGTCGAGCAGCGCTTCCGCCTCGGCCAGAGCCGCATCGACCTGGGCGTAAGCCTGGTCGCTGCCGGTCGTCGCCGAGGACAGGCGGGCGAAGACATGCTGCGCGAGGCTGTGCAGGCCGAACTGGTTCGACAGGGCCCAGCGGACGCGGGCGACGAGATCGCGGCTGCCGTCCCACTGGGCCGGCGTCGGCAGGCGCTCGCCGACCGCCGGCGTTGGAGGGTCGGAGGCCGGCAGCGCAGCGAGGTGGCGGATGCGCGCCCGCAGGCTGCCCGCCATGTCCGCGCGCACGCGGCCCATGCCGTCGTCGAACGCGGCAATGCGCTGCAGATGGGCGGTGAGCGCGTCGAGGGTGCGGCGGCGTGCGGCCTCCCGCTTATCGAGCTCGTCGTCGTCGCGCACCCAGGTCTCGTAGCTGGACTTCAGGTCCTGGACGAAGGCGCGTTTGTCCTCCTGGGAATCGTGGATCAGGCAGCAGAGATGGTCGAGACCGACCTGGCGCAGGCGATGGAAGACGACGTCGAGGGCGGCGCGCTTCTCGCACACGAACAGCACGCGTTTGCCCCGGGCTGCGAAATCGGCGATCAGATTGGTGATGGTCTGGGACTTCCCGGTGCCTGGCGGGCCCTGGATGATGAAGCTGCGCCCGCTGCGCGCCAGCGCACTCGCCGCGGTCTGAGTCGCGTCGGCCGGCAGCACGCCCCAGTGCTGATCGGGCGGCAGGGGCGGCGGCGGCGCGTCGTCGATCGGCCGCGGCTCGATCGAGAACACCCGGTCGAAGGACGGCAGCTCGGCGCCGCCGTCGATCAGCCGGGCGTAGTCGCGCACCAGCGACATCTTGCGGTAATTGAAGTTGGCCAGGGTGACCTCGGTCAGGTCGATCTCCCAGGCGTAGCGGTGGCCGTCGTCCCGGACGAGGGAGTAGGTGCTGGACTCGGCCTCGCCGGTCATCATCTCCGGTCGCGGCGGCAGCGGGGCGCCGACGGCGCTGCGCTGGGGCAGGGGGCTCGGCCGAACCATCTTCTCGAACATCGCGAGGCCGAGGGGCCGGTAGTCGTCGCGGTCGTAGCTGAAATCCGGGCGTTTCGCCGCACCGTCGCGTAGCTCGCGGCCGCGGCGGCGCTGATACTGCCGCATGCGCTGCACGGCGCGCTGATGAGTGAGGCGGATCGCCGGCCGGGTCTGCAGCCCGACCGTGATGCCGGGCTCGCTCGCCTGGATCTGGGCCAGGAGATCGGCGTGAACGGCGGCGAGATCGGTCTCTGCCAGGTCGACAGTCTCCGGCAGCTGGAGATCATAGAGCTGGCGCAGATGGTGGCGGAGTGCGGGATTGAACTCGGCCTCGGTATCGGGACAGCGGAGCATGTATTGATCGCGCACACCCTTTTTCTTCGTCACCTCCACCGGCAGCCACAGCAGGGGCGAGACGATGCGCTCGTCCGGCGCCTCCTTGAGATTGTTCCAGTGCAGGAAGGCGACGACGAGGCGCAGGTGGCTGAAGCCATATTCGGTGCGGTCGCGCCGCACCGACTGGCTGATGCGGTCAAGCGCCGACGGCAGATAGGGCTGATCCTCGAACCGCAACCACTTCGACAGCGGCAGCGGCGCACCGCCCAGCACCTCCTGGGCGAAGGCGCCGCCCCAGGTGCAGAGATCGTCGGGGCGGATCGCCTCCAGCCGGACCACGATCGGCACGCTGGCGACGGTCAGATTGATGCTTGCCTGGGTCGGGCGGAAATAGACGAGGCGGTTGCGCCGCGACAGATCGAACAGCCGGTCGCGCAGATGGGCGAGCACGGCGGTGCGGCGTGACGGCGCGCCCCGCGCCTCCTCGAGTACGCGGTCCACATCGGGGCCGACCGGCTGGTCGCGATAGGTTTCCAGCCGCTGGGCGATCGCCGCCAGGTCCGTCGCCCGTTCGTGGCGGTTGAGGGCGGTGGTTTCGCGGATGAGCCCGGCAACCACCGGATGGAGCCCGCGATGGAGGCGGAACAGGTTGACGCGATGAGCCGACAGGCGCTCGACATCGGCGGGATCGCCGAGGTCAAGGCCGCAGGCGAGGCTGGCGAGCATCAGGCCGAGGGCGAAGACGTCGGTGACCTCGTCATGGTGGCCGATCTCCCGCTCCCAGGAGCGGTAGCCCGTGAGATAGACGGGCCGGACGATTTCCGCCCCCTCGGTCTGGGTCTGCAGATCCTGGGCCCGGCTGCCTTCGTCGATGTCGGTGGTGACGCGGTACTCGCCGACGATCTTGAGCGCCGAGCCCGCATGGGGCTGCACGGCGTCGAGGCGCGCGGCATCGATCCGCGGCGCCTGGCCGGCAGGCCGCGCGAGCACGAAGATGCCCTCGTCGTCCTCGATCACATCGTCGGCCCCGAGGGCGGCCACCAGCCCCTGGGCATGAAGGGCGGCCACGGCGCGCATCAGCGGCACGAGGGCAAAAATCAGGTCCTCGGTCGGCAGGGCGAAACCGCGCTGGGCGGCAGCGACCGCGCGAAAGCTGCGCCCGCCCTCAGCCATTCGCGGGCGCCGCCTGGGTGCGTGCCAGGATTCGCTCGATCGCCGCACGCGGCAGCTTCAGATCGCGCTGCAGGGCTTGGCGGAAGAGATCGAGTCCGTCGAAGCCGCGCGCGACATCGGCCGCGGCCACCAGCAACTCGTCGCGCAGGTCGGCATCGGCCATGGCGAGATCGCAGGCCAGGGCGATGAGATAGCTTTTCAACGAGTCGTCCGGCCGTTCGGCCGCGAGTGCGTCGGTGGTCAGTGGCGCGTCGTCCGGACTCCAGTCAGGAAAGAATGATTTGACCTGAGTGATCACGGCGTCGCTGCGCAGGTCGGGATCGCCGAGCAGCCAGGCGAAGAAGCCGCGGGTCATGGCCTCCAGCCGGGACTGGCGTGTCAGGTCGAGGGTAGCCAGGGACAGTGGGCCGCGGATGCGCCGGTCGATCCAGTCGTCGATGTCGTCATCGGCGCGCCACCAGCGGTCGACCGCCTGAGCCCGCAGATAGGCCTCGGGATGGGACTGGCCCCGGGAGGCGGCGCCGGGCTCTTCGATCTCGGCGGCTTGGCGCAGGTAGGAGTCGGCGTCGACCTGCGCCATGCCGGTCATGGTCTTGACCAGGATCGCCACCGCCGGTCCGGCGCCGTCGGCGGCAATGGCCGCGCAGCGATCGGCATAGATCTCGGTATGCAGGGCAAACAGCCGCGCCGTTTCGATGTGGCTCGGCGCGGCGCTGCCGTAGACGACCGCGTGATCGAGGATGCGCGCGGCGACCAGGAACTCGCCGTCGCCGATGGACCACAGGCGGTAGTGGCCGAGCTCATGACCCATCAGCGCCAGCAGTTCCGTCGGCGTCAGCCGTTCGAGCACCGGCCCATGGAGCACGACGTGGATTTCGTTGGGGATGTAGCACAGCGCCGCATTCATACCGCCGTCGGACGCCTGGTAGAGCGTCGCCGGAACCTCGAGGCCGAGAGCGGCCTTCGCGACCTCGCAAGCCTCGTGGGCACGAGGATAGGCACCGGCGTCGAGGCGATAGGTCTCCCGCAGCATTGCCTTGCGCATGGCGTCGTAGTGTTCGTTCTTCGCAGCCTGCGATGCCGACCAGGACCAGACGGCGTTTTCCGTCTGCTGCAACAGAGCCACCACATCGCGGTGGTAGCGCAGCGGCTGCAAACGCTGAGCATGGGCCGAGGCTGTCTGCGTCACCGATGAATCCTGCAACCCGTCGCGCCAATGGGCGGATTCTTGGTCCAATCACCGGATGCCATCAAGGACTTTACAACCGTCAACCGGGCTCTCCTCTCGGGACATCCGCGAGTGCGGCAGGCTGTTGCCGCGGCCGCTGGGGATCATGCACGGTGGCGATAGTCGGCAGATCGCGTACGGCGCCGAGCGAAGCACCACAGATGCCACCGTGGGCTCTGGCACATTTTAGGGGATCGTTGGGTGGCGACCGCCGCTGGCCTATCTGCACGGGTACAGCGATTCGGGCGGTTGCGACGTCAGTCCGACAGGCGCTGGTCGAGCCGGTCGACGCGGTAGAGCGGCGGGAACAGCTTGATCCAGAGGCCGGCGACGGCCAGCGTGGCGAAGCCGCCGAGGACGACGGTCAAGACCGGGCCGATCAACCAGGCGACAGTGCCCGACTCGAAGGCGCCGAGCTCGTTGGAGGCGCCGATGAAGACCATCTCCACGGCGGCCACGCGGCCGAGCATGGTGTTCGGCGTGGCCAGCGGCACGACGTTGGAGCGCACGTAGACGCTGATCATGTCGGCGCAGCCGAGGACGGCGAGTGCGATCAGCGACAGGTAGTAGTTTCGCGACAGTCCGAAGACGACGGTGCCGATGCCGAAGGTGGCGACGGCGATGAACAGGGTGCGGCCCACCTTTCGGCGCAACGGGTGGCGCGTGAGCAGCAATGCCATCGTGGCGCCCCCGACGGCGGCGGCGCTGCGCAGGAAGCCGTACTCGACCGTGCCGACATGCAGGATGTCCTTGGCGTAGACGGGCAGCAGCGCCACCGCGCCGCCGAACAGCACCGCGAACAGATCGAGCGAGATGGCGCCCAGCACCACCGGCTGACTCCAGATGAAGCGGATGCCGGCGATCAGGCTGCCCCAGCCCGGCCGCTCCCCGATGCTGGCCGGCGGCCGGCGAGTCATCAGCTGCAGCGCCACGACGCTGAGCGCCATGACGCCGGCCACGGTGGCATAGACCTCCACCGGTCCGACGAGATAGACGAGGCCGGCGAGCGCGGGGCCGCCGATGATCGCCATCTGGAACCCGGTCGAGCGCCAGGCGACGGCGTTGGCGAGATGCTCGGTCGGCACCAGCGTCGCCACCATGGCGCGGCCGGCGGGCTGGCTGAAGGCGCGCACGCAGCCGAACAGGAAGGCGACGATGAAGAAGGGCCAGGCCGCCGACGGCCGCGCCAGGGTGAAGGCGATGAGCAACAGGGCGCCGACGAGCTGCACGGCGTAGCCGCATTGCACGATCAGGCGGCGCTCGACCCGGTCGGCCGTCGGGCCGGCGATCGCCAGCAGCAGCAGTGCCGGGGCGAATTCGGCGAGGCCGATCAGGCCGAGATCGAGGGTGCTGCCGGTGAGGTCGTAGACCTGCCAGAACAGCGCCGCCGACTGCATCTGGAAGCCGAGATTGCCGAACAGCGAGCCGAACCAGTAGGCGGCAAAATCGCGATGACCGAAGGCGACTAGGGCCCGGCCCGGCGGCGGCGGCGGCGAGGCTTCCGTCACGTCGGCCCCAAGGTTTCGAACCGATCGACCCGCTGCAGCGCCGGAAAGAGCCGGCCCCAGGTCAGCGTGACCAGGAGCGTCAGGCTGCCGCCTATCAGCACGGCCGTGACCGCGCCGAGCAGGGCGGCGGCGCTGCCGGCCACGAAGGTGCCGAGTTCGTTGGAGGCGCCGATGAAGACCGCCTCGACCGCGACCACACGGCCGCGCAGGGCATCGGGCGTGGCCAATGGCACCAATGTGCCGCGGATGTACACGCTGACCATATCGGCCGCGCCGAGCACGAACACGGCCGCCATCGAGAGCCAGTAGTGCTGCGACAAACCGAAGACGATGGCGGCGACGCCGAAGATGCCGACCGCGATGAACAGGCGCCGGCCGACATGGCGCTGCAGCGGCCGTTGCGTGAGGACGAAGGCGGTGATCACGGCGCCGACACCCTGCGCGGAGCGCAACAGGCCGCCCGCATCGGCGCCGACCAGCAGGATATCCTTGGCGAAGACCGGGATGAGCGCCGTGGCGCCGGAGAACAGGACGGCGAACAGGTCGAGCGAGATGGCGCCCAGCAGGAGCTTGTTGCGGCAGATGAGCACGAGGCCGGCAAGCACCGAGGCGAGGTCGCCATCGGCGCGGGCGTCTTTGCTGGCGTGCGGCGCCACGTCCCGTCCGCGCATGAGGAAAATGGCAGCCGTGGCACCGGCAAGCGCCAGGGTCGTTACGCCGTAGGCAATCACGGGCGACCAGGCATAGAGCAGGCCGCCCAGGCCCGGGCCGCAGATGGTGGCGATCTGCCAGGAGGTGGATGACCAGGCGACGGCGCCCGCCAGCTCATCCTTCGGCATCAGATTGGGCATCAGGGCGCGCGCCGCCGGCGTGGATATGGCGCGCGCGATCCCGAACAGGAGCGCTACCAGGAGGATGGCGGGAACCGAGATGCGGCCGAACCCTGCCATGCCCACCAGGACGGCGGCCGTCGCCAGTTCCGCTGCGACGCCTATCAGGATGATACGCCGGCGGTCGCGGCGGTCGGCGAGGTGGCCGGCCGGGAGGGCCAGCAGGGCGGCGGGCAGGAACTCCATGAGCCCGACCAGCCCGAGCTTGAAGGGATCCCGGGTCATTTCGTAGATCTGCCAGGCCAGGGCCGTCGCCTGCACCTGCATGGCGATCGTCCACAGGAAGCTGGAAACCGTGTAGAGCGTGAAGTCGCGATGCCGCAGGACGGCGAGGCTGGGGCCGCGCATGTCGGGCCGCCGCGGGCCGGCCGTCAGCCCGCGGCCAGCCGATCGACGATGGCCGGCAGGTCGGCGTGGCGATCGCAGATGGCGTCGGCGGAGGTGTTGTCCTTGTCGGCGGGTCGGGTGGCGGTGAACAGGATGGCCTTCATGCCGAGCTTCTGGGGGCCCTTGACGTCGTTGTGGTCGCGGTCGCCGATATGGACGATCTCCGCCAGGGCAACCCCCATCTGGCGGGCGGCATCCTCGAACATGGCGCGGTGGGGCTTGGAGTGGCCGACGATGTCGGAGAACACGAAGCCGTCGAAATGGCGGGCCAGATCGTAGCTCTCCAGCAGCCGCTTCAGGCAGCGGCCGGGCGAGACGATGGCGTCGGAGACGACGCAGGTCCGGTAGCGGCCGTGGAGCGCCTGCAGGGCTTCCGCGATGCCGGGGATGAGGTCGGGCCGGATCTCGACCTCCATCTCCTCATGGGCGCGGACGACACGGGCGAATTCGGCCTCCGGCAGGCTGCGGCCGAGGCCCTTGAGGATGACCTGCAGGCGCTCGCCGATGGTCCAGGTGACGTGCTGATCGTGCCAGACCCGGTTGAAGGCGGCGTCGCCGACGTCATAGGCCAGGGTGACCCGCTCCGGCTCGATCGGCGTCTGGCGGTTGAGGGCCTCCCACAGCAGGTGGCGGCGCTCGGCCTTCTTCGAGCGCAGGCCCTGGGCCTTGCGCTTGGGCTCGTCGGAATCGTCATGGACGATGGTATCCCAGAGATCGAAGGTGATGGCTTTGAGCTTGGTCGCCAAGTGCGGCCCCTTCTGCGTACCCGGCCGGAAGCTAGCGGCCGGGCGGGCGGCAGGCAACCGCCGGCCGGGCGGGTCTGGCCGGCGGAAAACGCGGTCCGACCAGCGGCCGGGTCAATTCGTCGCGACAGGCTGGCGCGCAACCAGGATTGTTCTAATATGTTGATTCGGCGTCCATCCCAGTCCACGGAGGTGCTTGATGCTGCTCCCCCGACGCTCTCTGCTCGTTGGTTCGCTCGCCCTGCCATTCGCTGGAGCGTGGCCGCGACGAGGATGGGCAGATCAGGACGTGCAGGCAGTCCACGCCCTGTCACTTATGGGCGAGCTGAAATACGGCCCCGATTTCAAGCGTCTTGATTACGTCAATCCCGATGCGCCGAAGGGCGGCACTCTTCGCCAATATGGTCTCGGCAGCTTCGACAACTTCAACGGGTACATTGTCAAAGGGCAACCCGGACCGAGTTCGTCTACCGAATCGCTCATGACATCGCCCGATGATGACGCCGAGGCGGAATACGGCCTTATTGCTGAATCCGTGGAAGTGGCGCCCGACAAGTCGTGGGTCGCCTTCAACTTGCGCAGCGAGCCCAAATGGCACGACGGTCAGCCGATCACGGTCGACGACGTCATTTTTTCGCTCAATATCCTGAAGGAAAAAGGCAGGCCTTTCTTCCGTGCTTACTATGCCAACGTCTCGAAAGTTGAGCAGATCGGTGAGCGAAAGGTGAAATTCACGTTCAGTACGAGCGGCAACCGGGAGCTGCCGACGATCATGGGCCAGCTCGCGGTGTTGCCAAAGCACTATTGGGAGGGCCGCGACTTCGAATCGCCGACCACCGAACCGCCACTCGGGAGCGGCGCGTACAAAGTCGACTCCTTCGAAATCGGGCGGTCCGTGACGCTCAAGCGCGTGGCCGACTATTGGGGCGCCAAGTTGCCGATCAATGTGGGGCAATCCAATTGGGATGTCATTCACTTTGACTACTATCGCGATTCGACTGTGGCCCTCGAAGCCTTCAAGGCCGGCCAATACGATTTCCGCGTGGAGAGTGGCGCCAAGAATTGGGCCACGGGGTACGACACACCGGCTCTGCGCGACGGGCGCATGAAGAAGGTGGAACTGCCGAACGACAATCCGACGGGTATGCAGGCTTTCGTCTACAACATTCGGCGGGACGTATTCAAAGACCGGCGCGTGCGTGAGGCCCTCAACTATGCTTTCGACTTCGAATGGACCAACAAGACAATCTTCTATGGGCAGTACACGCGGACGAAGAGCTATTTCTCGAACTCAGAGTTAGCATCGAGCGGCCTGCCGAGCCCGGAAGAATTGAAGATACTCGAAAAATATCGGGGCCGGATTCCAGATGAGGTCTTCACGGCCGAATACCAGCCGCCGACCACCGACGGCAGCGGCAACAATCGCGTGAATTTGCGCAAAGCGATCGATATCCTGAAGACAGCTGGATGGGAAGTCAAAGACGGCAAGCTGACCAACGTTCAATCCGGTCAACCCATGCAGTTTGAGATCCTGCTGGATGACCAGATCTACGAAAGGATCATGCAGCCATTTGTCCAGAGTCTGGCACGGATCGGCATTCAGGCGAACGTCCGGACAGTGATCGATTCGTCTCAATACAAGAACCGGACCGACAACTACGACTACGACATGATCACTGCCGTCTTCGCTGAATCCCTGTCTCCTGGGAATGAACAACGAGATTTCTGGGGCTCCGCCTCGGCCGATCTGCCGGGAGGCAACAACCTGATCGGAGTCAAGGATCCTGTCGTCGATGAATTGATCGATCTCATCATCATGACACCGGACCGAGAGAATCTGATCACACGCACGCGCGCGCTGGACCGTGTGCTGTTGTGGACTCACTATGTAATTCCCAGCTGGCATCTGAACGTCTTCCGCGTCGCCTACTGGGACAAGTTTGGACGGCCGACGACAACACCGAAGCCGGCCTATGGCATAGGGTTCGACAGCTGGTGGATTGATCCCGAGAAGGAGGCGGCCCTGAGCCGAGGCAAGACGAACTGAACCCGATGCGGCCCGACGATCGACAGCTGGGACTAGCGTTCCATTCGCCTACTATAACCGGATCGCGCTCGACTGGAGTCGGCTCCAGCCCCGTGCGCAAAGTGCCTGCGGTTTCTCTACGATTGGCGCGCTAGGGGCGGATGTTCACCTACATCACAAGGCGGGTGCTTCTCATGATCCCCACGTTGTTGGGGATCATGGTGTTGAATTTCGCCGTGATCCAGTTTGCCCCGGGCGGCCCCATCGAACAGATTCTGGCCGAGTTGCAGGGGACCGCAGTCTCAGCGACGTCACGGTTTTCCGGCGGGGGTACGGAAGTCCAGGGCGGCGCTCCCAAGGTCGGCACCGGAACCGAAGTCAACAGCAGATACCGGGGCGCGCGCGGGCTCGATCCGAAATTCATCAAGCAACTCGAGGTCCAATTCGGATTCGACAAGCCGGCCTATGTCCGCTTCCTCGACATGATCCGCAGCTATGTGGTCTTCGATTTCGGCAAGAGCTTTTTCAAGGATCGTCCTGTCATCGACCTCGTGCTGGAGAAGATGCCCGTTTCGATCTCGATCGGGCTTTGGACGACGCTGATCGGCTACCTGATCTCGATTCCCCTGGGCATCGCCAAGGCCACCCGCGAAGGGTCGCGATTCGATCTGTGGACGACGGCGGTGATCACGGCGGGACAGGCGATCCCCGGATTCCTTTTTGCAATTCTGCTGATCGTGATCTTCGCGGGTGGAAGGTATTTCCACTGGTTTCCGCTGAGCGGCCTGGTTTCCAGCAACTGGCACGAGTTGAGCTGGCCGGCGCTGATTGTCGACTACCTCTGGCACATGGCCCTGCCCATCCTCGCCATGGTGATCGGCAGTTTTGCTTCCCTGACCCTGTTGACGAAGAACTCGTTCCTCGACCAGCTGAGAATGCTCTACGTCTCGACGGCACGGGCCAAGGGATTGAGCGAGCGTCAGGTTCTCTACGGTCATGTTTTCCGAAATGCGATGCTGATCGTGATTTCGGGGTTTCCGGGCGCGATCATCGGCATCTTCTTCACGGGTGCGGTGCTCATCGAGACGATCTTCTCCCTCGACGGCCTTGGATTGCTCGGCTACGAGGCCGCGATCAATCGCGACTATCCGATCATGTTCGCGACGCTCTATTTCTTCTCTCTCCTCGGACTCATCATCAATCTCGTGGGCGACCTGACCTACACGCTCGTCGATCCACGGATCGACTTCGAACGCAGAGACGTATGACGCCGGCGACGACACGACGATTCCTCGGCCTGCAAGTCACGCCGATAATGGCGCGGCGATGGCGGAACTTTCGTTCGAACAAGCGCGGCTTCTGGTCGACCTGGATCTTTCTCGCCGTATTCTTCGTCACGGTGCCGGCAGAATTCATCGCCAACGATCGCCCGCTGGTCGTCAGTTGCAATGGCCACCTCTATTTCCCCGTCGTCGCCGATTATCCGGAGACGGCTTTTGGCGGTGATTTCGAAACGGCGGCCGACTACAGAGATCCGTATGTTATCGACCTCATTCAAAAGAGCGGCTGGATCGTTTGGCCGCTGATACCATTCAGCTACAATACGATCGTGACGGACCTTCCGGGCGCGGCGCCTTCGCCACCGACCTGGCTAAACTGGCTCGGGACCGATGATCAGGCGCGCGATGTTGTCGCCCGCATCATCTACGGTGTTCGAATCTCCGTTCTGTTCGGCTTGATCTTGACGGCCGTAGCGACGGTGATCGGTGTCGCCGCGGGAGCGGTGCAGGGCTATTTCGGCGGCCTGACCGATCTCCTTTTTCAGCGCTTCCTGGAGATATGGTCGTCGATGCCGACGCTCTACGTCCTCATCATCCTCGCCAGCATCATTGCGCCGAACTTCTGGTGGCTCCTCGGCATCATGGTGCTGTTCAGCTGGACCTGGCCCATCGGACTTGTCCGGGCGGAGTTCCTGCGTGCCCGCAATTTCGAATATGTCCGCGCGGCGAAGGCTCTGGGTGTCAGCAACGTGACGATCATGTTCCGCCATCTGGTGCCGAACGCAACGGTTTCGACAATGACGTTCCTGCCGTTCACGCTTGCCGGATCGGTGACGACGCTGACCAGTCTCGATTTTCTCGGCCTGGGGCTGCCGCCGGGCTCTCCTTCCCTCGGCGATCTGTTGTTGCAGGGCAAGAACAACCTCCAGGCGCCGTGGCTGGGCTTCACGAGTTTCATCGTGACCGGCGCGCTGCTTGTACTTCTCATCTTCATCGGCGAGGCGGTCCGCGACGCCTTGGATCCACGCAAGGTCTACCGGTGAGCGGGATGCCCGACGCGCCCCTCCTCCAGGTCCGCGATCTCCACGTCTCCTTCGGGCGCGGGGCGCGCGAGGTGAAGGCGGTGCGTGGCGTCTCGTTCGACCTGGCCAAGGGCGAGACGGTGGCGCTCGTCGGCGAGAGCGGATCGGGCAAGTCGGTGACGGCGCTTTCCATTCTTCAGCTGCTGCCGTACCCGATGGCCCACCATTCCGGCGGCAGCATCAAGTTCGGCGGCCAGGAGCTGGTGGGTGCGCCGGAGCCGGTGCTGCGCCGCATCCGCGGCAACGACATCTCCATGGTGTTCCAGGAGCCGATGACTTCGCTCAATCCGCTGCACACCATCGAGAAACAGGTGAACGAGGTTCTGTTCCTCCACAAGGGACTCGATCGTACGCGGGCGCGCCTGCGCACGCTGGAGCTGCTGCGGCTCGTCGGCATTCCCGAGCCGGAGAAGCGGCTGGCCGCCTATCCGCACGAGCTGTCGGGCGGGCAGCGCCAGCGCGTCATGATCGCCATGGCGCTGGCCAACGATCCCGATCTCCTCATCGCCGACGAGCCGACGACCGCCGTCGACGTGACGATCCAGGCCCAGCTCTTGAAGCTGCTGAAGGAGATGCAGGCCAGGCTGGGCATGGCGCTGCTGCTGATCACCCACGATCTCGGCATCGTCCGCAAGATGGCGGCGCGCGTGAGCGTGATGACCGAAGGGCTGATCGTCGAACAGGGCCCGACCGCGCAGGTTTTCGACAACCCGCAGCACGCGTACACGCGGCGCCTGCTGGAGGCCGAGCCCAAGGGCCATCCCGTGCAGGCCGCGCCGAACGCGCCGACGGTGATGAGCGGCGGCGACATCAAGGTGTGGTTCCCGATCAAGGCCGGCCTGCTGCGGCGCGTGGTCGATCACGTGAAGGCGGTCGACGGCATTTCGCTCGACATCCGCGAGGGCCATACGGTCGGCATCGTCGGCGAGAGCGGCTCCGGCAAGACCACGCTGGGCCTGGCGCTGCTGCGCCTCATCCAGAGCCAGGGCGCTATCCAGTTCGACGGCACCCGCGTCGACGGCCTGAGCAGCCGCGAGGTGCGCCCGCTGCGCCGGCAGATGCAGATCGTGTTTCAGGATCCCTATGGCTCGCTGTCGCCGCGGCTCTCCGTCGGCCAGATCGTCGCCGAGGGGCTCAGGGTGCACGACCTCGCGAAGTCGGAGGAGGAGCGCGAGGCCATGATCGTGGCGGCGCTCGAGGAGGTCGGCATCGACCCCGGCGCGCGCCACCGCTATCCCCACGAATTCTCCGGCGGGCAGCGCCAGCGCATCGCCATCGCGCGGGCCATGATCCTGAAGCCCCGGTTCGTGGTGCTGGACGAGCCGACCTCGGCGCTCGACATGTCCGTGCAGGCGCAGATCGTCGATCTGCTGCGCGACCTGCAGGAACGCCACAAGCTGGCCTACATGTTCATCAGCCACGACCTGCGGGTAGTGCGCGCGCTCGCCGACGAGGTGATCGTGCTGAAGGACGGCAAGGTCATGGAGCAGGGCCGGGCCGATCAGATCTTCGACCAGCCGCAGCACCCCTACACGCAGGCCCTGATGGCGGCGGCCTTCCAGCTCGAGGCCGTCGAGACCGGCGTGGTGCGGATGTGAGAACGGTCGTCCTCTACAACTCGCCGCGCGATGACGAGGCCGAGGTGGCGGCGTGGCGCGGCTACATCACCGCCTACGATCCGACGATCGATTTCCGCAACTGGCCGGAGACCGGGCCGGTCGAAGAGATCGACTACGTGCTGGCCTGGCTGCCCAAACTTGGCGATCTCGCGCGCTATCCCAACCTGAAGGCGATCTTCTGGCTGGGCGCCGGCGTCGATCACCTGCTGAAGGACAAGGACCTGCCGCGCCAGGTGCCGATCGTCAGGCTGGTGGATGAAGGCCTCACGGCCGGGATGACGGAGTATGTCCTGCTGCACGCATTGCGCTATCACCGCCGGCTGCCGGAGCTGGAAACGCAGCAGCGCGAGGGCCTGTGGCGCCAACTGTCCTATCCGCTGGCCAAGGACCGGCGCATCGGCATCATGGGAATGGGCGTGCTCGGCACCGACGTGGCGAACCGACTCGTCAGCCTGGGTTTCGATGTTGCCGGCTGGAGCCGCGTGCCAAAGCAGCAGGCGGGCGTAGCCTCGTTCCACGGCGATGACCAGCTGACGCCGTTCCTCAACCGCAGCCAGATCCTGGTCTGCCTGCTGCCGCTGACGCCGACGACGGCGGGCATCATCAATGCGCACACCCTGGCGGCGCTGCCGAAGGGCGCCACGGTGATCAATGCCGCCCGCGGCGGGCATGTGATCGACGCCGCTCTCATCGCGGCGCTCGATCGCGGTCATATCGCCCACGCCACGCTCGACGTCTTCACGACCGAGCCGCTGCCGGTGGAGCACCCGTTCTGGCGGCATCCGCGCATCACGCTGACGCCCCATGTGGCGAGCGTGACCATATCGGAGACGGCCTCGCGCGTGGTGATCGAAGGACTGAAGGCCGTGCGCGCCGGGCGCCGGCCCGCCAACCTGATCGATCTGGCGAAGGGGTACTAGCTAGGCCTTCTCGGCGACGGGTCGATAGGTCCAGACGGACGCTGGCGGGAAGTTGCCGAAGGTGGTGCCCAGGCGTCGGCCGGCAAGTCCGAGGCGCCTGGCGCGCACGGGCGAACCGCCCATCGTAAACGTGTATTGCAGGTAGCGGCCGTCGGGCGCCAGCACGGCAAACATCGCGTCGATGATCTCGCGCTGATACGCCGCCGACAGCACCGCCATCGGCACGCCGCTGACGATGGTGTCGACGCGGCCGCGCCAGGACGGCGGCAGCAGCTGTGGCAAATGACGGGCATCGCCGGTCATCACCCGCGCCTCCGGCTGCGTGCCGCGCAGATAGTCGGCCATTTCCGGATCGATCTCGAGCACCAGCAGCCGTTCCGCCGCCACGCCGGCCGCAAGCAGCTCGCGCGTGATGACGCCGGTGCCACCGCCGATCTCGATGGTCAGGCCGTTCTTGCGGTCCTTGACGTGCGATGCAATCAGCCGTCCCAGCGCGGGCGATGACGGAATCGGCGTTCCCAGCTGCAGCGGATGCGCGAGGGCGCGGCGGAAAAACAGCCAACGACCGGAGGGCAGGCGCTTGATGCGTTCGATCGCAGCCGAGAACGGTTGGGTCATCGTCAACCTTGCCTCCCCAATAGTCCAGATGTTCACGCGGCGGATGCGGCCTTTGCGGCGATCAGCGCGTAGAGCGCCCGCAGGCCCTGCGCCTCGCCCCCCTCGGGCCGGCCCGGACGAGACGACGGGTTCCAGGCCATCATGTCGATATGGATCCAGGGTATCGTGGGTTCAACGAACTCATTGAGAAAAAGCGCGGCCGTGATGGCGCCGGCAAACCCGCTCTCCGAGATGTTGTTGATGTCCGCCACCTTGCTGTCGAGCATCCGACGGTAAGGCTTGTGGAGCGGCAGGCGCCACAGCGGATCGTCTTCCTCTATTCCACAACGCAGCAGCGCTTCGGCTGTTCCATCGTGATTGCAGAACAGGACCGGCAACTCCGGGCCGAGGGCGACGCGGGCGGCACCCGTGAGGGTCGCGCAATCGACGATCAGATCCGGCTTCTCGTCGCAGGCCTCGGCCAGCGCGTCGCACAGGATGAGCCGGCCCTCAGCGTCGGTGTTGCCGATCTCCACCGTCATTCCTTTGCGGCTGCGGATCACGTCCAAGGGCCGAAACGCATTGCCGGCCACGCTGTTTTCGACAGCGGGGATGAGCACGCGCAGGCGCACCGGCAGGCCGGCGGCCATGATCATCTGCGCCAGCGCGAGTACATGGGCGGCACCACCCATGTCCTTCTTCATCAGCAGCATGCCCTGCGCCGGTTTGAGATCGAGGCCGCCGCTGTCGAAGCACACGCCCTTGCCGACCAGCGTTATCCGGGGACCGCGGCCGCCCCAGCGGAGATCGACGAGCCGCGGCGGCCGCACGCTGGCGCGGCCGACGGCATGGACCAGCGGGTAGTTGGCCTTGAGCAGATCGTCGCCGACAACGAGTTTGAGTTTGGCGCCGTGAGCGCGCGCCACCGCTTCCGCCGCGGCCGCCAGCTCGGCCGGTCCCATGTCCTCGGCCGGCGTGTTCACGAGGTCGCGCACCAGGAATGCCGCCGCGGCCGCGCGCTCTACCGCAGCGCGATCGGCGCCGTCCGGCCACAGCAGCCGCGCAACCTCCGGTTGCTTCTTGTAGCGCGCGAAGGCGTAGCCCCCGAGCGCCCAGCCGAGCGCGGCGCGCGTCGCCGCCGCCGGCTCCAGCTTTCCATCGATGCGATAGGTCGCGCGCGGCAGTGCCTTCGGCAAACCGCCATAGGACCAGATGTCCGGGCCGGCCTCGACACCGACGAGCACGCGTCCCGGCGCGCCGTCGGCTCCCGGCACCAGGGCGTTGCTGCCGGGCTTCGCTTCGAAGCCGACGCCCTCGACCCATTTGCGCACGGCCGCCCGTTGCGGCTTGAGCCATGCTTTCAGTTGCTGAGCGGTCACCGGCGTGATGGGAATCAGTTTGCCGGCGGCGCGACGCGTCAGATGATCGAGAGTCAATCGGACCTCTGTGATTCGCCCTTGGGGAGCATGACCCGGAACATGCAACCTGAAAAGGCAAAATCGCCGGACGGTTGTTGCACTGCAGCGGCACCAAAGGGTAATCAGACGGGCGTCGACAGGCGGGAGATGGCGACATGGCCGAATTCACGATTTACATCGGCAACAAGAACTATTCATCCTGGTCGCTGCGGCCGTGGTTGGCGTTGAGGCATACGGGTGCCGCATTCGAGGAAGTGATGATCACGCTCGACCAACCGGATTCGGCGGCGAATCTCCGGCGCCGTTCGCCGAGCGGGCGGGTGCCGGTCCTCCAGCATGGCGCGCTCGCGATCTGGGAATCGCTCGCCATCTGCGAATATCTGGCCGAACAGTTTCCGGCGGCGCGCTTGTGGCCGGAGGAGCGGGAAGCGCGCGCCCGGGCCCGCGCCGTCAGCAACGAAATGCACGGGGGATTTGCCGCGCTGCGCGACCACCTGCCCATGGACATCAACCGGCGCTGGCCGTTGGGGAATCGATTGGCGAAGGCCGGGTCGGACGTCGAGCGGGTCACCGCGATCTGGCGCGAATGCCGCGTGCGCTTCGGCGAGCGCGACGCCAACGGCGCCGGCGATTTCCTGTTCGGCGGCTTCTCGATCGCCGACGCCATGTTCGCGCCGGTGACCACGCGATTCGTCACCTACTCGGTGCCGCTCGATCCCGTCTGCGGCGCGTATGTCGCGGCCATGCAGCGCTGGCCGGCCATGCAGGATTGGGCGGCGGCCGGAAAGGCAGAGCCGTGGGTGATCCACTACGATGCCAATGCCGGCGCCGCGTGAGGGAACGTCAGCCGCTGCGCCCGCCGAAGCGGGCGCAGCGCCGGCCGCACTGACGGGCGAGCAGAAGCGCCCGTTCGGCTCGGCGCTGCTCGTTACCTGGTTCTGGCCGATCGCGATCTGGCTCGCGGTCACCATCACCACGCTGATCTCGCGCCCGCCCATGGGCGACGTCGATCTGCCGGTCTACGCGGCCGCGTGGTGGGCGTGGATCGGACGGAGCGACGTCGGCTACCTGCCGAATGCCGGCACCGAATGGCCGCCATTGCTGTTCTGGTGCATCCATCTGGGGTGGCGGCTGTTCGGCGTCAGCGAGACAGCGGCGCGCCTGGTGGCGTCGCTGTTCGGTCTGGCAAGCCTGTGGCAGATCGCGGCGCTGGCACGAAGACTGTGGCCGGAAGACACCGAGACGGCGCGCCATGCACCGATCGTCCTCGCCGGCAGCGGCGGTTTCATCGCCTATCTGGCGACGACCGTTTTTTCCTGGCCGCTCGTGCTGCTGATCATCGTGGCGCTGCACGGGCTCGTGCTCGCCTGGCGACAGCGACCGCTCGCGGGATGGACGGTGTTTGCAGCGGCGCTCGCGCTTGGCGAGTTGAGTGTCGGCGCCGCGGCTCTCTGGCTCCTGCTGCCGGTCGCCCTGGCCGCGCCGTGGATCACGCGCGACGTCAATGGCGCCGGCTGGCGCTCCTGGTATGCCGGCACGGCCATCGCAACGTCGATCGGCATGGCCGCTGCCGCCGCCTTGACCCTCGCGGCACTTCCGCACGTTGCGATCGAGGGCGAGCGCGGCCTGCTGGCGCAGCTCTTCACGCGGAATCCCCTGTCGTCGATGGACCTCGACCAACCTTGGTTCTGGTACGTCTTCGTCACGACTCTCCTGCTCTATCCCTGGCTATGGTGGACGTCGTTGTGGTCTGCGATTGGCCGCGCCCGTGCCGAGTTCGCCAGCGCCGAATTGCGGCTGTGCCTGGCGGCAACGGCGATCGTATTCCTGATCGCCCTGACGGTCGGCCGGCAGACCGCCGACCTGCTGCCGGCATTGCCGCCCGTGGCCCTCGTCATCGCCCGCGTGTGGACCATCCATGCGGGCAAGGCCCGGGACTTTCACGCCGCGGTGCCGGGGCTGCTCGCGCTGTTCGTATGTCTCTTCTTCTTCATGCTGAACATCATCCCCGTCGCCCACCTCGATGCCGTCTGGCAACGGCTGTTCGAGAGCGACCTGCCGGTCTGGCTCGGCGGCATCAGCCTGGCGTCCGGCATCACGCTGCTGTCGGGCAGCTATCTGCTGGCACTCCTGACGCCGCGCCCCGGCCTCGCCCGCCTGGTGCAGCTTGCCCTCCTGCCGGTGCTGCTGGCGCTCACCGTGAATCTGGAATTCGAGATCTCCCTGCGCCCGTTCTTCGATCTCGGCCCGATGGCCCAGAGGATCTTCGCGCTGGAGGCGGGGGGGAGGCCGGTGGCCGTCTATGCACACTACAACGGCGAGTTCGATCTGACCGGCCGCCTTGCGGAGCCGCTCCAGGTTCTCGACGACCTGCCGGCGGCGCTCGATTGGGCGGCAGCCCATCGCAACGGCGCCATCCTATCGTTCTTCCGCGGCGGCCTGCTGCACTTGCCCAGACAGCCGCTCTACCTCGGGCATGCCGAAGACTACCGGGCGGCGCTGTGGGCGAGCGAAACCGTGACCGGCTCAAGCGGCACGGTCCTGCAGCCGCGATTTTGAGGAGTGGCGGGGCGCCGGCGCCGCAGCGCCGCTACCAGGTACGGACCGGACCCACGTCGACGTGGACGAATCCCGGCTTCGGATAGAATCCGACGCCGCCGGCCTGGAGCGACAGGGCCGCCCGATGCAGCGCCGGCAGCGTCCGGTCGGTGAGCGCGATATCGATGGCCATCCCCCTGATGTGATAGCTGTTGCGCGCGACGCCGTCGCTCAGCGACGCCAGCCTGGCATTGGTCGCAGGCGAGCGATAGCCGGAGATGACCTGGAAAGGCGATCGGCTGTTGACCCGGTGCTGCAGCGTATACAGCAGATCCAGGAGGCGAAGATCGATCGGATGAACGTCGCCGGTGCGGAAATCGCGCAGCAGGTAGTTGATGTCCTTGACCGCGTTGTGCTGATAGGAGCCGTTGGCAAAGTACAGGGCCGTCAGCGTCTCGTCGGTGTGCAGGTTGACGAAGGACAGCCGACGCTTGGCGGTTCCAAGCGCCGTCGCCCCGGCCGGCATCGGCAGTGCTGCCGCGACGGCGGCGGCGATGCCCCAGCGCAGAAAGCGCCGACGGTCGCGATCCCGATCGGCCGGCAACGGCTCTTCCATGGTCACCCTCTTGTCATCAGCCGGTTGCCGCCTGTGAGCGGCGCTGCGCCAGCTCGACGCTGATGCGTCGGGCACGCCGGGGCATTCATCATGAACGATTGTGGTTAACGAGCGATGAACCGGCGATACCGCCGGCTATCGAAAAGTCATGGCCACTCTGTCCCTCGATCACCGAATCGACGATCGAAACCTTACGGACATATCGGCCGGCGTCAAGCGTATCGTTCCGGAAAAGCCGACGGGCGCCTCAGGGGCGCCCGTCGACGACGATCGGAAGCGGCAGGCCGGCTGTTAGGCCGCGATCGAGGTGACCTTCTGGCTCCAGGTGCCGCTCACATACATGTTGCCGAGCGCATCGAGTACCAGTTCCGGACTGAAGGTCGTGGGAACGTCCAGATATTTGCAGGCGGCGATGACCTGATCGACGACGAAGCGCGGCTGATAGCAGGCGAGCTGGAAGCCGTTGCTGGTCTGCAGCTCCTCGATCACCAGCGTCGCCACGTCGTCGGGCATCTCGACGCCGCGCTGCGTTGCGATCAGGCGGAAGATGCGGCGATATTCCTCGCGGCTCGGCGCCTTGATCTCCAGCTTGTAGGGAATACGGCGCAGGAAGGCCGGATCCATGAGGTCGTTCGGCTCCAGGTTGGTCGAGAACACGACGATCTCGTCGAACGGAATCGAGAAGGTCTTGCCGGTGTGGAGCTTCAAGAAGTCGACACGGCTTTCCAGCGGCACGATCCAGCGGTTCAGGAGCTGCTCGGGCTTCACCAGCTGACGGCCGAAGTCGTCGATAATGAAGGTGCCGCCGAGCGCCTTCATGTGCAGCGGCGCCTCGTAGTACTTCGCGCTTTCGTCGTAGCGCAGATCCAGCATTTCCAGCGTGAGTTCGCCGCCGGTGATGATGATCGGGCGCTTGCAGGCCATATAGCGGCGGTCGAGCGCCTCCTTGCGGATGGCATTGTTGCCATCGTCGCTGTGCGACGATTTCACTTCCTTGTGGATCGACGGGTCGTAGATCTTGATGATCTGGCCGTCGACCTCGATGGCGTGCGGGATATAGATGATGTCGGCGTAGATGCGGCTCATGCGCTCGGCGATCGAGGTCTTGCCGTTGCCCGGCGGGCCGTAGAGCAGCAGGGCGCGGCCGGAGTTCACCGCCGGGCCGATGCGGCGCAGGAAGATATCGGACACGACGAGGTCGCCGAACTGCTTCGACAG
>Ga0137403_10000659_pt2 | contig 29629 bp, 29 predicted proteins | sample CZOMad2_1_16fung_FD_122057 | JGI IMG/M metagenome (GOLD analysis project Ga0137403, IMG submission 122057) | Vadose zone soil fungal communities from Angelo Coast Range Reserve, California, USA - CZOMad2_1_16fungal (Hybrid Assembly) | ecosystem: Environmental > Terrestrial > Soil > Vadose zone... | reverse complement strand
GATTCGCGAGCGCCCTTGTCGAGGATCGACACATTACGAAAGACATCCCTGAGAAACTGCTTCGCCGCCGCGGGATCGTCTTTCGGGACGCCAGCGTACCCACGTAGAGCTGCTCCATAGATGGCGTTGATATTCCATTGCGCGCCACCAGAGGTTTTGGGATCCGGTGTGAGAACGTTCAATCCGGGCCGGGTTAAGTCCGGCCAATCGCGTATGCCTTTCGGGTTACCCTGCCTAACTGCAATAACGGCGATGGAGGTGCTGACCATTCCGCGATTTGGTTTCGATCTCCAGTCATGCGTGATGAGTCCCGCCTCGACGATTTTGTCTATATCCCCCTCAAGTGACAGAGCCGCGATGTCGGCTTCGAAACCACCGATAATGGCACGAGACTGCGCACCGCTTCCCTGGTAGGACTCCCGGAATTCCACATCCTGACCGGTCTTTTCCTTCCAGTACTTCTGGAAGGCTGGGATGATTCCCTTGCCGTATGCTTCACGCGGCGTGGTATATCCTCCGAGTATCAGCGTAACCTTATTGCCGTTCGAGCGCGGCCCTCCGCCGCAACCTTGAAAACAGATCGACACGGCTAATGAAATTAAGAGTGCGATCAGAGCAACACTCTTTGTCGTCCGGTTGCCTGGTGCTCTTCGCATAGAATTGTCATTCCCTCGAGATGCATTACGTTCGTGCATTGGTGATTCGAATTGATGATCTGCTACTTGACTCAGTAGGACTTCAGACTGCCTCACTACACCTCGTCGCTCCAGAGATACTGGTGAGGGCCTCAACAACAGGGACCGGAAGGCGGTTTGGCAAAGAACGAGCAGCGCACAAAGCAAGCCCGAAGAGGGCAAAACCCGCAGCTGAGACCATTTTGAATGTACGTTTCCTCATAAGGCACCAAGCCCTTCAAATTTTCGTCGGGACCTCAAGCGCCACGACGGCGTTCGGTTGCGGGGGTTAGTGGTCTATACCATACCTTTGCCTTTTCTGGAAAGATCAAAGAGAGTGAGCCTATGATGCTGGCCGGTCTTCTGAGTTCAACTGGTGGAGAAATTAACCAAAGTGTCTAATATGCGAGACTTTCTAGTTGTTTGCTCGGTACTTATCTCAGTAAGTTGCCACTCTCAGTCGACAAAGAATAGTCAGGCGGACGGCTCCGAATTAGTCGTAGCAGCCGCCGCGAACCTGACCGAGGCCTTCGCGGAAGTTGGTCCGCGGTTTACTGGTAAAACTGGTATCCGCGTTGTCTTCAGCTTCGGCGCTACCGCGGACCTCGCAAAGCAGATAGAAAACGGGGCTCCCTTTGATGTGTTTGCAGCGGCCGATACTGAACATATCGAACAGCTCGAACGCCAGGGCTTGCTTACACCTGGAACACGCGCGCTTTATGCGCGCGGCCGCCTGGTAATGTGGTTGCCGCCGGGTAGCAACCTAAAGGTCGAGCGCATTCAAGACGTAACCGCTAAAGCGTTTGAGCGGATAGCAATCGCCAAGCCTGATGTTGCGCCGTACGGGAGAGCGGCCGTCGAAAGTCTTCGAAGGCTGGGAATCTGGAATGAGATCGAAGGGCGAGTTATTTATGCGCAGAACGTTTCCCAAGCGAAGCAGTATGCCGCCACCGGCAACACCGAAGTCGCTTTCATACCCCTGGCGCTCGTGAAACCAGGCGAAGGAAACTATCTCGAAGTTAGCGATGAACTGCACGAGCCGATCGATCAGGCTTTGGGCATCATTAAAGACTCGATGAAACAGACTGCGGCCCGGCAATTTGTAGATTTCCTGTTAGGTAACGAGGGACAGGAGCTTCTGTCGAAGATGGGATATCGCAAGCCACCGGCTAAGTGAAAATCCTATGCTTTTGTTCCTTCTTCAAGCACTCGTGCTTGAAGCCCTCCCTCACGGCTTCTGCCTGGGCCTTGCATCAGCGGTCAGCGGTGATTTCTATTGAACCATAAAACCACTATCGATTCGGCCGACCAGGCCGATCTCACTACGCCTCCGTGGCGTGAAGTGTTTCTCTATTTCCTGATGCTTGGATTCGTCAACATTGGCGGACCGGTGGCCCAGATAACCATGATGTACAACCACATGGTCGAGCGTAAGCATTGGTTGTCAAACGATCGCTTCATCAAAATCATGAGTTTCTGCCACATGCTGCCCGGGCCCGAAGCATTACAACTGGCTATCTACGTTGGTTATCTGAAACGCCGACTGCTCGGCGGAATCGTGGCGGGTCTTACCTTTATCCTGCCCGGCGCTGTCGCGATGGTCATATTGAGTTGGCTTTATGTTACTTACGGCCGCCTGCCACAAGTGGGTTATGTCCTCTACGTGCTGAAGCCGGCAGTGCTCGGAATAATCTGCGCGGGAATTATCAAGTTGGGGCGGGCTTCGATCACGAGCGTGTTTCTGGCAGTGTTGCTGGTGGGCGCTTTTGCGGGGATGTATTTCGGGAGAATCAATTTCCTGTTGATAATGATTGCGGCCGGGTTCTTGAACTTCTTCTTCACCGAAGGCTGGCCGCACCTGAGAAAACAAGCGGGCATTCTTCCAATAACCCTCTCGTTGATCCTGGGAGGGTTTACCGCGACCCTTCCCTTCACTAATTCACGGTGGGTTCAAATGTCGTGGCTCTTTCTCAAGACGGGCATGTTTAGTTTTGGCGGTGCGTACGCTTCAATCATTTTTCTTGAGCGTGGGGCGGTAGCCGAGCATGGCTGGCTTACTGCCGGACAATTGCTTGACGGCGTAGCGCTGAGCGTAGCCACGCCGGGACCGTTTATGTTGTTTACGACCTTCGTTGGCTACCTTGCGGGCGGGGTCGCAGGTGCAGTTCTCGCGACGTTTCTGGTCTTCCTGCCATCGTTTGTGTTCGTTCTGGTCGGAGCGCATTACTTTGAACAGGTCCGCAGCAACCGTTTCATTCAGGCATTCCTCGCCGGCGCGAGCGCGGCAGTCGTTGGCATCATAATTGTCGTTTCGCTCAATCTGGCACCGGAGGCTCTTGCCGGATTGCCAGGTATTATTATTGCTCTCGCGGCTTTTCTTCTCATCCTCGTGTTGAAGGTGGATGTTGCCGTCGTTGCAGTCGGCGCCCTCGCTACCGGAATTACTTATGCTGTAGCCCGCGGCCTCTACTAGCAGCGACTCGGGAAACATGCTTAACCCGCCAAGGCTTAGGCGAAAGCGATGAGCCGTGTTATCTTCCACGCTGTTTCACATCCTGATATGCGGCTTCTGGCTATGTACGCCAACGCACATAATTGGTATGCTGCTCCCGAAAAATTCGCCCCCGACGGTATCAGGAACGATTATCCCCGTTTCTTTCCGCCCTGTAATTTTAAACACGATCGCACGAAGGGTTATATCAGGTTTCGCTTGAACTTTTGCTGTAACCCCGATTGATTGGAAAAAGTTATGAAAATCCTGCTTTATAACCCTGATAATGGGGTGACCCGGAACTTCATGCCCCACCTCTGGATGTTCCTGCTTCAGGCACTCACACCGCCCGGCCATGAAGTGATCTTAATCGACGGTAACGCTCGCGCGATGGACGATGACGAGATAGTGCGATTCGTACAGGAGAACAAGATCGGACTGGTCGGTATTGGGGCAATGACGCGAATGGTGGCGAAGGCTTACCGCGTAGCCAGTGCGATTCGCGCCGCCGGCGTGCCGGTCGTGATGGGCGGACCGCATGTAACGGAATGCCCTGACGAGGCCATCGGTCGAAACGGCGGGCCGCGTTACGCTGACGCGGTCGCTCTGGGCGAGGCAGACAGCACGTGGCCTTTGATTGTCGAAGACGCGGCGCGCGGCGAGCTCAAGGAAGTCTACCAGCCGGAGCGAGATGCCAAGGGTGTGGATATTAAGCCGAGCCTGCAACCCTATCCATCAATCCCCTGGGAGAAGCTCGACCTTGACCAGTTCAGCCTGGTACCGAAAATGTTCCGTTCCTTTATGTCCGGCATGGGTGCCGGCTGGGGCACATTTCACGTGGTGCCGTTGGAGACTGGTCGGGGGTGTCCTTATGGCTGCGAGTTCTGCACCGTCACCGGATTCTTTGGCGACTCGATTCGCTTTCGCACCAATGAGAGCGTCATTGAGGAACTCCTCCGACTCAAAGAGCGCGCGCGCCAAGAGCGCGGACAAATCGCGGTCTTTTTCATTGACGACAATCTAGCCATCAACATCAAGCGCACAAAGTCACTCTTGAGAGACATCATCGAAGCCGGCGCGCAGTTGCCGTGGGTCGCGCAGATCAGCGCCAACCTGCTGCGCGACGAGGAACTAGTTGACCTCATCGCGAAATCGGGCGGCCAGTGGATCTTTATCGGCATGGAGTCGATTGACCCGGCGAATATGGCCGATGTCAATAAGAATTTCAGCAAGCCCGGCGAGTACGGCGCAGTGCTCCAGCGCCTGGCGCAGCGTAACGTCTATGCAATCACTTCGTTCATTTTCGGTATGGACAACGACACTAAAGGCGTAGCCGATCGCACGCTGAATGAGATTCACTCATGGCCACCGGGCCTGCCCGTTTTTGGGCAGCTCACGCCCTTTCCGGCAACGCCGCTTTACGATCGCCTGGAAAAAGCCGGCCGACTCGCACGTCCCAAACACTGGATGGACTTTGCGCCTTTCTGGATGGCTCACACACCGCTCAAGATGTCGATCCAGGAGGCGCGGCAGGAGACTGACCACGCGTGGAGGGTATCTTACAGTCCCGAACGAAATGCCGAGGCGATCAATTCGATTAGCGATGCGCCATTCAGATATCGCCTCAGCCATCTGGTTTCACGTCTATTCTTCCGCGGCATCTACTTTCCGCAGATGAATAAGCGTGCCTGGATGAAACTGATCTTCCAAAACCGTCACCCGATCCTCAGTCTCTCAAAAGAAGCTTTTGGCATGTGGCGCGCTTCCCGAAAGAATAAGGTCGTAGTTGAGGGTGAGCCGGCAACTGTGATGAGCGAACAGAAGGCCGCTTGATCCGAAACTAACTTTCCGCAACACCACACTGCTCTTGACTGCTGTCCCTGCCGGTACCGGCTTAATAGTTTTTTCTCTGACTGGGCTGACCCTGGCTCACGTTGCCCCTCGATCCACCATCGCATCTCTGGTATAAAGCGGACTTGGTCCGTTTAGACTCAGACGATCACGTGGAAACAACTCCGACCGATAGGCCGGCAAGCCTGCTTACAAAGCTCGCCGACTACCTCAGCCTCGAACGAAATGTGTCGATTGCTTCGGCCGCTGTTTTCCTCCTCGGCCTTGGCGAGGAGCTTTGGAAGAAATTCCTTCCCAAATATCTTGAAGCGCTTGGCGCCAGCACACCCATCATTGGCCTATTCGGCACCGCTGAAGACTTCTTTGACGCAATCTATCAATACCCTGGCGGTTGGATCGCCGATCGTCTGGGTCGCCGACACGCCTTCCTGATTTTCATCGCCATAGCGGGCGGTGGATATTTTGTTTACTACTTCGCTTCCTCGTGGCCATTTGTCTTTGTCGGGCTCGCCTTGGCCATGGCCTGGCAGAGCATGGCCTCGCCGGCGATCTTTGCCGTCATCGGCGATTCCCTGCCGCAGGAACGGCGGGCGATGGGATTCACCTTGCAGTCGATCCTGAAACGCGCGCCGATAGTTATCGCACCGATCATCGGCGGAGCAATGATTGCTTCGCTGGGGATCGTCCAGGGTGTCCGAGCCGGTCTGTTGATTACTCTCGGACTGGCGGCGTTAACCTTCCTGCTGGTGCTGAAAGTAGACATCGCCATCAAGGCTTCTGAAGCGACAAATATCCGCGGGGTGTGGCGTTCGTTTCACCGGGCGCTTAAACGCCTGCTCATTTCCGACGTCATCATCAGAATGTGCGAAGGCATGACTGGCGTTCTGACCATTCTTTACGTTACCAATGTGCAGGGTTTTAGCACGGCGCGTTACGGCACCCTGGTAGCTATTCAGATGTTTACTTCAATATTGATTTATATACCGGCGGGCAAGATTGCAGATCGCATTGGGCGCAAGCCCTTCGTCATCGCCACCTTTGTGAGTTTTGCCTTATTTCCGCTGGCCGTGATGATGGCTACGAGTTTCGCGTTTCTCATAATCGCGTTCATCATTGGTGGTCTTCGAGAAATCGGAGAACCTTCGCGTAAGGCGATGATCGTTGACTTCGCGCGCGAGAATCTGCGAGCGCGATCGGTGGGACTTTATTATCTGGTACGCAGCCTTTCGATCACGCCCGCCGCCGCGATTGGTGGTCTCCTGTGGAAGATTGCCCCGCAGGTTCCGTTCTTGACCGCCGGGGTTATTGGAATAATCGCCACGATTGTTTTCACCGTAACCGTCGAGGAAAGATACGCAGGCTAAGATCAAAACTGACATCATTCAAGGAAAGGAAATGTCATCATGAAAAGCTCGAGCATTGATAACCAGCCCAAACGTCACGCGTCTAGTGAGCAGTGGGTTAAGCGGTTCTCTCCAGTTCTGCAAGTCCTGTTGTTAATTTTAAGTCTCTCAATTGCTGTAGAGGCACAGATCAGGTTCGGCGGTGGAGCGAATCAACAGAAAGCCACTCCTGAAGATTGGCAGACGGTCGAGAAAGCGATCGGCAAAAACGGTTCGATGCAACCAGGAGACGTTTTCAAGATCGGCCTGCCAAGAACCGATCTTGCAGTCACTGTTCGAGGTGTTCAGATCAATCCTGTACTAGCTCTTGGCTCGTGGGTAGCTTTCAAGAGAGCGGGAACGATGACTATGGTCATGGGTGACCTTGTCTTGACGGAAGCTGAGGTCGGGCCGGTCATGTGGTCGCTCCAGCGAGATGGAATCGAACAAACTGCGCTGCATAACCACGTACTCGATGAATCGCCGCGTATTATGTATATGCACATCAGTGGGCACGGCGATGCGGTCAAGCTCGCCGAGGCTATTCGTCACGCGTTGTCATACACGAAGACGCCGCTTGAGGGTTCACCAACCGCTACTCTAAAACGGAGAGCACCCGAGGAATTGGACATACGTAAGGTTGAGCAAGCTCTCGGACGCAGCGGTAAAGAGAATAGCGGCGTTTACCAGTTCAGCGTCCCGCGCGCGGAAAAAATCATGGATGGTGAGATAGAGGTGCCGCCTTCAATGGGTGTGGCTACGGCAATCAACTTTCAGCCCACGGGCGGAGGTCGAGCGCTAATTACGGGCGACTTTGTCTTGATTGCAAGCGAAGTAAATCCTGTTATTCGGGCTCTGCGAGAAAACGAAATCGCCGTCACAGCGCTTCATTGTCATATGCTCTTCGAATCCCCCGACTTTTCTTCATGCACTTCTGGGCTAACGACGCTGCGGTGAAACTCGCTCGCGGTCTACGGTCAGCCCTGGACAAAACAAATTCAGCGCCCCACTAACCAGGATTTAGTTCTGCAAACGTTTGTCGGTTCGTTTAGCCGCAGATGTAGTACTATGGCCGCGCGGAGCAGCCCCCAAGACTAAACCGCCAAGGATTTCCCAGTAATGCGTTATTCCCTCGCGCGAAGCACTCTTGTCGTCCTGCTTGCGCTCCAACTTCTAACCCCGGCCTTTGTTTTCAGCCAACAAGAGATACGCCAGAGACGAACTCAAACCCAGGTCGCGCCGGAAAAGGCATCTGCCCAAGCTGCGTCAGGCGAATGGCGACCGCCCGCTCCCCCCACGAGCGTGACACTGGATCAATCGGGCGTTGCCTCTCCACAAGAACCAACTATTCGCGTCGCGCTCGCCACCGATGTGCGTTCGGCAACAATCTCTACCAGCGGTCATCTAATGAATGCGACGGATCTGGCTACGACGCTTGTCGCCATGGACGTTACTCGCGTGCGGCTTGAGCCTCGTCTGCTCTCGCCCCTTCCCGCCAGTGATAACGTAGACGTCTATCGAATCCAGATTGCGGGACTGACTTCGCGTGCGGACGCGGAAGAAAAGTCTCGAGCGGTCCACGAAGCTACGAACGAAGGATCCCAGGTCGCATACGACACCGAGACAAGAACGTGGGGACTTGTTTTCGGGGCTCGACGCCCGCAGATTGAAGCGGAGGAATTGCGTGCTCGACTCGAAGATGCGGGGTTCGACGCGACGATTGCACCCACAAGCGGTTCATCCTCGCCAATGAATCCGGCTTCAACTCCGGGCATGCAAGGCACTCAGACCACTTCCGCGACCCAAGCGACTATTACGCGGCAGTCTCCTCTGACAAAAGACAACGCGTCACCACAAAACTCCGGGCCAACACAGGCGGCTCGTAATGTGCGACCTGCGGCGCGCTTTAGTCTGCCTTCACGCGAGGTCGTGGCCTCAGCGCCGGGCGCTGGGCGACTCTTCAGCTCGAGTGCGCCGGTGACTTTTGCTTCTGACAGCGAAACAACGCCGGTGCGGTTTGACGACCGACCCTATCGCGGGCGCATTGAAGTATTCACAAACACACGCGGTGCGCTCACGGTTGTTAACGTGCTCGGACTCGAGGACTACGTTAAGGGCGTTGTGCCGAATGAGCTTTCCGCCGGCGGCTTTCCGCTCCTGGAAGCGCACAAGGCGCAGGCAATCGCGGCGCGAACTTACGCCCTGCGGAATCGTGGCCAGTTTATGTCGCAGGGTTACGACCTGCTGCCGACCACACGAAGCCAGGTGTATCGCGGACTTGTTTCTGAGAATCCGCTGTCGTCACGCGCGGTTGATGAGACGCGTGGAGTGATTGCCACCTATAACGGCGAGCCGATCAATGCCGTCTACACTTCGACCTGCGGCGGCCGGACCGAAGACGCGGAAAACATTTTCAACGACGCTGTCCCGTATCTGAAAGCGCGCGAGTGCGCCGCCGAAGGTCGCGCTGCTCTAGTTCCTTTTACAATCAAAACAACGCGCGAACCTGCGGAGCTCAAGGAGGAACAGAATGTCCCCGTGGCGCGCGATGTAGCAATTCTGACTGTTCAAAACTTCACCTCGTTACGACCGAAAGTTTCTGATGCCTGGCTCAACGCCGAGGCGCCGGTTGCCGAAGTTCGTAGTTGGCTGGCTTCGGTTGCAAAGTTGGCTCATCAGGTAGCGCCGACCGTGACGGAAGAAGTGAATCGACCACCGGCGTTTGCAACGGCGCTGAGCACGGCTGCGTTTGGAGAAAGCCGCGGCAGCACGCTGCTTAACGATGCCGACGTGGAATACTTCCTGCCGGTCCGCGATGCCGGCGACATACCATCGAACAACCGCGCTGATGTAGCGATGCTGATTCGTGATGGTTATCTTTCGGTTCTCCCGGATGCGACGTTGCGTCCTCGCGAACCACTCTCGCGGGCCCGCGCGCTGCATTCCCTTGCGCGCATACTGGAAGCGCGGAATCTGCTTCAACTTCAAAAAGGGATGGCGAGGCCAACCACGGGCGATGCCCTCGTTCTGCGCAGCACCAGGGGGAAAGATCAACCAGTCAGGGTTGCCGTCGACTCCTTCGTATTCCGTCAGATTGGAGAGGCCGTGTATCCCGTTCGTTCAGTGGCTTTGGTCGGTGGTGAACCTGTCGTTTTTCATGTTAACGCCGCAGGCGAAGTTGATTATCTCGAAGTGCGGCCCGCACCAAATGGCGCTGCGGCAGATCGTTTCTCGCCGTTTACAAACTGGACAATGGAATTATCACTCGGCCGGGCGCAGGCGCGTTTAGGACGCTTCGCCAGCGGCATCGGATCACTGACGGACTTGCGCGTCATTGCGCGCGGGCGATCCGGAAGGGCGACCGACCTCGAGATCATTGGTACCGACGGCAGGCGTCAGGTTTTAGGTGGACGCATTCGCTCGGCGCTTGGTTTGCGCGAACAACTTTTTGTGATCGAGCGGAAGTATGACGAAGCCGGACGCATCACCGGATTTGCTTTCCTTGGCCGTGGCTGGGGACACGGCGTTGGCATGTGCCAGGTAGGCGCCTACGGTCTGGCTCGGCAGGGGTTTAACTACGAACAGATATTGAAGGCGTATTACACTGGAATTGAACTAACGCGGATGTACTAGTTGTACGTCGGATGAAAGAATTCCTGCATTCCTAAGCCCACCGTTCGTTGCTCCTCAGCGCGTGTTAATGGCTCGGTCTCTGTGATAAATTCGCGCTTAAGCCGCTATGGACATGAAGGAAATCAACATGGCCTCGAGTATTGAACCGCTCTTAACAGTCGCCGACCTGGACGCTTTTCCTGACGACGATGGAAACCGCTATGAGCTAATCGGAGGAGAACTCTTCGTGTCTCGCGCTCCCGGCATTCCTCACCAACGCGTCCTTCTCAACCTTGAACTTGGTCTTAGCGATTATCTTAGAGCGAATCCGATTGGCATCCTCGTGCCCGGCGCCGGAGCAATCTTCAGCGATTACGACGCGGTGATCCCCGACCTGGCTTTCGTTTGTAATGAACGCTGGGACCAGGTCGTGACTGGCGAGAAGTTCACGGGCGCGCTCGACCTGGTTATTGAAATACTTTCGCCCGGAACTCAGAATCGTCAGCGCGACTTGTCTGCGAAGCGTCAGCTCTACGGAAAATACGGCGCGAAGGAATACTGGATTGTCGATTCTGAGAATCGGGAAGTTCTTGTTCTTCGCTTACGAGGACAGACGCTCGAGGAGATCGTCACGCTCAAAACCGACGATGAGCTAACCTCGCCTTTGCTTTCCGGCTTCGAACTTAAAGTCAGCGCCATCTTCAATCTCTAGATCAAAAGCGTCTTCCTATTCCTGTCGGTGAATGGAAATCACGACGTCATCAAAGCAAGCCCACGTGACGCTATACGTTGTCCCGGATTGTCCCCTCTGCGCTCACGCCCGTAGTTGGTTGAAGAAACATGACATCGATTACGTTGAGCGGAACGTTTCCGGCGACTTCGGAGCGCTGCGTGCCATGTATCAGTTGACGCGCCAGGGACTAGTTCCGGTGTTTGAAGCACGCGGGGGAGTGATGGTTAGGCCAAACGACGAAGAACTGGCTGAATTCCTCTTATGAGTCGACGATGCGTTTCTCCCGAAACCAAATCATCGGTGCGCTGATTCTTCTGGCGCTCCTCTGGATGGTAATCCTCTATCGCATGATATTCTCTCGCGCGTGAGCGTTGACCAATTACAAAACGAGCGAGAGTCCCGCGCTCCTGCGGTTATCGCCATCGTTGGTCCGACCGCTTCCGGCAAGAGCACGTCGGGAATCGAAGTTGCGCTGCGTCTGGGTGGGGAGATCATCAACTGCGACTCGGTCCAGGTCTACTGTGGGATTCAGATTGCCACCGCCAAAGTTCCTCTCGCTGAGCGCCGGGGTGTTCCGCATCATTTGATCGATTTCGTCTCGCCAAATATCAACTATACCGCGGGCGACTGGGCGCGTGAGGCTGTCACGAAAATTGAAGACGTACAGCGGCGAGGCCGGGTTCCGATCCTGGTGGGAGGCACGGGACTCTACCTGCGGGCCTTTCGCAATCCTTTCTTTCCCAGTCCGCAGACCGATGTAGAACTGCGCCGCAGATTAAACGAACTGCGGGAACGGGGCGGCGCTCAACATCTTCATCGCCTCCTGCAGCGCCTCGATCCACAAAGCGCGGCTGAGTTGTTTCCACGCGATTGGCCCCGCGTGCAACGTGCGATCGAAGTCCGACTGCAGACCGGCGAGGCAATGTCGCAACAGAAAGGTTGGCGGCCAGAACCCCACGAGAGTGCGCGCCGCCTGCGCATTATGGTCTTGAATCCTCCGCGCACTGAGCTTTACCAGCGCATCAACGAGCGCACCGAAAAGCATTTCGCCTCCGGGCTCGTGGAAGAAGTCAAAGCACTACTTGCCGAGGGCGTGCCGGCAACGTCGAATGCGCTCGGCGCTCATGGTTACCGCCGCGTCGTTGAATACCTCGAAGGTAAACGCGACCTGGCGAGTGCTATTGAACAGACCAAACTCGATGTGCGGCATTATGCGAAGAGGCAGTTAACCTGGTTTCGGCGCGAGTCTGGCGCCGAATGGTTCGAGGGTTTTGGTGAGGATGAGCGCCTGCAAAGCTCCATTTTGAAAGCCCTGGCAGAGTATTCCCGCTGAATCTGAGGTTCTTTCAACCCCTTCTGAGCATTCCCCGTTTCTTGGGTCTTTCGGGCGAATAAACGCCAGAAGACAGCACGGCGAGGTTAGAACCCGCCCCGCGATAAAAATAGGACATTCGCGGGCTTCAATTTTCTTGTCACTGGTCAGGCGCTGCTGTAGTCTGGCGATAGCCCCCGCCCGCAGTTCAAGTCCCCAAGGTGTGAACCATGTCAGACGGAAAGCCTGCGCCACAGAATATTCAGGATGCGTTTCTAAACACCGTACGTCGGGAAAAAACCACGGTAACGATTTATCTGATCAATGGCGCGAAGTTGACAGGTCGCATCCGCAGTTTCGATAAGTTTTCGATCTTGTTGGAAACCGGATCGCATGAGCAACTGGTCTTCAAACATGCCATCTCGACAATTTCACTATCAAGGCGTGCCAGCGAAGATTTGCGCCCGAATCTAGTAGCCGATACTCCGGGCGAAATCTCCCACGCGGCTGCGAACCCACTCGGAAACCAATCCCCCAATCAAGCTACCGACTCGCCCGAATCCTGACATTCCATTAAACTCTTGCCGGTCAATCTGAAACTCACAACGAGGCAGGACGAGAAACGGGTGGCAGGAACTTTCATTACCTTCGAAGGAATCGATGGCAGCGGCAAATCCACGCAGTTGCGGATGCTGGCCAACTTTCTCAAACAGACAGGCTGCGACGTTTTGTTAACCCGCGAACCCGGCGGCACGCCGGTTGGCAATCGACTAAGGGCCGCGCTGCTTGATGCGCAGGAAGAAGTTGACCCTCTTACCGAGCTCCTGGTCTTCGCCGCCGATCGCGCCCAGCACGTTCGCCGCGTTTTGCGCCCTGCGCTTGAATCGGGCCAGGTTGTTTTCTCAGATCGCTACGCGGATGCCACGGCTGCATACCAGGGGGCCGGACGCGGCTTTTCACCGGAGTTGATTTCAGAAATCATCGAGTTGGCCACTGAAGGACTCAAGCCCGATTTGACGTTGCTCTTTGACCTCTCGGTCCATGACTCGACCACGCGTACCCGGCGCCGGGCAGATGGCAAACAGCAAGGGGATCGCCTGGACGCGGAGGACGCCGAGTTTCACACGCGGGTGCGCGACGAATATTTGCGCCTTGCGCGCGCTGAACCGGAACGCGTGAAGATTATAGAAACGAACCAACCGGTGGAGTTAACTCACGAGCGCGTGAAGGAGATCGTAGTACCTTTCTTACGGGGCCGAGGGCACGGCTGCGGTGTTGAGCTTGAAGAAGCAGCAAGCGCAGACTCAGAGACAAGAAAATAGAAGGCAAGGTCGCCTCGCGTGAGACTGCGAAGGGGCTAACCACTAACTGGAAATGCTTGATCAACTTACTGGAAACGAGCGCGTCAAGAAACTACTTAAACGGATACTCGAGGCACGGCGTGTCCCGGGCGCACTGCTTTTTGCCGGCGAAGACGCCATCGGCAAGAAGCTGTTCGCGCTTGAGATTGCCAAAGCTCTCAACTGCCGCTCGCCGCGGGGCGTTGAGGGTTGCGGCCAGTGCCCTTCCTGCGTGCGCATCGGCAAATTCAATTACCCGCAAAGCAGTGAGTCAGACGATTGGAAAGGGATCATCTGGACCGATCATGCCGACGTCGGTATGGTCGTGGCGCCAAAGCGAGTGTTGCTGGTCGAACAGATGCGCCTGATAGAACGCGAGGCAAACTATCGACCTTACGAAGGCAAGGCGCGTGTGTTTTTGATAGAAGATGCTGACAAACTAAACGACGCCTCAGCCAATGCGCTTTTGAAAGTTTTGGAAGAACCGCCGCACACTTCGCACATCGTGCTGTTAACTTCGCGCCCAGCGATGCTGCTCCCGACAATTCGTTCGCGTTGTCAGATGATCCGGTTTTCACCGCTCACCGCCGCCGAAATCGAAACTCATTTGGTAAGAAACAAAATCGCCAGTCCCAATGAGGCTCGTATTCGCGCCCGAGTCGCGCGCGGTAGCCTCGGTCGCGCTGTCGCCCAGGATTTGGCTAGTTTTAATGAACAGAGAAAGGCGATGCTTCAGGTATTGCAGGCATTGAGCATAAGTGAGGATCGAATCCAACTTCTGCGCTCGGCGGAGGAACTAAACGAAGCAAAGTACAAGGATGAATACGAATCGCGCCTCGATATTCTTGAGACGTTGATTCGTGATGCCTGGATACTGTCGCTTCGGACGCCGGATGAAAGCATAGTCAATGAAGATCTGCTGCCTCAACTCAAGAAAATCAGTGCGAGCCTGGACCGCCGGCGCCCTGCTGGTTGGATCTCACAGATCGAAGAGATGCGTGAACAACTCATCGTTAACATCAATCGCAAGGCCGCGACCGACGCTTTGTTTCTCACCATGGCGGCCGCTGCACCGCCGCTGCAAAGAAAACGTTTCGTACCATAACGATTTTTTCTCTGCAGTTTCCAGCTTTAGCCTGACGCCTTCAAGAGCTGCAACCTGAAGGTTGTACTCTAAACAAAAAGGGCTGTGCGGTTATTCAACCCGCGCAGCCTTCAATAATTAGGATGGTCGTTTTCTACGTGATGCTCACCAGCTCTGCGTCAGCAGTTGGTTTTTTAGCGGCAATCTCGGCCAGCAGTTTCTCAGTCTCCATAACAAAAGCTTCGACAATGTCTTCGCCGGCAACTTTGCGCATCGGCACGCCGTCCTTAAAGATCATGCCAACGCCACGGCCAAAGGTCACACCCAGTTGTGAATCGTGAGCCTCGCCCGGGCCGTTTACTGCGCAACCCATTATCGAAAGGTGCAACGGCTCCTCGACGTGGGCGAGGCGACGCTCAATCTCGGTAACTATCTCGACGAAGTTGTCGACATCGAGACGGCCGCAAGTCGGACAAGCAACCACGGTCACGCCGCGCGTGCGCAACCCAAGCGACTTAACAATCTCCCAGGCCACGCGCACTTCTTCGTGCGGCTCCGCGGCAAGCGAAACGCGAATCGTGTCGCCGATGCCTTCGTGCAGCAAGATGCCCAGCCCAATTGACGACTTAATGGTTCCGCCAAAAGCTGTTCCGGCTTCGGTCACGCCAAGGTGAAACGGATAATCAACCTTCTCGGCCAGCAGACGATAGGCCGCGACTGTGCGATGCACATCGGAAGCTTTCAGCGAAATGATAGTGTCGGTGAAGCCAAGGTCTTCGAGGATTTGGATGTGGCGGATGGCAGACTCGACCATCGCCTCCGGCGTCGCCGTGCCATACTTCTGCAACAAATCCTTTTCCAACGATCCACCGTTGACGCCTATGCGAATCGGCACTTGCTGCGCTTGCGCAGCGCGTACAACTTCTACAATTCGCTCGTGCTTGCCAATGTTCCCCGGGTTAAGTCGCAGCTTGTCGATGCCCGCTTCCAGGGCCAGTAAGGCGAGCTTGTAGTGGAAGTGAATGTCCGCCACCAACGGTACGTCCGGGACTCGCTTGCGAATCTCTTTCAACGCAATCGCCGCGTCGTTATCGGGCACCGCCAGCCGCACAATCTCGCAGCCCGCGCGCACCATCTCTTCAATCTGGTCAACGGTCGCGCCAACGTCGGCAGTGTCCGTCTTGGTCATTGACTGGATGGCGACTGGTGCACCGCCGCCAATCTGAACGTGCTTAACCTTTACTGCTTTCGACTGTCGCATGTGTATTAAAGTTTCGATTTTAACCCCTGGTTGAGCAGCGCACCGGTCGCTACCGCTCCCGGTTCTGATAGGCAACTCGAAACCTATTTCCCAGGCGTCGTCGCCGCGGGCGGGTTACTCCCGCCACGCCAGATCGATGCTTGTTTCAAAAGGTCATTGGTAATCACAAACACCATCAAAAGGATGACCATGACAAAACCAACTTGCTGAATTCTATCGCGCACTCTCATTGAGAGTTTCATTCCCACGGTCGCCAACACGGCTTCAATCAAAAGCAGGAAAATCGCGCCACCATCCAGCACCGGAATTGGTAAGAGGTTGAAAATACCAAGATTGAGACTCAGGAAAGCAAGCGTTGTAAAAAATCCGCCCCAGCCGAATCTCTCGACCGCCGAGCCCGCCGCCTTATAAATCCCAACCGGGCCAGACAGCGTGTTGCGGGCCGACCGCTGCCCAGTAAAAAACTGACCGAGGGCCTTTCCGGTTAGTCGTAGAATTTCAAGATTAGATCGAACTGCGTAGCCGGTCGCGGCTCCGACACTCGGCTTGACCCGCGGGAACTCGTCTGCCGGTCGAATCCCCAAACGTTCGACGCCGTCTGACATTAGACGAGGGGTCGCAGTTATTTCCTGCTGCTGGCCGTTTCGTTCAATGGTGAGAGTAATCGGCTCGGCGCGGTGTTCCCTAATGAACATAGTGATGTGTTCGGCGCTTCGCACAGGCTGACCATTGATAGCCACCACGCGATCACCAGGCTGAATGCCGGCCTGCGCAGCCGGAGCATCGTTTGTTACCTCACTAATAACAACGGGAAAGCCGCCATTATCCGGCACGAAATCCAGAGAACCGATCGTTTCGCCTTCTTCGGTGCGGGCGGTTGGAGTAATCGTTAAAGAAACACGTTGACCGTTCCGCTCAACCACCAGCGGCAAAGGATGGCCCGGAGATAGGAGGGCATCGCCACGAATAGTGTCCCACTCGGGATTCTCAGTGTCGTTGAAAGAAACGATGCGATCACGCGGCTGCAATCCCGCGGCTTGCGCCGCTCCGCCTGCTGCCACGTAACTCACGACTGGCGTGGGGCTCGCGGGCACTCCATACATCAAAGCGCCGGTAAGAGGAATCGCGAGAGCTGTTAGCACATTCATCACCGGTCCCGCGAGGGCAACCAGAATTCGCTGCCAGCGGGGACGCAGATCGAATCTCTCTTGCGGCGGAATGTCCGCGGCGCCATCGCCTTCAAGCGGCGCATTCGATTCATCGCCACCCAGTTTGACATAACCACCCAAAGGGATCGCCGATACACGATAGTCAGTATGTCCCCACTTCTTTCCAAAAAGGCGCGGTCCAAATCCAACTGAAAAAGTCTCCACGCGAATCTTGAAGAGCTTTGCAACCAGGAAGCGGCCAAACTCATGGATAACAACAGCGGATCCGAGGACAGCTATGAATGCTATGAGATATAACAGATAAATCATCTACAAAAGTCTCTTTCTTATTACTCAGTAAATAGCTAATGCGACGGCAGGTTTAGACTCCGAAACTCCAGACCGGGTTGCCGTATTCGAGTTTACGCGGCGACTTCGGGCACGTCAAACTGACTTTTCGGCAAATAGTCACCCAGTTTGTAGCCAGCTCAGCGCTCGGACCGCCCTACCTTTCGGCGAGTAAAGGCGCAGGTTTGGCTAACTTTTGTATTTCATTAGCCGCGGAAAGACGGGCTGCCTCGTCAGCCTCGAGTATTGCGCCGAGTTCTGTGGCCGGTTGAGTGTGATGGCAATCCATCACCGCTTCGATGACCAGCGGGATATCAGTCAGGCTGATGCGCTCCTCGATGAATGCCTGGACTGCTTCCTCGTTGGCTGCGTTCATCGCCGCTGGCAAGGTGCCGCCCGCGCGCAGGGCGCGATAGGCAAGCGCTATACAGGGGAAACGATCAAGGTCGGGTGGCTCGAAATGGAGCGCGGATAAAGCAGTGAGATCGAGCGGGGGCAGTTCGCAACCATGTCGCTCGGGAAACGTGAGCGCATACTGAATGGCATGCCGCATATCAGTAACGCCCATCTGCGCGATGACCGAACCGTCCACCAGCTCGATCATTGAATGCACCACCGATTCCGGGTGAACAACAATCCCAATTTGGTCAGGCGAGAAACCAAAAAGCCAGTGGGCTTCAATCACCTCCAGGCCTTTGTTCATCAAAGTGGCCGAGTCGATTGTGATCTTTGCCCCCATGTTCCAGGTTGGGTGACGCAGCGCTTCGGAAACGCTCGATTCCTGCATTTGCGTTTTCGTCTTGGTACGAAAAGGTCCGCCCGAAGCGGTGAGAATTATACGACGGACTTCCGAAGGCTTTTCTCCCCGCAAACACTGGTGCAACGCGTTGTGTTCCGAATCAACCGGCAACAACTCCGCGCCCGACGCACGCGCAGCCTGAGTCATCAATTCACCCGCCATCACCAGTGTCTCTTTATTCGCCAGCGCCACCCGCTTGCCGGCCTCGAGGGCACGCAACGTGGGTACAAAGCCGACTGCGCCCACTGTGGCGGAGACGACGCAGTCAGCCTGGCTGTGGGTGGCGACTTCGATCAAACCCGGTTCACCTATGATTATACGCGGCAGGTCGATGTCTCTTTCAAAGAGCCTTGCCCGCAGATCGTGCGCGGCCTCTTCTGTTTCGACGGAGACAAGTTCCGGCAAATGTTTTGCTATCTGATCGGCCAGTATCTCGACGTTGTGGCCGGCGCCCAGCGCCACGACGCGAAAACGTTCTGTGCCCAGCGACTCGATGACGCGTAAGGTGTTACAGCCAATCGAGCCGGTGGAGCCGAGTATTGCGATGCCCTTTGGATTTGTATTCAAACTCATATCAGGCCGCTAACTTCAGCAAAAACTTGCGCGACTCGTTGCGAGACTCGTAAGGGTTGAGCAAGTCGACAGTCTCTCCGGCTTCATTTTTGTAGGAGGCTGCTATTACGCGCCATTGCCGGCCATTTTGATACATCAACTCAACCGAAGCGTTTACTGTCTTTCGATCACCGATAACCTTCAAATTCAACCTGGCAATGCCGTCACCATTACTGACATGGACGTCGCCGGTAACAAAACTTCCAAAGTCTTTCACCTCGCCAATGCCTTGCTTCAGCCGTTCGTTACTCTTCAAGAAGGCTTTGGCAGTGGTGCCGGCTTCGCCATTGCTAATTTGGTAGAACGCAAAGCCGACAATTCCGCCGACAAAGAGTATAACTATCAATCCCAGCACAACCACAACGGACGCCACGATGATAATGATCTTTTTCGTAGACATTGCTTAAGGTAGACGAACGCTGAAGTAGAAGTGAGCAAAATAGTAGAGGAGCGGTGCGTTGAACAGCAAGCTGTCCAAGCGATCGAGTGCGCCGCCGTGACCAGGCAATAATTTGGCGGCGTCCTTGGCGCCGGCGCTCCGTTTGAGTGCGCTCTCGGTCAGATCTCCGAGTATTCCGAACAACGTCATGACGGCCGCAAGCGGAAGCACCCATTTCAAGGGCAACTCTTTGAAGAACCAGAAATGCGCGACCGCGGCCAACGCCAGCGCGGCTACCACTCCGCCCGCAACGCCCTCCCATGTTTTCCCCGGACTAATCGTCGGGGCGAGTTTGTGCTTGCCGATTGCCTTGCCCACGTAATAAGCGCCCGTGTCCGAGCCCATGAGTACCAGGAAAAAGAAAGACAACAAATGCGCGGAGAGCGGTTCCTCAAATCCCACGCGCAGGGCCACCAGATGCCCCCCGAGGAAAACTACGTAAAGCACGCCGAGTATGGTGGCTCCCGAGGAGGCGATCATTTTGTCGAAGGGCGCGCCTCGAAGCGTAGCCGCGATCAAAGTACCGATAGTCAAACCAATGATGACCAGGACAATTGTTTGCATGTCCAATCGTTGCTGTGCGGGATCGGGTGTCGCGAAATAAAAAATCGTGAAGAGCGCTGCGCCTCCCAGAAATCCGGCCGCAACGTCCGGCTTCATTTCCTTCTTTCTTGCCAAAATATAGAACTCGTAAAGGCCAAAGATCATCGCCGCTGCGGCGAGCACAACGAACAGCGGCTGCAACGACGGAATCAGAATCGAAGCAATTAGAACGGGCAGGGCGATTGCGGCGGTGATTATTCGGTTCATTGGCTTCCACGTCGCATCTTCGGCCAAAGGCAGCATGGCTATGCTACCGCTCTGTAGCCAACGCCCCGGATCCGCAGAAGGGCCCGGCATCCATCCTCGAAGCCTCCGCTGAAATCAACGATCTGCAGCAAAGACAGTGTCCAGGACAACTGATCGTAGTCGCATGGTTGATAAAGGATCGGCACAATTCTTTCGGCATAACGATGATCGTTTAGCGAGAACAGCACCTCTCGCTTCACCCAAATCGAATCAACCGATTGCGGCGAAAGAAGAACAGCAAGCCAATCACAGCGCCTCAGCGCTGCACCAATTTCGTCGTGCCACTGCTGTGCCCCGACTATGTTTGTCTCGCTATACCAGACCGGAATCCCATGGCAGCGAAAGACTTCAGCTATAGCATTCGCCAAAGACCGATCGAAACTTGAGTGGGAAAGGAAGACTTCGTTTGGGAGAGGAGCCATCTTCGTTTGTGAGGCGGCCTAGGCTACAGCTTGCTAAGAGCATACTCAATGTCTCGGAGAACGGTCGGCGAATTAAGTGAATGGGGTGTCAGCAAGACAACCATCGCCTGCGATGCCTCTAGAGCCTGACCAATTTTCTGAGCCCAATTATCCCCAGGCAAGATTTCTTGTTCGTAATTCCAGACGTTCAGGCCGGCGCGCTCCAAGGCTGCGCCAACCTTCTTGGCTAGTGTCACTGTGTCGTGCGAATGACTAATGAAAACCTGCATACTTCTAGTGGCGATCTCTCGCAGGAATTATATTTGATTCAGGTTCTGGCGGCTAGTCAAACGAAGGTAAACGGGATTGCGTTTGGCGCTATTTCGCGTTTGCCACCAGCTTCAATCCGCCAAAACGACGATCCCGACGCTGATAGTCCGCTATCGCATCCAACAGATGCACTCGACGAAAGTCGGGCCAGAGGGTATCCGTCACGTAAATCTCGCTGTAAGCCGCCTGCCAGAGCAGGAAGTTTGAGATCCGCAACTCACCGCTGGTGCGAACCAACAAGTCCAGGTCGGGCATGGTGCGCGTGTAGAGTTCGTTGGCGATGCGCTCTTCAGTCAACTCATCGGGAGCACTTCCTTCATCAAGCAAACGGCGAACAGCAGCGCGGCAAGCATCGATAATCTCGGCGCGTCCGCCATAGTTCAGCGCCACCGCCAAAATCATCCCCGTGTTTTTTGCCGTGCGCTCCGTGGCCATCTCAATTTCGCTGCGAACATTCCTGGCCAATGCGCCCGTGCGGCCGATTGTTTGAAAGCGAATGTTTTGCCGGTCGATCTCGTCTAACTCCAGACGCAGGTAACGCCGCAGCATCCTCATCAGCGCGTCAATCTCATAGCGCGGGCGTTTCCAGTTTTCAGTTGAGAACGCATACAACGTCAGAGCGCCGAGACCCAAACGTGCGCCCGTATCCACTGCGGCCCGGACCGCTTCAACGCCCGCACGATGTCCGGCAATGCGCGGCTGCCCTCGTTGCGCAGCCCAGCGTCCGTTGCCGTCCATGATGATGGCAACGTGCCGTGGCAAGCGGTCCCACTTGATCGACGCGAGCAACCGCTCCTCACGCGTTCCCGCCTTAACTAATCCGGAAAAATCAGAAAGCATATCGATGCCTTACGCTGGCTCTTATCTTATCAGCAAAAACTACTCATAGCGCACTGAAAGAAGCGTCAACCCGCAAGCGGGCGCGGTTACGCCGGCGAGCGAACGGTCGCCTTCATTGATCGCGCGCGCGATGTGCTTCGCATCCAATTCGCCGCGACCGGCAGCTAGCAAGGTACCGGCTATAGACCTCACCATGTAGCGAAGAAACCCATCCGCGCTCATCGTCATGTCGATAATGTGGCAACGCCCGCGCTCATCCGACTTTCTGGTAACAATAAGACGCGTAAGCGTGCGTGTCTTAGTTTCGGAGTCAGACTGAGCGGAAGCAAATGCAGTCCAATCATGGGTGCCGAGAAACGATTCCGTGGTTCTTTGCATCTGTTCCAGATCAAGTGCGCGCGCTTCGTGGTGAGCGTAACGGAGCCAGAAAGGAGACATGACCGGACCGTTAACCACACGATAAAGATATGTCTTTCCCAGCGCCGAATAGCGGGCATGGAAATCAGGAGCTACAACACTCGCTTCGATGACGCGCACGTCTTTCCCAATATTTCCGTTGATCGCTGCGCGAAGTTTCTCCGGAGTTATTTCCTTTTGCAGATGCACGCTCGCAACCTGGCCCTCCGCATGGACGCCCGCGTCCGTCCTGCCTGATCCATGCACGATGACTTCGCTGCCTTCGATTAAGGAGACAGCTCTGGTCAGCTCGCCTTGCACGGTGCGCAAGTCACCCTGCATCTGCCAACCGTGAAAATCTGTGCCGTCGTATTGAAGGGTGAGCTTGAAATTCATTCCTGGGGGTCAGTTGTCATTGGCCAGTGGTCTTCGGTCTTCGGTCTTGGGTCTTTGATTCTTGTCCTGCCTACTGCCTTCTGCCATCTGCCTACTTGTCTTTCCTGCTGCCGGGCTTGATCGCCGGCTCGCCACGTTTACAAGCTTCGCAACCAGCCGGGTCAACTGAAGGCACATCGAGTGTCACTAGCGCCACGCGCGGCACGCCCACCTCAGCTTTGCCCGACGAGCGATCAATGATGGACGCCGCTGCCACTACGTTCGCGCTGTTGGCTTTCAACGCCGCAACCGTTTCACGCGTGGAGCCGCCGGTGGTTACAACATCTTCAACCACCAACACTCGTTCGCCCGGTGAAACCGAAAAACCTCGTCGCAAAACCATCATGCCGTTTTCTCGCTCGGTCCAGATAAAGCGAGCGCCGAGGGCCCGCGCAACCTCGTGGCCGATGATTAGACCGCCGATTGCCGGAGAAGCAACCGTCTGAATGTTCTCATCCCGAAAGCGTTGCGCGATGCTCCGACCGAGATCGCGCGCCTCGCGCGGATGCTGCAACACCAGCGCGCATTGTAAGTAGATCGCGCTGTGCAAACCGCTGGTCAGCACAAAGTGCCCCTCCAGCAGCGCTCCCGTTTCTTTAAACTTCCGGATTACGTCTTCCGAGTCCAAACTCTTATCCCCATGTTAGCGCCGCTGTCGTGTTACAATCGCGGCGCGATGCCGCCCTTTGCGAATCTAGTTTCTGATTCAACTCTTGTCCAGGAGACCATCGATCTGCTGCGTGTTTCCGGAGGGCGTGCTAACGCTTCCGCGATTGTCGACGCGGTCTTCAAAGTATCTCACATCGACGAAGAGTTGGCGGGTCTGCTGGTTGGCGATCTCGTCAAGGATGACCGGCGGTTCAAGATCATCGACGGCAAGACAATCGAACTACAAGCCTATGACTGCGAATCGCGACTGCTCGAGGAACTGGATTTTGTCGTGGTCGACATTGAAGCTACCGGCGCCAAGATGCCGCCGAACCGCATCATCGAGCTCGGAGCCTATCGTATTCGCGGCGGTGAGATAGTAGACAACTTCATGACGCTGGTGAATCCGGAAATTTCGATTCCCCGCTTCGTAATCGCGCTGACCGGCATTACCAATGAAATGGTTAAGCAGGCGCCACTATTCGCGGAAGTTGCTCCCAAATGGTTGGAGTTTGTCGAAGATGCAGTGTTGATTGCCCACAACGCGCCCTTTGATACGAATTTCCTCAACCACGAAATCTCGCGCGTCTATCCTGGCCATCGCATGATTAATCCACATCTTTGCACGGTCACGTTGTCACGCCGCGCGGTGCCCGGGTTGGTTAACTACCGGCTCGAAACTGTCGCCGAGCACTTCTCAATCCCCATTTTCGATCGCCACCGCGCCGGCAGCGACGCGTTAGCTACCGCGGAAGTCTTTCTTAGAATCCTGGCCCGGCTTGAAGAGCATGGTGTTCGGGATTTGGCAGCGGCGCGGACCTTCCAATCACCGCCAATTAAAGAGATGGAATCAGGTGCCGAGCGGCTTCTCTTGCCCCTGGTCGGGTTTTAGACTCTCTTCCCCTGCCCTGGACCTTCCCTTCAGCAAGTTGCGCGTCACGAAGAAAACAATAATCAAGACAACGAGACCAAGACCGATCCAGGGGTAATACCTCTCCAGGATCTGTCTCGCTTGCGCGCCATAGCGAATCGCAAAATAACCCAGGAGTGAGAATCGGAACATGCGTCCGGCGATGATAGCGACCGTAAAGCGCACCACACTAAAACGAAACACGCCGGCGGTTACTACAAACAACTTGAAGGGGAATGGCGGCGGCATCAGAGAAGCCACCAGAACCGACAGCACGTCGTAGCGATCGATTAGCTCTTTTACCCTTTTTTGTTTCGCCGGTGAAAACTTCCGGAGCGCCCGGCTGCCGGCGCGACGCGAGATGTAATACAGAATCAGACAACCAATCGCGGAGCCTGCTGTAGCCAACAAGGCATAAACGATCATTAGCCGCGGGTGGGCTATCGTTAGGAGGATCATCAGCGCATCCGCACTGCTGGGCAGGGGGACAAGAGATGAATCGAGCAGTGCCACTGCAAACAGACCAAACGGCCCCAGGGCAATAAAAAAATCCGAGAGGCGCGCCAGGCCATTTGTAATCCTGGGAATTAGTGTCAAGTAAAATGCCTTTCCTGAAAAAGCGCTGAGTTTTAGCTACTCGGAAATCTCTTTGCTGCTTGTGTCAGCCCGTGGTTTTTGGTCAACTGACTCTGCCGTATTCACATCTGTTGGGCGCGGATTGCGCCGGTTAATAATCGCGTAGACGAGCACTATCAGGACCGCGCCAGCGGCAACGATACTAAGAATGACTAAGCCGTTGTCTCTAAGAAACGACAACACGCGCCGGCCGTAAAAGACCGCCAGGATACCTTCCACATAGTAACGAAACGAACGCGCAATCATTACCGTCACCAGGAACTTCCAGCGTGGAAATTCCAGTGTGCCGGCGGTGGCCACGAAGATCTTGAAGGGCATGGGCGGAGGCAACAGGGCCGGAATGGCAATCGCCAAAATGCCGTAACGCGCGTAAGCCCGCTCCACTCGCTCGATGTTTTCTCGTTTAAAACGTCGCCGCAATAACGCCTGGCCACCACGTTGCATGATCGTGTACAGAATCAGACAGCCTATTACCGAACCAATCGCGGCAAACAGCGGAAAATAGAAGGCGGCGCTCGGTTGCTTGAAACATCGGCCTACGACCAGATAATCGTTGATCTCAGGCAGTGATAGGAGCGACGAATCAAGAGCCCCAATGGCGATCATCGCCGGAGCCGCATAGTAGATCGGCAGAGCGATCACATAACGCTCGAGCCAACGGCCCATGGAGCTTAACCAATCAAACATATTCTGTAAAAGTGATGACTACTGAGTGATGAGTCATGAGCAGAGCGAAAACACGGCTCGTTGTTGCTCACGCACACATCCGGCTAATCAAAGCACAGTTCGAACGGGAAGTCATAATACGAGCGAACGGTTCTAAGTGTCAGCTAAGAGCCGGAGCCTTAACTCATCACTCATGACCGTCTTATTTGGCGGGGGCAAAGATGGCGGGCGTGTCGTAAGTAACGCCTACTGTGAAGCCGCTATCGTGAGTGAAGCGGGTGAGTCCCTTGATGCCCGCGAAATCGAAGCGAAGTCCAGAGGCCCGAATCTGCATTCCCAGGCGAGCTTCCGATTGCGATTCGGTGCCAAGCGGACCATCTCCAGGTCTGGTGTTGGCACGCCCATTAACTTCGCCGGCGACGCTGAACTGTTTATTCAAGCGGAAGATCCCCGCCGCGCCGTATGTCAGTACGTCGTTTTGGGAAAACAACTGGGTAGGCGCGGTCAGGATAGCAATTCCCAAATTACCGAACGTGTTGAGCCGTCCGTTACGACCAAACTTCTTGCCAACCAGAATCGAGCCATACGCGTTGGTTTGATTCAATCCGATTCCGCGGGCCTGATTCGAGTTAGGCAGTCCGACCCCGACACGAAAACCCAGGGACGGTCCGCGCCTGGTCTCACTCCGCAGTTTGAATTTAGTCCAGAGAATGAAGTCGCCGGTGTCATTTGTCGAATTAGCCCCCGGAGCCAGTGACAAAGGGATAGCTGAGGCGCCGCGCGAGTTTATGCTTAGAAAATTCTGCGCTACGCCTTCGATCTGAAACTCGACGTTCGGGGCAAAGCCGATCGTGATGCCGAGTACACCGACGCGCGTGAGATCGCCGGTCAAGCCTGAAGCCGGAAACTTTGCGCCTTGCAGGAAGTCCAATCCCGCTTCAATCCGCACTGTTCCCTGCGGAATGATGTCAACATCTTCAGTGATCAGTGGCCGCTGCTGCGCGGGAGTTGACTGGGCCAGAGCCAGCAGGAAGAGCACTACGACAGCGGCGCAAAGATGTTGATGGTTTCGGAAAGACATTGCCTTCATTGTTTTCGTCAGGAGCTGATTGTAGTGTGCGACCGCTGGTAACGCAAACTATTAGTTTGCGACGCAAGTTAACAAACTTGCGCTACATCGGACCTAATTCTTCACCACCTGGAATGAACCGAAATACTTCGTGGCCTTCGCAGCTAACGCCTCGCTATCAAGCGAGCTGGGGGAGATTAACTGAAGAACATAAGTATATTTGATCCATTCGTCAGGCTTCTGAACGCTCAGGGCGAGCGATGCGCTCAACAGCAGAAGGAGTATTGCAGCAAAGTATTTTCTCATCAGTTATCCCTCAGGAGGTTCGTAAAACAATTGCCCGGCAGAACATTCTAAGGCGCCCGACGCGCCGATTCCAGGGGCGATTCACTGGAGGGTCAACGAATATCTGCTTGTGCTACTATCTCGCCATTTCACATCCAGCGAGGTCCCTAAATGAAGAAACAACCAGCAACGGTTCTGATCCTTTTTGTCTTTCTGTCTCTGCTCTCAGCACCGTTGTTTAGAGTATCTGGCAAACAGAACAATGGCGACCAGGCGACCACAAAGACGATGACCATCGCCGGTCTGCGCGAGCGCGTAACAGTGAAACGCGATGAGCGCGGCATTCCCTACATCGAAGCAAAGAATGACGAGGATCTGTATTTTGCGCAGGGGTATGTGACGGCCAGCGATCGGCTTTGGCAGATGGACCTTTTGCGGCGCACTGAACGTGGAGAACTTGCTGAAGTGCTCAGCGCCGGGCCAAACAACGTGGCCCTCGAGCAAGACAAGCAGCATCGCACGTTGGGGTTTGCGCAGGTGGTGGATGCCGAAATTGCGCAGAGCGCGCCCTGGGCGCGGGCGCTGCTCGAAGCCTACGCGCGCGGTGTTAACGCCTATATCGCGTCACTCGACGCCAAAACCCTGCCGCCGGAGTTTCAAATACTTCAGTACCGGCCAAAGCCCTGGACGCCCGCTGATTCCCTGCTCATTGGGAAAGTTTTTGCCGAAGGGCTTTCATCAACCTGGCGTCTCGACGTGATGCGCGGGGCGCTCGCCGGTCTGCCGGCGGAAAAACGCGCGGGACTTTTACCGGAAACTTCACCGCTCGATGTTCTTGTCGTTGGGAGAGACTCCCGGGACACAAATAAAAAGACGAGTTCCGCACATTCAACCGAACCAAGCAATTCCTTCTCAAGAGAAACACTGGTGGCACTCGCACGTGACGAGGAACTCGCGAATCAAGCGCTGGCACGTGTAGGTCTCTACGTGGAAGGGCTTGCCGCAAGCAACAATTGGGTCGTTAGCGGCACACACACAGTTACAGGTAAACCGCTGCTTGCGAATGATCCACACCTGCCGCCCACAGCGCCTTCGATTTGGTACCTGGTTCATCTTAGTGCTCCTGGTTTACGAGTGGCGGGAGTATCCGCACCCGGCGGTCCCGGTGTGATTATTGGGCACAACGATCGCATCGCGTGGGGCATGACCAATGTTGGCCCTGACGTTCAGGACCTTTACGAGGAGAAGTTTGATCCGGACAACCCACAACGCTATCTGACCCCGGTGGGCTGGCGTTACGTGGATGTTCGTCATGAAGAAATCAAAGTTCGCAAAGGCTTCACAGATTCGGCAACCGACACTGTACGCCTGGACGTAACCATGACGAGACACGGTCCGATTGTTTTTGAAAGAGCCGGCAAGCGTTATGCGTTGCGTTGGACGGCGCTCGATCCCAGACTCAACACTTCCGATTCCGTTTACCTGATCAATCGGGCGCGCGACTGGAAGGATTTTAATGCCGCCCTCCGTTCATTCACTGCTCCGACGCAAAACATTATCTATGCAGATGTGAATGGTCACATTGGCTATCATGCCGCGGGGGTGGTGCCGATTAGAAGATCTGGCGACGGCAGCATTCCTTACGACGGCTCAACCGACGCCGGCGATTGGATTGATTACATTCCTATCGACAAACTACCCAAGCTCTACGATCCGCCGTCGGGAGTTATCGTTACGGCAAACCAACGCATTGTCGGCGCTGACTATCCTTTCTTTCTGACGCATTCGTGGGCTCAGCCCTACCGCGCGCGACGAATTCTTGATTTGCTTAGTCAAAAACCGAAGCTGTCTACGGACGACTTTCGCCGTATCCAGGGGGATGTCTATTCGATTGGCAACGTTCTGTTTGCTCATCAGATCTCCAGGATACTGCGCCCGCAACTAAAACCCAGCGATACCAAGATCGGTGAGCTGCTCCTCGGCGAGATGCTCGATGACTTTGACAAGTGGAACGGACTGGTTAACGCAGACTCCCACACCGCACCAATACTGGCGCAAATGCGTATTGCCTTTCGTTCGCGAATATTGACCGCCGCGCTTGGTGACGACCTTGTCAAGATTTACCAGTGGTCTAACTTCGATACCACAATCGACCGCCTGATCACCGAACAACCAAAGGATTGGTTACCCAAAGAATTCAATAGCTACGCCGACCTGTTGCGTGCCTGTTACCAGGATGCGCTTGCCGCCCTGACCAAACAGCTCGGGGCAGATGAATCGAAGTGGACCTGGGGCGAAATGGTTAAGGTGCGTTTTCCGCACCCACTTGCCGGGGCTCCTCTGGTTGGTTTGCAGTTTACAATTCCTTCCTTTCCGCAAAATGGAACGGGCGGCCTGGCGGCTACCGTCAATGTTGGCGCGGCGGTCTCAATGCGGCTAATTGCTGACGCAAGCGATTGGGACAAGAGTCAACATGGAATTGCTCTTGGGGAATCAGGAATTCCGTCGAGTCCTCACTGGAACGATCAACTCGCGGACTGGCGCGCCGTTACGCCGCGTGAGTTTCCTTTCAGCGAGGCTGCGGTTGCGAAAGCGACGAAGGAGACGATTGTGCTCGAACCAACGAAATAGCTGACTGGAGAAAAGAGCGAGGGCAAGGCGGGGTCCCCGGTGGGGCAGCTCTGCGGGGTGCTAATCCCGCCTTCGATATAGACGGGCGACATCATGGACACCTGTTCGGAGACATGGGTGGACACTGGATGCCACCACTCAACTACAGAACCGTGAGCGGTAGCGACCGGATGCTGGCACTCAACGTTAACTCGGAAAGTTAACTCGGAAAGCTTTTTGTGGATGTTGTCCTTCGCAAGTTGAGCGTAGGATCCGGTCGCTACCGCTCACGGTTCTGTAGTTGAGTTTGCGCCACTGGCGCTGCTGGTAGTGTCTCCGGTCTATACAGAAGCGTGGCTTGCCCCGCTCTTTCCAAACACGTACTCAACCGAATCAATTCTAGATGAGACAAGAGACTCAACTGGCCCAAACCTCATGGCGAGTCTTCTGCGCGGTCGAAATACCAGA
>Ga0137403_10001469_pt1 | contig 29631 bp, 27 predicted proteins | sample CZOMad2_1_16fung_FD_122057 | JGI IMG/M metagenome (GOLD analysis project Ga0137403, IMG submission 122057) | Vadose zone soil fungal communities from Angelo Coast Range Reserve, California, USA - CZOMad2_1_16fungal (Hybrid Assembly) | ecosystem: Environmental > Terrestrial > Soil > Vadose zone... | reverse complement strand
CTCGACGCCGTCACGGCCGCGGTCCGGGAGCCCCCGCGCGATTCGGCCGAGTGGGTCTCACGACTCGCGACGTTGGCGGCCCGCGCTCGGGCGGTGCTGGACGCCGCGCGAACCCTGACTGACGAGGATCCCGGGACCGCGCACACAGACGCCTTCGTCTGGGCGGAGGCGCTCTGCGCCACGGTGGCAAGCCACACGCGCGACCTCGACATGCCCGAGACGCTGGTTCGTCGCCTCACGATTCTCGCTCGGAACGCTCGAGCGATGGTCGGCGCTATGGACTTCGGCTTTCTCTTCGATCCGATGCGACAGCTGTTGGCGATCGGGTACCGCGTCACGGATGGAAGCCTCGACCCGGGTCGGTACGACCTCCTCGCATCGGAAGCCCGGCTCGCGAGCTTTGTCGCGATCGCCAAGGGCGACGTCCCCGTCTCGCACTGGTTCCGGCTCGGCCGGGCCCTGACACCGGTGGAGCTCGACTCGGTGCTCGTGTCCTGGTCGGGTTCGATGTTCGAGTACCTGATGCCGGTGCTCGTCATGCCCGCGCCGGCGGGAAGCCTGCTCGAGCAGACATCCCGGCTCGTGGTGGGACGGCAGATCAGGTATGGCGCCGAGCGCGGTGTGCCGTGGGGCGTGTCGGAGTCGGGCTACAACGCGCGCGATCTGGAAATGACCTACCAGTATTCGAGCTTCGGGGTGCCGGGGATAGGTCTGCGACGCGGACTCAGCGAGGACGTCGTCATCGCGCCCTATGCGACGGGCCTGGCCGCGATGGTCGATCCGGCCGCGGCGGTACAGAATTTCCGGCGCCTGACGGCCGCCGGGGCCAGCGGCGCCTACGGTTTTTACGAGGCGCTCGACTACACCGCACCCAGGCTTCCCGACGGGGCCCCGGTCGCGGTGGTTCGCGCGTACATGGCGCACCACCAGGGCATGGTGGTCGTCGCGCTCGCGAACGTCGTCCACGACGGCGCGATGCGCGCGCGCTTCCGTGCCGAGCCGATCGTCCAGGCCACCGAGCTCTTGCTTCAAGAACGGACGCCACGAGACGTGGCGGTCGCGCGGCCCCGTGCGGACGAGGTGCAGGCCGTCGGCGACGTGCGCGAGTTCGTTCCGCCGGTCGTGAGGCACTTCGACTCACCGTACAGCTCGCTGCCGCGCACCCAGCTGCTCTCGAATGGACGGTATGCGGTGATGCTGACGACGGCGGGCTCGGGATACAGCCGGTGGCGTGATCTCGCGGTCACCCGGTGGCGGGAAGACGTCACGCGCGACACGGGGGGCACGTATGTGTTCCTGCGCGATATCCACAGCGGGGAGAGCTGGTCGGCCGGCTACCAACCGCGCGGCGGCACACCGGACAGTTACGAGGTCACGTTCTCGGAGGATCGGGCCGAGATCGTCCGGCGCGACGGCGGCATCGGGACCACGCTCCAGGTGATCGTGTCACCAGAGGACGATGCCGAGGTGCGTCGCGTCTCGCTCACGAACCTCGGGGCGAAGAGCCGGGAGATCGAGGTGACGTCGTACGCCGAGGTCGTCCTGGCGCCGCCGGCGGCCGACGCGGCCCACCCGGCGTTTTCCAACCTGAGCGTTGAGACCGAATGCGTACCCGAGCTCGACACGCTGCTGGCCAGACGACGGCCGCGGTCACACGGCGAGGTCCCGGTCTGGCTGGCCCATGTGGCGGTCGTGGAGGGCGAGCCGGTCGGCGAGCTCCAATGGGAGACCGACCGGGCGCGATTCCTCGGCCGCGGGCGCGGGATCCGGGCTCCCGCGGCGGTGATCGACGGCCGGCCCCTCTCCAACACGACTGGCGCGGTGCTCGATCCGATCGTGAGCCTGCGACGCCGCCTGCGGCTGCCGCCCGGCGATACCGTACGCGTCACCTTCTCGACGCTCGTCGCGTCGTCGCGCGCGGAGGCCATCGACCTCGCCGAGAAATATCACGACCCGGCGACGTTCGACCGCGCCGCGACCTTGGCCTGGACGCAGGCGCAGGTTCAGCAGCACCACCTCGGCATGGGCCCCGACGAGGCACATCTCTTTCAAAGCCTCGCCAGCCGCGTTCTGTACTCGGATCGGACCCTGCGTGCCCCCGCGGAGATCCTGGCACGTCAGACGGCAGGCCCCGATGCGCTGTGGACGCTCCGGATATCGGGCGACCTCCCGATTGTGCTCGTTCAGGTCGACGAGTCCGAGGACGTGGGCATCGTGCGGCAGTTGCTCCGGGCGCACGAGTACTGGCGGATGAAGCGGCTCGCGGTCGATCTCGTCATTTTGAACGAGCGCGCGCCGTCTTACCTTCAGGATCTCCAGGAGCTGCTGGAGACGCTGGTCCGCACGAGCCAGTCGGCGGGGCCCCACGATGGCCATGAGGCACACGGGAACGTGCACATCGTGAGGGCGGACCGCCTCACGGCGACGCAACGTGACGTGCTCCAGTCCGTCGCGCGCGCGGTCCTGTCGAGCCGGCGCGGAACACTGGCCGAGCAGATGGCGCGGGCGCAGCGACCCGACCTTGCTCCACTCGCTCTCCCACGACGGGCGGCGGCGGCACCCCCGGTGCCGGCGGCCGTGGCGTTTCGGCGCCTGGATCTCGAGCTCTACAACGGGCTGGGCGGCTTCGCGGAGGATGGCCGCGAATACGTGACGATCCTCGAGGAGGGACGGTGGACGCCGGCGCCGTGGATCAACGTGATCGCGAATCCGGCCTTCGGCTTCCAGGTCTCCGAGACGGGTTCGGGGTACACGTGGTCGGGCAATAGTCGCGAGAACCAGCTCACCGCCTGGTCGAACGATCCGGTCAGCGATCCGCCGGGCGAGATCCTCTACGTCCGGGACGAAGAGACTGGAGATCTGTGGGGGCCGACGGCGCTCCCGATCCGCGAAGAGGTCTCACCCTACGTCGTGCGGCATGGGCAGGGCTACACGCGGTTCGAACACGTCGCGCACGGGATCTCGCTCGACCTGCTGCAGCTGGTGCCGCTCGACGACTCCATCAAGATCTCGCGGCTCACGCTGACGAACGAGTCGGGACGACCGCGGCGGTTGTCCGTGACCGCGTACGTCGAGTGGGTCCTGGGCGTGTCGCGACCCGCCACCGCGCCGTTCGTCGTCACCGAGATCGATGGCAAGACGGGAGCGATGTTCGCGCGTAACGCGTGGAGGCGCGATTTTGGCGCTCGCGTCGCCTTTGCCGACCTCGGTGGGACCCAAACGGCGTGGACCGCCGACCGGACGGAATTTCTCGGACGCAACGGGACGCCGGATCAGCCGGCGGCGCTCGCGGCGCGACACCGCCTCTCGGGACGGGTCGGTGCCGGCTTCGATCCATGCAGCGCGCTTCAGACGACGATCGCACTGCCCGCTCGAGGCCGAGCCGAGGTCGTGTTCTTCCTCGGCGAGGCGGCGAGCCCGGAGCAGGCGAGGGAGCTGATCGTTCGCTACCGGACTCGTGACGTGGCGGCGGTGCTGCGGGCGGTCGGCGAGCGCTGGGGCGAGCTGCTCGGCACGGTGCAGGTCAGGACTCCGGACCGCGCCATGGACCTCCTGCTCAATCGCTGGCTGCTGTACCAGACGCTGGCCTGCCGCATCTGGGCGCGATCGGCGTTCTATCAGGCCGGCGGCGCGTTCGGGTTTCGCGATCAGCTTCAGGACGTGATGGCGCTCGCGGTGGCCGAGCCCGAGCTGGCACGGCAACAGCTGCTGCGCGCTGCGGCGCGCCAATTCGAGGAGGGCGACGTCCAGCACTGGTGGCATCCGCCCAGCGGCCGCGGTGTCCGAACCCGGATTTCCGACGACCTGCTCTGGCTGCCGTACGTCGTCGCCCGTCATGTCGAGGTCGTCGGCGACGGCGGCGTCCTCGACGAGGTTGTCCCCTTCCTCGAAGGAGCGAAGCTCGAAGTCGGACAGAGCGAATCCTACTTCGAGCCTCGCGTCTCCGACGAGCGAGGCACGCTCTTCGAGCACTGTGCGCGCGCGCTCGACCTGAGCTTGACCGCCGGAACGCACGGCCTGCCGCTGATCGGTACGGGGGATTGGAACGACGGGATGAACGAGGTGGGCGCCGGCGGGAAGGGTGAGAGCGTCTGGCTCGGGTGGTTCCTTCACACCGTTCTCTCCGAATGGGCTGACCTGGCTGACGCTCGCGGGGAGGGCAAGCGTGCCGAGCGGTGGCGTGGGCACGTGAGCGCCCTGAAAGATTCGCTCGAACGCGAGGCCTGGGACGGCGGCTGGTATCGCCGCGCGTACTTTGACGATGGGACGCCGCTCGGCGCTTCCGTCAACGACGCATGCCGCATCGACTCTATCGCGCAGTCGTGGAGCGTCATCTCGGCGGCCGGCGACCCCGCACGCCGAGAGCGCGCCATGGCGGCCGTCGACGAACACCTCGTGCGTCGCGCAGACGGCGTCATCCTGCTCCTGACACCGCCATTCGACGGCACGTCGCTGGAGCCGGGCTATATCAAGGGGTACGTCCCGGGCGTCCGAGAGAATGGCGGGCAATACACGCATGCGGCCATCTGGGCGGCGATCGCCTTCGCGGCGCTGGGCGACGGGGACAAGGCCGCCGAGCTCTTCGCGATGTTGAATCCGATCAATCACGCCCGCACCGCGGCGGCCGTCCACCGCTACAAGGTCGAGCCGTACGTCATCGCGGCGGACGTCTACACCGAGGCGCCGCATGTGGGCCGGGGGGGCTGGACGTGGTACACGGGATCGGCCGGGTGGATGTATCGCGCCGGGATGGAGTCGATTCTCGGGCTCCGACTCCGCGGCGCCAGGCTCGTGATGGACCCCTGTATCCCGCGCGCGTGGCCCGGTTTCGAGATCGTGTTCCGCTATCGCTCCGCGCGCTATGACCTCGTCGTCGAGAACCCACGGGGGGTGTCGCGGGGCGTGTCGTCAGTGGAAGTCGACGGTGTCCCCCTCAGCGGCGATCTCAGCATCCCGCTCGTCGACACCGGAAAATCACATCGCGTCCGAATCGTCCTCGGCTGAGCTGCGGCCATGCCGCCGCTAGTTCATGTTCCACAGGGCGCTCATCGCCCTATCGCGCCACCATCGAGCATCGTCGACGCGCCCATTTTGGGCGGCCCGCCTCGCGCAGCCGACCATCCACAGCACTGCCGATCGCGTCTTGTGCCGCTGCGCCGTCGACTCCTTGGTCGCTTCACCGGTGTCAGCCATGAGAATCCCTTCACATCGGCCGAAGCCCACGGTGTCTGCTCGGCCGACGGTATCGCTCACATGCCCCCTCGGCGTGTCCCGCCCGGAGGGTGCGCTGGGTGTGTCGCTTGACACATGTCATACTATAACTTATATATTAGATAAAAATTGACAAGTTTGTGGCGGTTGAGGCCTCACGGGCGCGGTCGCGTCGGGTCTGCGTGATGGAGGATGGCGATGGTCAGGTGTCTCACCTGCAGGCGAGAGCTCAAGGATGAAGCGCAAAAATTCTGCAACGAGTGCAACCGTGGCTACGGCAAGAAGCCGGGCCAGGGCACCCCGGCCTCACCGGGTCGAACCTCGGCGCGAAGGCGACGCCGGCGCGAACGCTAGCCGGTAAGCCGGCGTGCCGGGGCTGGGCCGCCGAGCCTTCGGCTCTCCGAGTCGTGTCGCCTCTCGATTCGGGAATGGCGTTGACATTCCAAGGAGGTCTTCTCGTGACGAGAGAACTCAGGTGCGCCGATCTGATGCCCGGCTGCGATTTCGTGGCGCAAGGCAACGATGACAGCGAGGTCATGAAGAAGACGGCCGAGCACGCCAAGAGTGTTCACAAGATGTTGGCGATTTCGATGGGTATCGAGAAGAAGGCGCGAGCGGCAATTCGGAATGCGGGAGCGGCCGCCCGGTAGGCTGGTCTCGGGCTAGAGCGCCAGGTACTGCTGGCGGATCGACTCGTTTTCGCGGAACTCGCGCGCGCTGCCCTCGTAGCGGATGTGGCCCTTCTCGAGGACGTAGACGCGGTCGGCGAGGCTCAGTGAGAAGCCGACGTTCTGCTCGGCGAGCAGGATCGTGAGCCCGTCGGACTTGAGCCGTCCGATCTGCTCCTGCAGGTGATCGACGACGAGGGGCGCCAGCCCCTCGGAGGGCTCGTCGAGCAGCAGCAGCTCGGGGTTGCCCATCAGCGTTCGCGCGATGGTCAGCATCTGCTGCTCGCCGCCGGAAAGAAATCCGCCGGAGCGGTCGCGGAGCTCGCGGAGCGCCGGGAACAGATCGAAGACGCGCTCGGTGGTGAAGCCGCCCGAGCGGGCCCGTCGCGAGGCCACGTCGAGGTTCTCCCACACCGTGAGGTCCGCGAAGATCCGGCGGTCCTCCGGGACGAACCCGATCCCGAGACCGGCCGCGCGGAAGGGCGCCTCGCGCGTGATGTCGCGGCCCTTCCACACGACCCGGCCGCTCGACGGCGGCGTGAGCCCCATGATCGACCGCATGGTCGTGGTCTTGCCGACACCGTTGCGGCCGAGCAGACACACGCACTCGCCGGGCGCGACCCGGAGCGACACGCCGAACAGCACCCGCGAGAGGCCGTAGGCCGTGTGGATGTCCTCGACCACCAGGATGGGCTCGTGGTTCTCGGCCATCAGTGCCGTTCCCCGAGATACACGCGGCGGACGGCTTCGTCGCGTCGGACCTCGGCCGGCGCTCCATCGGCGATCACCCGGCCCTGGTGAAGGACCGTGATTTTCTCCGCGATCGAGAACACGACCTCCATGTCGTGCTCGGTGAAGAGCAGGGTGAGCCCGCGCTCGCGCGCGATACGCGCGATGAGCCGGATCGCCTCGCGGGTCTCGGTCGCCGACATACCGGCCGTCGGCTCGTCGAGCAACAGGATCTCGGGCTCGAGCGCCAGCGCGAGCCCCAGCTCGAGCTGTTTCTGGCCGCCGTGCGACAGGAAACCGGCCACCTCGCCCGCGCGGTCGGTCAACCCGATCGATTCGAGCAGCGCGAGCGTCTCGTCGCGGTAGAGGCGCGCGACCGACGCCATCAGATTCCACCCGCGCCCGCGATGCGACAGAAACGCCGCCTGCACGTTCTCGAACACGGTCAGGCGCGGGAAGATGTTGGTCCGCTGGAACGAGCGTCCCACGCCGAGACGGCAGAGATCGTGCGGGGCGATGCCGGTGACGTCGCGGCCGTTGAGCTTCACGTGGCCACGATCGGGCCGGAGGTGGCCCGTGATCAGGTTGAACAGGGTCGTCTTGCCGGCGCCGTTGGGACCGATGATGGCGCCGATGCTGCCGCGAGGGGCGTCGAGGCTCACCCCCCCGACGGCCTGAAAGCCGTCGAAGCTCTTGGCGAGGTCGCGCACTTCAAGCACTGCGGACTCGACGGAAGAGGCGCCCCGAGAGCGCGCCGACGGCCCCGGCGATTCCGCCGGGGAAGCCGAACAGGAGCACCACGAGCACGGTCCCCAGCACGAGCGGCCAGTACTCCGTGTACGAGACGATCTGCTGGTTGAGAAGGATCAGGACGAGGGCGCCGACGCTCGGGCCGTAGAAGGTGCCCATGCCACCGAGGAGTGTCATGATCAGCACCTCGGAGGACTTCGTCCAGTACGCGAAATCCGGGAACACGCCGCGGTTGAAGATGCCGAACAGCCCGCCGGCGAGCCCCGCGAACGCCCCGGCCAGCACGAAGGCGGCCAGCTCGTAGCGCCGCACGTTGATCCCGATGAACTCGGCCCGCTCGGCGTTCTCGCGGATCGTCGTCAGCATGCGGCCGAAGGGCGAGGTCACGATGCGATGGAGCGCCCAGAGGCTCGCCCCGACCAGCACCGCGCAGAGGAAATAGAAGTACTCGGCCGTCCGCCAGCCGCCGAGCAGCGGCACGCTCGCGCCCAGGCGCTCGAGCCAGCCGAAGTCGGGGTAGGGGATCTCGGGCATGCCCTGCTCGCCGCCGGTGAGCTCGTTCCACTTGAAGCAGATCGCCCACACGATCTGCGCGAAGGCCAGGGTCAGCATCGCGAAGTAGATGCGCGTGAGGCGCACGCAGAAGAAGCCGAAGACGAGCGCGCACGCCGCGCCGAACACTCCGGCGGCCGGCCAGGCCAGGAAGAAGGGCACCGCGAGCTTCTTCATCAAGATCCCGGTGACGTACGCCCCGACCCCGAAGTACGCGGCGTGGCCGAAGGACACCAGGCCCGTGTAGCCCACCAGCAGGTTCAGGCTGGTGGCGAAGAGGGCCCAGATGATCACGTCGTTGGCCAGGAACGTGTAGAAGCGTGAGCCGAGCGCCGGGACCAGCAGGGCCGCCACGAACACGAGGATGCCGGCGAGCCCGTGCACGCTCACCGGATCGGGCGTCCGAGAAGACCCCACGGGCGGATGATGAGCACGGCCGCCATGAGGGCGAAGACCGCGAAGATCGAGAAGCGCGGGAAGAAGAGAATCCCGAACGAGAGCACCTGCCCGTAGACGACCGCGCCGAGGAAGGTCCCCCAGAGTGAGCCGAGGCCGCCGATCACGACGACCACGAATGCCTCGACGATCACCTCGGTGTCCATGCCCGGGGTGGTCGCGCGCATGGGGCTGATCAGCGCGCCGCCGAGGCCGCCCAGGAACGAGGCCAGCATGAAGACCCCCGTGTACAGCGCGCCGACGTTGACGCCGAGCGCGCCGAGCGTCTCGCGGTCGAGCGCGGCGGCCCGGATGAAGCGGCCCGCCCGCGTGCGCTGCAGCACGAACCAGAACGCGAGCGCGATGCTCGGGCCGAGCAGGATGATGAACAGGTTGTACTGGGGGATCGTGGCGCCGAAGAGCGAGAACGAGCTGGCGAGCTCGGGCGGACGGCTCACGGACTTCTGCTGCGTGCCCCAGAAGATCTTCGCCGCGTCGCTGAGGATCAGCCCGAGCGCGTACGTGAAGAGCAGCTGGTAGAGCTCTTCCTTGCCGTACAGATGACGGAAGAGCACGCGTTCGACGACGCCGCCCAGCAGCGCGATCCCGAGCGCCGCGCCGAGGGCGGCGAGCCAGAAGCGACCCGGGCCCGGCCCGAGCCACAGCATCGCCTGGTACGCCAGATACGCGCCCAGCATGTAGAAGGTGCCGTGCGCGAAGTTCAGGACGCGCAGCACCCCGAAGATCAAGGACAGGCCCGACGCGATCAGAAACAGAAACATCGCGGCCGTGAGGCCGCTCAGGCTCTGCGCGAAGACAAACGACGCGTCGGGCACCTACCTAGTCCATGAACTTCGACGGATCGACGTACGTCACCGGCTTCATGATCGCGAACGGGTACTTGGCGTCCTTGACCGTCTTGCCGTACAGCTGGCCGCGGTTGGCCTGATGGTCCTTCTCGCGAATCGTGAGCGGCCCGATCGGCGTCTCGACCGTGAGCCCGAGCAGCGCCTTAGAGACCTTGTCGGAGTCGGTGCTCCCGGCCTTCTTGATCGCCTCGGTCAGGAACTGCATGCCGATGTAGCCCTGGATCGCCCACGACGAGGGGTACTCGTCCTTCAGATATTTCGACAGCCGCGTCGTGTAGTCCCGATGCGCCGGGGTCTCGCCCCAGTAGAACGCGTCGTACGAGTTGCCCCAGATCCCGACCGGGTAGTCCGCGCCCATCGACTTCGTCGTCTCCGGCGTGGCCGCCTCGCCGACGCCGATGAAGTTGTACTTGATGGCGTCGAACACGCCCAGCGCCTTGGCCTGCTTCGAGTACGTCACGAAGAAGCCACCCCAGATCGACGAGAAGATCGCCTCCGGCTTCTTGGCCATCTGCGCGTTGATGAACGGGTTGTAGTCCTGCTCGCCGAGCTTGGGCCACTGCTGGTCGACGATCTGGACGCTCGGCTTGATCTTCTTCAGGTGCTCGACGAACGCCTTGGTGACGTCCTGGCCGTAGGCGTAGTCGAAGCTGATGGTCGCGACCTGCGTGACCGGCCACTTGGCGACGATCTCGGCGGCGCTCCGCCCTTCCATCGTCGTGGTCGCCGCGACGCGGAACACGTAGGGGTGGAGCTTGTCGGCGGCGGTGAGCTGATCGGTCTTGGGGATCGGCGCGATGAACACGATCTTGTTTTCCTTGGCGACGACGGACACGGCCGGCCCCTCGGCGGACGTCAGGGTGCCGACCAGGAAGTCGACGTTCTCCTTCAGGATGAGCTCGCGGGCCACGCGGACCGCCTCGTTGGCGTCGGCCTTGGAGTCGCGCACGAGCAGCTCGAGCTTGCGCCCGAGCACGCCGCCCTTGGCGTTGATCTCCTCCACGAACATCTGGGCGCCCTTCGACGCGGGTTCACCGAAGAGGGCCGGGGGGCCCGAGAGCGGCATCGGCATGCCGACCTTGATCGGCTTTTGCGCCTCGGCGACGAGCGGCAGCGCGAACAGCATGGCCAGGAGCACGGTGAAGACGTGCAGCATGAGAGAGCCTCCTATCGCGAGTCGTTTCGTCCGGGCGGTGGTGTCGCTCAGAGCGCCGGCAGCCCCGGGACCCGCACGCGAATACGGTATACCGAGGTCGAAGCCGTGATGTAAAGGGAGCGGAGATCGTCGTCGCCGAAGGCCATGTTGGCCGTGTGCTCGGGCACCCGGATGACGCCGAGATCGACGGCATCGGGGCTGAAGACGTGGATCCCGCCCGGCCCGCAGCAGTAGACGTTGCTCCGCGAGTCGAGCTTCATTCCGTCGGGCGCGCCCTTGCCCTCGCCCTTCGTCTCCGCCCACACCCGACCGCCGGCCAGGGTGCCGTCGCCCTTCACCTCGAAGACGCGAATGTGCTGGCGGGCCGTGTCGTTCACGAAGAGGCGGCGGCCGTCGAGCGAGAAGCAGAGCCCGTTCGGCCGATCGAAGTCGTCCGCGAGCAACGTCGGCGACCTCGGATCGGCCCCCGCGCGGAAGACCCCCTGAAAGCCCAGCTCCTGAGGACGGGGGACGCCGAAGAACTCGGCGCGTCCGTACGGCGGGTCGCTGAAGTAGACGCCGCCGTCCGCGGCGCACACGATGTCGTTCGGGCTGTTCAGCTGCTTGCCGTTCCAGTGCGTGGCGATCGGCTGCGTGGACCCGTCGGCCAGGGTCACCGTCACCTGGCTGGTGGCGTGCTCGCAGGCGAGCAGCCGCCCCTGACGATCCCAGGCGAGTCCATTCGACTTCGCGCAGGGCTTTCTGAACGTCGTGACGCCGTCGGTCGCGGACCATCGACGCAGATGATCGCCCGGCATGTCGCTCCAGAGCAGGAAGCGCCCGCGCGGATGCCAGAGCGGCCCTTCGGTGAAGAGACAACCGCCGGCGACCTTCTCGAATGCGACATCGGGACCGACGACCTCGCTCAGGCGGGGATCTCGAACCTCGAGGCTCGTCACGCGGTGCGCTCCACTTACTCCTCGTCGTCGCGGAATTCGGGTCCGGAGGCGAGGAGCGTAGCACGGGAGCGCGGGGCGGCGCTAGTCGCGGCGCCCCGAAATCCAGCGGCCGATCACTCCGATCAGCACGCCGCTCGCTACGACCACGATCGGCGCGCTGAGCAAGGCGAGACCGAAGCGTGTCATGTCTTCCATGCGCGGCACGGTACGCCGCGCAGATGAGCGGACGATGAGACAGGGATGAAAACGCGCGCCCGATTACTTCTTGGCGGGCGGCTTGTCCAGCGCAACGACGAGCGCCTGCGCGTAGGTGAGCTCGACCATATCGCCCACCTTCACGTCCTTCAGGTTCTTCGCATCCTTCACCTTCACGGTCTCCGTCTTGCCCTGGGGACCCTTGACGGTGACCGACGGCGCCTTCCGGTCGATGGCGGTGATGGTGCCCGTCAGCGTGACTTCCCGGGCGACGGCGCCTGCGGGGTTCTCGCCGGGCTTCGAGGTCGCGCGGCTTTCCTGGACGGTCACCCCCGGCGTCGCGGCGCCGGTCTTCTTCACCTCGATGGCCACCGCCTCGTAGTAGGTGGCCACGACGGGGTCGCCGACCTTGGCCATCTCGAGCTTCTGCGGGTCCTGCACGTCGAGCGTCAGCATGCGTCCCTTCGGGCCCTTGAGCGTGATCGTCTTTGCGTCCTTGTCGACGGCGGCGATCGTGGCGTGGATCTTGACCGCTTTGATTTCAGCCGCGGCGGGCTTCTTCGCGGCCGGGGCTGGGGCGGCGGCTTGTCCATAGCTGACGGGAGCGTAGATCAGAAGCGAAGAGACGATCGTCAGGATGGCGGCCGTAGCTGATTTCACCGTGGACCTCCTCCAAGTGGCGACGCCAAGTGCCCCGCAAAGCCAAGAACCTCTCACGGCAAGCAGGATACCATCGCGCACTACGCGACCCGAGCCGTCGGCCGGCGAGCGGCCGCCCTTGGCGCTGGCCGGGCGCGCCAGTGCCCTCGCGGACCGGCAGCTTGACACCGGGGCATCGCGTTGTGAAGAATGCGGCACCGGCTCGACACGACACACTCGCCGAGCTCATCCCCGGAGGCCGTGCGCGCTGCAGGCCGTCGCGGGGCTGGGGCCCCGCCGGCCGAGGCGCGCCTATAGATTAAGGAGAAAAAGATGCGCACATGGAGCCTGCTGGCCCTGGCGCTGAGCGGTCTTCTGGTCGCGGGCGAGCTTTCATCGGCGGATGCCGCCGACAAGGACACGCTCGTCATCGCCCTGGATACCCTGGGCGCCCAGGTCTTGGACCCGATCATGGACACCCGCGCGCCGCACGCGCACTACCACGCGCCGATCTGGGACTCGCTGGTCGGATTCGACCTCGAGAAGGGCGGGATCGGCCCGGGCGCCGCCGAGCGCTGGGAGCTGGCGCCCGACGGCAAGAGCTGGACGTTCTATCTGCGTAAGGGGCAGCGCTTCCACAACGGCGACCCGGTCACCGCCCACGACGTGAAGTTCAGTCTCGAGCGGGTCATGTCGCCCGAGTCGATCTCGTCGGGCGCCGCCGCGCTCCGGCGGGCCATCGATCGGATCGAGGTCGTCGACGATCTCACCGTTCGCGTCTACACGAAGGGCGTTATCCCGCAGTTCGCGGCCAGCCTCTCCCGGGCCGTCTTCATGGAAGGCTCGGTCATGCCCAAGAAGTACATCGAGACGGTGGGCGCCAAGGGGTTCCGCGACAAGCCGGTCGGCAGCGGCCCGTGGAAGTTCGTGCGCAGCGTCCCGGGCGATCGCATCGAGTACGAGGCCGTCACCTATCCGCACTGGCGTGGTACGCCGCAGTTCAAGCGGCTGACGCTTCTGCTGGTGCCCGAGCAGAGCACGCGCCTGGCGATGGTGCGCACCGGCGAGGCCGCGATCGCGAGCATCGGGCCCGAGGCGGTCAAGGAGGCGCGCGCCGGCGGGATGAAGATCGTGAGCGTGCCGGGCACGATGCAGGCCGTCTATCAGTTCTGGGGACTCTACCGGTCGGAGGTCAAGGCCTCCCCGCTCAACGACGTCCGCGTGCGCGAGGCGCTCTCGCTCGCGATCGACCGGCAGCAGATCATCGACCACGTCATGGGCAAGGAAGCGCAGTGGCCCATGCCGTTCGCGGCGTTCAAGTATTCGAGCGACATGACCGTCGCGCGGTGGGAGGACTGGGCGCGGACGGCGCTGCGTTACGACCCCGCCCGCGCCAAGCAGCTCCTCGCCGAGGCCGGACACGGCAGCGGCTTCCGCATGACGTTCTGGAACACGGCGCTTCCCGGCACGCCGTTCATGGTCCCGATCGGCGAGGCGGTCGCCGGCTTCTGGGAGAAGATCGGCGTCAAGGTCGAGATGAAGACCGTCGAATGGGGCGCGTTCGACCCGATGGGACGCGGCGAGCAGAAGGGTCTGATCGGAACCGCGTCGATGTACCGCACGGCCGGGCGGCCCGAGCCGATCCCGCGCTACGCCACCACCTTCGTGTCGAAGGGCGTCCAGCACCTCTTCGGCGATCCCCAGAGCTGTCCGGCTCTCTGCGTGGACGCGGACAAGGCGTACGAGGCGATCGTCGCGGAGAGGGACGACGCCAAGCGCACGGCGGCGACGAACCGGATGATCGAGCTCGTGGCCAAGAGCTGGATCGCCGTGCCGATCCTCGAGGGGATGGGCACCTGGGCGGTGAATCCCAAGAGCGTCGGGTACTTCAAGCCGATCCCGGGGCGCCACGAGTTCGGCGACGTGACCGAGCGCATGCCGCGCCCGGAAGCGAAACCCTGGCCCTGAGGCGGGCGCACTGTGCAGCGCTTCATTCTCCGGCGCATCGCTCAGAGCGTGCTGCTCCTGTTCGTGCTCGCGCTGATCATCTTCGCGCTGGCGCGCGTGAGCGGAAATCCCGCGGATCTCCTCCTGCGTGAGGACGCCACGCAGGAGGACCGCGCGCACCTCCTGCGCGCCCTCGGGCTCGACCGGCCGGTCCACGAGCAGCTCTATCTTTTCCTCGCCGGCGCCGTACGCGGCGACCTCGGCGAGTCGATCCGCTACCGCAAGCCGGCCACCGAGGTCTTCTTCGAGCGCCTTCCCAACACGCTCCGGCTCCTGCCGCTGGCGATGGTCGGCGCGCTCGTCGTCGCGATCCCGCTCGGCGTGCTGGCGGCGGTCTACCGCGGCACGCTCATCGATCGAATCTCGGGCGCCGTCGCCGTGCTCGGCATCGCCACGCCGTCGTTCTGGCTCGGCATCGTGCTGATCTACGTCTTCAGCATCAAGCTCGGCCTGCTGCCCTCGTCGCGCATGGGCGGCCCGAGCCACTACGTGCTGCCGGCGATCACGCTGGGACTGTTCCTGGTGGCCGGCATGATGCGGCTCGTGCGCTCGAGCCTGCTCGAGGTGATGGGCAGCGAGTTCGTGAAGCTCGCGCGGCTCAAGGGGCTCTCGCAGACCGTGGTGATCTGGAAGCACTGCCTGCGGAACGCGCTGATCCCCGTGACCACGCTGTTCGGTGTCTACTTCGCGCTTCTGATCACGGGCGCGATCGTGACCGAGACCGTGTTCGCGTGGCCCGGGGTCGGACGGCTCACGTACGAGGCGGTCATCTTCAGGGACTACCCGCTGCTCCAGGCGGTGATCTTGCTGAAGGCGATCATCGTGCTCGGCGTCAACCTCGGCGTGGACATCGCCTATGCCTACCTCGACCCTCGGGTCCGGTACGCCTAGATGGCGCGGGTTGAAGAGCGGATCGACGCGGGCTTCGCGGCCTCGACGGCCGGCGACGAATCGGCTCTCCGGCGGGTGCGCGGAGACCTCGCGCGGATGCCGTGGGTCTCGCTCGTCATCATCACGATCATGGTCCTTGGCGCCGCGCTGGCGCCGCTGATCGCGCCGCATTCACCGACCGAGCAGTCGCTGCCCGACAAGCTCCGGCCGCCCGCGTGGGAAGCCGGCGGGAGCACGAAGCATTTGCTCGGGACCGACGTCCTGGGCCGCGACGTCCTGAGCCGCCTCATCTACGGCGCGCGCGTGAGCCTGAGCGTGGCCGCCGTGGCGCTGCTGGCCGGCGGCGGGATCGGACTGATGGTCGGCATCGTCTCCGGCTATCTCGGCGGCCGGGTCGACAGCTTCCTCATGCGCGTCGTCGACGCGACCCTGACGTTTCCGACGATTCTGATCGCGCTCCTGCTGGCCGTGAGCCTCGGGCAGGGCCTCCAGACGATCGCCATCGCGATCACCGTGCTCATCTGGGCGCGCTTCGCCCGCGTCGTCCGGGGCGAGGTGCTGGCGGTGAAGGCTCGCGATTTCGTCGCGCTCGCTCGCGTCCACGGCTGTTCGCACCTGCGCATCATGACCGTTCACATCGTGCCGAACGTCCTGAACACGTTCATGGTGCTCCTGACCCTGCACATCGGCTTCGTGATCATCGTGGAGGCCTCGCTGTCCTTCCTCGGCGCCGGGATCCCGCCGCCGACGCCGTCCTGGGGTCAGATGGTGGCCGACGGCCGCAGCCACATCGCGAGCGCCTGGTGGCTCTCGGTCGTGCCCGGCGCCGCGATCATGCTGGTCGTGCTCGCCTTCAACCTGTTCGGCGACTGGCTTCGCGACTGGCTCGACCCGCGCCTCAGGCAGGTCTGAGGAGCCACAGCGCTTGACCGCCGCCGCGCCGATCGTACTCGACGTACGGGACCTCCGGGCGTACCTCTACACGCGCTGGGGCGTCGTGCGCGCCGTGGACGGCGTCAGCTTCTTCCTGCGCGAGGGCGAGACGCTCGGGCTCGTCGGCGAATCGGGCTGCGGCAAGACGATGACGGGCCTCTCGGTCGTCCGTCTGCTGCCGGAACCGACCGGACGCATCGTCGAGGGGCACGTGTTCCTCGAGGGCGAGGATCTCGTCACCAAGAGCGAATCCGAGATGCGCCACGTCCGCGGGCGTCGCGTCGCGATGATCCTGCAGGATCCGCAGACGTCGCTGAATCCGGTCTTCACCATCGGCGACCAGCTCGTCGAGACGCTCCGGCTCCATCACGCCGACGGCAAGCGCTCGCTCGCGGGCCGCGCCGAGGACGCGCTGCGACGCGTGAAGGTCGCCGCGCCCGAGCAGCGGATGCGCGCCTACCCGCACCAGATGAGCGGCGGCATGAAGCAACGGGTCGTGGGCGCCATCGCCGTGGCCGGCGAGCCCCGAGTCCTCATCGCCGACGAGCCCACCACTGCGCTGGACGTCACGATCCAGCTCCAGTACCTGGCGCTCCTCAAGGAGATCCAGGCGCGGACCAAGCTCGCGATGCTGTTCATCACGCACGACTTCGGGATCGTCGCCCGCATGTGCGACCGCGTGGCGGTGATGTACGCCGGGCGGATCGTGGAGACGGGACCGACGCGCACGCTGTTCCGCTCGCCGCGCCATCCATACACCGAGGCGCTGATGGCGTCGGTGCCGCGCATGGAGGGCAGCGTGACGCGGCTGCCGTCGATCGAGGGCCAGCCGCCGCCGCTTCACGACCTGCCGGCGGGCTGCCGCTTCGCGCCGCGCTGCGCCTACGTGGACGACCGCTGCCGGCGCGAATATCCGCCGACCATGCCGGTCGGGCCCGCGCACGAGGTCGCGTGCTGGAGGGTCGAGTCATCGCCGCCCAGCCGCTGATCCAAGCGGAGAACCTCACGAAGCATTTCCCGGTCACCCGCGGGCTGCTCGTCGGCCGTACGACGGGCCACGTGAAGGCGGTCGACGGCGTCAGCTTCGCGATCGGGCGCCAGGAGACGCTCGGCCTCGTCGGCGAATCGGGCTGCGGCAAGACGACGACCTCGCGTCTGTTGCTCCGGCTCGAGGCGCCCACCGCCGGGCGCGTGCTCCTCGATGGTCAGGACGTCCACGCGCTCCGCGGCGCCGAGCTGAGCCGTTACCACACGCGGGTTCAGGCGGTCTTCCAGGATCCGTGGTCGTCGCTGAACCCGCGGCTCCGGATTCGTGACACGATCGCGGAAGCGCTCGTGGTGAACCGGCGCGTGACGCGCGCCGGTAAGCTCGAGCGAGTCGAGGAGGTGCTGCACCAGGTCGGCTTACCGCTGAGCGCCGCCGCGCGCTATCCGCACGAGTTCAGCGGCGGCCAGCGACAGCGGATCGCGCTCGCGAGCGCCCTGGCGGCGTCGCCCGAGCTGATCGTCCTCGACGAGCCGGTCTCGGCGCTCGACGTGTCGATCCGCGCCCAGATCATGAACCTGTTGAAGGATCTCCAGGCCAGGCAGCAGCTCAGCTTCCTGCTGGTCGCGCACAACCTCGCGACCGTGCGCTACATCGCCCACCGCACGGCGGTCATGTACCTCGGGCGGATCGTGGAGTACGCGGACACCGAGTCGTTGTACCGGAGCCCGCTCCATCCCTATACGAAGGCGCTGTTCGCGGCGGCGCTGCCGGCCGACCCGGACGCGCCGCGCGACGACATGATCCTGACCGGCGAGGTGCCGTCGCCGATCGATCCGCCGTCCGGGTGTCACTTCCATCCGCGCTGCCCGTTCGCGATGGAGCAGTGCTCGCGCGTGGCGCCGGAGCTCAAGGCGGTCGCGCCCCAGCACGTCGTGTCCTGTCATCTCTACTGATCGGAGGTCATCCATGGCTCGTCGCATTCTCCATCCGTCCGACTTCTCCGGGGCCTCGCGCGCCCCGTTTCGCAAGGCGATCGAGACGGCGAAATCGAATCGCGCCGAGCTCCTGATCGTTCACGTGATGAGCCCGGTCGTGCCCGTGCCCGGCGACGGATACGTCTCGCCGCAGCTGTACGACCAGCTCGCGTCGTCGAGCCGGGCGTGGGCGCAGAAACGGCTCGACGGCCTGATGGCGCAGGCCAAGAAGTCGCGCGTCCGGGTGAAGGGCTTCCTGCTCGAGGGCGCGCCGAGCGAGGAGATCGTCCGCTTCGCGCGGGCCAGGCGCGTCGAGCTCATCGTGATCGGTACCCACGGGCGCACGGGGCTCGCGAAGCTCTTCGTCGGCAGCGTGGCGGAGCGCGTCGTCGCCGCCGCGCCGTGTCCGGTGCTGACCGTCAGGGGCAAGTAGGTCGGTCAGGTCATCAGGACCCACACGCCGATCGCCACGAACCCGAGCCCGGCCACCGTCCTGAGGGCCTTCGGCGAGATCCAGTCGCCGACGTGGGCACCGACGACGACGGCCAGCGCGGTCGACAGCACGAGAGCCGCCGCGGCCGCGAAGAACACGCCGAGCTTGCGGGCGGCTGGGTCGGTGGCGAACAGCAAGGTGGCGATCTGGGTCTTGTCGCCGAGCTCGGCGACGAGCACACTCGCGAAGACGATCAGGTACGTTTTCATTGGGTCACTGTAACTGAGCGCGCCGGCCTCTGCCGGGAGCACAGAACGCGGTTGTGCGCGCCGCAGGCCGTTGCGTGGCTGGGGCCCCGCCGGCCGAGCGCGACGCCGATCGAGGAAGGGCTATGCCATACACGCCGCACGTCGAGCAGCACTTCACCTCTGGCCTCGTGGTGAGGGACGCCGTCATCGGCCTGTCCGACGGCCTCACCGTTCCGTTCGCGCTGGCCGCCGGGCTCACCGGCGCCGTCGACTCGACGGCGCTGGTCGTGACCGCCGGCCTCGCCGAGATCGTCGCCGGGTCGATCGCGATGGGGCTGGGCGGCTATCTGGCCGGCAAGAGCGACGTCGAGCACTACGCGAGCGAGAGCCGGCGCGAGGAGCTCGAGATCACGCAGAAGCCGGAGCTCGAGGCCAAGGAAGTTGAGGAGCTGCTGCAGTTATACGGCGTCAACGCGGAGCAGAGCGCTCCGGTCGTCGAGGCTCTGCGCAAGCGTCCGGAGGCGTGGCGGGATTTCATGCTGCGCTTCGAGCTCGGGCTCGAGCAGCCCGATCCTCGGCGCGCGGTGACCAGCGGCGCGGTGATCGCGGCCGCGTACGTCGCGGGCGGGCTGATCCCGCTCTGTCCCTACATGCTGCTGCCGAGCGCCCACGGCGCTCTCCCGTGGTCGATCGCGGTGACCGGCAGCGCGCTCGCCGTCTTCGGATGGATCCGCGGGCGCCTCACGGGCGTGTGGCCGGTACGGACGGCGCTGCAGACGGTTCTCATCGGCGGCGTCGCCGCCGCTGCCGCCTTCCTGATCGCTCGCGCGATCTCCTAATCCCCGGTGAGGCCCGCTCGAGCTACACCGCGAGGTCCGACGACTTGATCCGCTTGACGCCGGCGCCCTGCATGTCCTTCCAGGCCTTCGCCAGCGAGCCGTCGGCGTCGATCCCGCGGCAGGCGTCCTCGATCACCAGGGCACCGAAGCCCGCCTTGCGCGCGTCCATCGCGGACCAGGCCACGCAGAAGTCGGTTGCGAGACCGACGAGGAACACCTGGTTGAGCCCGCGGTCCTTCAAGTAGCCCGTGAGCCCCGTCGGCGTCTTGCCGTCGGCCTCGTAGAACGCCGAGTAGGAATCCATCTGCTTGCGATAGCCCTTGCGGATGATCAGCTCGGCGTGCGGGATCCGGAGATCCTTGTGTAGATCGGCCCCCGGCGTGCCCTGCACGCAGTGATCCGGCCAGAGGACCTGAGTCCCGTAGGGCAGCTGGGTCGTCTCGAACGGTTTCTTTCCCGGATGGGACGACGCGAACGACACGTGGCCCGGGGTATGCCAGTCCTGCGTGAGCACGACGTGCTCGAAGGCGGTGGCGAGCCGGTTGATGAGCGGGATGATCTGATCGCCTTCCTTCACCGCCAGGGAGCCGCCGGGCGTGAAGCAGTTCTGCACGTCGATCACGAGGAGGACGTCTTGCGCTGTCGGCTTCATCTTCATGCCCCCGGTTTGCGCGGCGGCCACCCGCGCGGCGCCGGCGAACCCGGCGACCACGAGGCTCGCGGCCGTGCCTTTGAGGAATTCGCGGCGATCGCTCGTCAACATTTTCGTCCCTCCGTCTCGTGCTCCGCGCCGCAGGCCGTCGCGGGGCTGGGGCCCCGCCGGCCGAGGCGCGACTATGGGGATTCTGCGACGATCGGGCTCCGCCGTCCAGCAAGGATCGCGCCCGTCACTGGTGGGCGTGGGCGCCGGGCAGGAGGCGCTCGACGAGCGTCTGCATCTCGGCGCTGTTCCACTCGCGCGCGCCCACGGCCATCCCGGCTACCTCGCCGCCCGGGCGCACGATGAAGGTCGCCGGGAGCGCCGTAACCCTCCAGCCGTCGGATATCCTAGAGTCGGGGTCCAGCAGAATCGGAAACGTGAGCTTCAAGTTACGCACGTAGGGCTCGAGCAGTCCGCGCGGCGAGCCGCGATCCACGGACACGCCGACCACGACCAGCCCGCGCGTCCGGTAGCGCTGCCACAGCGCCTCCAGCGACGGCATCTCCAGCGCGCAGGGATGACACCAGGTCGCCCAGAAGTTCAGGACGACGAGCTTGTCGCGATGATCGGCCAGCGACGCGCGCCCACCGTCGAGCGCGCCGAGCGTGAACGCGGGCGCCCGCTGACCTTCCTTGAGCTCGACGATCCCGGCCTTCTCGAACGGGTCCAGGGTCGGCGAGGCGCCGTGATGCCCGCCGTCCTCGCCGGGACGGCGGATCGGTAGGAGCCAGAAGCCCGCGCCCAGCAGGACGAGCGCGAGCGCGACGCGGATCAACGACTCGCGCCGGCTGGCCCCGAGGATCGCGTTAGACGCCCAGCTTTTCACGCGTGACCGGGCTCTCGCGGAGCTCCTGAGACGAGGCTTCGAAGACGATCGAGCCCTTCTCCATGATGTAGCCCCGATCGCACACGGAGAGCGCGACCCGCGCGTTCTGCTCGACCAGCAGCACGGTCACGCCCAGCCGCTTGAGCTCGAACACCATGTCGCGGATGTGCCGGATGAACGCGGGTGCCAGGCCCTGGGTGGGCTCGTCCATCAGGATCAACCGCGCGCCGGCCATCATCACGCGCGCGATCGCGAGCATCTGCTGCTCGCCGCCGGAGAGCGTCTTGCCCGGCTGCTCGATCCGCTCGCGCAGGCGCGGGAAGTGATGGAACACCTCGTCGAGGCGCTTGCGCCGGATCGCGGCCGACCGGTCGGGGGCGGCCGACAGGCCGAGCTCGAGGTTCTCTCTCACGCTGAGCCCCGGGAAGATCCGCCGATTCTCGGGAACGAAGCCGACGCCGAGCCGCGCGATCTCGTGCGGGGCGCGGCGCGTGAGATCGACGCCCTCGAACTCGATCGAGCCGCGCCAGGGCTCGAGGAAGCCGATCACGGTCTTCATCAGGGTCGTCTTGCCCATGCCGTTGCGGCCGAGCAGCGCGACCGCCTCGCCCGCGCGCACCTCGAGCGAGACCCCGAAGAGGATCGGCGTCGCTCCGTACCCGGCATTCACGTCGCTTATTTTCAGCATGGCGGCTTCCGAACTACGTCTCCGGCGGCCCCAGATAGGCCTCGATCACCTGCGGGTCGTTCCGGATCTGCTCCGGCGGGCCCTCGGAGATTTTCTCGCCGAAGTGAAGGACGGCGACCCGGTCGGAGACTCCCATGACGACGGACATGTCGTGCTCGATCAGGAGCACCGTGAGGCCGCGCGCCGACGCGATTTTTCTGACCAAGGTGGTCGCCTCCTTGGTCTCGCCCGGCGTCATGCCCGCGGTCGGCTCGTCGAGGAGCAGGAGCGAGGGCTCGGTGGCGAGCGCCAGGCAGATCTCGAGATAGCGCTGCTCGCCGTGCGAGAGGTTCTCGGCCAGCTCGTCGCGCCTGGCGGCGAGCCCGAACGCGTGGAGGAGCTCCGCCACCCCTGCTTCGACGTCGGGCAAACGCCAGAGCGACGCCAGCCGCCCCGACTCGCGCGCGCGTGACTGCGCGGCGACGCGCACGTTCTCGAAGACCGAGATCTCCGGGAAGATGTTGGTGATCTGGAACGTCTTCGCGATGCCCAGTCGGTTGATGGTCTCGGGTGGGAGCCCAGTGATCTCCCGTCCATTGAACCGCACGCGGCCGGCCGTGGGCGTGTGCAGCCCCGAGACCACGTTGAACAACGTCGACTTGCCGGCGCCGTTGGGTCCGATCACCGAGAAGATCTGGCCCCGGCGAACGGCAAAGCTCACCTTCGAGAGCGCCGCGAGGGCACCGAAGCTCTTCGAGACGGCGTCGACCTCGAGGACTACGCCGTCGTGCGCCATCGCCGGCCGCCGAGGAGCTCGCGGATCCCGAGCAGGCCCTTCGGCATGAACAGGACGATGAAGATCAGGACCAGGCCGATCACGATGAAATACCAGTCCACGTACGACGAGACCTTTTCCTGGAGCAGGACGAAGAACGCCCCGCCGACGACGGGACCCGCGAGCGTCCCCAGCCCGCCGATCATGACCATGATGATGAACTCACCCGAGACGGTCCACAGCATCAGGTCGGGGGTCGCGAACGCCGAGCGCCCCGGGTAGAGCGCGCCGCCGACGCCCGTGAGGAGCGCCGAGATCATGCACACGGCCATCTTGTACCGCTGGACGTTGTAGCCGAGAAACCGCGCGCGGTCCTCGTTCTCGCGGATCGCGACGAGCACCCGGCCGAAGTGCGAGGTGACGAGCACGCGGCAGGCGAGGTAGGCGAGCCCGAGGTAGACCAGGACCAGGTAGTAGTTGCGTAGCGGCGTGTCGATCGCGAAATCGCCGACGAGGCGCGGTGCCGCGACCCCCTGGATCCCGTCCGAGCCGCCGAAGGTCTGGGTGTAGCGGAAGAACGTGTACACCACCTCGGCGAAGATCAAGGTCAGGAGCGCGAAGTAGATTCCGCGGCGTGCCGTGGAGAAGAAGCTCACCACCAGCGCGTAGAGGCCGACGACCAGGAGCGCGAAGAGCAGGCACGCCCAGAACGACAGGATGCCGCGCTCCAGGAGCGCGGCGCTCGCGTAGGCGCCGAGACCGAAGAACGCGGCGTGACCGAACGAGACGAGCCCGGTGTAGCCCATCAGGAGGTCGAGGGCCATCGCGATCGTACCGAACAGGAGCGCGTCGAAGGCGAGCAGCAGATAGAACTTCGACATGAAAGGCAGGGCCGGCAGCGCAGCCAGCAGCGCCCACACCAGCACGGCGCGCCAGGAGAACGCTCTACTCAAGCACGCCCTCGCGGCCGAAGAAGCCCCGTGGCCGGACGATCAGGACGACGATCATGATCGCGAAGATCGCGATCGCGACGCGTTGAGGGTTCATCCAGAGCGTCAACAGGCTTTGCGCGAGCCCGATGACGAAGGCGGCGACCACCGAGCCGCCCATCGAGCCCATGCCCCCGAGGATCACGACGATGAACGCGAGGAGGATCATCTCCACGCCCATCTGCGGGTAGACCGTGAAGACCGGGGCGAGCAGGAGACCGGCCAGCGCCGCGAGGGCGGCCGAGCCGGCGAACGTCAGGGTGAATACGCGCGGGACATTGACGCCGAGGCCGTCGAGCATCTCGGCGTCCTGCACCGCGGCCCGGACGAGGATGCCGGCGCGGGTCTGCGTGAAGAAGAGCCAGATCGCCAGCAGGAGCACCGAGGACGCCGCCAGGAGGAACAGGCGATAGTTCGGATAGGTCATGCCGAGCAGCGGCGTCGACCCCGTGAACGGCGGCACGATGCGCCGCATGTCGCCGCCCCAGATCTGGCGAGCGCCCTCACGGAACACCAGCGCGAGACCGAAGGTGAGGATGAGACCGTAGAGCGGCTCACGGCGATAGAGCGGCCGGAGTGTCGTCACCTCGGTCAAGGCGCCGATCGCGCCAACCGCCAGCGGCCCCACCAGGAGCGCCGCCCAGAACGAGTGAGTCACGCCCACCACGGTGATACCGGCGTAGGCGCCCAGCATGTACAGCTCGCCGTGGGCGAAGTTCATGACGCCGAGCAGCCCGAAGATGACGGTGAGACCCAGCGCCAGCAGCCCCAGCGCGGCCCCGAAGACGAGGCCGTGCAGGAGCTGCGGCAACAGGACCGCGACGAGATAGTCCAACTACTTCTTCTTGATCTCCCACGTGAACCCCTCGACGGGGTCCTTGCCGACCATCGCCTCGCCGATCGAGTCGCTGCCGGCGATCTTGGCGATCGGGAGATTCTTGCCGCCCTTCACCTGGTAGAGGTGCATGTCCATGATGACCTGGTGGTCTTCCTTGCGAATGCACTGGCGCCCGATGTGCGTGTTGTCGACGCACATGCCCTCGTGGGCTTCGGCCACCTTGTCGGAGTCGAACGACTTGGCCTTCTCGACCGCCGCCGCCCAGAAGAGGACGGCGTCGTAGGAGCCGGCGGCGATGTTGGCATCGGTCCCGAACTTCTTCTTGAACCGCGCGTTGTAGGCCTGCATGTTCGCGTCGGGGTTGTATGGCGAGAAGTGGTTCAACTGCACGAAGCCTTCCATCGGCTCGGCGATCGACGGCAGATCTTGCTGCAGGAGGAAGCAGTCGATGCCGGCCAGCTTGTACTTCTTCGTCATGCCGAAGGAGTGCAGCTGGGTCATCAGCCTGAGCGAGTCGGTGCCGGCGAAGGCCAGGAACAGCACGTCGGGACTCGACTGGTTGATGGCGCCGAACCAGGGGCTGAAGTCCTTCGTGTCCAGCGGCGCGCCGGCGACGCCGACCACCTCGCCGCCGAGCTTCTCGAGCGCGGTCTTGAACTGGCGCCCGTCCGACTGGCCCATCGCGTAGTCGGTGTAGAAGATGTAGACCTTGTGGCCCATCTTGTCGACGATGTACTTGGCCAGCCCGTTGGACTGCATGCGGGAGTCCGGCTGGTTGCTGAAGTAGTACTTGTGAAACTTGGTCGTGCGCATGAACTCGGCGCAGGAGACGGAGTTCCAGTGCACGGTCTTGTGCTTCTTGGTCACGTCCATGATCGCCATGGTCGCGCCCGAGGAGACCGCGCCGACCAGGAGCTTCACGTCGTCCTGCAGGATGAGCTTCTCGGCCTTGCGGACGGCCGGGGCCGGCTTGGTCTCGTCGTCCTCGGAGACGATCTCGATCTTGTTGCCGAGGACGCCGCCCTTGGCGTTCAGCTCCTCGACGGCCAGCGTCATCCCCATCGTCTGATACTTGCCGTAGCCCTCGAACACCCCGACCTTCGAGCCGAGGTCGCCGATCTTCACGACCTTCTGGCCCTGGGCCGGCGCGAAGCCGATGCCGCCGGCCATCACCACCGCGACCGCGACGACCACCGTGAGCACGATCTTCATGACGAGTCCCTCCTTGCTGATTGCGAGGATGTTTCGATCACGCCGGTGAGGGCGTGCACGATCCGACGCAACGGCTCACCCAGGCGTTCGGGCGCCGGCGGCGCCGCCTTGACGTAGCCCTCGGCCTCGTCGAACGCCAGGCGCACCGTCGTGGCCGCCCGGGCATTGCGCTGGGTCACCAGAAAGTCCACGAGATTGTAGTAGCGCCAGATGGCTTCCAGGAACTTCCTTCCGATGGCGGCTCGCGCGTCCACACGCGCGGCGGCGAGCTGACGATCCGCCTCGAGCGCGAGATCGCGGGCGAGCGCGACGACGAACACCATCAGGCCACGCTCGGCCTCGGGTGCGTCGGCGCGCTGGAGTGCGGCGCGGACGTCATCGTCCAGGCCCCGGGGAAGACGGCCGGCACGAGCACGGAGCTCCTTGCGCAGCGCGCCCTCGTCATACAGCCGGAGCGCCACCTCGAACTTTCGAGCCTCCAGCGAGAACTTGAGCTGCTTGAAGTTGGTCGAGATCTCGTTGTCGCGCGGAGTGTAGGCGCCGACGTGGTGGGCGAAGGTCGGCGCAGCGTACGCGGCGATCATTGTAACGACGAGTAGGAGGCCGGCTAGAGCCGTGGGTGGCCTGTTCGAGGTGCGACGCGGCTCCGCCTCTGCTGTCAACCGGGTCTCCGCAGTCTCAGGGCGAGCGTTCCCACCAGGAGCCACATCGCGACGATCGTCGTGCCTCCGAACGGAATCCACACCAACCATTCGGCGAGCCGCTTGCCGTCCTCCACTCCCCGCAACGGGATGAGCCCGGCCCACACCAGATAGCCGAGCGGATAGCCGGCGCCGCCGACCGTCAGCAACGCCACCAGCGTTCTCCGCCAGCCGGGAGTCGGCGCCCACGTGGCGGCCACCATCGTCGTGAGGATGACGATGGTTCCCATGCCCTCGGCGTGCATGTGGAAGAGTCGCAGGCCGCCGTCGAAGCGGGTCAACGCCTCGTCCATGATCTGCTCGTCCACGTCGCGCACGCCCACGAGCCCGTGGATTTCGGGGCGTGCCAGCATGGTCCCGCGCGCCCAGCGCGCCAGCTCCAGCTTGAAGCGCACCATCGAGGCGCCGCCGATCTCGGCACAGGCGATGAGAAGGAGCGCGACGAGGAGGGCGGGGGTGGGAGGCAGGCGCCACGTCGGGTGCGCTGCCTCCGTCATGTGACGGGCGCGCGCCGCGTGCCGAGCGCGACGAGCAACCCGAGGATGCCGACGATGGCCAGCGTCCCGAGCGGCGTGAGCACCCAGCGCTCGGCGAAGGCGGCGCCATCGTCACGGCCCAGCTCGAGCACCGCGGCCGCGTAGGCCAGATAGCCGAGCGGGAAGAGCACGCCGAGCGTCATCGCGGTATAGAGCGCGGCCCGCATCCGGCGCGATCCGACGAGGCTCGCCACCAGTGTGGCCGCGACCAGCATCACCGGCGCCAGCCCCTCGGCGTGAGTGTGGAAGAAGGAGAGGCCGGCCTCCACGGCGAAGACGGCCCGCGCGCGAACTTCGTCGTCGTACTCCGCGCTTCCGGTGAGTCCGTGCACGCCCGGATTGCCCGCAACGCGCGCGAGCGTATATCGTTCGGTCTGGGGCCGCATCTGTGACATCACGGCGCCGGCGGTCTCGCCAAGCGCCATCACGAAGACCGCGATGAGAACCACGACGAGCGGAGGCCGTCTCATTCGAGTTGCGTGACTCTATCATCGGCCCTCTGGTTTGTCATGACGCGACCCGTGATATCTTGGCCGCCGCAACATCCCGAGGAGGCGAAGAAACACCCATGACGATGCGTGGGGGCGCCGCCTACGTCGCGTCGCTGCGCGACGGACGCGCCGTCTTCCTCGACGGCGAGCGCGTGGACGACGTCACCAAGCACCCGGCGTTCGTCGAGCCGATTCGCAAGATCGCCGAGACGTACGATCGGGCGGCCGCCTCGCCCGACGTGACCACGGCCGTCGATCCGGCCACGGGCCGGTGCGACGGCGCGATGTGGCTGATCCCGCGCAGCGCGGACGACCTCGAGATCCGCCGCCGCGTCCACCGCTTCTGGGCCGAGCCCTCCTACGGGCTCATGGGGCGCACGCCCGACCACGTCGCCGCCGTCATCACGGCGCTCGCGTCGTGGCGCCAGCTCTTCGACCGGGCCGGCCGCCAGTTCGGCGACAACGTCGTGAAGTTCTGGGAGAAGGCGCGCGCCGAGGACCTCTACCTCTCCTACGCGATCGTGCCGCCCCAGATCGACCGCTCGCAGCCGGCTCACCGCCAGCCCGAGCCGTTCCTCTATCCCGGCGTCGTGCGTGAGCGCGACCACGGCATCGTCGTGCGCGGCTGCCAGGCCATCGCCACGTCGGCCGCGATGGCCGACTGGCTGTTCCTGTCCTACATCACGCCGCTCGCCCCCGGGGACGACGACTACGCGCTCTCGCTCGTCATGCCCATGAACGCCGAGGGCCTCAAGCTCTATCCGCGCCGGCCGTTCGCGGCCCAGGCGACGAGCGTCTACGACTACCCGCTCTCGGCCCGCTTCGACGAGCTGGACGTCACCGTCGTGTTCGACGACGTCCTCGTGCCGTGGGAGCAGGTCTTCGTCTACCGGCGCGTGGACCTCGTCAACGCGCAGTTCCACGAGACGCCCTCGCACACGATGGCCAACTTCCAGTCGCTGGTGCGCTTCGGCGTGAAGCTCGAGTTCCTGGCCGGCCTCGCCATGAAGCTCGTGGAGCTGCACAGCAACGAAGGCAACGCCGCGACCCAGTCGCACCTGGGGGGCGAGATCGCGGCGCTGTGCGCCGCCTTCGACGGCCTCGTCCACGCCGCCCGGCGCTTTCCGCTGATCAGTGAAGGCGTGGCCCGGCCTCACCCGCAGTACGTCTACGCGGGGATGAGCCTGCAGCGACGGCTCATCGTCGATCTCATGCGCGCGGTGCGCGAGCTGGCCGGCGGCGCCTTCCAGGCGCTGCCGTCGTCGTTGGCGGCGTTCGACTCGCCCGAGACGCGCGCCGACACCGAGCGCTACTATCGCTCGGGCGTGGCCAGCGCCCGTGACCGCGTGAAGCTGCTCAAGCTGATCTGGGACCTGGTGGGCACGGAGTTCGCCGGCCGACAGCTCCAGTACGAGATGTTCTACTCGGCGGCGCAGCCCGTGGTGAACGCGCGGATGTTCCGGGCCTACGACTGGACCAGCGCGAAGGCCATGGTCGATCGCTGCCTCGGCGAGTACTGATGGCCACGCTGGGCCTCGTCAACATCGGTGCGCTGGTCACCGGCCGGCTGGCCGATCCACGCTCCGACGCCGATGCGATCTTCGTCAGCGACGGCCGAATCGCCGCGATCGGAGCGGGGGCCGGCCCCGGTGCGGCGAGCGCCGACGTGGTCGTCGATTGCCGCGGGACGACCGTGATCCCCGGGCTGATCGACTCGCACTGCCACGTCGTCCTGGGTGACTACACGCCGCGCCAGAAGACCGTCGACTTCCTCGACTCCTACGTCCACGGCGGGATCACCAGCGTCGTGTCGGCGGGCGAGGGCGTTCACGCCCCGGGCCGGCCTCACGATCCCGTGGCCGCCAAGGCGCTGGCCATCACGGCGGCGAAGTGCTTCGCCAACTTCCATCCCAACGGGATGAAGGTCAACGCCGGCTCGGTCATCCTCGAGCCCGGGCTCACCGACGCCGACTTCGCCGAGATGGCCAGGCACGGCGTGCGGCACGCCAAGTACGGCTTCGGGGGCTATCGCGATCCGCGCGACGGCGAGCCCGAGGTCCGGCAGGCCCAGAAGCACGGCCTCTGCGTCATGTCCCACAGTGGCGGAACGTCGATCCCCGGCTCGAGCCCCATCAGCCACGAGGTGCTCCTGCACCTGCGGCCCGACGTCTGCGGCCACGTCAACGGCGGCACGACGTCGCTCGACGACAACGGGTTGCGCCGGATCATTCGCGAAAGCGACATGACGCTCCAGATCGTCCAGGCGGGCAACCTCAAATCGGCGCTCCACATCCTGGCGCTGGCTCGCGAGGCCGGCGTGCTCGAGCGCGTGTGCGTGGCCAGCGACACACCGACCGGCACGGGCGTGATGCCGATGGGCGTGCTGAAGTCGGTCTGCGAGCTGGCGTCGTTGGGGGATCTGGCGCCGGCGGAGGCGATCG
>Ga0137403_10001468_pt1 | contig 29631 bp, 16 predicted proteins | sample CZOMad2_1_16fung_FD_122057 | JGI IMG/M metagenome (GOLD analysis project Ga0137403, IMG submission 122057) | Vadose zone soil fungal communities from Angelo Coast Range Reserve, California, USA - CZOMad2_1_16fungal (Hybrid Assembly) | ecosystem: Environmental > Terrestrial > Soil > Vadose zone... | reverse complement strand
TCCTGTGCGAATCGGACATGCCATTGAGATATCCAGAAACCCAGGATTCACCAGCTTTGGCTGAGGCATGCTGAGACTTCCCACTTGAATGAAGAAACCGGCTGGTCCGAGACCGACCGACGTTTCACCAGCATCGGCAGCAAAGCTTCTCTCCCAACCCAAGACTAATTGCGAGGTTTGCATTGGCAGTTTACACGTTGAATCCACTGCAAGATTCGCGCTGGGCCGACTTTGTTGGAGGGCATCAGCGGGCCTCCATTTTTCACACAGCTGGCTGGCTGGACGCGCTGCGCCGTACCTATGGATATGAACCGATCGTGTACACAACCTCCGCCCCAAGAACTCCTTTGGCGAATGGAATCGTCTTCTGCCGCATCAGTAGTTGGCTGACAGGAGACAGGATGGTTTCATTGCCTTTTGCCGACCACTGCGAGCCTCTCGTAGAAGAGCCCGAGGAAGGTAAGGAAATTCTTGGTACTTTGGAATGTGCGCTCGCCAGGGAGAAGTTCAAGTACATCGAGCTTCGCCCACGGAACGGGAACCTGCTGGCAGAAACCGGCACGCACAAGAGCAATTCGTTTTGCTTCCATGAGCTGGATCTGCGACCCGCCCTCGGGGAGCTCTTTCGGAGGCTTCAAAAGGATTCTATCCAGAGAAAAATTCGACGGGCTGAACGCGAGGCTTTGTTCTACGAAGAAGGAAGATCGGACATGCTTCTAAGGGAGTTTTATCGCCTCTTCGTGATGACGCGCAGGCGGCACAGAGTGCCGCCGCAACCCATTGATTGGTTCAGAAACCTAATTACGTACCTTGGAGATCGACTCAAGATTCGTGTTGCCCGGAAGGCGGGGCGTCCCATCGCTAGCATCTTGACGCTGCGGCACGGCGACGCAATGGTCTACAAGTACGGCGGCTCGGACGCGAGTGCTAACAATTTGGGTGCCACGCCATTCTTATTCTGGAAGGCGATTCAGGACGCGAAGCAGGATGGGGTCCAGCAATTTGACCTAGGTCGGTCAGACAGCGACAACGCCGGACTAATCACTTTCAAGGACCGTTGGGGCTCGCAACGCACGGAGCTAACGTATTGGCGGCTGCGGAGGCAGGGCACCCCTGAGCATAGCCAGTGGAAGCTCAAAATTGCCGGCCCGATATTCGCTCGCATGCCGGATCGATTGCTATCCGCTAGTGGGCGAATACTTTATCGTCATGTGGGCTAGCGGCATCCCGAAGATCCGAAAACCGATGGCTAATGCTATGGCAGTAGATCTGAATGTCGAGCCGATCTCGACGATCCGGCAGTCGGCATCTCGAGAGAGCCGCCCTGTCGGAGCCTTGGTTATGGACGCGGATTATCGCGGACTCGCGATAGTGCGCAGCCTGGGGCGTCAGGGAATCCCCGTATGGGTTCTGGGGCACGGTGATCAACTGCTCGCGACTCTATCCCGTTATAACAGCCGAACTCTACGTTGGCCCAGTGAGGATCCAGAAGAGAAAGTAAACTTCCTTATCAGGCTGGCTGATCGCAACGGTCTTCGCGATTGGGTTCTATATCCGACGGGTGACGAAGGTGCCGCCCTGGTTGCGCGCCATCACCAGATACTTAGCGAACACTTCCAACTTACAACCCCGCCGTGGGATGAGCTGCGATGGTTGTATGACAAGCGACTTGCCTACCGGCTTGCTGACAGAGTTGGTGTAGGCCGTCCGTGGACCATGTACCCGGCGAGCCGCGACGAGGTGGCGGAAGGCGCGTTTCCCTACCCGATCATCCTTAAGCCTGCTTTTCACAGCGGCTTTAATCCACTCACGGTTTCGAAAGCATGGCGCGTCGATACCCGCGAAGAACTCCTGGCACGGTATGAGGAGGCAAGGACATTCGTTGACCCAAGTATTCTGATGATTCAGGAACTCATTCCTGGCGGAGGAGAATCTCAGTTTTCCTACACCGCACTCTGCCAGGAAGGGAGGCCAATCACATCGCTTACGGCGAGGCGCGTCCGACAAATTCCAATGGACTTTGGACGTGCCAGCACTTTCGTTGAGACGATCGACGACCCAGCAATAGCGGCGCCCGCTGTTCGGCTCCTTGAGGCCATGCGGTACACAGGTATCGTGGAAGTTGAATTCAAACGAGATCCGCGTAGCGGGAAGCTTAAGCTGCTCGACATCAATCCGCGTGTTTGGGGCTGGCAAAGTTTGTGTGGATCCGCGGGCGTGGACTACCCATATCTGCTCTGGCTCATGACCATTGGGGAACCGATGCCACCGACGAAGGCAGCGGTTGGTGTGCGTTGGGCGAGGATGAGTACTGATGCGCCCACGGCGATCCGCGAAGTCTTTCGCGGGCGCCTGTCATTACGCGATTACCTGCGCTCCATCCGGGCGCCACTTGCCTCGGCAATATACGCATCAGACGACCCCTTGCCAGGCGTCCTTGAAATTCCACTCCTTGCATATCTAATGGGCAAGAGAGTCCTCAGCGGTGGCAGGATCGCTTGAACAAATGCGCCAGTCAGATGTGGACCGCCATTCAGGGTTCCGCTCTGCCGCAGTTCAAAGCCATCAGAAATTGAATTTGCGGGATACCGTCGAATGAAGTCTATCGGGCGTTGCAGTGGGGCGAGTTCAGGTTTAGCTGCCCGGCGAATGGGCACTGACACATGGGGCTCCATCGCGATGTCATGGAGGCCAAAAATTGAAAGCGACATCTGACGTTGTGGTTGTTGGCGCCGGTCCCTACGGGTTGTCGGCGGCCGCGCACTTGAATGCTTACGGACTAAAGGTCCGTGTTTTTGGCGAGACGATGTCATTTTGGGACCGCAATATGCCTGAGGGTATGTGCCTGCGGTCTCCCTGGGAAGCATCCCAATTGTCTAGTCCTGGCAGGCCGCTGACGATCGACGCGTTCCAAGCTGCGACTGGCAAGGAGGTAAGCCGGCCCATTCCCATTAAGCGTTTTGTTGAGTACGGTCGCTGGTTTCAGTCCCATGCGGTTCCTAACCTAGAGCAACGAAAGGTCGCAGAAATCGAAAGGGAAGCAGGAGGCTTCCGCGTGCGGCTAGCGGACGGGGAAGTGGTGCGATGCGAGCGGGTAGTTATCGCCGGAGGGATCGCTCCGTTTGCCGTAAAGCTACCGCAATTTGCCGGCTTTCCCCGAGAGCTTGCATCGCATTCATCGGAACAGCGGGACTTGACCCGATTTCGCGGGCAGAAGGTTGTGGTAATTGGCGGAGGGCAGAGCGCTCTCGAGTCGGCAGCTCTTTTGCACGAATGCCAAGCAGACGTTGAACTAATGGTTCGTGAAGGCGCCGTTCAGTGGACCTGGCAACGGCCTTGGTTGCATACATTCCGGCCCATCGGTGTCGTCCTCTACGCCTGGCCGGACGTCGGACCAGCATTCATAAGTCATGCGGTGGCGCGGCCAAACCTCTACCGAATGCTTCCGCGATCGGTTCAGGACTCCTGGCGTATCAAATCGATTTGTCCAAATGGCGTGGGCTGGTTGAAGCCTCGCTTGCGCGATGTGAACATCTCCACTGGCCTCGCCGTCCTGTCAGCGGCCGCTCGAGGAGATCAAGTGGAGCTTAAATTGAGCGATGGCTCACATGGGCTTGTGGATCACGTGCTGATGGCAACGGGCTATCATGTCGATGTCAGGAAGTATGAGTTCCTTGCCGCATCTTTAGTATCTGCACTTCGTCTCGTCGACGGATGTCCGATACTCGGGCGAGGCTTTGAATCCTCAGTCCCCGGCCTGCACTTTCTGGGTGCTCCGGCGGTATATAGCTACGGCCCACTCATGCGTTTCGTGGCAGGAGCCGATTTTGCAGCGCGCATGGTGGCCACGACGGTAACGCGGGCTCGCCGTACCGTCGGTCGGCAGATTGCGCATCCGCTCCGGGAACCTCCGACAGTCGTGGCTCACCGCATCTCCGAGGAAGCATAGAAATTGCAGCGCTCTGCAAGACCAGCTTGCCTATGTAAGAAAATGAAGCCCTACGGCTGCACCTGCATCCGGGCGTCGGACGTGGCACCAAGATGGATTCGTCCAGCCTCAATCGTAATCTTTAGCCCCATCCCATGAACCGAACTTTCCTCGATTACTATCGCTGCCCCGAAGAGTTGGGCGACTGTTTTCTAGATGGCCAGCCGTCGCGTCATTTGGGGTATTTCCGGTTTGGACCCGAAGCGATCTGCTATGGATCTGTCAGCAAAGGGACCGTACACTGCAGCGCGGACGGACAACTCCACGACGCCTTGAACGATGTCGTGGTGGAACGCGGGGCGCCGCTCCTGTCCTTCGATCCCGACCAAGTCGTCGACAATCTTCGTTTTGAGCGCTATTGCCTGACCTCTCGAAGGCGCTCGTTCCTTTCTGGAGCTCTCGCCAACAACCTGTACTACCTCGCACGGCCGTTCTTAGGTGTAAGCCTCCGCCGACACCTCCAGCGGCTTAGACTTGCAGACTGGCGCTCGATTCCGTTTCCGCGCTGGCCGGTCGATCGAACCGTCGAGCAAGTGCATGAGACGATGCTCCGTCTTTGCTTGCAAGTCCAAGATAGAAGGGAAGTGCCGTTTATCTGGTTTTGGCCTGAGGGGTTTCCAAGCTGCGCGATTGTCACTCATGATGTGGAAACCGTCAAAGGACGTGATTTCTGTCCTGAGCTGATGGACGTCGATGAGAACTTTGGCATAAAAAGCTCGTTTCAACTGATTCCCGAGGAGCGGTATGCACTCAGTCCGTCGTTTATTGAGAGCATCCATTCGAGGGGTTTCGAAGTAAACGTTCACGACCTGAACCACGACGGACGACTGTTCGCCAGCGAGACAAGTTTTCTCGATCGCGCAGCCCGCATTAACCAATATGGCCGTGCGTTTGGTGCGCTCGGGTTTCGCTCAGGTGCTCTTTATCGCAACCTCGCCTGGTACGATGCGCTCGAATTTTCCTACGACATGTCCGTGCCCAATGCCGCACATCTGGATCCACAACGCGGTGGCTGCTGTACCGTGATGCCCTATTTCATCGGCAAGATATTGGAGTTACCCGTCACGGCAACTCAGGATTATTCTCTGTTTCATATCCTCGATCAGTATTCGATCGATCATTGGAAACGCCAAATTGCACAGATCATGGAGAAGCATGGACTGGCCAGCTTCATCGTTCACCCCGACTATGTTGTGGAGCAACGAGCACGAGATACGTACAAATCGCTGTTGGCCTTTCTCGCTGATTTGAGGTTGGAGGGAGAGACCTGGATTGCTCTTCCGCGGGAGGTCGATCAGTGGTGGCGAGCCCGGAGCCAGATGAAGCTGGTGCGCCAGGGGGACAACTGGGTGATCGAAGGACCCGAGAAGGATAGGGCGCGGATTGCTTACGCCGTTCTTGAGGGTGACCGCTTGGCCTACGACCTACGTCTCACCCCAGAACTTCCTGGTCGTTCTGGGAGGGACTTAGTTTTTGTCTAGCAAGTCTGCGGAGATTTCAGTCCCTATTGCGATACGCGGCCGCGCGGGGTTTGGTCCGGAGGTTCGGTGAGAAAGAAAACTGAGCTTCTGCAGAAGATTGGTCGATAAAGGGCGCGCTTTCATTTGGCGCAGTGAGAGTCGTACCCGAATCAGGGTTTTCCCCGATACACTTTTAGTCTTTTGTACTGCATCGAATGCCGTTTTTTACTCGATTCCTTTTCGCGGAACGGGGTGCTATTCACTTTCCATGAACCAGCCATGTGTGACCTAGAGGGAGGAGCTGTGGGCGCCTCATGGTTACGAGCGGCCCGAAGAAGGCTGGTTAACTCGGGCGCCGTCACCCGGCGTCGAGGCAAAACGCAATGAGCAGGCATTTTGAATTGATGGACCAACGCGGGCATGATTCCATGGCGGTCTACCCTTCTACCGGAGGTGTACCATGGGCTGCCCGAAGTCTTCCGAGCCACTACTCGCAGCGAGCGACAGACGTATCACAGGGGATGTTCGTAGCGGGTCTTTGGCGCATCATCCAACACCGCTGGCGGACAATCGTCGCATTTACGCTTCTTGTTGTCGCGATTGTCGTAACTGCATCGCTCCTCATGAAGGCACAATACGAGGCTGTCGGAAAGGTAGTGTTTCACCGGGAGAACGACAGTGGTGTGCTGGGGTTCAAGGGTATGGATACGTCCCTGGTGGAAGATCCAGAAGACCGTGCGGCCATTGACACTCAGATTGGCATCCTGGAGACCGATGCGTTAGCCATGCAGGTCATCAACGATCTCCACCTCCAAAAAACCCCGAAGCTCACCGGTCGCGTGGAACAGCCCGGCAACGAAGACCGGCTGGTGAAATCGATCCATAAGGGCCTTAAGATCTCGAAAGTAAAGGGGACACGGCTTATCGAGATTCGGTTCCGAAGCACAGATCCACGGCTAGCCGCCGATGTCGTCAACCAGTTGTCGAATTCGTATGTCGACCAGTATTATAAAACTCAATTCCAGGCCAGTACTCAGATTTCTGAATTCCTTGCGAGCCAGTTGCGGGAACTGCAAGCCAAGGTTGAAGAATCGCAGCGGAAGCTGATCGATTACCAGAAAGAAAATGGAATCTTTGGCCTGGACGATAAGCAGAACATTGTGACGGCAAAGCTGGACGACCTGAACAGAGACCTTACTGCAGCGGAAGTCGACAGGGTCCAGAAAGAAGTCAACTACCGATTAGCGCGCTCGGGACAGCCGGAGCTGGTTGCAAAACTCGAGCCGGACAACCTTGTCACCAAGCTACGTGCACAACAGGCCGACCTGGAAAACCAGATGGCGCAAGCGTCAGTTCAGCTAGGCCCCGCACACCCGAAAATAATCGAACTGTCGAAACAAATTGCTCAGGTGCGGCAGTCGGTGGATGCTGAAGTCAGGAGAATCGGTGAGCAGATAACCTATGCGTATAAAAGCGCAATGGAACGCGAACGCATGCAGCGGGCCGCCCTGGAAGCGCAGAAACAGGCGGCGGACAAGCTGAACGCAAATGCGATCCAGTCCGACATCCTGAAGCACGAGTTCGAGACAAACCGGAAGCTCTACGAAGATCTGCTGCAGAAGCAGAAAGAAGTAAGCATTTCATCTAGCTTAAAATCGAGCAACATATGGATTGTCGATCCTGCAAGACCGCCAAGACTGCCTGCAGAGCCGAATATTCTGCGGAACTTAGCGGTTTCTCTGCTATTCGGGATTTTCGGTGGCGTGTTACTGGCATTTGGCTTGACGAAGGTGAACGAAAAGATCATCACTCTGGAGCAGGCAGAGATTGCGTCCTCGCTACCTTCACTGGGTGTTGTGCCGCTGCTGGGAGCAAAGAGCAAGAATGGCGCGTCCGCCGAACTCAATGACGTCAACGGCAGCGTGAGGCCCGAGTTGGTGAGCTCACTTCGGCCAATGTCGTTAGCGGCGGAATCCTACAAAGCCATTGTGACGTCGATCTTGCTTTCGCACCGGGCTCACCCGGCAGTGATACTGGTGACGAGTTCGCTTCCGGGGGAAGGTAAAACCACAGTCAGCACGAACTTGGCAATTGCGCTCGCGCGGCTGCGGAGGCGTGTGCTGCTCGTCGATACCGACCTGCGGCGTCCCAGCGTTCATCGTGCCATGCGATTGAGCCCTAACACCGGTTTGGGCGCGCTACTCCGGAAGCCCGCCGCATTGGATGAGGTTGTAATAAGCTGCCCCGATGTACCCAATCTGTTCGTCCTGCCGGCAGGGCCAGTGAATCTGTCGGAGGATACCGAATTGCTGGTGTCCAACTTCAAGGACTTAGTAGACCGCTGGCGGATACAATTCGACCACATCATCATCGACACCCCGCCCGTACTGGCGATGACTGATGCGGTTCGCATGTCGGTGGAGGCGGATTCGGTGATTCTGGTCATTCGCGCTGGTCAGGTCGCAAAAAAGGAGTTCTTGCGCGCACAGGATTTACTCCTCAGGGTAAATGCACGCGTTACGGGTTTCGTCCTAAATGGCGAAGATCCGCACTCGTCACAGTTCCAGAATTATTACGGCTACTACGGGCAGGACCGATCGAAATGCCTCGGCGAAGGCGCGTAAGGACTTCAATACGCATTTTGATTCGCGCTCATGATCTGAATGACTCTTGTGAAAGGGAGCGCGCACTTGGAAGTAGGAGGGTCGGTTGAGGTAACTGGGGGTTACTAAGCTATTGAGTCGCTGGTGAAGACCATTCGTTATGACCGGATCTTCTGTTATTGCTTGTCGAGAGCGGCGTTAGCAATCCTCAAGGGCTGCAGCTTCCGCTGATGGCCCTGATTCAAGGAGATTGTTATGAACTTCAAATCTATTTCTTTTGCGGTGATTGCGATGTTAGCTCTGCCGTTGGCCTATGTCTTTGCCCAGGAACGTGTCGATTCACCAAGAGTTCAAGCGGAGGCTCCGCCGTCTGCACCTCCGACCTCGCGCGTTGCGGCGCGCAGTACCAGCTCCCCGCCGGACATACTGATTGGTGCCGGTGATCTGCTCGAGGTCAGCTTGTACGGCATGCCGGATTTCAAAACCGACGTGCGTGTTGATTCTGGCGGCGAGATTTCCTTGCCTATGCTGGGCACAGTAGCCGTGGGCTCACTCTCAATCGAACAGGCTCAGGCACTGATTGAAAGAAAGCTTAGTCAAAAGGGCCTTTTCAATGATCCGCACGTTACAGTTTTCGAGAAGGAGTATGCGACGCAAGGGATCTCGGTGTTGGGCGAGGTACAGAGGCCCGGTATTTATCCTTTGCTGGGATCGAGGAAGCTGTACGACGTCATATCCGCCGCCGGCGGCACCACACCTAAAGCTGGTCGGTACGTGTTGATTACGCGCCGCAATGATCCGCAACACCCGGTTCAGGTACCCCTTGTGACCGGCGCACCAGAGTCGATGGAGAACAACGTCCCCGTCGAGCCCGGTGACACAATTGTCGTGAGCAAAGCGGGTGTCGTTTATGTCGTAGGCGATGTCCACCAGCCTGGCGGTTTTGTCATGGAAAATGGCAACGATATTACTGTGCTGAAGGCCATCGCCCTTGCTCAGGGCACCAACCCTAACGCAGCTCTGAATTCAGCCAGGCTCATCCGCAAGACCCCGGAAGGCCCGAAAGATGTTCCGCTCGCTCTTAAGCAGATTCTGGCCGTCAAGGCTCCTGATCTGCAGCTGCAAGCAGACGATGTCGTCTTCGTTCCTGGCAGCGCGGGGAAGAGTGCTGCCAAACGCGGGGCTGAAGCGATCCTGCAAATGGCAACCGGCATAGCGATCTGGCGCATACCGTGAGGTGGTCGTCGGTCCAGCCGTTTCGCTCACCAAGACGAAATCCTGAACAGCACCACGCTGTGAATGCGCGTGCGCGGTACGCAAACGAGAGGAATTCATGCTTGCGCTCTTGACGGATAGAAATTCCGGTGATGTGGCCACGTACGATATTCCTGCGCCGGAGCTGCGCCCGGGTGGGATCCTGGTACGCACGCAATACTCCGCAATCAGCGCCGGTACCGAGCGCGCAACGCTCGACTTGAGCGCGAAGTCGCTCCTGGCCAAGGTAAAGGCACGCCCAGATCTCGTTAAACAGGTTATCGAGTATGCGCGCCAGAATGGAGTGAAAGCCGCTTATGAGAAGGTACATGCAAAGCTGGATACACTGACGACACTGGGATACAGCTGCTCCGGCGAGGTAATTTCGGTGGGGGATGGCGTGCACGAGTTTCGCGTCGGCGATCGTGTCGCTTGCGCCGGCGGCGCCTACGCCAACCATGCTGAGATTAACTTTGTTCCGCGTAATCTCGCGGTGCACATCCCCTCGCAGGTGTCCATGGCTGCCGCCTCCTTAACTACGATTGGTGCCATCGCGCTGCAGGGTATTCGCCAAGCCAACGTCGGTATCGGCGAAACTGTGGCGGTGATCGGTGCAGGGCTTGTCGGGGCGCTGACGATCCAGATCGTTCGCGCTGCCGGATGCCGTGTTGTGGCGATCGATCTTTCACCCCAGCGCGTCGAGCGGGCGAAGGAGTTCGGCGCACATCTCGCGATCGCTGCGAACGATCCGGCACTCATTTCAAGCATCAAGGAGTTCTCTAGATACGGTGTTGACGCGGCTATCTTGACCGCTGCGACCGACTCCGCCGAGCCGGCTGAGATGGCGGCCAAGATTCTGCGCGATCGCGGTCGCATTATCGTCGTCGGCACGGTCGGTATGGGAGTGTCGCGTAGCAACATGTATATGAAAGAGCTGTCGCTGGCTCTCTCACGCTCTTATGGGCCGGGAAGGTACGACCCGCGGTATGAGGAAGGCGGGATCGATTATCCCATCGGGTATGTGCGTTGGACCGAGCGGCGCAACATGGAAGCTTTCCTGGACCTACTGGCAACAGGACGGATAGACGTTGTCCCGCTTCTCGAGCATCAGTACCCTGCCGACGCGGGTGGAAAGGCCTACGCTGATCTGAAGACTGGTATCTACACGGCGATTCTGAAGTACGGCGACACACTCCCAGCGTCACGGAGGACAGCACCGCCAGTCGCAGCTTCGCGGCCTCGCTTCGGCGATGAAGTGCGGGTTGGCTGCATCGGTGCCGGCAGTTTCGCATCGAGCGTAATCTTCCCGGGCCTGCAGTCCATCAAAGGCGTGCGCCTGCAATCCGTAGCAACCATTTCGGGCACAGGTGCTGCTTCGGCGCGGCACGCTTTCAAGTTTCAGACCGCGGAACAACCTTCGGCGCTGCTGAATAACCCCAATGTTGACGCTGTATGTGTTCTGACGCGCCATGACACGCACGCAACTCACACGGCCCATGCGCTGCAGGCTGGCAAGCCCGTTTTCGTCGAAAAGCCGCTTGCGGTCGATCGCGAGCAATTGGCTCAACTGCAAGACGTCTATGCTGCGGAGCTGCAGGCTGGCCGAGCGCCGTTCGTGATGGTTGGGTTTAACCGCCGGTTTGCACCGTTCACTGAGAAAATCCGCCAGTTCTTCATCGGCCGTCGTGAGCCCATGCTTGTCCACGTGCGCGTTAATGCCGGGTACTTCCCGCGTGACCACTGGGTTCACGCCCATGGTGGTCGAATCGTGGGCGAGTTCTGCCATTTCGTGGACTGGGCGCGCTCCGTAATCGATACTCCTATTGAAAGTGTGGCTGCGACAGGTCTGCCGGACGGCTCACAGTATGCGTCGGATAACATCGCCGTCACGCTGAAGTTCGCTGACGGATCTGTTGCCAATCTGCTCTATCTAGCTAACGGCGACCGGAGCACCCCAAAGGAATTTTTCGAAGTATTCTGCCAGGGCGCGATCGCGCGGCTACACGATTTCCGCACCCTTGAACTGGCACGTAATGGAAAGGTCCAGAGCTGCAAGAGCATGCAAGACAAAGGCCACCGCCGTGAACTCCAATTAACAATCGACGCGATCCGTTCCGGCAAACCATCGCCCATCTCATTTGAAGAACTCGTTGAAGTTACCGAGACGACTCTTCTGGTTCACCATGCGCTCGCCACAGGAGAAGTCATCCGTTTGGCGCAGGCCGCGCCTACCGTTGCTCCCGGCCTACTGCTTCCCGAAATGCCTGACGCGCTGCGACAGCGCTCTGGCGCCAACGGGGAGTGTGTGCGCGCCTGACTAGATCTCCGCAAGCATGCACTCATTACTAGTTCGATCTGATCGAGCTTGATTTAGGCTGACGACACAATCCTTATTCCAATGCTGAGCGGCACAACCATACCGGCGGAGCAGCGAACTTTCTCGTTGGAAACTGTCCTTGTCCTTCTCGGGGCGATTGCAGTTGCCGGCTGCATCCTGGTACCCAAGGCGGGTTTGGTGATTGCTATCGGGTGTGTAGCCGTGTGGTTTGTCACACTGGTTGGGGAGGCGCTTCACGGCAGAATCGAGGGAATACTACTGTGGTGGGCGGCAGCTCTTCCCCTGGGCGGCTACTTCTTATCCTTTCCTCGGGAACACTCTATCGTGACTTTAGACCGGGTGGTCATCCTCTTCGCGTTCTTAGGGCTGTATTTCGCCAAGCCCAACACGCTCATCGAAGTGCCGAGGACCCTGAGCCGGGCTGGACTCGTTTTGCTGGCCTTTGTAATAGCCGCCTGTGTCGGCCTCGGAAAGTCGCCAAATGCCCTGAACTCCGCAAGGATTCTGTTGGACGGCTTCCTGCTCCCTCTCTTGCTCAGCTGGTGCGTCATTGCGCGGTTCGATGTTCGTCGCCGTCTCCCCGCGATACACACAGCCGTATGCATCTCTTCGATTATTAGCGCGCCGATTGCCGCCGCCGAAATTGTCGCAGGACAGGACCTGCTCCCGATTGGAACTCCCGCAATGGGCTATGGGGGCATCATTCGCCCCAACGGGCCGTTTGAGAGCAATGACACCCTCGCGCTGATCGGTGCTGTCAGCCTCTTCTTCCTCCTCTTCCTTCGCGCAGCCCTTGGTCCCAAGTTGAGCGCTGGTCGCAGAATGCTGCACTTTGCTGGGCTGGCAGCGGCGCTGGGCATGGCGTTATTGCCGCTGTTCCGCTCCGTTGCGATCACGCTGCTGCTCGTGCTGATCATTGATATGTTCTGGGAACAAAGGGCGCCCCGGCGCGCTTGGCGCGTGGGGCTCATCCTGGCATTTGTTGGGCTAATATTCCTTATCCCCACATTTGCACCCGACGTGTTCGAAGACCGCAGCAGCGGAGAAAACGCGTACGCCCGCGTTGCCCAATACGAACAGAGCCTTCGAGTGTTTTTGGACCACCCGGTGATGGGCGTCGGATTTATGAATTTCAACAGGTACGTAACCGGAGAGCTCCGTTACGTTGCGTTTTACCGTGGCGTGTCCTCGGTGGACTGGCCACACAGCAACCTGGCTCAGATACTCACGGAAACCGGCCTTATCGGTTTTGTGCCGTACGTGATGGCGCACGTGCTCCTGTTTCGGGCAATGTGGCAATTGCGCCAGTTGAACAGATCCGCGCGCCTGGCGTGGAAATACTTTGTCTATATGTTCCTGGGCTATTGGATCACCGGGCTCACGGAAGGGTCGGGCTATAGCCCTTTAAACCTGTGGTACATGTTCGCGATTGCTGTTTGCTGTAAGTATGTGTTGACGGAGCCTGATTTAATGCAGCTTACGGAAGTGCAGCTAACTGACAAAGCTTTCAGCACTCCAGCCCAAGCCTTCTGAACTGGATTGTTCCGATGAGCCGACAATCTAAAGTTTACGTGCTCGTTCTGGCCGGCCAGCAACAAGACGCACTCGCCTTTGCCCGGCGGCGCTATCCGGTCTGCGAGGCCGTAATTCTGTCGAAGACCGAGCTGCGCGAGAGCGGCTGGAAGAGCCAACTGCGTAGATTGGGGCAGCTCAAAGGCGAAGCGCTACTGATATTTACGGATCGGCTGGAATCATTGCACGAGCCGATGCTTTTCAAATGCACTGTGCTCGTCCATCGGTGCCGGGAAACCATTCTTGCGGACTCTTCAGGATCGTTTGAGGTGAGCAGCAAAGCGGGATTGTTAGGTTTGCTGCCACGATGCCTGATCGCCGCTCTGGCCGATGTGATTGTGCTTGCTTACGCCTGGATCAGCCTCCAGCTGTTTCGGGTATGGCTCAAGATTGGACGTGAACCTGAAGCGGGGTCCGCTGCGCTCGACCTCGCGTATCTCTATCCATCTCAAGCCGGTCTGGATGCCCCCGGTGGCGCGCTGACTCACGTCACAGGTTTTCTTTCGGGACTCGTACAGGAAGGAGCACGCTGCGCAATATTTTCCGGGCAGACGCTGCAGGCCGGGTGCGACGTGTACCACATTTCCGGAACTCGTTTTCCCTACCTGATCCGCGAAGGGGCGATGCTGTCCTACAACATCCGCTTCATTTCTGTTGCACGCAAGTTGTTGGCGCAAAAAAGGGCGCGCTTGCTGTATCAGAGGCACGGAAGATTTATGTTTGCCGGTGCGCTTCTGTCGCGCTTGATGGGAATTCCATTGGTGCTCGAATACAACGCCTCCGAAGATTGGATGGCAAAGTATTGGGACCCCACGCGTTTCCGTTCCTTGCTTAGGCTGTGCGAGAGAGTGTCGGTAAAGGCGGCGTCTTTGATCGTTGTGGTTTCAAATCCGCTGAAGCAAAGGCTGACCGAAGTTGGCGTGCCGGCAGAGCGAATTTTGGTAAATCCAAATGCAGTCGATCCTGGGTCGTTTCACCCCAACTGCGGCGGCGCGAAACTACGACAGGATTTAGGGCTTCAATCTGGGGATATTGTCGTCTGCTTTGTCGGTACATTCAGTTACTGGCACGGAGTCGCGGTGCTCCAAGAGACGATCCAGTTGCTGCTAGACAAAGCCCAGCCTGCCGGCGGCTCGCTGAAATTCCTTCTCGTTGGGGACGGACCGCTTGCTCCGCAGATGCGGAATGCTCTCGAGCCGTACTCGGGCAAGGGCTTAGTTACGTTTACCGGAGCGATTCCCCATCGGTCTGTCCGTGCATACCTCGATGCTGCTAACATTCTTGTTTCACCGCACGTCCCCATGCCCGGCGGCACCCCCTTTTTCGGTTCGCCCACCAAATTGTTTGAGTACATGGCGATGGGCAAGGCGATTACCGCCAGTGCCTTAGACCAAATTGCTGACGTGCTGGAACACGGCAGAACAGCATTGTTGGTCAGGCCAGGCGATCCCAATGACCTGGTAGAGGCTATCCAGCGTCTGGCGGCCGATCCACAACTCCGCATAGAGCTTGGACGCAATTCCCGCGAAACTGCTCTGACACGTCACACCTGGCGCCAAAATGCCAGGCGCGTCCTCGCCTATCATGCAGACACTGGGCTCGGCTCGAACGAGTCCGGGCTTCGAAGTACCGCTGCGGGTCCAGCGCCATCCCACAGCACAAAATTTGCAGGGCAAGACTTGCGATGAAATCCAACATTTCAACAGCCTCAGCTCAGCTTTGGCGCGTAGCGGCAGGTACGGAACTTCGCCGCAACGTCTTGGAGACCTACGGTACCCGTGTGCTTGTGCTAGTTGTGACGTTTGCAACCGCTGTGGTGATCGCGCGAGAACTCGGTCCCACCGGTCGTGGGTTCTATGCTGTGGCCGTAACCATAGGTGCGATCGGCGCGCAGTTTGGCAATCTTGGCCTGCACGCATCCAACATCTACTACGTTGCAAAAGACCGAGGGCTCCTTCCTGCTCTTATTGGTAACACGTTAGCGGTCGTCGTTGTGGCTTGCTTCGTTGCGGCCTTATGTGGAATTGGCTTTGCTTTTTGGCCGAACGTGTCACCCCTCCGCGGCTCACTTTTGCTTCTCGCGCTGGCTTCGATCCCAGTCGGACTAGCCTACCTGCTCACTCAGGGACTACTACTCGGCGTTAACGAGGTGCGGGCATACAACAACATTGAATGCGGCGGCAAACTCCTGGCGCTGATGCTGATCTGCGTCCTGGCGCTGGCTCACGGCGGCACCGTAGAACTGTTTTTCGGCGCCACTTTATCATCCGTGATGGTGACTTTCCTTTGGGCGTTACTGCGTCTTAGACGCGTTTCAGCGAAACCCCCGAAATTGTCCTGGACCGTCTTTCGTCAGAGCATCGGCATTGGGGCCAGGGCGTATACCATCGCTTTCTTCGGCTTTCTTTTACTTAGAATTGACCTACTCATGGTCAAGTACATGCTAGGCGCGACCGAAGCGGGCTACTACTCGATAAGCCAGGTCCTCGCCGAGAACACCATGATGTTTCCGGTCGTCGTGGGATTGCTCTTGTTTCCCAAACTGTCGGCGCTAAAAGCGAGAGAGGAAAAACTGCAATTGGCAAACAAAGCCGTGCTTGTGACGGCAGCTCTGATGTTGCCGGCCGTTGTGATTGCTGCATGGGCAGCGGCACCCATCATCTCGATCGCATTCGGACGGGACTTCCTGCCGGCAGTTTCCCCTTTTGTTTGGTTAATGCCGGGAACGTATTTCCTGGGATTAGAAACTGTGATGGTGCAACTTTTGAACAGCGAGGGGTTTCCGCCCATTATCGTTGTAGCTTGGATCGCGGATACAATTGTTAACATCGCTCTGAATTTCTGGGCCATACCCCGCTATGGGATAACCGGCGCGTCTATCGTTTCCTCTGTTTGCTATTTCCTGATGTTCCTTATCGTTTCTGCTGTCGTGTGGAAGCGCAACTACGCGCGACATCCAGCAGCGGCGTGCGCGCCAAACCTAGCAGCTTAAGCATAAATGCGAATCATAAGGATCCTCAAACGGGAATCGCCGTTCTTGATCGCTCGCGAGGTCATGTGGCGGACGCAAAGGGAATGGAGCAAGAGGCGCATACTTGGCCGTCTCGACCGTCCCGGCCATGTTGAATTCCGAGGTGTTCCTTACTACAACCCAAACTTGCAGACACTCAGCGAGCATAGCCGGGCGCTCATCATCGCTTTCGCGGACGAGATTCGGGCTGGACGATATCCCTTTCTCGGCTATGGCACCGTGGAACTGGGAACGCACCCGAAATGGAACTCCGATTTCATGTCGGGTGGCACGTGGTCCAACGTGCAACTCGAATGCCGCGAGTGCATTCGCCACGATGGCTCTGACGTAAAGGCGCCGTACGAGCTTTCGCGACTACAGTTTCTGCCGATCCTTGGAAAGGCGCACGTTCTTACGGGCAGCGACTCGTATCGCCGAGCGGCGAAGGACCTGCTGTCGCACTGGATTCAGTCAAATCCCGTTCCGCTGGGGGTGAACTGGACGATTGCGATGGAGGCGGCTCTACGCGCCATGAGCATCTGCTTCCTGTTGAATTTGCTTTCTCCCTTTCGTTGTGAGGAACAGGCTTGGCTCGCGATGGTGACCCGCTCCCTGGCTCAGCATCTGCTCTACATCGAGGCGAACATCGAGTTTTCTCACTTATTGACCAGCAATCACTATCTAAGCGATATCGTGGGACTTTACTGCCTCTCCGCCTTCCTCGACGGCAAAGGCATGGCAGCGAGGCGCCGAAAATACCGGCAGCGAATCGAAGCCGAAATGCCAAAGCAGGTTTACGATGACGGTGGGGATCACGAGTCTTCTACCGGTTACCAGGTATTGGTCACGCAGCTGTTCACGACTGCGCTGCTGCTGATGCGCGCCGAGCGCGCTGCGCCGGTTACGCCGGCATTCGTCGGCCGCCTAAGAATGATGTTTGGATTCCTCAACACCGTTGCCAGCAGGTCCAGCGAATTACCGCATGTGGGCGACTGCGACGACGGTCGCACCGAATTGCTGGTTAACGACCTCCACCAGATGATCGCTTGCCCGGTTGCCGAGAGGAATTCACTGAGAGTTCCCCACTTGCTGGGACTGGGGCGCCGGCTTTTCGGTGACGGCGACGGTGACGAGGACGACGCCGCGTGGTACGGCCTCACCGGCGCTACACAGGCCCCCTACTCGCAACCCCAGACCAATCCTAGTCCGGCCTGCCCAATCAAGATTCTTCCAAAGTCGGGGATTGGAGTCATAAATCACGGATCTGCTGACTTGCTGTTCTTGGCCATTCCCAACGGAATCTTAGGCAAAGGCAGCCATACCCACAATGACAAGCTCAGCTTTGTCTTGCGAGTGGATGATGAGGAAGTCTTGTGTGACTCTGGCACCGGCTGCTACACGCGCGACGTTGCAACTCGAAACCGATTCCGCAGCACCGCGGCGCACAACACCTTGCTGATCGATGGCACCGAACAGAATCGCATCGCGCTCGGGCCGCTCGGGCTTTTCATCCTCGGTAACGAAGCGGCTGTGAGTCAGATACAAGCAGGCAGAGAAGCGCGAGGCTGCTTCCTGCGCGCATCACACAGTGGATACAGTTCGCTTGGCGTCACCCACATCCGAACCATTCGCACTGTTGACGATGAACGAGCCTTTGTAATTGACGACGAACTCGAGGGCGATGGCGTTCACGATTTCGAGCTCAATTTTCAACTTGCGCCCAATCGAAGCGCCGAAGTAGCTCCCGCCGAACACGGGCTTCTGTGCCGCATACTCGGAGATCAGCAAATGCAGCTCACGATAACCGGGCCGACTACTCTTCAGGGATCAGTTCAGCCATCGCTCGTCAGTACGACGTACGGCGTAACGGTTCCGGCGGTGAAAGTGCGCGTCCGCGGAAGCGGCGCGCTTCCCGCACGGATCACTACACGTATCTCGTGGGCTGATAAGGCCAACATGGCAGCGGGCCGAACCGGCTCGTCAAAGGAAGCCAGGATTCACGAAGCTCTCACGGAAGGGGCCTTCCAGACATGAAGTTCACTCGCTCGGTACCCGGAACGGTCCCGCTTAGAGAAGAATTCACAGCAGGCCCGGACTCTGTCGACTACCCGCTTTCCGGCCGGTCAATCGTGTGTTTTGCGGGCGAGGACTGGTGGTATCACCATCCGCATTCGAAGAACCACATCCTTAAGCGGCTGGCCAAGCATAATCGTGTGCTGTTCGTGAACTCCATCACCATGGGCCTGCCTTCGATCAGCAGTCCGGAGTTTTTTCAAAAGATACGGCGCAAGCTTCGCAGCTATCTACGCTGGTTGCGCAAGGTGCCCGAAGGGTTGTGGGTGATGACGCCGATAAACGTGCCGCTGTACGGCTCACCTGTAGTACGCGCGTTGAATCGCTTGCTGCTCACCCTACAGCTCCGATTGGTGATGCTGATTCTCAATCTGCGAGATCCCATCGTGTGGGTGGCCATTCCTACGGCTGCCGATGTTGTGAGTTTGCTCGGCGCCAAGTTGCTGGTCTATCAGGTTTCTGACAAATACGATGTCAACGAAGACAGCGCGCTCTCGCGTGCCGTAATTCGCGACATGGACGCTCGTCTGAAGCAGCGCGCCGCGGTCGTGATGTATTCCGGGCGGAAACTCTATGAGGAAGCCGAAACTCGGCACCGGTATTTCCTCGAGCAAGCTGTGGACTACGAGCGGTTCGCCAACCTGCCCCCGGAGACGCCTCCGGAAATCGCCGCAATTCCTCGGCCAGTGCTGGGATACGTAGGCGCTGCCGACTGGTACACCATGGACGTGTCCTTGATCGAACACGTGGCCAGGGCGCGGCCCGACTGGCACTGGGTTTTCATCGGCGCGAAATCGAATGTAGTGCAGCTGACGGCGCCCAATATCCATTTTCTTGGCCCCAAGCCTTACTCCGAACTCCCTCGCTTCTATCGTCACATTGACGTGTGTGTGCTGCCTTGGGTCCAGCACAACGTATTCACCAGCTATGGAAGTGCGATTAAAGTTCGAGAGTATCTTGCAACCGGCAAACCGGTGGTGATTTCTCCACTGTACGAGTACCTGCGCACGCCGGGCGTGAGAATCTACCGGTCGGTCGACGAATTCATCCTGTTGGTTGCTGAGGCCTTGGCCTGCGATACGCCTCGCGAGCGCCAACTGCGGCAAGACGCTGTTCGGGACTGCACGTGGGACGTCCGCGCCCGAGAAGTGGCGAGCCTCTTTCGTCGTCTGCTCGATGGTCAAGACGTTCGCAAGGCCTTGTTACCGCGCGTTGAGCAGAGACAAATTCGAAGGGCGCTTGAGTGAGTCGCAGGCCGGTCCCTTGATTTTGAGACGGCGACTATTTCTATAAACGTTTTACCAAGTGCTCTGTACTAGGAGCCTTGGGTACTGTCCAGGATTCACCATGCGGTTGGGGAGGTGTGCTGATGTGCGGCATAGTCGGAGTACTTTCCTTTAATAACAGTGCTTTCCGGGTCTCTGAGCCCTATTTGGTGCGCATGAGGGATGTAATGTCACACCGCGGACCAGATGGCGCCGGAATCTTTGTCTCTCCCGATCGGCGGCTTGGCTTGGGGTTTCGCCGGCTAGCGATCATTGACCTATCGGAAAGAGCCATGCAGCCGATGAGCAATGAGGATGGCACGCTTTGGGTGGTCTTCAATGGTGAGATTTACAACCATGCCGAAATTCGTGCGGAACTGGAAAGCCGCGGCGGACACCGCTGGAAGACGGACCATTCCGATACCGAAGTGATTCTGCATGCGTTCGAGGAATGGGGTATCGAATGCGTGCACAAGTTTCGTGGCATGTTTGCCATCGCGCTATGGGATACGAAACAGCGACAGTTGTGGCTGATTCGTGACCGCATCGGTGTCAAGCCGCTCTACTACAGCATTCACCATGGACGTATCACTTTCGCTTCCGAAATCAAGGCGTTGCTGGAGGACGAGCAGCAGCCACGTGACGTCAATGAGGAGGCGCTTTATTACTATTTGTCGTTCAACGCGACACCGGCGCCGCTCACCCTCTTCTCGGGTATCCAGAAGCTTGCTCCAGGCACATGGCTAAGAGTCAACGAGGACGGTCACGTCCAGGAATGCCGATACTGGGACGTTTGGGATCACACGCAGCCATTGACCAATGTTTCCGAGGATGAGATTGCCGAGCGCATCCTTTCCGAACTCCGCACTTCCGTTAAGCTCCGCAAAATCAGTGACGTTCCAGTGGGGGTTTTTCTCTCCGGGGGCATCGACTCAAGTACGAACGCAGCGCTGTTTTCCGAAGGGGACGGCCAGCCTGTCAAGACCTTCTCGATTGGCTATGACCGAGAATACGAGAGCTACCCCAGCGAGCTTGGTTATGCCCGCAAGATCGCGCAGAAGGTTGGCGCGGACCACCATGAACTGTTGCTGAAGGAAAGCGACCTGCTCGAGTCTCTTCCTCTGATCATACGACATCAGGATGAACCGCTGGCAGATCCGGTTTGCATGCCGGTCTACTATGTTTCAAAACTTGCTCGCGATGCCGGCGTCATTGTTTGCCAAGTGGGAGAGGGCTCTGACGAGCTGTTTTGGGGTTACAAGTACTGGAGAGATTCTTTGCGTCTGCAGCGCTTCAGTAATTCGCTCCCAATTCCCAATGCCCTCAGAAACTTGGGACTTGCCGGTCTCAATTTCGTGGAGCGCGGCCGAAACGCCTCTTATCGGCGCCAGTTTTCCTGTGAAGTTCTACGGAGAGCCTTGTCAAACCGGCCGGTCTTCTGGGGTGGAGCGGAGGTGCTCAGCGATTCGCAGAAGCGGCAGTTCCTCTCGCCACGATTGCTCAAGAAATTCAAGGAACTGAGTTCTTGGGAGGCCCTCCGGCCGATTCGACAGCGGTTCGAGGAAAAATCCTGGGAGCCATCGCCTCTCAATTGGATGACTTACCTCGATTTGAATGTGCGATTACCGGAACTCCTGCTCATGCGCGTCGACAAGATGAGCATGGCGGTCAGTTTGGAAGCTCGCGTCCCGTTTCTCGACCACAAGTTCGTAGAGCTCGCAATGAGCATTCCAGAAGCGGTAAAAACCAGAAAAGGCGTGCTCAAGTATATTTTGAAGAAGGCCGTCAGAGGCGTGATACCAGACGAGCTTATTGACCGGAAGAAGCAAGGCTTCGGCGTACCGGTCTACGAGTGGTATCAGACTAAGTTCGGAGAGCATTTAGTGAAAGAGACGAAGGACTTTTGCGAAAACACAGACCTTTTCCGGTTTGAGGAAGTCTTGCCTTTCCTGCCGAAAAGAGGGTGGGCGCTGCTGAACCTCGCTCTGTGGTGGAAGCAGTACATTGGCTCAGAATCGACCCCACCTCAACCATTCCTCGCACCAGCTTCCTTAAGAAGTGAGTCAAACAGTCATCGAAACATCTCGTTACCTGTTGAACCCAATATGGGAACTGCATCTACGGCGCAATCGGGGGGACGAAGCTGAACAAAAATGTCAGCTGTCCTCGTTTGAAGAATTGAAGTGATTGAAATGAAAAATCCAGCGTGCCCCGAGTTGGCACAGGCCAACTCATACACGCGTTGCGCAAATCGTTGTTCGTGAAAAAGGAACACACCATTTAGGCAACAGGGTTAGGGCAAGGTAAAGTTCGCCAACCATACAAACATTAACCGAAAATTTTGCGCGAACAGGAGTTATTACCATGACTGATATCCAGCATATCACTCATGAAGTTCCCGGATCTCAACTAACGCGACTCCAAGAGGCGCAAAGTTCCAGCTCGAGGCAGTTTGTATTCAAGAGATTTCTACTTTGTACGTTTATCCACGCAAGCATAGCTCTTTCGGCGTTTGCTACGTGCACGGCTCCCAAGAACGCGATCGAGGCGGAGAATTGCTTGCCTGGCAATCCCGTAAGTGCTTGGTATATCGACGGCGCAGGCTCACCAAACATTCGAGGGTTTGCCACCGACATTAGTGTGAATGTAGGCCAGACGGTTTTCTTCAAAATCGCGACGAATGCCAGCGCATACCGGATCGATATCTACCGGTTGGGCTATTACCAGGGCAACGGTGCGCGGCTTGTGGCCTCTGTTTCGCCTTCGGTGCCATTGCCCCAAGTTCAGCCCGCCTGCTTGACGAACACCTCAACCGGGTTAACCGATTGCGGAAACTGGGCCGTATCGGCGTCATGGGCGGTGCCCAGTACGGCCACCTCAGGAGTCTATATTTCCAAACTTGTGCGGCTGGATACCAGCGAAGCTAGCCTCGTCGTTTTTATGGTGCGAAATGACTCCAGCCATTCCGACATTTTGGTGCAGACTTCCGACCCCACCTGGCAGGCCTACAATGAATACGGGGGAAGCAGTCTGTATACGGGGCCAATCACCCGCGCCTTCAAAGTGAGTTACAACCGGCCGCTCACGTTGCCGGGCATGAATACCTCTTTCTTCACTGCCGAATATCCGATGATTCGCTGGCTCGAAGCGAACGGGTACGACGTCAGCTATTTCGCCGGCGTCGACACGGACCGCAACGGCGCGCTGATCAAGCAGCACAAAATCTTTATGTCAGTCGGGCATGATGAATATTGGTCGGGCGGACAACGCGCCAACGTCGAAGCTGCCCGAGCAGCCGGAGTGAGTCTCGGATTCTTTAGCGGCAACGAGATCGCCTGGAAAACGCGTTGGGAACCAAGCATTGATGGTACCAATACACCCTATCGCACGCTGGTCTGTTACAAGGAGACGCTCGCCAGCGCGGTAATTGATCCTGCAGACCCACCCACTTGGACGGGCTTATGGCGCGACGCTCGGTTCAGCCCACCAGCCGACGGGGGCCGCCCGGAAAATGCACTAAGTGGCACGCTGTTCGGCGTGAATGAGACGCGAAACGACCCGATCATCGTACCTCAGGCGGACGGCAGAATGCGCTTCTGGCGGAACACCAGCATTGCGACGCTCGGGCCGGGCCAGGTGGCTACCCTCCCAGCGGGAGTGCTGGGGTATGAGTGGGACGTCGACACTGACAACGGATTCCGCCCTGCAGGGCTTATCCCACTCTCGACGACGACTCTGGCGGTCCCAGAATGCATTCTTTACACTGGAAACGTCACTTCAAACGATGGTTACGCCATCGGTAGCTGCACGGCCACGCATCAGCTGACGTTGTATCGAGCTTCCAGCGGAGCCCTTGTTTTCGGAGCCGGCACGGTGCAGTGGTCTTGGGGGCTGGATACCACTCACGCCATCGCCGGTACCCCTACGGATATCAATATGCAGCAGGCCACCGTGAACCTTCTCGCAGACATGGGAGCTCAGCCGGTGACGCTGCAAAGCGGGCTCGTGCCTGCGGTTGCTTCAACCGATGCCACCCCGCCCAAGTCAACGATCACTTCGCCTGCCGCGGGAAGCAGCGTCGTTGCTCGCTCTCCCGCAACAATTTCTGGTACAGCAGCGGATTTTGGTGGCGGCGTTGTCGGTGCCGTTGAGGTCTCAGTGGATGGAGGACAAACCTGGCACCCCGCCGCTGGACGAGAAAATTGGAGCTACACCTTCGTGCCCGTTAATTCTAGCCCTCTGAGCATCCAGAGCAGAGCCGCTGATGATAGCGGAAATCTAGGGCTTCCGAGTGCAGGCATTACGCTCTCGGTATCCCCACCACCCTGCCCCTGCACCATCTGGCCTAGTACGGCCGTGCCCACGGCTGCCGACGTCGGGCCATACTCGCCACTTGAAGTCGGGGTGCAATTCCGAGCGGACAGCGATGGTTACATCACTGGCATTCGTTTTTACAAGAGTGCCGCCAACACCGGCACGCATCTAGGTAATCTGTGGGACACTTCAGGTGCCCTCTTGGCGAGCGCCACGTTCACCAGTGAAAGCGCTTCCGGCTGGCAACAGGTAAATTTCTCGAATCCCGTGGCCATCACAGCGAACACAGCATACGTAGCTTCCTACCACACCACAGTCGGGCATTTCAGTATGGACCAGAATTACTTCGCGACCTCCGGAGTGGACAGCACCCCCCTTCACGCTCTGCCAAATGTTGGACCGGCCGCGGACGGAGTGTACGCATTTGCCAATACCAGCGCTTTTCCCGCAGATGCATACAACTCTTCGAACTTCTGGGTGGACGTGGTCTTCAACTACAATGCGGGGGCGCCTTCCCCCCTTTCAGTCAGCACGGTTTCACTCCCGAACGGCACGCAATCGGTGCCGTATAACCAGAGCCTCGTGGCTGTCGGTGGCACCGCCCCGTATAGTTGGTCGTTGCCTTCGGGGACGCTTCCGTCTGGCTTGACTCTGTCCGCTAGCGGGCAAATCTTCGGCACGCCGACCATTTTGGGGACCAGCAGCTTCACCGTGCAAGTGACCGACTCGAGTGTTCCGGCCCAGACCGCCACCCAGGCATTGAGCGTCACCGTTGTCGGACCACTTGACCCCCAGAACAACGCCGAGCTGAATGGCAATTACGCATTTACCTTCAACGGGATTGCTGGCAACGGCGGCGTCTCGTCTGTCTTTGCCGCCGTGGGAAGATTCACGGCGGACGGGGCCGGGAATGTGACGAACGGCGAACTGGTTACCAATGGCGTAGGTGCCGGGGCCACAAGCGCTCAATCGTTCACCGGGACCTATGCGATCGGTGCGGACCACCGGGGCGTGATGACCTTTAATATCGGCGGCGGCAGTGCGAAGCTCACATTCGCGATGATGGCTGACGGCAACGCCCAGTTCATCGAATTCGACGCCTCAGGCGGGGCGGGAACAATCGGCTCGGGGACCATGGAAAAAGCGGACACCACGGCGTATAGCACCGCCAGAATAACGGGTGACTATGCGTTTGGCGCCGCCGGTTTAGACAACGCAAATAATCGCGCCGCGATCGAAGGCCGATTGACTTCGAATGGGACAGGCATTCTCACCAACGCGGCGGGGGACGTCAACGCTTATGGCACCGATTATTCGATGAACTTTACGGCGGCGAATTACACGGTGTCCAATACCGCCACGGGGCGCGGCACCATCCATTTCGACTTCACGTTCGGCGGAATACCCGACAGTCTAAATTTCGTTTTTTACGTCGTGAATTCAGGAAAGTTGTTTGTGATGGAGAGTGACCCGGTCACGACTGCAACCCCGTTGTTAAATGGTGCGGTGGTGCAGCAGCAGATTCCCGCTGGAGGCTTCTCCAACGCCTCGCTGAACGGCAATATGGTGATTTCCCTCATCGGGCTCTCCGCGTGCGGTGGTGCGACAGGCACGGTGCCCAAAGCGGGCGCAGGTTTGCTCACTGCTAACGGCAACGGCGCCTTTTCTCTGACCTACGATGAGAACTTCTGCAGGGCTCCCAATTCCTTCACCGATGCGCCGGGGACGTACAGCGTGGCCAGCAATGGGCGTGCATCGATTACGATTGGAGGATTCAACCTGGTCGCCTATCTGGTGAACTTGAATCAAATTTTCCTCTTCGTCTCGGATCCCAATGTTCTGTTCGGGTTCGGCGAACCCCAGGCCGCAGGGTCGTTCACCAATAGCGCGCTGAAGGGTACTTATGCTGGTTTTGCGACCAACCCGGCGGCATTCGGAGTGGTTGTCTTCTCCGGCGAATTTACAGCGGACGGCGCCACTCCCGCCGGCAATATCACCGGCACGGAAGACATCGGCGCCCCGAGCGGACCGAACCCAAGCGCGGCCTTCAATGCCACCTACTCTATCTCCCCATCGCCAACCAATGGCCGGGGAACCATGACTGTCACTTCCGGCACGGGAGGCAACGCCGGCATCTATATGATCTCCGCCTCGAAATTCGTGGCGGTTTCGTTGAGCGATCCCAATCCCGCCATCATGCTCTTCGAGCAGTCTCCGCCCACCGGTACGCCCACTCCAACCGTCTCCTCGCTGGCGCTGAACCCGACGAGCGTCATTGGGGGGACGCAATCTTCCACTGGCACGGTGACACTGAGCGGGCCAGCGCACGCAGGCGGCGCGCAAGTCACGCTTTCCAGCAACAGCGGCGCGGCTAGCGTGCCTTCCAGCGTGATCGTTCCAGCCGGCGCCACCAGTGTGGCCTTCACCGTCAGCACCAGTGCGGTGGCTGCGGTGACGACGGCCGCCATCTCCGCGTCTTACGGTGGCGTGAGCAAATCAACCACGCTCACTGTGGCGCCCCCGCCCCTACCAACCGTCTCCTCGCTGACGCTGAACCCGACGAGCGTCATTGGGGGGACGCAATCCTCCACTGGCACGGTGAAGCTGAGCGGGCCAGCGCCCGCAGGTGGCGCGCAAGTTGCGCTTTCCAGCAGCAACGGCGCGGCTAGCGTGCCTTCCAGCGTGCTCGTTCCTGCCGGAGCCACCAGTGTGACCTTCAGGGTCAACACTTCCATAGTTCTCGTCTCAACTACCGTCATAATATCGGCTTCCTATAACAGTACGAGTCGGACGGCAACCCTTGCAGTGTTGTTGTAGCAACATAGAAATACCACCGCAAAGGCCAGACAAAGATTGTTTGAGGTCGAGCCGAAGTCGGAGTAAACGGGAATCGGGATGCTACTTGGTCTAGCGCCAGCCAGGACCATGTCACTAAGATCAACTGATGATTCGTCTCAAATCGAGAACGGTTGTCTGGTCACTTGTTTGTGGGCGAACGCGAGCCGCTCTTCTCTTGCTACTCTTGTTCACCCTCGCCAACTCGATCGCATGTAATCTGCTCAATGCCAGTAAAACAAGCAGGAACACCGTTTATCTCAATCGCGACCTGTCCACAGGGGATCTCTCGCAATGGACCCATCGTGACTTCGGTTTGGGTACCGACGCAGGCTCGAACACCAGCGGTGCTGGGTATCTGTGGTACCACTCGGACGTTGGAGGACGCCGGGCCGCGGGCATGACCGCGACTCCCACTTCACACGCTTCGCCGGCAGCAGACAGTGACAGCGTCTACTTATGGGACCGGACCCAGTATTGGAATCACCAGCCTTACGAAATCTGGTTGCGCACTGCAGTCATGTTTCCGTCCGCAGCGACGATCTCGGCCAACGGCGCCACGGGGGAAGCACCCTTCGCGCCCACGACGGGGGAGTGGAACTGGTTCCTGGAGTTCCACAATGACAGCAACCCCATGCCCAGTTGCGCGAAGGAATACGCCAACATTTCGCTCAACGTGAAGACCGATGATCCGCCGCAAAGCGGTGTCGTCGGGAGCAAGAATGCTCGCATTGCGTTGCGTATCATGGGCGGTAATAGTTGCGCTCCCAACATTGTATGGGTCGACGGTCCTCCCCTCCAGTGGGATCACTGGTATGAATTGCTCCTCCATATCAAGTGGGATCCCAAGGGCGGGATCGTGGAGTGGTATCTGGATAACTCTAGCGTTCCGTTCTACTCGAACCGGAAGATCCCAACGCTGTTCACCCGCCCGAAGGGATATGTGAGTCCCAGCTATACGTCGCTGACGGTACCCAACTATCGTTTGCACGCGCCGTGGAGCTCGACCATCTATGTTGGCCCGCTGGCCGTGGGCTCGACCCAGAGCTCTGTCCTGAGCGATTTCTGAGCGGCAAGTTTCTGAGTTTCAGGGGTAGGCGGTTCCGAGGACGCAATTCTTCACGATCGGATGTCACCTCGCGCGAGTGCACAGCCTAGTAAGCATTGTAGGGACGTTGCGATGAGCTGTGTTCGCTCTGTATTTTGGTTCCACTTACCGTAGTGAGAGGGCTATATGCAACCTGTGATTCATCTTGCGTTTGTGGATGACTGGGAGGTCCGCGGCAATGGCTCCGGGGACCCCCGAGTGCTCCAGTTTGAACCCATGCGAAAGTTGGTGAAGATCTTCAACAAGCAAGGGATACGGGGCTCATTCAACGCCGAAGTGATGCAACAGCTCGCCTATCGAAGCCACCAAGAACGTTTTCCCGAGTTAAAGGTCATAGCGGATGAGTGGGAACAGGTGGTCATGGAGTCTTTTCGTCAGGGGCACGACATTCAGTTGCATCTTCATCCGCAATGGTTGGGCGCCAGCTACCAGGGCCGCGGCGATTGGAAGCTTGGCGGGGACTGGTCGATCCTTAACTATTCACCCCAGCAAATTCGAGCGATGCTCGTCACCGGTAAGCAATACCTGGAGACCCTGCTCCGCCGGATTGACCCGGCATACTCTTGTGTGTCATTCCGGGCAGGATCGTGGTGTGCGGCGCCTTCCGATTCACTGATGTCCATTCTCAGCGAACTCGGCTTTGTCTTTGATATGAGCATCGTCGCCGGCGTCCGGTATGACACGCCGCAAGTCAAACTCGATTACACGCCGTGCCAGGAGCCCTTCTTGCCGTACTACCCTGACATGAAAGACGCGCGCCGGGTTTCCCGTTCTGTGGAACCCATCGTTTGCATCCCAACTAACACTTTCCCTGGTCCACGCGCCGCGTTGGTGCGTGCGGCGATGCGCAAGGTAGTCCGAAAGCTCAGTACGCGAAACAACGGCACCATGCCGACGGCATCTCGCGGACGAAGCGGCGACGAGTGGACCAACAAAGGCGAATCCGGCGCCGTCGGAACTGCGAAAAAATTGCTGAAGCGCTACCTGGTGGGCCAGACAGAGATCGCGGACCTTGCCCAGATGAATTACGCGGTGATGCGTCAAATGATGTCGCACATTCGGAGGAAAGCAGCAAGGTCGGGGCTGGCCCGCGTCCCGATCATCCTCGAAAACCACACAAAAGACATTCACGATTTTTCTGATATCGAGCGCTTTGTTGCGGATATCGCTCGCTCGCCGGATGTTAAGACGGTCACCCTGACGGAGGTCGCCCATGGCCTTAGAAACGGCACTTTCCAGGCCCGTGCAGCTTGATCGCTGTGAGGGGATAGTTCGCGAAGCTCTTCTCCGAAGGCGCGCCGAGATCCGGAAATCCTGGAGATCGCTTATTCCTTCGGAATGTCTCGAATCGCTAGGTTCAATTCCGAAGGACGTCGAGTCGCTCCTGTCGGGGCAAGACGCGTTTCGCGATTGGCGGTTTGCCGCCGCCTTCACATGGACCGATTGCGATGCGAGTTTCTTGGACAGTCTCTGTGTGATTGCTTTGGGAGGCAAGGTCGAGTACCGGCCGTTGGACACAGGCCCGGCGCCTTTGTTGCCTCTGGAGCTCAATAAGTTGTCGCGCGATGAGCGCTTAAAAACTCTATGTGACCGGTATCGCTGCCCTTTGAACATCGGCCTCTCAAGTGAGTCTAACGTTGCGGAAGAGCTTCTGCGTCAGTTGATGGTGCCGGACCGCGCGAAACTCGAGACGGGAGACGAATTCGACGCCGACTTTGTGCTGCTGAAGCTGAATCTTGTCGGCATTCGCGCCATGATCACCCGGGATTTGCGCTTCCTGGACGCTCTCAATTATTTTTATGAGCTTCCGC
>Ga0137403_10001467_pt1 | contig 29637 bp, 30 predicted proteins | sample CZOMad2_1_16fung_FD_122057 | JGI IMG/M metagenome (GOLD analysis project Ga0137403, IMG submission 122057) | Vadose zone soil fungal communities from Angelo Coast Range Reserve, California, USA - CZOMad2_1_16fungal (Hybrid Assembly) | ecosystem: Environmental > Terrestrial > Soil > Vadose zone... | reverse complement strand
TACGGCTTGCCCCACGGCTGGCCGTACCAGCCCTCGACGATCTGCGGGCCGGAGACGCCGAGCCCGGCGATGACGCGGCCGCCTCCCGCGAGCGCGTCGAGCGTGCCCGCCGCCATCGCGGCCGAGACCGGCGGGCGCGCGGCGAGCTGCATGATGCCGGTGCCGAGCCGGATCCGCTTCGTCACGGCCGCCAGGTAGGCGAGCGGCGTGATCGCATCCGAGCCGTACGCCTCCGCCGTCCACACCGAGTCGAACCCGAGACGCTCCGCGAGGAGCACCTTCTCGACCGGCAGGCGCAGCTCCGCGCCCGAGTAACCGATGCTGAGACCGAGCTTCATGACGCGTTCCTCCCTGGCGATGACTGACTGCCGAGCGACAGTGGACGTTGCGCGCGCGCGACCTGCTCCCGGCTCGTCGTGCCGTTCCGCTCGACGCGCGCTCATCATAGCCGTTCGGCCGCGTGTGCGCCCGGCCGTCCTCCGGACGGCCGTGGCGCGCGGCGCGACGAGCGCGTTGCGTCGGACGCGAGCCCGCGCTATCGTCCGCGGAGCACCGCCTGGGGTCCACGCCGACCGGCACTCACGGATCGGGCGGCCGCCATACAGGAGGACGTCATGCGTCGTCGATCGTCAGCCTCCGTCATCGCGAGCAAGCGCGCACCGGTGCCCCTCCGTGCGACCGGCAACGGAGCCAGCGAAGCCGGCGATCCGGCGTGGAAGTGGGAAGAGGCGCGCTGGCGCGGTGCGGTGAACAAGGTGCGGGCCGGCCGCTCGCTGAAGCCGGCCCGCTGGAAGAACGGCGCCCGGGTGTGCGTGGCCCTGTCCTTCGACTCGGACCACGAGACGAGCACGCTTCGCGAGGGCTCGACCTCGCCCGGCCGACTGGCCCAGGGTGAGTACGGCGCCCGCGCCGGCGTCCCGCGAATTCTGGACTTGCTGCGGCGCCACGATCTCCGCGCCTCGTTCTTCGTGCCCGGCGTGGTCGCCAAGCTCCACCCCGACGAGCCGCGCCGCGTGGTGGCCGAGGGTCACGAGGTCGGCATGCACGGCTGGATCCACGAGGGCACCAGCGAGCTGACCGAGGCGGCGGAGCGCGACCTCATGCGGCGGGCGTTCGACACGCTGGCGAAGATCGCCGGCCGGTCGCCGGTGGGCGTCCGGGTACCGTCCTGGGACTTCAGCGCGACCACGCTGCCCCTCATCCGCGAGCTGGGCCTGCTCTACGACTCGTCGCTCATGGCCGACGACGAGCCCTACGAGCTGCTCGATGACGGCGAGCGCACCGGGATCGTGGAGCTGCCCGTCGAGTGGATCAAGGACGACGCGCCCTACCTCGGCATGAACCGCGCCACCGCCATCCGCCCCTACACCGCGCCCTCCGCGGTGCTGGAGATCTTCCGCGCGGAGTTCGAGGGCGCGATGGCCGAGGGCGGGCTGTTCCTGCTCACGATGCACCCGCACATCATCGGGCACCGCTCGCGGATCGCGATCCTCGAGGAGCTGGTCCGGTACATGAAGGGCGTGCCCGGCGTCTGGTTCGCCACTCACGAAGAGGTCGCCCGCTACTGTAAGGCCACGGCGTAGCGACGCTGACTCGGCTCGCGGCAGGCCGCGATCGGCCTGCCACGAGCCGACTATGGACTGGCAGCGCGGCTCATGTGCCGCGGCCCCAGAGCCCGCAATAGCGACGCAGCACGAACGGCAACGCGGTCTCGTATCCGGCCCAGCCCTCGTACTTCGGCAGCTTCAGCTCCTTCTCGACCGGATCCCAGCACTTGCCGGCCTGCGCCTCGGCCTTCACCGCCGCCGACGCGTCCTGCAGGAACGTGAGGAGGTTCTGCGCGTCCTGCTTGGTGCCGAGCCGCCCGCCGGGAGCGCCGGGATGACCGGGGATCAGCTTGTCCCAGTCCATCGCCAGCACCTTCTTCATCGAGTCCTCCCACTCGACCGGATAGGAATCGATCATGCCGCGCCCCGGCACCGATCCGACCGGGATGAAGTCGACGGCGAACAGCACCTTCTGCTTCGGGAGCCGCATGACGAGCGTGCTGTCGGAATGGTTGAGGCCGATGTACGTCAGCTCGAGCGTCGTGTCGCCGAGCGTGATCGTGCGACCGGTGTCCACCGTTTCGTCGGGCAGCACCGTGTGCGGATCCTTGAGCGCGACGAGGCGCTCCCGGGCTCGCTTGTGCGCGACGAACGTGGCGCCGGCGTCCTTGAACGGCTTGCCGCCCGCGATGTGGTCGAAGTGATGGTGGCTGTAGATCACGTACTTGATCGGCTGGCTCGAGACCTTCTTGATCTCGTCGACGTAGGTCACCACCGCCTGCGGACGCCCGTAGCCGATCGGGTCGGTCGCGATCACGCCCGCCGAAGTGACCACGAACATCGATTGGGCGTTACCGTAGCGGAAGACATAGACGTTGTCGGTCCCGTCGACCCTGGTGGTCGCGAACGGCGGCGGCGACGGTTGCTGCGCGTAGGCCGCCACGCCCAGACATGCTGCGGCCAGGGCGGCGCCGGCGATGGCGTAAGACACCCGTGACATTGGTCGCTCCTCTCCGGTGAAGTCGTGCGTGGAAGTGTCGGACCGCGCGGCGCCTAGAATGCGCGGGCAAACGGCCGGCGTCAAGCGTCTCGGCGACGGACGGGTCGCGGGACGGGATTGCTCACGACGGCTCCTTCGTGTAGTGGTGGTCGGAGCATGGACTACAGCATCAACCTCGGGACGGCCGGCTGGGGCGTGTGGCACAGCCCGGATGCGGGCAAGTCGTGGGTCCGGCATCGCAAGCCGTTCCCGCTGAACAGCCGGATCCAGGCGCTGGCCGTGCTGCCGGGCGAGCCCCGCGGCCTCCTGGCCGCCGGCGACACCGGCCTGTTCGCGAGCCACGACGGCGGCGCGTCCTGGGCACGCATCGGCGCCGCCGGAGACCTGCCGACGGTCTGGTCGCTGGCCGTCGACCCGGCCGATCCGCGGACGCTCTTCGCGGGGACGCGGCCGGCCGCGGTCTATCGCTCGCGCGACGGCGGATGGTCCTGGACGCGTCTCGACCTCGCCGTCGCGACCGAGTGTTCCATCGGCAAGCCGTTCGTCACCCGCGTGCTCGTCGACCCCGACGACCGGCGCACCGTGTGGGCGGGCGTCGAGATCGACGGCGTCTTTCGCAGCCTCGACGGCGGCGACACCTGGACCAAGGTCGTGCGCGGGCTGAGCGATCTGGACGTCCACGACCTGGCCATCGCGCGCGCCAACCCTTCGCGCGTGCTCGTGAGCACGAACGGTGAGGTGTTCTGGAGCGCCGATCGAGGTGAGACCTGGACGCCGATCGGCGTGAAGAGCCGGTGGCCCTTGCCCTACGCGCGAGGCATCGCGGTGAAGCCCGACGATCCCCGCGTCCTGTTCGCCGGGTGCGGCGAGACCACGACCGGCGAGACGGGCGGCGTGCTCCGCTCGAGCGACGGCGGGCAGACCTGGCGGAGCCTGCCCCTGCCCGTGCGGCCCAACGCCACCATGTGGGGCCTGGCGACGCATCCCGCCGACGCCGGCCGGATCGTGGCGTGGAGCTTGTTCGGCGAGGTCTACGCCAGCGAGGATGCCGGCGAGTCCTGGCGCAAGATCGCCCGCGAGTTCGGTGAGATCCGCACCGCCGCCTGGTTGCCGGCGTGACGTTGAGAGGGAGAAGATCATGCATGGAGCGCTTCGTCTCGGGTTCCGAGCGGTGCTGGCCTCGGTCGTCACGTTCTCGGGGGCGCTGATGGCCTCGCCGGCAGGCGCCGCCACTTTCGTGTACGTCGGCAACACCGACAGCAACGAGATCTACGTGCTCCAGCTCGACCGGCAGAGCGGCGACCTGACGGTCGTGGAAAAGGTGCCGATTCCCGGCGTCGAGAAGCCCGGCAACTCGACGCCGATGGCGGTGAGCCCCGATCGCCGGTTCCTCTACGCGGGGACGCGCGGCGAGCCGAAGATCGCGGCCGGCTTCGCCATCGACCCGGCCAGCGGCAAGCTCAAGCACGTCGCCAGCGGTCCGCTCGCCGACAGCCTGGCGTACATCACCACCGACCGCACGGGCCGCTTCCTCCTCGGCGCGTCGTATCCCGGTCACAAGGTCACCGTGAACCCGATCGGGCCGCCCGGAACCGTGCAACCGCCGCAGCAGGTGTTGCCGAACTATCCCAACGCGCACTCGATCCTCGCCGATGCGGCGAACCGCCACGTGCTGGTCCCGACCCTGGGGAACGACCGCGTCAACCAGTTCACGTTCGATGCGGCCACCGGCATGCTGGCGCCGACCGCGCCCGGTGCGGTCGAGGTGAAGGCCAAGGCCGGCCCGCGACACTTCGCGTTCCATCCCAACGGCAAGCTGGTCTACGTCATCGGCGAGCTCGACGGGACGGTCTACGTCTTCGACTACGACGCGGGCGCCGGGAAGCTCACGCAGAAGCAGACCGTCAGCGCGCTGCCGCCCGACTTCCAGGGCAAGCCCTCGGCCGCCGACCTGCACATCACGCCCGACGGCAAGTTTCTCTACGGCTCGGAGCGCACGTCGAGCACCCTGGCCGGCTTCAAGGTCGATCCGGCGAACGGCACGCTGACTCCGATCGGCAGCGTGCCGACCGAGAAGCAGCCGCGCGGGTTCAACATCGATTCCTCGGGCCGCTACCTGCTCGCGGTGGGCCAGCTCTCCAACGGCCTGTCGAGCTACGCGATCGACCCGACCAGCGGCAAGCTCACGAAGCTGAAGGAATACCCCATGGGCAAGAACCCGAACTGGGTCGAGATCGTCGATCTGCCGTGAGCCCGCTCAACCGATAGAGGAGCTCCCGCATGCAGTTCGGCTTGTTCATGATGCCCCTTCACCCGCCCCATCGCGCGTTCGCCGATGGCTACGAGCGCGACGTCGAGCAGATCGTCCAGGCCGATCGGCTCGGCTTTCGCGAGGCCTGGATCGGCGAGCATTTGACGGAGCGCTGGGAAAACGCGCCGGCCCCCGATCTGCTGCTCGCCCAGGCCCTGGCGTTGACGAAGCACGTACGGCTCGGAACCGGCGTGACGCTCTTGGCGCTTCACAACCCCGTGTACCTCGCGCATCGGCTGGCCATGCTCGATCACATGGCCCGAGGCCGGTTTCAGTGGGGGATCGGCGGGGGCGGCATCCCGACCGATCTGTCGCTGTTCGGTCTGGATCCCGCGACCGTGCGCACGCGCTCCGCGGAAGTCCTCGACGTCGTGCTCAAGCTCTGGGCGTCCGAGGGACGGTTCACGTACCGGGGTAAGTTCTTCGACATCGACACGCCCGTGCTCGACCCCGTGAAGGACCGCGGCTACTACATGAAGCCCTACCAGCAGCCGCACCCGCCGATCGCGGTGGCGGCGAGCACCCCCAACTCGAGCTCCATGCGCATGGCGGGAGAGCGCGGCTGGATCCCCATGTCCAGCTCGCTCCTGTCCCGGCCGTACCTCGGCGATCACTGGCGTCTGGTCGAAGCCGGGGCCGCGGCGGCCGGACGACCGGCGAACCGCAGTCAGTGGCGCATCGCGCGCGACGTGCTCGTCGCGCCGACCTCGGCGGTGGCCCGCGACCGCGCGCGCGCCGTGCTGGGACGGAACTACGTGCAGCATCAGTATCCCAATCGCATCGGCACCCCGCAGATGGCGGCGACCAAGCTCGAGCCGTCCATGCCCGACGAGGCGGTCACCGTCGACTACTTGATGGAGAACCTCTGGATCGTGGGCGACCCTTCGGAATGCGTGGACAAGATCCAGCAGCTCTACGAGGAGAGCGGCGGCTTCGGCGCGCTCCTCTCGATCACCACGGACTCGGACGACGCCGGCTGGGACCACGAAAGCTTGCGTCTCCTGATGGAGCGCGTGGCGCCCCGCGTCGCCCACCTCGGGAGCGCCGACTAGCAGAGGAGAGACGCGATGCCAGCGACCTATCGATACGACCACATGCACCTGCGCAGCCGGGACGTCAAGAACACGGCCGAGTACTACCACCGGGTGTTCGGCGCCACGATCCTCGAGTCGGTCCAATCCGACGGCCGGCCCCGCACCGATCTCGACCTGGACGGGCTGACGATCTTCATCGCCCCGGTGCCGCCGGACGCCGCGATCCAGTCGGCGCCGGCGGAGCCCTACATCGGCCTGGACCATTTCGGGTTGCGCGTGGAGAACATGGACGAGGCCGTGGCCGAGCTCAAGCGTCGCGGCGCCCGCTTCAAGATGGAGCCGCGCACCATCCGGCCGGGCGTCCGGATCGCCTTCGTCGAGGCACCCGACAACGTCCGGATCGAGCTCCTCGAGCGCCGCTAGCCTGGATTATTCATGAACGCATCATGCGAGAGGCGGACGGGTGGCGCCGCGGGCCGTGCCCCTGCGGCCGGCTCCGTCACCCACTCGCCCGAATCGCAGCTCTTCGAGCTGCGGGCGGGACTCGGGGGTCCCACTCCGCCGGCCGCGGGGGCGCGGCCCGCGGCGCCACCCGTCCGGGTTCGCTGTACGCGTTCATGAATAATCCAGGCTAGGCCGCCGCGATGATCTACATGGTGGAGATGGCGCTGCTCGATACCGCGCGGCGCGCCGAGTGGGACGTGTGGTACGTCGCGCACCAGCATCGGCTCCTGTCCATTCCGGGATTCCACGCCAGTCAGCGCTTCGAGGCGATCCACCCCGCGGCGTCACCGTTCGTGGCGCTCCACGAGATCGACTCGCCGGAGATCTTCGCCGGACCGAGCTATCGCGCGAAGGCGGGACCGAGCAACACGGGCGAGTGGCAGACGAAGATGGACAACTGGCATCGCAACCTGTTCGAGGGCGTGGACCACACGCCGGACGTGCCGGCCGACGCGCGGCTGCTGGTGGTGGAAGCCGACGGTGGCCCGGCGCTGCCCGATCGCGTGCCGGTCGAGTGGATGAAGGCCGTCGGGCTCGATCGCAGCGTGCCGCGGCGCGGGCTCGCGGTCGCGCCGCCCGCGCTGGCGGACCGCCTCGTCGGCACGCCGGGTATCCGCGTGCTCAAACCGATCGGGCCACGGCTGCGCCGCAGAGACTGACACCCGCCTCGAAGGAGACCGCATGCCCCGAGTGATCGTCCTCGCCGCTCTCGCCCTGATGCTGGTCGCCCCGTCGGGCCACGGCGCCGGCGACATCGACCGGACCGCGGTGGACTTCAAGACCTCGTCGGAGATCACGTGGGTCAGGAACGCGGCCGGGACGAACGAATCGGCCGTGCTGTTCGGCGATCCGACCAAGCCAGGCCCGTACGTCGTGCGCGTCAAGTGGCTGCCGGGGAACATGAGCCGGCCGCATTTCCATCCGAACGATCGGTTCTTCGCGGTCCTGTCCGGCACCTGGTGGATGGGAACCGGCGAGAAGTTCGATCCGGAGAGCACCGTGCCGGCGCCCGCGGGAAGCTACGTCATCCACTACGCGGGCAAGGTCCACTACGACGGCGCCAAGACCGAGGAGACCATCATCCAGGTCTGGGGGATGGGGCCGGCGACGTCCACGCCGGCCGAGAAGCGCTGATCCGTCTCGTCCGCTAAATGCCGCTCAGTCCATCGCCGGCGCGGGCGCGGCGCGCCAGACGCGGCGTGAGCCCGTGTCGATCTTGAGGGCGACCACCGCGGCGCACATCAGGAACACGCACGCGAGCGCGAACGCCGCGCCGTAGCCGCCGGTGGCCTCGAACAGCGCGCCGGCGAGCGAGGATCCGATGGCGGCGCCCGTCTGGTGCACGAGGAAGATCACGCCGAGCACCGGGCTCACCGAGAAGCGCCCCCAGATGTCGGCGGTGAGCGCCGACGTCATCGAGCCGGTTCCGGCCATCGTGATCCCGCCGAGGACGGCGACGGCCAGAATGGCCGCCGGGTTGTCGCGGATGAGGAAGAAGCCGCTGAAGATGAGCACCCGCCCCGCGTAGATCGCGGCCAGCACGGGGCGACGTCCGAAGCGGTCGGAGAGCGCGCCCAGCATGACCGTGCAGCCGATGGCCGAGCCGCCGAGCACGCCGAAGGCCCACGAGGCGAACATCGGCGTGTAGCCGTGGTCGGTGAGCATCGGGATCCCGTGCGCCGAGAGCAGGCTCATCGAGAAGCCGCAGGTGAAGAACGAGCCGGCGAGCTGCCAGAAGGCGAGCGTCTGCATGGCGGTGGTGGCGGTCACGCGCTCGCGCGCCGACGCGCCGGGCGTCTTCGATTCCGGCGGAGCCCCGTCCGCGGCGAGCCCCATCGACTCCGGCGACTCGCGGATCACCCAGAGCGAGAGGGGGAGCATGCCGGCCAGGACCCCGACGGCGATGAGCACGTAGGTGGTCCGCCAGCCGTAGGTGAGGATGAGCCAGGTCACCAGCGGCACCAGGAGACTCATCCCGGTCATCGACGCGCTCCCGAGCAGCGAGAGCGCGGTGCCGCGCCGCGCGCTGAACCAGCGCGCGACCACCCCTGACGCCATCACGGGCCCCGTGACGGCGAGGCCGAGCGCCAGGAGCACGCCGTAGACGGCGGCGAACTCCCAGAAATTCCGGACGAGCGCGGTCAGCACGAGGGACAGGACGAGCAGCAGCGTTCCCACGGACGCGGTCGCGCGCACGCCGAACCGGTCGAGGGCCATGCCGACGAGCAGCCCGAATACGCCGTAGAGGAAGAGGCTCACCGCGATCACGAGGGAGAAGCTGGCGCGGTCGAGGCCGAGGTCGGCCACGATCGGCTTGAGGAACGGTCCCACCGCGTGACGGATCCCCGTCGAGGTGAGCGTCATGAAGGAGAACGCGGCGACGACCCACCAGCCGTAGAACACCGATCGGGTTCTCATGTCGCGCCTCCGGCGATCTGGGGGAGGATGAACACCTCGCTGTCGCGGCCGATCGGCTCGAGGAGGGCGTCCTGGTAGATCTGGCCGTCGATGGCCACGGCCACGCCGTCCTCGAGATGGCGCCCGAGCGCCGGGTGGAGCGCGGTGAGCTGCTGGTAGAGCTGCTTCACGGACGTCGCCGCGAGGTCGAACTCGGCGACGCCGCCCGTGAGCTGCACGAGGTTGCCTATCAACACGACTCGCGCCATTTATTATGGTGGGGGCCCCGAAATGGCCCCCACACCCCCCACGCTCGTCGCGCCCCGGCGAAGCCGTGGCGCTCCTCGATTTCGCGACACGCTTCTACCGCGGGGCGAGGCCACGCTCCTTGAGCGCCTTGAGCACTCTGGGGGGCGACATCGGCAGCTCGGTGAAGCGGATGCCGGTCGCGGCTTCCATGGCGTTGGCGATCGCGCCGAGCGGCGGCACGATGGGCGTCTCGCCGACGCCGCGCACGCCGTAAGGATGCTTCGGGTTCGCGACCTCGACGAGGATCGCGTCGATCATCGGCACGTCGGAGGCCACGGGCATCCGGTAGTCGAGGAAGCCCGCGTTCTGCAGCTTGCCGTCGGGCCCGTAGATGTATTCCTCGTTCAGCGCCCAGCCGATGCCCTGGACGGCGCCGCCCTGGAACTGTCCCTCGACGTAGCTCGGGTGGATGGCGCGCCCGGCGTCCTGCGCCACCGTGTAGCGCAGAATGGTCACGCGTCCGGTCTCCGGGTCCACCTCGAGGTCGACGAGATGCGTGCCGAGGCTCGGACCCGCGCCCTGGGCGTTGATCCGCCCGTAGCCGCCGATCGGGCCGCCGGTCTTGCCCGCGATCTTGGCGAAGTCGGCGATCGACATCGGCGTGAGCTTCTCGGCGGCGGCGCCGAGCGCCCTCACGCGGCCGCCCGCGAACTCGACCTGGTCGGGCTTGAGCTCCCAGAGCTTCGCCGCCCGCGCGCACAGCTCGGTCTTGATCTGCTTGGCCGCCTCGACGATCGCCATGGAGCCCGAGAAGGTCGAGCGGCTGCCGCCGGTGAGGAAGTTGAACCCGACCGAGCCGGTGTCCCCGATGATCGGGCGCACCTTGTCGTAGGGGACCCCCAGCTCGTCGGCCGCGACCATCGCCAGCGAGGCGCGCAGGCCGCCGATGTCCGGCGTGCCCGCCATCAGCGAGACGGTGCCGTCCTCGTTCACCGTGAGCGACGCGCAGGTCTCACCGCCGATGTTGAACCAGAAGCCCGAGGCCACGCCGCGCCCTTGCCACTTCCGGAGCGGCGCGTTCCAGTGCTCGGTCTTCTTGACCGCGTTGAGCGTCTCTTCCAGCCCGATCGGCCCGAACTTCGGGCCGTAGGCGGCCTTCGTGCCTTCGTGGGCCGCGTTCTGCATGCGGAGGTCGATCGGATCGATGTCGAGCTTCTTGGCGATCTCGTCGACCACGCTCTCGACCGCGAACTCGGAGATCGGCGCGCCGGGCGCCCGGTAGGCCGCCACCTTCGGGCGGTTCGAGACGACGTCGTAGCCGATGACCTTGACGTTCTCGATGTCGTAGGGCGCGTACGCGCACATGACGCCGGGCTGCACCGGTGAGCCCTGGAAGGCGCCGGCCTGGTATTTCAGCTCGGCGAAGCCGGCGACGAACTTCCCGTCCTTCGTCGCGCCCATCTTGACCCGCACCGTCGCGCCGGACGTCGGCCCCGAGGCCTTGAACACTTCCTCGCGGGACATGACCATCTTCACCGGGCGCTTGGCCTTGCGCGAGAGCGCGATGGCGAGCGGCTCCAGGTAGACGACGGTCTTGCCGCCGAAGCCGCCGCCGATCTCCGTGGCGGTGACGCGGACCTTGCCGATGTCCAGGCCCAGCAGCCGCGCGCAGTGGGCGCGCACGATGAAGTGGCCCTGCGTCGTGCACCAGAGCTCGGTCGTGCCGTCCTCGGACACGGTGGCCAGCGCCGCGTGCGGCTCGATGTACCCCTGGTGCACCGGCGCGGTCTTGAAGTCGCGCTCGACGATGAGGTCGGCCTTCTTGAAGCCGGCCTCGACGTCGCCCAGCGTGATCTCGACGCGCTTGGCCACGTTCGAGGGCTTCGCGGGCTTGGGCTCGACGCCGGCCGTGAACAGGTCGTCGTGCAGCAGCGGCGCGTCCGGGCGCATCGCCTCGACGACGTCGATCACGTGCGGGAGCACCTCGTACTTCACGTCGATGAGCTTCAGCGCGCGCCGGGCGATCGCCGGGCTCGTCGCGGCCACCGCCGCCACCGCGTGGCCCTCGTAGAGCGCCTTCTCGCGCGCCATGACGTTCCGCACCACGTCCTTGTAGTTCATCATCATCTCGCCGGCCGGGACGAACTCCGACGACTGGTCGGCGAAATCGTCCCGGGTGACCACGGCCTTGACGCCGGGCAGCGCCTCGGCCTTCGACGTGTCGATCGAGACGATGCGCGCGTGGGGGTGCGGGCTCCGCAGCACGCGTCCGATCAGCTGGCCCGGCAGGTTGAAGTCGGCGCCGAAGCGGGCGCGACCCGTCACCTTGTCGACGCCGTCGGGGCGGATCGTGCGGGTTCCGACGTACGTCTGCGACTGCCCGTTCGTCATCGTCTCGGCCATGGCTATCCCTTTCTCATCGTCGCGGCGGCATCCTTCACCGCGCTCACGATCTTGTCGTACCCCGTGCACCGGCAGAGGTTGCCGGCCAGCCAGTAGCGGATCTCGTGCTCGCTCGGATCGGGTGTCCGCTCGAGCAGGGCCTTGCTGGCCACGAGGAAGCCCGGCGTGCAGATGCCGCACTGCAGCGCCGCATTTTCCAGAAATCGCTGCTGCAGCGGATGGAGCGTCTCGCCCTTGGCCATGCCCTCGATCGTCTCGACGCGCCGCCCGCCGACCTCGCAGCCCAGCACGAGGCACGAGCAAACCAGCCGGCCGTCCAGCATGACGCTGCAGGCGCCGCAGTCGCCCGAGGCGCAGCCTTCCTTGCTGCCGGTCAACTGGAGCGTGTCGCGGAGCACGTCGAGCAGCGTCTCCTCGGTCTCGCAGAGGAACTCGACCGCGTCACCGTTCACGACCGTTTCGATGTGGTGCTTGGCCATCAGCTCGTCCTCGCTCGGTCCAGCGCGATCAAGGCCGCGCGGCGCGTCAGCACGGCGGCCACGTCGATGCGAAACTCCGTCGTTCCCCGCTTGTCGTCGATCGGGCGGCACGCCGCCCGCGCGGCCGCCTCGAGCCGCCGCTGCGCGGCCGCGTCGAGACGGCTTCCGACGATGGCCTGCGCCGCCTCCGGAACCAGCAGCACCCGCGCGGCCACGGCGCCCAGCGACACGCGCGCGGCCGCGATCGTCCCGGCGCCGTCGAGCGTCAAGCTTACGCCCGCGCCCACCACCGCGATGTCCATTTCCGTCCGCGGGATGAAGCGCAGGTAGGCATCGCTCGAGCCCTTCGGACGCGGCGGCAGGAGGAAAGAGACGACGATCTCACCCTTCCGCAGGGCGAGCTTGCGGGGCCCGAGCATGACGTCCTCGACCGGGAGATCGCGCCGGCCCTGCGGCCCGGCCAGGCTGGCGACCGCCGCGGCGGCGATGAGGGCCGGCACGCTGTCGGCCGCCGGTGAGCCGTTGCACAGGTTGCCCCCGAGGGTCGCGCGCCCCTGCACCTGGGTGGAGCCGATCAGGTTCGCGGCCTCCACCACGCCCGGCCACACCCGCTTGAGCCGGGCGTGCTCCTTGAGCTCCGCCCCGGTCACCGCCGCGCCGACGCGCCAGCCGCCCTTTTCCTCGGTGATCGCGCGAGTCTCGGCGATCTTCTTGATGTCGACGATCAGCTCCGGGTCGACGACGTCGGCGCGCATCTGGACCAGGAGGTCGGTCCCCCCGGCCAGCACCCGCGCCTCTCCCGTCGCCGCTGCGAGCAGAGCGACCGCCCCCTCCACCGATTCTGGTGCCTCGTATCGCATGTGTGCTGGTCTCGCCTTTCGTGGTCTACCTCGACCGCTCTGATGCTTCCGGAAGCAGCATCGACGATGCCTCCGCTCGTGTCAACGCCCCCCCGGTCGACGCCATCTCAGATGCGCTCGAGGATGACGACCGGAATCTCGCGCGCCGCCCGCTTCTGGTACTCGTCGTACGGCGGCCAGATCGCGGTCATCGTCTTCCACAGCGCCGGCTTCTCCGCCGGCGTCGCCGTGCGGGCGCGGGCCTGGAAGCGGTCGGCCATGACCTGCACCTGCACGACCGGCTGCGCGACGAGATTCTCGTACCAGCTCGGGTGCGCCGGCGCGCCGCCGCGCGAGGCCACGACCAGATAGCGGTCGCCGGCCCGGCCGTAGATCAGCGGCGTCGTGCGCGACTGGCCGGAGCGCCGGCCCGTCGTCGTCAGGAGCAGCGTCGTGACGCCCTCCCAGATGTGTCCGTCCCGGCCGCCGGTCTCGATGTAGCGGCGCGCATGCTCCTGCTGCCAGCCGGGCGGCCGGCCTCCGGGTCCGGGTCGTGCTGTGGCCATGCTCTCCTCCGCGGGTCGACGGCCTATTTGATCGATTCCGGCGCCACCGCGCGCCCGACGCGCGCGGCCTCGTAGATCGCCAGCGGCACCTGAAGAATGTGCTTCGCGGCGTGGACGTCCTGCGCCGGCTGGCGCCCGGCGAGGAGGCTATCGATGAAGTCGGCGGCCGCCCCGTCGAAGCCGAGGCGCCAGTCGGCCGGCACCTGATAGCTGACGGTCTCCGCGCCACGGATCAGCACCACGGCGGGCATGTCGAGCATCTCGCCGGTGCACCGGGTCACCCAGATGATGCCGCGACTGCCGTGGATCTCGAAGAACTCGTCCGCGCGGTAGTAGCGGGAGCGGATGGTCATCCCGGGGGCGGAGGTGTAGTCGATGACGCCCAGGCAGTTGCGGCCCTTGAAGCGCCACATGGCCGCCGCGGGCGTCTCCTCCAGGAGGCCCGTACCCCGCGTGACGATGGCAGAGATGTCACCGATCTCGCCGATCCAGAGCGCGGCCGTGGCGTACTTGTGCACGCCGTCGTCGTAGAGCGGGCCGCCCGGGTTGCGCTTGGGATCGCGGCGCCACACCATCGCGTCAGGATCGAGCTCCATCGCCTGGCCCGTAATGTGCTCGGCGCGCGTCGTATGGATCCGCACCAGCGACGGCTCGCCGATGGCGCCGGCGTCGAGCAGCTCCTTGGCCTTCAAGATCGGCGGGTAATAGAGGAAGTTCTCGGTGACGCGGAAGGTCGTCCGCGCGCGCGCCACGGCGGCGGCGATGCGGTCGGCCTCGGCGACGGTGGTCGCCAGCGGCTTCTGACACGAGACGTGCTTGCCCGCTTCGAGGGCCGCCACGACCTGATCGGCGTGCATCCACGTGGGCGTGAGAAGCTCGACGGCGTCGACCAAGGCGTCGTCCAGCACCTGTTTGAGATCCGAGTACACCCGGGGCGTGATGCCCCACTCGCGGGCGCGCCGCTTCGCCCGCTCGGGCTCGGTGTCGCACAGGGCCACCACGTCGCACCGCGGGTGTTGCAGATATCCGGGCGCGTTGAGCTGGGAGATGTTGCCGCAGCCGACGATCGCCAGGCGCACGCGGTCCATGGGACGGATTACTTCGCCGGCGCGCTCGGCGTCGGCACCACGACGCCCGGGGCGAGCGGGATCTCCTCGACCAGCGTCACCTTCGTGACGTAGTGGCGGGTCTCGCCGAAGCAGCTCGTCGGCAGCCCGACTTTTTCTTCGTAGTGCAGCGCGACGCGGCGGCCCATCACCTTGTCGATCTGCTCTCCGACCGCGTCATTCCGAACCGTGAAGGCGAACTTCTCGGTTGCCGCGCCCGGCATCGACACCATCGCCAGCTCGCCTTCCCAGGTCTTGCAGATCCAACCTTTGCGAGAGAACTTCTGGACCCATCCGGCCCGCTCGCCGGATGAATAGCTCCAGCTCAGCGTGGCCCAGAAGTAGGCCACGACAAGCCCGACGATCAGCAGCAGTGCGATCACAACGCTCATCACGCCGAGACCAGATTGAGCGCGCGCACCCATATCTCACGTTCCTCCGGTCGTGCCCCGCGCCTTCACCGCGACCCCGCCGTCCAGCGTGGTGGTCCTCGCGAGCTGCACACCTTGCTCGCTCAAACTACAGTATCGTCGCCGGCTGGACAACCGAGCACGCCACATGTTTACTATGCCGCCCAGGCCATGCCGAGCCGCGACCACTACGGCGACCTCCTGCGGCTGAGAGCCGATCTCTGGCGCGTGCCCCTCGCCCTGTGCATCGTCACGGTGCTGCTCTTCCTGGCGACGGTCGCCGTGGACTGGGATGCGGCCCGCGGAACTCTGGCTCTGCCGAGCTGGCTCTCCGTCGGCGGCCCGGACGACGCGCGGGCCATCCTGGGCGCCATGCTGGGCGCCGTCAGCACCGTCCTGGCGCTGATCTTCTCGGTCGCGCTCCTCGTGCTGTCCATGGCCACGACCCAGTTCGGCCCGCGTATTCTCTATCGCTTCTTGCGCGACGGCATCACCCAGGTGACGATCGGCCTCTTCCTCGCGAGCTTCGTCCATACGCTGCTGACCTTCGTGGTCACGCGACAGGAGGCGACCCGCCAGTTCGTCCCGCAGCTGACGCTGACCTCCGGCGTCATCCTCGTGATGCTGAGCTTCGCCTGCCTGATCGTGTTCAGCCATCGCATCGCGATGTCCATCCAGACGCAGAACGTGGTCGCGCGCATCGTCGCGGAGCTCGACGCGGCGCTGGCTGGCTTGGCGGCAGGAGCGCGCGAGCACGGCGAGCCCCGCTTGACGCCGGCGGCGGAAGCCGAGCGTGAGTCCCTCGCGGCGCGCTGCGCGGCCGAGGGTGGCGTGGTGCGGGCCCCGCGGACGGGTTTCGTCCAGGCCGTCGATGTCGTCCACCTGCTGTCCGTGGCGGACCGGTCGGACGCGCTCGTGTCCCTGCTGTACCGCCCGGGGCAGTTCGTCATGGAGGGCGCCGCGCTCGCTCGGGTCCTTCCGGAGGCCCGCACCGCAGACCTCACCCCCGCCCTCCTGCGCGACATCAGCATTGGCACGCACCGGACGCTCGACCAGGACGTCGAGTTCGGTATGGCCCAGCTGGTGGAAATCGCGCTGCGTGCCCTGAGCCCGGCGGTCAACGACACCTTCACGGGTCTCACGTGTATCGACTGGCTGGGAGACGAGCTGCGAGGATTCGCCTGGCATGGGGAGTACGCGGCCGTCTGCCTTGGCCCCTCGGGGGCCGCTCGGCTCGTCTGGTCGCCGCTCCGCTTCGCCCGTCTCGTCAAAGCGGCCTTTGATCAGATCCGCCAGGCCGCGAAAGGCAATCCTGCCGTCTCAATCCGGCTCCTGCAGACCTTCACGCACCTGGCCGAGCAGATCGAGGACGCGCGGCTGCGCGAGGCGCTCTCACCGCAGGTCGAGGCCGTGTGGGAGGCGGCGTCGGCGCAGGCGCTCGTCAAATCGGACCGCGCGGACGTCGAGGCGGCTTACCGCCGAGCGTGCGAGGCGCTAGTCGGCCAGCGCCTTCTTGAGAACTGAGACCTTGCGGGCCTCTTGCGCCTCATCCCGATCGGCGGTCTTCATCTCCTTCAGCTCGATCGTCACCTTGGCAATCTTGCCGGTGAACTTGAACGGCACCTTGTAGGCTTCGGTGACCGGCGTGCCCTCGTCGGCGCCCACGTCGGCACCTTCGTCTGCCGAGTACGCACAGCACTGGGTTCGTTCGATTCGCCCCGCCGCGGTCTGCTTGCCGTTGACGAAGAGCGTGCCCTTACCGCCCTTCCCGATGCCGCCGCCGTCATACGCGAACTCGAACCGGATGGTCGCCTTCCCGGGCGGCAACGCCTGGCTAGCGGCCACCGTGTACCGCTGCAGGCCGAGCCAGTTGTAGGTGTACATCGGCTTGCCGTCCTTCACGTAAAGGCTCCAGCCCCCGAACCGCCCGGCCTGGGCCAGCAGCACGCCGTTGGCTCCCTGCTTCGGGATCTCCACCTCGGCGGTGATCGTGTGCGACCGATTCTTCACGTTGATGAAGACGTTCTCCGACATCCCGATCATGCCCTGATGCAGCGCCAGCGAAGCGCGGCCGGCCATCAGATCGGGCCGCCCGACGAGGCCGGCGTTCAGGCGCTCCAGGGTTCGGTCATCGAGAGGCAACACGGAGTATTTGACCGCCTCTTTGAGGAAGAGGGCCTGCAACTCCTTGAGCTTCTCGGGGTTCTTCGCGGCCAGGTCGTTCGCCAGGCTGAAGTCCGTCCGGGTGTCGTAGAGCTCCCACGTGTCGTTCTCGAGCGTCGTCCGGGGTTTGAATTCCCACGCCGCCCGGTGGACCGTACCGGCCAGCCAGCCATCATGGTAGATGGCGCGATTGCCAAAGATCTCGAAGTACTGGGTGGTGTGCCGGCTCGGGGCCTTGGCGTCCGCGAAGGTGTCGGCCAGGCTCACCCCTTCGATGGGCGTCTGGGCGGTCCCGTTCACGCTCTTCGGCTCGGGCAGGCCAGCCGATTCCAGGATGGTCGGCGCGATGTCGATGACGTGGTGCCACTGCGAGCGCAGCTCGCCCTTGGCCCTGATGCCCTTGGGCCAGTGGATCACCATCCCGTTGCGGGTGCCGCCATAGCTCGAGGCCACCTGCTTCGTCCAGGTGAAGGGCGTATCCCCCGCGACCGCCCACCCGGCGGCGTAGTGGGGGTAGGTCGTCGGGCCGCCGAGCTCGTCGTAGTGCTTCAGGATGTCCTGGACAGTCTCGTGCACGCCGTTGAAATAGGTCATCTCGTTGTAGAGCCCGACCATACCCCCCTCGGCGCTCGCCCCGTTGTCGCCGACGATGTAGAAGATCAGCGTGTTGTCGAGCTGACCGGTCTCTTCGATGGCCTTGATCAGCCGGCCGATCTCCGTGTCGGCGTACTCGCCAAAGCCGGCGAAGACCTCCATCTGGCGGGCGAAGAGCTTCTTCTCATCCGGGGTCAGCGCGGCCCAGTCCTTGATGGCCGCGGGCTTGGGCGCGAGCTTCGTCTCCACCGGGACGACACCCAATCGCTTCTGCCGCGCCAGCGTCTCCTCGCGCAGCTTGTCCCAGCCCTGGTCGAACTGGCCCCTGTACTTGGCGATCCACGCCTTCGGCACCTGGTGCGGCGCGTGGGTCGCCCCGGGCGCGAAGTAGATGAAGAACGGCTTGTCCGGCGTCAGCGATTTCTGGTACCCCACCCAGTCAATGGCCTGGTTGGTCATGTCGGTCATGAAATGGTAGTTCGGGTCCTTCGACGCCTCGACCTGGGTCATCCCGTCGTAGAGCAGCGGCGCCCACTGGTTGGTCTCGCCGCCGATGAAGCCGTAGAACTTGTCGAAGCCCGAGCGGGTCGGCCAGCGGTCAGTCGGACCAGAGGGGCTGAGCTCCCAGGCCGCAGTCTCGTGGGACTTGCCGAAGGCGGCGGTGCTATAGCCGTTCAGCCGCAGCATCTCGGCCAGTGGCGCCACGCTGTTGGGGCGCTGCCCGGTCTGCCCCGGGAACGCGGTGGCGGTCTCCGTGATCGAGCCCATGTTGTTCGTGTGATGGTTGCGGCCGCTGAGCAAGGCCGTACGAGTCGGCGAGCAGAGCGCCGTGGTGTGGAACTCGTTGTAGCGCAGCCCGCCGTTGGCCAGGCGTTCCACCGTCGGCATCTTGACGGGCCCGCCGAAGGCGCTGGACTGGCCGAACCCCATGTCATCGATCAGCACGATGAGGACGTTGGGCGCGTTGGCCGGCGCCTTGACCTCGAAGCGCGGTGGCGGCGTGGCATTCCGCACGTCGAACGTGGTGCTATGCGGGTACGTGGGCTCGGGAATCGGCAACACCGTGCGGTCGGTCGGCAGCACCACCCGCTCGGGGGCCGCCTGGGCGGCGACGGGCGCCGCCGTCAGCGCCAGCACCAGGGCCAGGCTCAGAGCAAGAGTCATCGACGTCCGCAGCATGGTTTGAGGGCCTCTTTTCGCATATCCGCGGGGCCGGCAGAATGGGACCTTGGTCTCAACCGTCGCCGAAGCGCGCTGCTCGGCCGGCGGTGAGGCCCGCGTCAGAGTCTCACGGGCAGCGTCTTCAATCCCCTGAGGGTGAGGCTCGGGCGATACTCCAGCTTGTCCGTCGCGAGCGCCAGATTCGGCAGCCGCCGCGCGAGCGTGCCGATGGCGATCTGGCCTTCCACGCGCGCGAGGGGCGCGCCGAGGCAGAAGTGGATGCCCCAGCCGAAGGCGATATGGCGGTTGTCGGCGCGGGCCAGGTCGAGCCGATCGGGGTCGGGGAACTGGGCGGGATCGCGATCCGCGGCGGCGATGAAGGGCATCACCATCTCGCCCTTGCCGATCGTCCGGCCGCCGATCGTGACGTCCGTGCTCGGAATGCGCGCCGTGCGTTGCACGGGGCCGTCGTAACGCAAGAGTTCCTCCACGGCGCTCGCGATGAGCCCGGGGGTCTCGCGCAGCCGCCGGAGCTCTGCCGGATGGCGCAGGAGCGCCAGGGTGCCGTTGCCGATCAGGTTCACCGTCGTCTCGTGGCCGGCGATGAGCAGGAGGATGCACGTCGCGAGCAGCTCGTCCTCGCTCAGCTTGTCGCCGGCCTCTTCGGCGGCGATCAGCGCCGACAGAAGGTCGCCGCGCGGCGAGGCACGCCGCTCGGCGATGAGCTCCCGGAAGTACTCGCCGATGGCGTGGCGGGCGGCGCCGCTGCGCCGGGGCACCTCGGACTCCGGTGGCAGCAAGATCGAGTCGAGCCCGCGGGCGATGTCGAGGCTCCATCCCCTGAACCGCTCGTGGTCCTCGACGGGAACGCCCAGCATCTCGCAGATGACGTTGACCGGGATCGGGTAGGCGAACTCCTCGATCAGGTCCATCGATCCGGCGGCCTCGGCGCGCGCGATGAGGTCGTCGACGATCCTCTGGATGCGCGGCCGCAGCCCCTCCACGACGCGCGGGGTGAACGCCTTGCTGACGAGGCTCCGAAGCCGCGTGTGATCGGGCGGATCGCGATCCAGCATCGAGAGCCCGACGCCCGACGGCACCGCGACGCCGAAGCGGGCCGCCACGAACGGAGCGAGCGGCTCCTTGATGAAGCGCGGATCGCGGAGCACCGCCGCCACGTCCTCGTACCGCGTGAGCACCCAGAAGTCGAGCGGGCTGTGATGGACGGGATCCTCGGCGCGGAGACGCGCGTACGTCGGATAGGGATTCGCCAGGAACTCGGGGTCCATCGGGTTGAAGCTGGTCATGGGTCGCCCAGATATCGGTCGAGAATTCTGGCGAAATCGGCGGGCACGACCACACCGCCCATCAGCTCGCTCGTCTCGCGAAAGTAGAGGCGGCCGAGCGTGGTGCCGTCGGTGAGCCAGAGCGTGAGCCAGTAGCGCGGCTCGCCGACCTCGTGCGCCCGCGGCTTGCGCGCCGCGCCCTGGACGATCATGTCGACGAGCGCCTCGACGTCGCGCGGTGACTCGATCGTCGCCGGATTCGTCGCGGCCGCTGCCGGCGGCTCACCGCGCTGGACATGGATCGCGCGCACCTTGCCCGCGATCTCGTAGAGGTCGCCGCCGACCTTCGCGCGCGGATTGATCCGCGGAGGTCCTCCGCGAGTCGATGCCGTCGAACGTGACGTAGTCGAGAAGGGTCGACGCGCCGGCCCGCCCGGCGAGCGCGACGAGACCGAGCGCCAGCAGACCGAGCGCCGCCGCCCGGATGCTCCGGCACCGGGCGTCGGCCCAGATCCGCCGAAGCTCGGCCGGGGCTGTCGTCATGGCGCTGACACCGTAGTCCCGTGCCGCCGCCGGGTCAAGAAAAGGGGCGGCGCGCGAGCCACGCGCTGCCGCAAGGCGGGCTTACGCCGCGTGCGGGCGGAAGCCCACCAGCCGTTCCATCTCGAGCTTCGTGTCGAATACCTCGGCGGCGCGGATGTAATGCCAGCGGACGAGCCGCCGCGGCCTCATCTTCGCCACATCAGGGAAGAGATCCTCCGGCCCGCCCGCGATGGCCACGGTGTCGAGACGGATCCAGAGGCCGATGCCAGGAGCCTCGCCGACCACGTCTCCGCCGAGCAGGAAGATTCGAGCGGTGCTGGCTGGATCGAGCCCGAAGATCTCTTCGATCTCATTACGGTTGACCCAGATGCCGATGTACTTGCCGATGATGTCCATGTCGGGACCTCCTGTGAGGCAAGAACGTCCTCGCCCTACGCCCACTTGCCCTCGAGCGGCGCGACGGGATGCAACTCCTTCTCCATCCTGAGGTCGGAGAAGATCTCCGCCGTGGCCTCCGTCTCCTCCTCCCGGTCGAGCTCGATGCCGAGCTCGGCGAACAGATCCGGTCGAACACCCACGAGCAGGATTTCCGCGCCCTCGTGGTCCATGAATTTCGGCGGGTCGAGTGGGATGAATCGCCGACCTCTGAAGAGACTCTGGAGCGTCCTGGGCAGCGCGGCTCGGCGTGTCTCGTCGAGGCCCATGCCCGGCGCCGCCTTCGCCTTGGGGTTCTTGACGGCGGCGACGTAGCTACCTTCCTCGACGATGTTCAGCGCTCGTTGCACCTCGCCCGGCTCCGGTGGCAGCTCCAAGGCGTACGCCAGATGGGTGTGGCTGCGATGACGCACGATGGCGTACACGCCCTCGCCCGCCGGACGGGCCGCCGGGAGCTGGCGCTCCCCGCGCGTTTTCGTCAGGCGCGTCTTGGGGTCGAGCTCGTCCTCTACATCCTCGGCCCGGCTCGAGACCTTCTCCACGAAGGCCCAGGTCTTTCGCTCACCACTGCCGTTGACCGCGGGGAGGCGCTTTCCTCCGATGACGAGGAGCCGGTAGGAGTCTCGCCCGCGGGGGCTCAGGATCATGTAGAGACGTTCCACGTCGTCGAGACTCTGGGCGACTTGCTCGTCGATCTTCGGCCGATAGGCGAAGTAGATGTTGCCCCGCTCGCGCACGCGCACCTGGGTCGGGGCAAGCGGTCGACGGGCTTGTGTCTTGGCCATGTCCTTCTCCTCCGCTCGCCGTGACAGCAAGAGCGGCGCCAGGCGCGCGCGCCACGCTAACTCGCGGCTATTTCGGTATTTCCGCGGAGGCCGGGCCGAGATCGGGTGAAGACACACCCTCGGGCGATTCGGGGGTGGGCGAGATCTCACCCGCCATTAGGGGTGGGACCGCCGTGAGTCAACCGCCTGGATCGGCCGCTGGAACCGCTTCCTGTTGGCGCCGGGGTCGAGCCAGGCGGGACCGGGCGGCGGCACCGGGCCTGCGATCCGCCGGCTACCGGTGGAAGTACGGGTCGAGCACCCTGACTTCCGTGATCCGATCCACCGGCAGCTTATTGCGGGTGGCCGCACGCCGGATCGCTTCGGGGTTGGGCGCGTCATAGACGCAGAAGGTCTTCTTCTTGTCGGGCGTGACGTACGAGTGCACCCACGTCACACCGTCCTCGGCGTTGACGCCCACCACGGTGAGGCACGCTTGCGCGCCTGTTTCGTTGGCGGGAAGACCAAGGCCGTCTGGAAAAGTGCGCTCGACCATATACCGCGGCATATCGGGTTCTCCTTTCGGCGACGCGAGCCTGCCGGCTCGCCGCCCTATCGATGCCCCCAGTCTAGACCCGCCTACGCTCGGCGCGCATCGGGAGGCCTTCCCTATTTGGGACGCGCCCCCTCCCCATCTTGGCCTGCCGGCCCATGCCGGATGGCCAACGAGCCGGCCCTTGACCTGGTAATCACCACCCTGCGATCTTATCGGCATGGCCGACCGAAAGTACCGCCAGAAAGGCGACCGGAACCCGGGCGCCGAGCCACGTCGGCCGCCTCCGCCCGCCGCCGAGGCTCCGCGCAGCGGTGGGATGCTTGCCAAGCACACCGTCTCCCGGTGCGGGGCGTGCGGCGCGGTCCTGCCGATCGCGACCGCGTCGCTCGAGCAGTGCCCGAACTGCCGGGCGCCTCTCCACGCCTGCCGCCAGTGCACCCACTTCGACACCAGCCGGCGGTTCGAGTGCGCGCAGCCCATCGCCGTGCGGCTGGCGGACAAGAACGCGCGCAACGACTGCGCCGCGTTCTCGCTCCGCGTCACGGTCGAGCGAGACGCCTCGCCCGACTCGACCCGCCCCGGCGACATCCGCCGGGGGTTCGACAACCTCTTCAAGCGGTAGCACGGTGGCGGCCGCGCTCCTGCTCGCCGCGGTTCTCGTCGTGACGGCGGCGACCGACGGGCGCGCCCAGACGCCGAGCCGTCGCTCGCTCACCGGGCGCCTGCTCGTCGCGACCGACGCGCTCCGCGACCCGCGGTTCGCGCGCACGGTGATCTACCTCGTGCGCCACGACGCGGACGGGGCGTTCGGGCTCGTCATCAACCTGCCCCTCACCGAGGTCCCATTCGAGCGGGCGCTGCGGCCGTTCGGCCTCGAGGTGCCGCCCGGCAGCGGCGACGTCCGAGTCCACTACGGCGGGCCGGTCCAGGAGCGGCGCGGCTTCGTCCTGCACACGCCGGATTGGACGGGCGAGGGCACGACCCTGGTCGACGATCGCTTCGCGCTCACCGAGGACCCCAGGGTGCTGCAGGCGATGGCCCGGGGCGAGGGCCCGCGGCGGGCGCTGTTCTTCCTGGGCTACGCCGGGTGGGCGCCCGGGCAGCTCGAGGCCGAGCTGGCGACCGGTGCCTGGGGCGTCGCGCCCGCCGACGAGCGGCTCGTGTTCGACGAGGACCCCAAGCAGAAATGGATCGAGGCGACGACGCGCCGCTTGCTCGACCTCTAGCGGTGAAGGAGAAGGCGCCGATGAAGACCATCGACATCCACGCGCATCTGGTACCCCGGTCCCTGTGGCAGGCCGTCGAGGCCCGACGCGACTGGTACGGCTTTCGCCACGAGCCCGGCGACGGGGTCGGCGCCATGCTGGGAGGCGGTAAGCGCACGAGCTTCACCTCGCCCAAGGTGCGCTTCACGCCGGAAGAGCGGCTGAAGGACATGGACGCGCAGGGCGTGGACGTCCAGGTGGTCTCGATCCACACCCCGTTCTTCGGCTACCACCTCGACCCGGCGCAGGGGCGCGCCCTGGCGCGCGACGTCAACGACGAGATCGCCGGGATGGCGCGGCAGTGGCCCCAGCGCTTCGCGGGCCTCGCCACCCTGCCGGTGCAGGACGTCAAGGCGGCGATCGACGAGCTCGAGCGCGCGGTGACCGTCCTCGGGCTCAAAGGGGCCGAGCTCGACACGGTGGTGAACGGCGAGAACTGGGACGAGCCGAAGTTCCTGCCGCTGTTCAAGGCCGCCGAGGCCATGGGGGCGGTGCTCTTCTTCCACCCGCAGCCGCAGCACAACTTCATGATGCAGCGCACGACCCGCTACGGGCTCTTCAACAGCCTCGGCGTCATCGTCGAGGACGCGATCGTCGTCGCGGTGCTGATCTTCGGCGGCGTCCTCGACGCCTGCCCCGACCTCAAGGTGTGCGTCGCGCACGGCGGCGGCCCGGCCTGCTTCGCGATGGGGCGCCTCGACCGCGGCTGGCAGGGCACCGCCGACGCCCTTCGCGTCATCAAGCAGGCGCCGAGCACCTACCAGCGTCGCCTGTACTACGACACCGTGGTCGGCAGTGAGAAGGCGCTTCGCTTCCTGCTCGACGAGGTCGGCGCCGATCGCGTGGTGCTCGGCAGCGACTGGCCCTTCGTGCCGTGGCATCCCTCGCCCGTCACCTGGATACAGAATCTGAAAACCCTGACCCCGGACGAGAAGGAACAGATCCTTTGGAGGAATCTGGAGTTGTTGCTGAAGCTCTAAACAAACCAAGATCGCGAGGGAACTTCCTCAGCGTCGCGGCTCGCGACTCCTCCAGTAGGACCTAAGTCCCATTCCCTCGTCTCAGCGGAGCGACCTAGACTCCCACAGGCATCTCGATGGGCGGGATCTATCCGACACTACCGCGTCCCATGACACCACCCTTGCAAGTGGAGGCCAACGATGATTGCTCGTAGCCGGATCGTCCCGTGCGTGGTCGCCCTGGTCCTCGTGGCCGGGTGCGCGACAACCAAAGTCACCGAACGCCAATACTACGAGGGGTCAAAGCTCGCTCGGCCCGATCGCATCATCGTGCATGACATTGCCGCGACTCCTGAAGACATCCCAGCCGGATCTGTGATCGCGGGCCAGGTCGCCGGACACACGATGCAACAAACCCCGGAGCAGATCGCGACCGGCCGTAAGCTGGGCGCTGAGATCGCGAAGGACCTGGTCGACGAGATCCAGAGCTGGGGCTTACCCGCGGTCCGGGCGGCGGGCCAACCGGCGCCGCGGGTCGGCGACATCGTGCTCATGGGCTATTTCGCATCAGTGGACTCGGGCAGCGCGGTCAAGCGCATCGTGCTCGGGTTCGGCTCGGGCTCGGCCGAGCTGAAGACGGCGGTCGAAGGCTACCTGATGACGGACAAGGGCCTGCGGCGCCTCGGATCGGGCGATGTCGACGCTGGCACCGGCAAGGCGCCGGGCGCGGTCGTCCCGCTCGTCATCGCCGCCGCATCCGGCAATCCGATCGGCTTCATCGTCAGCAGCGCGGCGAAGGCGGAAGGGCAGCTGTCGGGCCGAACGACCATCGAGGGCGACGCGAAGCGGACGGCCAAGGAAATCGCCGACCAGCTAAAGGTGGCGTGCCAGAAACAGGACTGGATCTAGGGATGATGGCGCCGCGCGAAAAATAACTTGGCGAGCGAAGAGCAGTCCGGCCAGGCCCGCGCTGCAGGACACCCGAGGTCACCTGGAAGCACCGCTCTTGATGCCCGTTGGGCTAGGTCGTCCTGTGCCCGTTAGGACTACGCGTGGCGGGCCACCGCAGCTGAAGTGCGCATTTAGCGGGTCCGGGTTGAAGGCCCTCGTCTCGATCGCCTGGCGCCGGCAGTATCGCGAGAAATATGTAGCATCCCGCAGCCGCGAATTCGGCTACGCCAATTACGAGGTCGAGGAGGTGCAGTAGGGAGCGGCGCAGCCCCCTCACCTGTGCCCGCTGATGTAGAGGCACGCCGGATCAAGGTCCCAGTCCTGGACGATGAAGGTCCCATTGCGGCCCCGCGCCGACGCGCGAGACTCTCGCGGTATGAGCGGAGGGTACAGGGCGACGGTTCGAGGGGCTGCGGTCCTGGCGGTGCTCGGCACAATGCTCGTCTCGAGCGGGGCTTCCGCGGCCGCCGCCGTCGACCGTCCGGCGGAGGCCCGAGCCGCCGCGCGTCCCGATCATCCGTCCGCGGCCGAGACGCGAGCCCTCGACGACCTTCTCGAGCGCTCGGGCCTGAAAGCGCAGCTCGAGAGCCTGTCAGCCAGCGTCCGCGCTCAGTTCCTGCGCGGCCGGCTGAGCGGTCAGGACCGGGTCACGATCGACCGGATCGCGTCAGCGCGCTTCGATGCCGGGGCGCTCTACGCACGGATCAAGCTCGATTTCGAGCGGAACCTCGACCCGGCGAAGCTCGCGACCGCGCTCGCATGGTACGACTCGCCGCTCGGGAAGCAGATCACCGGGCTCGAGCTGGCCGCACTCGTGCCCAGTGGCGGACGGGATGCGGTCGCGGACCTCGAGGAGGACCGACCCTCACCTCGGCGTCTCGGGCTCATCCAGCGCCTGGACGCCGGGGGCGGCGCATCGGAAACAACGGTGGACGTCATCATGGCAATCGTGCGAAGCCTGACGCGGGCGTTCCAGCCCGCCCTGCCCGCTGTGGCGCACTTGAGCCCCGGTCAACTCGACGACCAGCTCGCGCTGGCGCGGAATCGAACCCTGGAGCAGATCAGGCGCGCGTGCCTCGTGATCATGCTCGGCACCTATGGTGGCCTCTCGGACCCTGAGCTGGACGAGTACCTGCGGTTCGTGGAGTCCGAAGCAGGCCACTGGTACATGAGCGTGATGAACAACGCGCTCCTGGCCGCGATCGACGTGGCGGCCGGGGCGACGGCCGCCGAGCTCGTGACCGCGGTGCCTCATTTCGGCGGCGACCTCCGCTAGTCCTGCCACGGGAGTCACGCCCCGCGTCAAAGCCGGCTGATCGTCTGCCACCCGGGCTGCCGCGCGGCGACCCGATCGGCCATGAAGGGCGTGCCGGGATGACGCCTTGATCGCCGTCTTTCATTGGCGCAAGATCGGCAAGGCGACGATCGAGCTGAAGGACGTGAGGATCGCCGATCGCCACGAGGAGGAGCAATCTCGCAGCCAAGGCAACGCCGTGAGGCTGCCACGCCAGCCTGTTGCCCGGCGCAAACGGCCTGGTCATCGGGCAATGCGTCACGGAAGCCGGGTGCGTATCAGCCTGACGAAGCGGAGCAGATCCTCCAACCGATGCTCGACGATGTCGCGCACGATGCCCACATCGGCGGAGGTGCGCAGCTATAGGTCCGGGTCGAGGCGACACCGTCTACGTTGGCCGCTCACTTCACCGCCAGCACCTTCCCCGTCGTCGTGTGGACGTTGTAGATCCAAAAGGCCGAGACGTCCTCGTGGTTGATCATGGCGACGACGCCGACGCCGCGCGAGAAAAAGTACCAGGCCGTGTACTTCACGTGCGCCGGTCCGACCTTGCCCTCGTAGAAGAGCCGCATGAGGACCGAGTTGAAGGTACCCGCGGGGACTGTCACCTGGTAGGTGCCGACATACGTGTACGTGGCGTTCAGGTTTCCGGAGTAGTCCTGCTTGCTCGGGTTGTCGAGGTAGTTCACCGAGACCGTCTGGCTGAAGCTACGCGAATCGCCGGGCCGCAGACCCTTCAACACGAAGGGGTTCGCCGGCGTCGTCACGACGAACACGCCTTCGTCCAGGTCGCTCACCGTCGGCATCATGAGATCGCCGCCCTCGGTAGCGCTGACGAACGCCGCCAGTGAGGGAGCGAGCGCGAAGCGCCATGCCTCCACGCCGCTCGGGCGGCGCGCCTTCTTCAAGCTGAGGTTTTGGGTGTTGCCGGCGTTCGAGCCTGACGTGACCTGGTAGACGAAGATCTTCTCCTGCAGCGGGAAGTACGACGCGGCATCGTGGATCGGCTCACTCGGCAGGGCGGCGCCCAGGACGCTCGGGCCGAGGCGGCTAGCGATCTCCTGCTGATCGGCAGCCGAGATTTGCAGCACGGGTCCCTGCGCTCGGGCCGGCACGACGGATAAGATAGCGACCGCGACAGCCCCAGAGCCGAGGAACGAGAACGAACGCACTCTCCTGAACCGATCGAGCATCTTCTCTCCCCTCCCTTATTGTCCGAGACCATCGAGCGCTCGCACCGCGCCGGCGATGTCCTGGCTCAGGCGCGCGACCGCCCGACTGTGAGCGGCGGCGAGCGCCTCGTAGCCTCGCTCCGGCGCCGGCTCACGCACGGTCGTGCGGCCCATCTGCAGCTTGCCGTCCTTGACGCGTCTCACGGTCCAGACGGCGTCGAGCGTCGCCGCTTCGCCCAGCGCCGATCCGAAGCTTTGCACCTCGACGGCGGCTTGATAGTCGGCGTTCGCGCTCAACGTTTGCGGAAACACGGTCACGCGCGGGGTGCCCAGCATCGTGACGAGATTGTCGGCGACCACACGCGAGATATTGCTCTGCAGCGGCGAAGCCCACCGGTTGAAGTCGTCCACCCGAACCTGGTTCGGGCCCGTGCTGACGACGATCTGCGGGCGGTCGACCGCGGCCGGCACGGACACAGGGCCGACGACCACCGACAGGTTGGACGGCGCCGCGACGTGGTTGGTCCCGGCACTGAGAGCACTGAGAGTGAAGAAGCGCGATTGGGGCGTCGAGACGCAGCCGGCGAGCAGCATCCCAAGGGCACAGAGGATCGTGATATCGGCGCGGTGACGCATCAAGGCTTGTCGCCGCTCTTGCCCCAGATCAGCGATTCGGGGTGGCGTTCGAGATAATCGGCCAGGGTGCGCAACGACCGCGCGGCGCGGGTGATCTCTTGCAAGGCGTCACGCAGCTCCTGCTGGCCGGGTGCGTCCTTGCCGAGGAGGGCCGCGTCGGTGCTCTTGAGCACCCCGTCGGCGGTGGTGAGCGTGCGGCGCAGCTCTTCGAGGGTCGTATTCACCCCGTTGTTGAGCATCCCGTCGGTGGTAACGAGCGCACGGCTCGCCGCCGCGAGAGTCGTCTTCAGCTCGGGTGTCACATCGGTGTCGATGCGATTCATCGCCTTGCTCGCGTCCTGAAGCGTCACGCTGACCCCGGCGAGCATCTTCGTGACATCGGCGCCGATCGCCTCGTACGGCAGCTTGTCCAGCTTCGCGACGATGCCGGTGAGCTTCGCCTCGATGTCCGTGATGGTGCTCGGGACCACCGGCAGTACCGCCACATCCCCGCGCCAGTCGACCTTCACCTTGGGCGCGTCCGGGAAGTAGTCGAAGGCCACATACAGCTGCCCGGTGACCAGGCTCCCGCTCCGAAGCTGGGCGCGCATCCCCTGCTTCTCGACCATATGCCGGAGGAAGGCGTGGCGCTGTTCTCCGCTCCGCGCGAAGATTTCGCGCTCGGCCGTTTGCGTGGCGCCCATGCGCGCGATGAGGCGCTCGGGGTAGGACACGATCTCCACGCGCCCCCGGACATTGAACGTCTTCGGGTCGAAATCGAGACCCACGTCGACGACCTCTCCCGCGGGCAGCCCGAGGAGGGTGACGGGCGCGCCCGCGGACAGCCCGCGCAGCGATTCGTGAAAATAGAGCACGTAACGCGTCGAGATCGACTCTGGCTGCTTCATCGCGGTGGGCCGGTCACTGTAGAGGGTGTAGGCCGTGTTCGCGGCGGCTGGCTCGGGCCTGGCGGCGAAGGGCGGCGTGTCGAACGCGATGCCGCCCGCGATCAGCGCGACGAGAGACTCCGTGCG
>Ga0137403_10001465_pt1 | contig 29659 bp, 26 predicted proteins | sample CZOMad2_1_16fung_FD_122057 | JGI IMG/M metagenome (GOLD analysis project Ga0137403, IMG submission 122057) | Vadose zone soil fungal communities from Angelo Coast Range Reserve, California, USA - CZOMad2_1_16fungal (Hybrid Assembly) | ecosystem: Environmental > Terrestrial > Soil > Vadose zone... | reverse complement strand
TTTGAACTGTGAAAGGGAAATTGTTCACACTCACGACAAGCCGCTCCCTCCGCAGAACCACCACGCCCATCCATTGGGTACGCCAATCGTATGGCGCCTTGTTATCACAGACCAAAAACCAAAATAACTTTGCATAAATGGCGAGTGCGGCCCTGATGTCAATTCAGGGTCGTTCGCTGTGTCCGCCGTTATTGCAGGTTTCCATCTCAGGGACAATATGTTGAAAATAATAAATATCTTATTTTCATAAGCTTACATAATATTTGCACTAAATGCGGTGCAATAGGGACCTTGCATCATCGTTTCGTTAAAGCGAACATAAGGCGAAACTATGACGCCCACGCAGCAGACGGTCTCCGCTATATTCTCGCTTGAAGAGGTTTGTCTCTTCGGTTGTCCGGGATATTCCCGGATTTATCCCTGGCGTACAAATTTGTCGACCCCGCCCGGATTGCTCAGCCCTACATAAATGTCCCCATGCGAATCGACCCAACTGCCATGCCCCGGTCCTCGGCAAGGAAAGCGCGCCAGCACCTTGCCAGCCGCGTCCAGCACACTGACACGTGCCGAAGACCCATTCACATTGCCCTCGCTGACGTAGAACACTCCGTCACGGTCGACGGAGATATCCATTGGCCGCTGGATATCGGTCCAGATATCCAGAGACTCCCCGTCCAGGCTAAACACTTGCAGCCGGTGGTTCTCCCGATCGCAGACGTAGACCTTGTCGTTCGCGACGATCAGGCTGTGAGGCAGGTGGAAATGGCCTGGGGCCGTCTTGCCCGGTTCACCCCAGGACTTTTTCAACTGGCCGTCCCACGTAAAGCGGTGCACACGTGCATTGCGGTAGCCGTCGGAGACATACAGATCTCCGGAAGGTGCTGGCACCAGTTCGCTGGGGTAATTGAAAGGACCCGCAGCATGCGGCACCAGATCACCCGGCCGTTCGCAGCCGGTATCGGAGTGTACCCCGTGCCGGCCCAACATCTGAATGGGCTTGCCGTCCAGGGTGTACATCAGACACACCGAGCTGTCGCGATCGGTCAGGTACACGGTGTCATCGGCGATGAAAATGCCGTGGGCGAACAGAAAAGCGCCGTTGCCCCAGCTGCTCAGGAGGTTTCCATCCCGATCAAAGACGACGATCGGCGGGTCCTTGCGCTGGAAGGCGTAGACCCGGTCTTGTGCGTCGGTAGCGACCGCGCTGACCATGGCGAAGGTCTGCCCTGGAGGCAGCTTGGCCCAATCCTGGATCAAGGTATAGGTGTATTTACCGGTGCCTACGGTAGCCATTAGTCGGCCCTCCTCGTAGAAGATCACTGTTGAAGGATTCATGATGATGCGCTTGTACTACTCGGCTCCCACCCAGCCCTCCCCCACGATGAGTCAGGGTTCAGGTAGGGGTGAAAAATGGCAGCGCGTCGCCTTATGCTGGAGGCCAGATCCGCACCCCCAGGCCAGGGGAATGGGGGGCATGGATGAGGTTTCTGACCACCCGCCGCGACCATTCCTCATTGTCCACGAAGTACTTCTCCACGGCTTCCAAGGAGACGAACTCATAGAGGATAGCATGCTTGGCCCACCCGGAAATCGACACCAGCTTGCGCGTGCCGACGCACCCAGTCATGGGTGCCATCAGTGGCAAACGGGAACGGGCGTACCAGGTGCCCATTTCGTCCTCGTTCTCCACAGCGTTGATGTTGAAGCTCCCGAGTTGAATGACTGGCCCGGGCGTGATACCGGGGGCACGCGTCTTTGCCTCCGGACCATCGACGCGTGCCACCTCGACGAAGATGCAGGAACGCGGGGCGATGCGTCGACTCATGAAGTCACGTGCCTCAGTCGTCATGCTGGCGACGAGCTCAGCCGGACTGGGAGCAACGAAGGTGTGAGGATTCTCGGCTCCATAGAGCAGGAGAAACGCATTACCAGTAGGAACGGCTGGATCGTCGGTGTGAGTTAAGCGGCGGTTAAGGTTCTGTTCCCGTTCCGGGGTCATGTTGTTCTGCACATGGGCGGCCCACAAATACCCGGGGCGTGCGAGCATGGCGGGAATGTGCACCGTGTGGAGCCAGCTCAGGTAGTCTTCTTTCCCTCCCTCCGGTAGATCGTACCACGTCGCCCAAATGCCTCGATCCATCTGCCTTACCCCCTCAGCGGTGCAGAAGCCGACTCATTTCCGAAGACAAGGTCCTAGACAGATTAGTTGGCATGCACCAAAGCCAATTTGCCCTGCGTCTGTCGACCCTCCAGGCGACGATGGGCCTCGGGGGCCTTGTCCCAGGGATAAGATTCGGTGATATAGGGGTCAACTGCCCCACTGGCGATTAACGGCACCAGACTGGCCACGCCACGATTCCAAATGTCCGGCTGTTGATAAGCGGTGAAGACCCCTAAATGCGACCATTGTAGGCTTTTCGGCTGCAAGTCGTCCCCCGTCAGTTGCGCAGGTCCTGAGGCACGTCCAAAGCTCACCAATCTACCGAACGGGCGTAAGGCCTTGACGTCATCACGGCAGGTCGTTGCCCCGACGCCATCGATCACGACATCGACCCCGCGACCACCGGTCAATGTGCGCACGACGTCGGCAAAATTCTCGCGCTGATAATTGATCACATGATCGGCCCCAAAGCGTTTGGCAGTGTCGATCTTACCGTCGCTGCCGACCGTCCCCAAGACCGTGGCCCCGGCGCGTTTGGCGAGCTGTAGTAACATCGTTCCAACGCCGCCCGCTGCCGCGTGCACCAGAACTGCATCGCCGGGTTGCACCTTGGCCGCGGTATGCACCAGATGCCAGGCGGTAAAGCCGGTCATGGGAAAGGTGCCCCCGACTTCGTCGCTGATGCTATCCGGCAGGGGGACTGCCTGCGCTGCCGACACCACCAACAGATCGCCATAGCCTCCGCCCTGACAGATGGTCGCCACGCGCTGCCCTATTTTTAGATGCGTCACCCCAGTCCCTAGCGACTCCACCACGCCCGCCGCTTCGATCCCGGTGACCACCGGTTCCGGCACCCGGCCGCCTTCGTTCCTGCCATGCCGACGTACGCCTACATCACGAAAATTGACTCCACTCACGGTCACACGAATACGGACCTGTCCCGGTCCGACCACAGGATCGGGGACATCCATCACCCGCAAGACTTCCGGTTCTCCGATCTGCGTAAAGGCGACAGCTCGCATAGTTTCCTCCTGGTCATGACAGTTTGCAGCATGCAGCCATTCTGTGTCCGGCGCAGTGTAAAGCCGAACCAGCATCGGGTCAAGTTAAACCTCCCTTGCGGGTGCCCGTCAGGAGTTTGCGCCATGAGATGTGAGTAGTCGCCTTTCGCTCCCTCTCCCGAAGGGAGAGGGCTGGGGCGAGGGAATCGGAGGTTCGCCGGCGACGCATGGTTAGGTCCAACGGCCACCGAGCCTCGGAGCTAGCGTTCCACGAGCGGTTTCACCTCCTGCATGAACAAAGTCATAGAGGCCAGCAGCTGATCGAGGTTGTGACACCCGTTAAAATTGATCTGGAAGGCTTCTAAGTCGGCCTCGTGCCGAAAGCGCCGCATGTCCTCGGCCACTTGCGCTGGGGTTCCCTGCCCGATTGGCCGCTCTGCCGCCGGGGTGCTGCTGCGTGCGGCGCTTCCAGTGATGTCGGGGAAATTGACCCGAAAGCTCATGCGAGTAGTCGGCACCTCCGGACGTCCGATCTTCGTGCAGGCCTCACGCAGATAGGCTTGCCCCTGACGCAACGCTTCCACCGACATCGGGGTCGGTTGCCAGACCTGCGCAAACTTAGCGGCGCGGCGCAAAGCCGCAGGGCTTGCGCCGCCAATCCAGATAGGGGGATGAGGCTGCTGCAGCGGTTTTGGCATGACATGCATGTTGGCGAAAGAAAAGAACTGGCCCTGAAACGTCACCGGATCTGGCGCCCAACAGGCCTGCCAGAGGCGGAGGTATTCGGTTGTGCGGGCACCGCGCTCATGGAAGGGTACGCCCAGAGCCGCAAACTCGGCTGCATTCCAACCGGCCCCCACGCCCGCAATAACGCGCCCCTCAGACATCTGGTCAAGCGTGGCCATCATTTTGGCCGTGGCCACAGGATTGCGATATGGCATGATGAGCACGGAGGTCCCGAGACGGATACGCTTCGTGCATGCCGCAACATAGGATAGGACTATCAACGGATCATACGTATTGCCCCAAGAGGTGACGACCTGAGGCGTCCCATCGACAATGATGTGATCATTGACGAACACCGCGTCAAAGCCCAGCTCCTCTGCCTTACAAGCCGTCTCGATAATGCCCTCGCGAGTGGCCTTGAAGCCGAGATAATCTGCGTTGGGAGGCCGGAAAGAACACTGGACCATAGAGCCCTCCTTGGCTCCTTGGATAGCAAGGCGCCTAGATGAATTCAGCCACCAACTCAGTCAAGACGCCAGGGATGGACGACACCTAGGGGTCAGGGGCTCACACCCGAGAGAACAGTTGCTCAGCCATCCGTTCCAGCTCAGCCAATGCGGCATCGCCTTCGGTCGTCTGGAGTCTGACGATGACCCGGTCGGTTCCTGCGTCTTCAAAGCGCTTCAGCATGTCAGGGTCGCTCGCCTCACCGTAGACGGTGATCTCGATGGAATGGGGATCACGTCCGGCGGCAGCGGCGAGCTCACCCAGGGCAGCTCGGGCATTTTTGATGTCCTCAGGAGTGGCCCGCGTCGGCATCCAGCCATCCCCCCATGCCACCACGCGCTTGAAGACGTTCTTAGCCGATCCCCCCAGGAAGATCGGGGGATGAGGCTTTCGAGACGGCTTGGGGGCAGAACGGACCGGCGGAAAATCATAGAATTTCCCGTGAAACTCCGCTTCGTCTTTGGTCCAGATCTCCTTCATCACTTGAACCGCTTCCCTGGTTTGACTCCATCGATGCGGGAAATTACCCCCCATGATTTCCGTCTCTTCTCGTAGCCACCCAGCGCCAATGCCGAACAGAAATCTGCCATTGGAGAGGTGGTCCAGGGTGGCGATCTCCTTGGCCAGCAGCAGCGGATGGTGCTCCGGAACCAAGCAGATTCCTGTCCCCAACTTGAGGGTCGTGGTGACAGCGGAGGCCCTCGCCAGACCGATGAAGGGATCACCCATGTCACTCATGGATGGGGGGATCCTGCCATCTGGGCTGCCCTGGTACCGAGTCGTCACATGCACCGGCATCACACCATGTTCCGGCAGCCACAGGGACTCAAACCCCAGGGTCTCGGCTTTTTGGGCCACGACTGCGACGTCCAACGATCGGCTGGAAACTCTCGTATTCATGCCTATTTTCATGGTTGCCTCCGTGTATTCTCGCGTCACATCGATGAGAGCAGACAACAGGCCGCGCCTCGCGACGAGGAAGAGTCGCCCAGTCGGCAGTGTCACCAGCGAGCTCCAGATGGCGAGCCTTCTCGTTACCCGGTCGCGCTCGCCTCAGGCTCATCAAGCGTCGGAAGCCGATGGCGATCCGCCGGATCATTCCAGCCCTTGAAGTTGGGCTTACGCTTCTCGGCGAAGGCTCGACGTGATTCCATCAGGTCTTCCTTGTCCCCATGCTCATGCAGCTTGGCAGCGAGGCGCTGGAGATTTGGCGCCACGCGCGCCCGCATCTGCCGCATCATGTAGACGGTGTTGACGCGCGACGCCGGCGGCAGCGTCAGCATGTGCTGCGCCATCTCGATGGCCGTGGGCAACAGCTGGTCAGGATCCACGAGGCGGTTCAGGAACCCAACCTCGTAGAGGCGCTCGGCCGTAAAGCGAAACCCCAGCGCCATCTCGGTGGCGATGGGATGCGGGAGCCCCGCGAAGAAGCCGTGCTGGTAGCCACCGAGGAGCCAGCGCTTGGCCTCGGAGACCTCAAAGATCGCGCCGCGTACGGCGACCCGCAAATCGGTGCGCTCGACCAGCGCAAACCCACCCCCCATGGCGTAACCATTGATGGCGGCGATCACCGGCTTCATCAGCGAGCCGTCCATGAACGGATCGGCGGTTCTTTGTTGCCCCCTGCCCGGTGCACCACGCTGGAGCGACTCCTTCATATCTTCGCCGGCGCAGAAGGCGCGGCCGGTGCCGGTGAACACCGCCACCTCAAGCTGATCGCTGTCCCGAAACTCGCACCACGCCTCGGCCAACAGACTGCGGAGCTCCTGGCCAAGGGCGTTGAGACGCTCCGGCCGGTTCATACGGATCACCATGACCTGGTCCTGGCGCTCAGTTTCCACGATTGCCATCTCTTGTCCCCCCTGTCAGGAAGAAGGTATCTTCTCGCGCTTGCTCCTCAGTAATGAGAGGCACTACTATACTACAAAAGGCTTTTGCGGAGTACTGGCCGCGGTCGAGACAACCAACGCCATTCTCCCACACGGCTGCAGCCGGGGTGCCGGGTTCCATGACCATAGCTGAGCCTGCAACGCTTGCGCTTGATGCTGGCGTCGAGCTATCGTTCAGACAAGGTCTCCGGCGCTCTGGCCCCGATGGTCACCTGACACAGGTCATGGGCCACACGCACAGGCCCATCGAAATGCTGCCTAGCTTCGTCCAGCAGGGGTCGTGTGTCGAAATGGAAGGATGAATCGATGTGTGTGATGATCAGTTCCGATACGCCGGACAAAGCAGCGGCACGACCAGCATCAGCCGCAGTGGAATGCCCCCGCCGGTAGGTGCGCTCTCGTTCCCTCTCGGTACTCAAGGCTTCGTGAATCAGCAGGCGGGCGTTTCTGGCCCACTCCGGCAGGGTGGGGCTGAACTTGGTGTCCCCTGAAAATACGATCGCGATACCATCGGACTCGATGCGCCATCCCACCGCCCCTGGGAGGTGGTCTACCGCGAATGGACAGGCATAGGTGGTAGGCCCAAGCTGCAAGCGCTCACCTTCCTGGGTTGGATACCACCGAAAGACCGCATGTCCCTCTGGGGTATAGGCCGCGTCCTGGTCTATCTGGAGGGCGGGTCGAGAGACCTGGCACAGACGCCTGGCCCAGATGAGGGATTCTTCGGTGCTGTATACCTTCATAGGAGAAGCTTCTGGGTTGACCAGAGTGCGCTGCCCCTGTAAGAACGGGAGACCGCCCATATGGTCGAGATGTCGGTGTGTGAGCAGCAGCAGCTCAAACTGTTCGGCCAGCATATTCAGCATCGCGCCATGACGGAGGGCGCTGTTGCCTGAGCCGGTATCGATCAGCACTCGGGTGCCATCGGCGCAATCCAAGACAATGGCCGTATGTGCCCGGTGGATGCAATTGCCGGCTCCGGTCCCGAGGAACGTAATGCGTATGTCTGTCATTCAAGAGCTCCTGACGCGAAGTCCTGGATCCGCGCGGATTCGCGAATTGTACCAGAGGTGCGGTTCACCCCACATGCCTGGATGCATGGGGAGGATCGTGGTGTCCAGGCCTAAGGATATACTGAGCAAGTCCTCCGGGCAATGGCCTCGGCTAATGGGTCCCACAAGGCAGACAATTTGGATGTCGGCTGTCGATGATTTGCAAAATCCCAGGGCTTGGTTTATGCTGCGCAGGTTCTGGACTTGCCCTAACCAACAGGAGGCGGACATGAAATTTGGACTCTTCCAATCGGTGCAGTTGCCGGAGCCGGGCGCGCAGGCGAAATATTATCAGGAAGCGCTGGAGCAGGTGCGGTGGGCCGAGCAGCTCGGGTTTCAGTCGGTATGGTTCACCGAACACCATTTCTCGCGCCACGGCATCGTGCCGGCCTCCATGACAGTCCTGGCCTACCTCGCCGGATTGACGCAATCGATTCGCCTGGCCACCGCGGTGGCCGTCTTGCCGTTCCATAACCCCATTCAGCTCGCAGAAGAGGCCGCGACGGTCGACTTGCTCAGCGACGGGCGTCTGGATCTGGGGGTTGGGCGCGGCTATCAATGGGGTGAGTTCCACAAGTTCAACATTCCCATGGACGAGGCCACCCGCCGTTTTGAAGAGGCCATGGACGTGATCACCAAAGCCTGGACGGCGACCGAGCCCTTTGATCATCGCGGGGAGTTCTGGAGCTTCAATGACATGACCCTCCACCCCAAGCCGGTGCAGACCCCACATCCGCCGATCTGGGTGGCCGCCTCCAATCCGACCAGCATGGACCGGGTTGCCCGCCACAACTGGAATCTGCTGATCGGCCAGGGGGAGAGTTTTCAGCAGGTCGGTGCCCAAGTAGCATACTTCCACACCGCCGTGGAGAAGGCCGGATTCAGCTACAGCCCACAGCGTGTCATCGCCGCCCGCGCCATGTATACCGCCCGTAGCCAGGAACAGGCACGCAGGGATACCGAAGCCCCCTTTATGTGGTTCAAGCGCACGGGTCAGGAGGTGGGCTCGCCCCCTGACCACCGGGTGGAGCTGTTGCCTGAAGATTTCAAAGAGTACCGGCGGCGGTTTGCCCGGGGCGTATATGCCAATTATGACGCCATGTGGGAGAATGTGGCCATCTTTGGTACGCCGGAGTCTGTGGCCGAGCGCATTGAAGGGCTGCGCCAGTCCGGGATCGAGAATCTCATCTTCTTCATCAACTATGGTGGCATCGAAAACCGCAAGGTACTGGACTCGCTGGAATTGTTTGCCGCCAAAGTGATGCCGCTGTTCAAGGACTAATCCCTGGCTTCCTGGTAACGCCCGGACGCCAGAGTCGGCGACCGTGCGGAGGCACCCATGCCCCTCGTCATTCCGCCTGCGTCTGCGTGCGGACGAACTGTGTGCGCAGATGCTCGCCGGACGTCGTCACCGGATACTTGGCGGGGTTGCCGGGCCCCTGGCAACTCGGGATGCACTCGATCACGGCGTTGTAGTTCGGATTGTGGAAAAACACCAGGGACTGACGCCGGCTCATGGAGGCTGATTCCATAGGTGGATTTATCACGCGATGCAACGTGGAAACCCAGTGGTCATTCGTCCAGCGTCCCATGAGATCGCCAAGATTCACCACGAAACAGCCCGCCACGATGGGCACGTCTACCCAGATCCCAGTCTTGGTGTACACCTGGAGCCCACCCGGTTTGTCCTCCGTTTTCAGGATCGTGAGGCTCCCATAGTCGCTGTGAGCGCCGGCCCTGAGTTGCCCTGGCTGCGGAGGCACCTGCGGGGCGGGATAGTTCCGCACCCGCAGACGGCTGATGTGCTTGTCGATCTTGTCATCGAAGAACGTCTCAGGTTGGTCGAGAGCGATGGCAAAGAGGCGCATCAGGGTACGTGCGAGGTCCGACATGACGCGGTAGTATGCTGTATAGACCTGCCGTAGGGCGGGGCGGCGTTCGGGCCAGAGATTGGGGTAGAAATGTTTTCCCGCGGCGGGACGGCGATAGTACTCGTCATCTCCCACGTCGACCGGCCCAATCATTAAGGATTCGTTCAGGTCTCCGGGGGCATATTCGCCGCGGCTCCGGGCCACGCTCTCGCCCTCGATGGGGATATAGCCGCGCGTGACGTCCGGTGCCGGTCGCGCAATGCGCATCTTCTCTGCCAATGGCAGGTCGAAAAACGCCCGCGAGACGTCGTCCACGGCGTCAATCAAGCCGGGTGAGACGCCATGCCCGGCGATGACCAGAAAGCCGATGTCCCGGCAAGCCTCGCCGATTTGTGCGGCCACGGCTCGCTTCCTCGCCTCCGCACCCATGCGGTAGGGAGCGATATCGATAATCGGCACGCTCTCCAACGGCATATCCAACCCTCCTCATGTGCCTCTGGATCTCACCACCCAGTCGCCCGCCACCGGCATGCGCATCCGGTGACGTCTATATCAGACCGCGCTCGATTCGTACACATGATTTGCGGTAACAGATCCCCTCGCGCGTCACGCTCCCCCCTTTGCCAAAAGGGGGCAGGGGGGATTTTGCCAGCGGCGGCACACGCCGGTGTCCCAATGTCGTGTGGTTCGATCTAGCCAAACTCCCCGAGGTAGGCCCTTTCAAGCGCTGCATCGTTGTGGATGTCCGCCACCGAGCCTTCATGCACGATCCGCCCGTTCTGCAGGACGTAGCCACGATCGGCCACCGCCAGGGCCAAATCCACGCGCTGATCGACCAGCAGAACCGTGATTCCAGCTTCGCGCAGCTCCGCCAGCACTCCAAACAGCGTGTCAATCAGCGTCGGGGCCAGACCAAGGGACGGTTCGTCGAGGAGGAGCAGCATCGGTCTCGCCACCAGCCCACGGGCAATAGCCAACATCTGCTGTTCACCCCCCGAGAGCAGACCTGCCCTGGCCTGCAACCGTGGCTTGAGGGCCGGGAAACGTGCTAGCATGGGCTCAAGGTCCTGTGAGGCATCGAATCCTCGGCGACAGTATGCTCCAAGGCGGATATTATCGAGGACGGTCAACTCGGGAAATACCTGGCGACCTTCGGGTACCAGGATGAGCCCGGCGCTGGCGATGCGATGGGCCGTGGACGTCGTGATGTCCTGCCTGTCGAGCTGCACAACCCCACGCACCGGCCGGTGTAAGCCACTCAGGGCACGCATCAGGGTCGACTTCCCAGCGCCATTGGCCCCCAGGACGGTGATCATCTCCCTGGTGTGCACGGTGAGATCCACCCCCTCTAACACCGGCGCGACACCGTAGCCCGCGCTGAGCTGCTGGACCATAAGCACACATTTCTGACGTGTGCCTCCTGTGGCTGGTCGTGCGAGTTCTCTGTGCCTGCGCTCGCCGAGATAGGCCTTGCGGACTGCCTCATCCTGCCGCACCTGCGCCGGGCTGCCTGCGGCGATGACCCGGCCGGCGTCGAGCACGACGACATGATCCGACAAGCTCATGACTAATGGCATGTGATGTTCGACCAGCACCACAGCAATGTCGGCGTCGGCGACCTGCCGCAACAGCTTTCCCAGACGCTCGATGTCGCAAGGTCCAAGGCCCGCGGCCGGCTCGTCGAGGAGGAGCACCCGCGGCTGCGTTGCCAGGGCACGGGCAATCTCCACGACCCGCTTGTCGACGTGGGCGAGTCCTCCAGCCGGACGCTCCAATGCTCCATCGTAGCCCACGAAGGCCAGGAGTCCCGCGGCGAGCTGCACAAGCTCGCCCTCATGTCGTACATCGCCACGCACGGTCAGCAGTGTCCCCAACCTGCCTCGCTGCAGGGCGATTAGAAGGTTTTCGAGCACGGATAAGGTCGGGAACAATTGGCTGGTCTGATAGGTTCGCGCCATCCCCAGCCGCGCGATCGCATGCGATGGCCGGCCAAGCACGTGCTGCCCTCCCAGCGTAACGCTGCCGACGTCCGGGGTATAAAACCCACTCAGCACGTTGAGGACGGTCGTTTTGCCCGCGCCGTTGGGACCGATGAGGCTGGTGATCTGCCCGGAGCGTGCCGTGAAGGCCACGTCAGCGACCGCCCGCACACCGCCGAAGGCCAGCGACAAGCCCTCGACCTTCAGCACCTGACCATGTGTCCCCTGTCTCAGCCAGGCCAGGACATCGATGCCATCGGACGGCCTGACGCGATGGGGTGAACGACGACGGAGACGGTTGCCTATCGCACCAGCCATACCTCCTGGAGCCAGCCAAAGGACTCCCAGAAGGAGTGCACCGAAGAAGAGCAAGCGGTATTCTGCCAGGCTGGATAGGTACTCTGGGAGGAGGACGATGAGAGCCGAACCGATCAGGGGTCCGAACACCACCCCCGCTCCGCCGATGATGACCACGAGGAGAAACAGAATCGATTGAACAAAGGGAAAAGCACTCGGACTGACGAACGTCGTCAACGGTGCGAAGAGTGCGCCTGCCAGTCCCGCGGCTGCGGCGGACAGCGTAAACGCCACGGTGCGCAGCACCAGTGGATTGAGACCGAGCGATTGTGCTGCCACCTCGGCGTCACGGACGGCCCGTAGTGCCAGCCCCCACGGGCTCACACTGAGCCGCCAGAACAACCACAGCACGATGGCCCCGCATCCGACAATCAGGGCTGCCACGTCGCGATCATCGAAGAGGTAGCCGAAGGCGCTGGGGAGCGCGATGTTCATCAGGCCGCTGGCCCCCCCAGTGAGACCACGCCATTCTACCGCACCATGTTCGATGATGAACCCGAAGGCGATTGTCACCATAGCCAGATAGGGCCCGGTCACGCGCAACGCTGGCAGCGCCAGCACCGTCCCGATCAGACCCGCCAGGAGCACCGCCAGGGGCAACGCCAGCCAGAAACTGGTGCCAACTGTGGTCGTCAAGATGGCGCTCGTATACGCCCCGATGGCATAGAAACCGACCTGACCTAAAGATATCTGCCCGCTCAGGCCAAACAGGACATTGAGTCCGACCCCGACCATCGTCGTCAGCCCCACCAGCGCCACCAGAAACACCTGATAGCTGTTGCTTACAAAACAAAACGTCAGCGTGAGCCCGAGCAGGCCAACTATGCCAGCCCAGCGCAGACAGGTCATACTTTTTTCACCCCCGCACGGCCAAACAGCCCGTGGGGCATACACGTGAGGGCGATGATGACCAGTGTGAACGTCACGACGTTGGTGTATGGGGAGCCGAACAGGGCGGTAATGAGGGCTTCGATAATGCCGTAACTGCAGCCGGCGAGCATCACTCCCCAGGCGCTGGTGATGCCACCGAGGATCGCCACAGCAAAGGCCTTGATACCGAACAACGTGCCCATATCAGATGACACGTTAAACAAGGGGGCAATCAACATCCCCGCCCCGCCAGCGAAGACGCTCGACACCGCATAGGCCACGGCGATCGTGCCGGTGACATTGATCCCCATCAACTGGGCGGCATCCGGATTCTGTACCACCGCGAGCCAGGCTTTGCCTCGGAGGGTGCAGCGAAACACCAGATGTAAGGCCAGCGCCATCAGCAGCCCCATGAACGGGATCAACAGCTGCAAGGGGTACACTCCCAGGCCAGCGATGGAAAGCGGGCGCGCCGCCAGCGATGAGGGCAGACTGCGCGGTTCTTTGCCAAAAGTAAATAGGACGGCGTTCTCCAGCACGATGCCGAGGGCCAGCGTCGCCATCAGCCAGGCCGACGAGCCGCGTCTGACGAACGGCCGCACTGTGAAGCGTTCCACCACCACGCCCCATATGGCGCAGAGGAGCAATGGCAGGACAATGCTGGACGCCATGTGCCACTTCATGGTGACGGCGAAGGTATAGCACAGAACCGCCCCGAGCATCATCGAGCTCCCCTGGGCGAAGTTCACCGTGTTCGACACCGTATACGTCAGGGAAAACCCTAAAGCCAGGAGGCCATACATGCTACCCAGGCCGAATCCAGAAATGATCGCCATGACTGCCAGCATCTGCGTCCTCGCCTCTTGCTACGGCCACTGCCGCGCCGTGGCTATTTGGCCAGCGGCTCGATCTGCTCGCCAACATAGTGCACCATGACGTAATCGTTCTCGTTGAGGGCATCGTGATTCTCTGGGGAGAACGGCTTGTGATAGGTCTTGATCAACCCTTCATAGGTCTCGATCGCATAAAGGCCCTGGCGAATCTTGTCCCCATCGCTGCTGCCCGCGCTGGCGATGGCGAGCGCCATCAGTTGCATGGCATCATAGGCATTGGCTACGCCCACTGGTGGTGTGACATCCCCTGGTCCTTTGATGTCCGGATACTTGTCCTGTAGGGCGGCCAGGACTCTCTGACCGACGGCGCTCTGTGGGCCGAAAAAACTGTAGGTCTGAATGAATTCGACGTGCTGTGCGCCCTTGCCCGCGAGCTCAGGAAAGCGGCCGCCGGAGATGCCCCAATGCGACACCACCGGCACCGTCCACTCCATACGCTCGAGTGACTTCATCATCTGTGCCCCGGGAGCAGCATTGGCAACTAAAAAAATGACATCTGCCTGGCCCGCTTTGAGCCGCGAGAGTTGTGGCACCATGTCCACGTCGTTGGCCTCGAACTTCTCGATCCCAGCGGTCTCGATCTTCGCCGCAGCGATGGCCGCGGTCAGGCCTTTTTCGTTGGATTCCCCCCAGGGGTTATTAATCAGCATCATCCCTGGGCGCTTGGCCGCATACTTTTTTACCGCGTACTGCACGAGGGCCTTATCCACCAACTCATCGACGGCCGAGACACGGAACACGAAGTTCGGTTTAGCGCCATTGCGGGTAATCGGCGTGGCCGCAGCCCACACCCCCATAAAGGGGATTTTCTCTTTGTTGGCAAGCGGGACAATCGCCAGGGAGACGGGTGAATCGATGCCCCCGAACAGCACCGCGACCCCTTCTTTGAAGATCAGCTCGCGGGCGGCGATTTGCCCCTTCGAGGGATTGGATTCGTCGTCGCGCCGAATGAGGGTGAGCTGACGTCCACCCAGTAAACCGCCACGGGCGTTAATCTCGTCGATGGCGATGGTCAAACCGCGAGTGATCCCTTCCCCCGATTTGGCCGATTGCCCTGACAATGCCGCCACCATCCCCACTTTGATTGGCTCGGCTGCCCGCACCGATGCCGCCAGGGATCCCAACAGGGCAGATACCGCCACACACCAGAAGCTGACCGTCCGAACCGCTCGTGCGCGCACCATATCATCTCCTTTGCCAGGTTCCTCCAGGCATGATGTCGAATGTCGCGAACGTAACACACTATCTCCGGCGCAGCAACTGGCAGCGCCAGTGACACTACTGCCTCCTCCCGTGGGCGATGCCTCTCTCTGGTGGCAGAGGTGTGCGGCAGAGTTTGGTGCTTGCGCGCCATTGCTCGCTTTTTGCGCCCTCTCCCACTGGGAGAGGGCAGGGGTGAGGGAGGCCCAACCGCTCGATCATGCCCTGCCGCCCTCACCCTGACCCTCTCCAGGTGGGAGAGGGAATCGGCTCATAGACGGCCGTCATAAGACAGTAACGTACGTATGGGTGACAGGCGGCGTGAGTGAGTGCTACGCGGACAACTACCATGAACAGATGATGGAAGGGGTAGTAGGTGCCGGGCATGGGCCGACGAGCAGGTGATGCTTGTGCAGCCCAAACTTTATCGCCTCGTGCGGCGCGAGGATGGCTGATTCACAGGCGCGGCAGGGGACCGGAATGTGCAGCGGGTAGAATGCGCAGGCGGTTAGCTTGCGGGTCGAAGTAGCGCCAGCCAAGGTCGCCCCAGGCTCCAGGCGATGCCTCCAGGGTGCGGATGTGTTTATGATATCGTCACGAAAAAAGTTGTCACGTATACTACTGCACAGCGGCGCGAGCAGGCGACGAACGGGATGGGAATGCCACTACTGTGGACTGGGAGGAGGCGGAGCAGGCGCCACCAGGAGGATGAATGCCAGCGGTGGCGGCCCGCGTTGAGGTGGCCCGATTCCTACTAGGATGACGTAATGGCTATGTCAGGCCGCTTTGTCAGTGATCTTGAACGAACCGAAAAGCTGTACCATAGCCCTGTGTGGCTCGCATCCTTCCACCCGTTAATATCCTGGGGTGCGCCATTCGAATGCCACGAACGCATACCGTACAAAGACCGCGCCCCCAGGCGCGGCCAATGGACCGTTAGCCGCCAGCAGGGCGATAGTATAGGTTTGGCCTGGTTGGGGCTCAGTCGTGATAAGCACGCGCTGCGGCACGTTGAACCCCTGGATGGCGCCACGTTCGCGGTCGCACTCCCCGTTGATCCAGATCTCGCCATAGTCGTCTATACAAGTCTCAAACAGACACCGTGCACCGCGGATGTCTCTTCCGCCAACCGTCTCTGGCAGTGTGACCTTGATGCGGTACCACGCGAACGTAAAACCCCGCGAATGCCACAAAGTCAAATCGTTACGGACTTCCCAGGCAGAGTCGTCGTAATCGACGAGACGCGCTGGGCTGCCGGCTAATTGGGACACAAAGCCCTCATTGGGTTCGCCAGGGACCAAACCTGGCGCAAAACGCCACTGCCCTTTCGCGGCGCGGAGGTCACCTGGGTCTTGCAAGTTCAACACTGCTCTTGGCATGCGTTTCTCCCTTCAATGCTCTACATGCGCTCTGCGTGTGCACGATCGACCTCACCACCTGACTGCAGGACCATGTATTGTACGCCATGCTTGCTGGTTTGTCTCAAAGTATGCGCTCAGCACCTAGCAGCCAGCGCGCTGAGCCCAGACTTATTGCCACTTATCGCGACGCGGTATTTGTCGAGCGCTGCCCTGACCATGGTATGACCTCCCCCCATCGTCCGTCGCAAATCTCAGCAAAAGTGATGCTGGCGGCAAATTCGAAAAGGTGTGAGAGGCTGGCATTGCATATTCTTCCCATGCAGGGAAATGATAAGTTTGTTCTCGATCCTTTTGCAGAACCCTGAGGGTGTTGGTGTTATGCTGAGACATTCGCCACTAGTATCCTTCTGATCCACGGCCATGCTTCAAGCCGATGCACCCGATCATGTCATAGAGAGGGGGACACATGATGGATCTTCAGGGCAAGACCGCCTTTGTAACCGGTGGCTCTGGTGACCTTGGCGGTGCGATCGCCAGAGCCTTGGCCGCTGCCGGTGCGGATGTCGCCATCTCTTATGTCAGCCACATAGAAGGAGCGACCGCGACTGTCGACGCGCTGCAAGCGACGGGAAGACAGAATCGCACCCGGGCTGATTGAGGGCACCCGTATGGCTCAACGCATTCCCGAAGAGGTGGTCCAGCAGACACGGCAACAAGTAGTGCTAGGGCGGGTCGCCAGCCTTCAGGACATCACTGAGCAAGTGATCACATTCTGCCAAACGGAGTCGATCACGGGACAAGTGCTCGTCAGCGATGGGGGATTGCCGGGGTGCATGTACTGAGCTGAGTCTATGTATGCCTTGCCAGCTCTTGCCGCTCTAGTATCCGGGGAAAACTCGGTCTCCCCCATCGCCCGATTGGATTCGGCCGGGCGTGATCTAGGTGGTACAACTGCTGTTAGCGCCAGGGGGGTGTCGTACCCCAATGGTCGTAGGAACACACCTCGGTGAGGGGTTTACGCTGGTTGGGACCAAAACGTCCTCGCGGGTACCCCAAGGGGATACAGTAGACCACCTGGGCCGTGAGGGGAATGCCAAACAGCTTATGCACCCGTTCTTCCACCAGGGAATGCAGGGTGGTAATGGTGCCGCCAACGCCCAGCGCACGGGCCGCCAGCAAGAGATTCTGCACGGCTGGAATCACTGATCCGGCGGCGCCAGAGCCTTTGCTCGTGGCACAGACGAGGATCATGACCGGGACCTGACCGAACTCATCGGCCAGACGCATAGCCGGTTGATAGTGGCGTGGGAGATCGTCGGGCCCTTGTATCCCCGCATCGCGCCGTTTGGCCCACCAGGCTTCATGGTATAAGGTACCGAGCTGCGCACGCATGGCGGCATCCTTGACCACCACAAAGTGCCAGGGTTGCGTATTGCCGCCGTTTGGGGCGCGAATGGCGGCTTCTAAAATGTCGCGTAGGTCAGCATCGGGAATTGGATCGGGCTTCAGGCGCCGGATAGCCCGTAGTGAAAAGATGGCTTCGCCCAGGGGCATGGTGAGGCGTTCGGCGGTAGACATAGATTTGATTCTCCTCTAGTCTGAAGCTGCGGTACTAGATGTTCAAAAAATGACCAGAGTGTAACCTCACACGACAAGCACATCTTCGTGCTTACAGCCAATGAGGGATAACAGGAAAAGACTCCCGCGTCCAGGAACTTATTCTTGTGGGCTGTGTCTGCTTCCCCGGCGCTATCGACCATATGCAAGGAGATAACGGTTTTCTGGAAGGCGTTCGTGCACAGGTCGCTTCCCGCCATGATGCCAGACCGCCGCAGGGGTTTTCCGACCTGAATCGAACAAGGCGATATGGCCGGTACGCTTGCCATGCCGCAGCGGCAAATGGCGCATACCGTCCGTCGGACCCGGTGTTTCTTTGCTGCAGAGTACGCGCCATAGTTAGTGAGCAGCCAAGAACTTTGCGCTCAGCGCAACGGCATTCGATCGCGCTGTATCATACCCATCCACTCGATGAGCTGTCTCCTCAACCCCGGTAATTCTCCACCGGGCGCTTCATCTCGAAGATATCATGCACATGGGTATACAGCTCGCCTGCCAGCCGGCCAACGGGATGCAAGTTGTACATGTCGATGCGACCGGTGTTCGGGTTATAGAGGTCGTCGCGGATATGAAATTGCACAATCTCACCCAACACCAGGGTATGCGGCCCATGCCCGACGGGGAGAATTTGCACCACCCGACACTCCATGTTGATGGGCGCTTCGGCCACGCGCGGCGCCTTTACCTTGGTGCTGGGAGCCGCTGTCAGCCCGGTGACGGCAAGTTCATCGACCTCCGGAGGATACTCTCCTGAGGTGAGGTTCATTTGCTCCGCCAGTGCGTCGTCCACTAGGTTCACCACGAAGTCCTGGGTGTACTCGATGTTCTGTACCGTATCCTTCTTGTTCCCGGCGCGGCGGCCTGAGGAAAAGGCTACGGTCGGGGGATCATTACATACAGCCATGAAGAAACTGAACGGTGCCAGGTTGGGGATACCGTCTTCACTGAGGCTCGACACCCAGGCGATCGGACGGGGCACTACACAGCCAATGAGCAGTTTGTAGATCGATTGCTGTGGCGCGGTCTGCGGGTCGATTTGCATCTACTAGTCTCCTTTTCAGGTACAGGACTCCAGAACAGGGCTGCAATGTCGTACGCTTCGCCTCTTCAGGGCAAATGTTCTTTCGCGGGAGCGGCCTTCAGCGGGCCAGGCCGTGATATTCGGGGTTGGGGATCATGCCGGTGGCGGAGGCCAGGCGATTGGTATAGTTGTACATGGCAGAGATCTCAGCGATGTCCCAGATGTCTTCGTCACGAAAGCCGTGTTTGCGGAGGCGCTCGATGTCCTCCAGCGCGCACTCGGCGGGACATTCGGTGATCTTCACGGCGTAATCGAGCATGGCCAGCGTGCGGGCGTCAAGACCGGCGCGGCGGTAGTCGAGCGTGATGCGCTCGCCAGCCACCGGGTCTCCAAGCAACACGCGCACCGCGTAGCCATGCGAGGTCATACAGTACAGACAATCGTTGGCCGCTGACACGACCAGAGCGACCATCTCTCGATCAGCCTTCGACAGACCCTCACTTGGCGCCATGAGGTCATTGCGGTGCGCCCACCATTTCCAAAAGCGCGGCTCACGCCAGGCAAAGGCGCGAATGACGTTGGGCACGAACCCCAGAGTCGATTCCAGCTCGGCGAAGAGTTTTTGCAAGTCCTCCGAACCGTGCTGGCGCTCGACAATTGGAAAATAGCTGATCGGCAGGTCCGGCATAGATGTTTCCTCCTTTGCGTCTGAGCAGACGATGGGCCTCACTTGAGCTGCATTTTTCGCAGCCGGATAGATGTTGGTGTGACCTCGACCAGTTCATCATCGTTCAGGTACTCCATGGCCTGTTCGAGGTTAAATTGGCGCGGCGGCACGAGTCGTAAGGCTTCGTCAGAGCCGGCGGCGCGCATATTGGTTTGCTTCTTCTCCTTGGTGATATTGACCCGAAGATCGTCCCCACGGGAATTTTCCCCCACGATCATGCCGGCATAGACCGGATCCCCCGGATTCACGAAAATCGTTCCCCGAGGCTGTAGGTGAAAAATGGCGTACGACACCGCCTTGCCTGGGCGATCGGCCACCAGACCACCATTCGGCCGGCTCGGGATGGTTCCGGCATAAGGAGTGAAGCCGACCAGCATCGTATTGAAGAGTCCTGTGCCTCGGGTGTCGGTCAAAAATTGGCCGCGGAAGCCGATCAGACCGCGGGAAGGCACTTCGAACTCGAGCCGCACCCGGCCAAAGCCGTGGTTGATCATTTTACACATCCGCCCGCGGCGGGCCCCCATCTTTTCGGTGACGACGCCGACATAATCCTCAGGAATGTCGACCACGGCGAGCTCCAGCGGCTCCATTAGTTGTCCATCGATCGTTCGGGTGATGATTTTCGGCTTGGACAGGGATAGCTCAAAGCCCTCTCGGCGCATCATCTCCACCAGCACCGCCAGCTGGAGTTCGCCGCGGGCGCTCACCCGAAAGGCGTCTCGGCTCTCCGTTTCCTCGACGCCGATACTGACGTTATACAACAGCTCTTTGTCCAGGCGATCTTTGATATGGCGCGAGGTGAGAAGCTTGCCCTCCCGTCCGGATAAAGGGGAGCTGTTGACCGAGAAGATCATGGACAGGGTCGGGTCCTCTACTGTGATGGTCGGCAGAGGACGGGGATCAGCCACATCACCCATGGTATCCCCGATAAAGGCGTCTGCTACCCCAGCGGCCACCGCAATATCCCCGGCCTCGATGATCTCCCGACTGACCCGGTTCAGGCCCTCATACGTATAAATTTGGCTGAGAGTGGCCTTGCTGTGCATCATCCCCTGCTTGAGGAGAGCCACTTCCTGCCCGGGGCGTAAGGCACCGCTGACCAGTTTACCGACGGCGAGACGACCGACATAGTCGTTGTAATCCAGGTTGGTGACCAGGAATTGCAGGGGTGCTTGCGGATCCCAGGACGGGGCGGGAATGGCAGCCAGGATGGTCTCAAACAGCGGCACCAGGTCCTGTCCCTGTCCCTCCGGATCGGTCAGGGCGATCCCAGCCTTGGCGTTCGTATACAGGACGGGAAAATCGAGTTGTTTCTCCGGAGCATCCAGATCGATGAAGAGGTCATAGATCTCATCCAGGACCGCGCCGATGCGGCGGTCGGCGCGATCGATCTTATTGATCACCACGATCGGCGGCAACCCTCTGGCCAGCGCTTTCCCCAGGACGAATCGGGTCTGGGGCAACGGACCCTCAGTGGCATCGACCAGGAGCATGACGCCGTCAACCATATTCAACGTGCGCTCGACCTCGCCTCCGAAATCGGAGTGCCCAGGGGTATCGACGATGTTGATTTTCACACCTTTATATATCACAGCCGTATTCTTGGCCATGATGGTGATGCCCTTTTCGCGCTCGAGATCCAGACTGTCCATAACCCGTTCGGCGACCTGCTCGTTGGCTCGAAACACACCACTCTGCCAGAGCATGGCGTCCACCAGGGTGGTCTTACCGTGATCGACGTGCGCGATAATCGCTAAGTTACGCAAATCGTGACGCGAACGCATAAACCTCCTTATACAGCCCTATCTCTCTTGAGTTTGAATGCTCGCCACAGAGATCCTAGCACGTATCGCACTCACACGACAACCGCTGAGCCAGACGCCGAGTATGCTCGACAGTTCCATCCGTACGCCGTTGACCCGCAGCTATGCTTGGCGCTCACGAGAGCCGAGCAGTACTTTGTCCACGACGTTCAAGAACGTAGCAGCATAATGGCGGTGGCACAGTCGTCGATGGCGCGCTCTGACTTGCCACAATTCCGTCGCGCTGTTATCTTGTAACGCTATGCAAAGCCAGAGCCCAACTGTGCTACAGATTCGGGATTTGACCAAGAGGTTCAACGACGTCGTGGCGGTCGATGGCTTGAGTTTCAGCATCGCCCGCGGCGAAATCGTCGGCATCCTCGGGGCCAATGGCGCCGGAAAAACCACGACGCTGCAGATGATCCTGGGGCTCATTCGTCCGACGTCGGGACGGATCGAGATCTTCGGCCGGGACCATGAACAGCACCGCATCGAGATTTTGCGACGGATGAATTTTTCCTCCGTGGGCGTGAATCTCCCGATGAATCTGACGGTGTCCGAAAATCTGTGGATCTTCGCCAAGCTCTATGGCGTGAAAGATGCCTGGCGACGTCTCGACGCTCTCCTGAACCTTATGGAAATCCATCATCTGCGCCATGCCATCACTGGGAGTTTGTCCAGTGGCGAGGTCAGCCGCGTCAACCTCTGCAAGGCCTTGCTGAATCGTCCAGAGCTGTTGTTGCTCGACGAACCGACGGCCAGTCTGGACCCCGACATCGCCGATAAGGTGCGTAAAATCCTGCGTCGGGTGCAGCAGGAAGACGGCGTCGCGATCTTGTATACCTCACATAACATGCGCGATATCGAAGAGATCTGCGATCGCGTGCTCTTCTTGCATGATGGCCATTTGAGGGCAGAGGGCACCCCGGCACAAGTCATCGAACAATTTCGGACCCACAACCTGGAGGAAGTGTTTATTCGCATCGCCCGCAGTGGTGAGGTCGTCAAGGCTGGAGGATCACGATGACCCTTCAGCGTGTGTGGGTGATGGTGTTGCGCTATGTCTTCGTCTATCGCCGCAGCCCCATACGTTTGATCGAGGTGCTGTTCTGGCCGACGATGTCTCTCCTGGTCTGGGGCTTTATGACGGCCTTCATTCAACGCTCCACGGAGGGGAGCTTGCCAGGCTTCATCACGTTTTTAATTGGCGCGATGATCTGTTGGGATATGCTGTTTCGCGCCCAGCAGGGTGTGTCGCTGTCATTTCTGGAGGATATCTGGGCCCGGAATCTCCTCAATATTTTCTGTGCCCCTGTGCGCTTGAGCGAATATGTCCTGGCCACCTTCCTGTTTGGGCTATTACGCGTTGGCCTGACCCTGGCATTCCTCTGTGTGCTGGCGTGGTTGCTCTACCACTTTAACTTCTTCGCGCTTGGGGTGGCCCTCATCCCCTTCATCGCCAATCTCCTGATGCTTGGCTTAACCATCGGCATCATCACCATTGCCATTGTGCTGCGCTATGGACATGGTGCTGAACCCTTCGCCTGGGCGTTGCCGTTCCTGCTGCAACCCTTCTCGGCGGTGTTCTATCCCGTGAGCGTCCTGCCTGGAGCCATGCAAAAGGTGGCCTGGGCCATCCCCTGCACCTACGTCTTCGAGGGGATGCGCGAAGTGATCGGTGCCGGTAGCATCTCCTGGGACAACCTCGCCTGGGCCGCTGGCCTGAATATCATCTACCTCATGGGCGCCATGGGTTTGCTGCTGCACGTGTTCAAGGTGGCTCGCGATCGCGGTTTATTAGGCAAATGGGGCATGCAGTGAAGGAGACGAAGGAGAACTGACGATGCGTATCACCCACACATTCTTGGGGGGGTACCGCATGGCCCGCTGACAGCCCTCTACAGGCTTCTGATGACCCCTGATCCGTCATCCCGGCATCATCTCTGACGCATCCCTCGTGCCATCGACTGTTTCCAGTGGCTGCCGCAAATCATGCCCACCCTGCCTGGTGCGGCGAGCGTGGCCCAAACGGTCGCCAAGCTGGTCAAATTTTCTCTTGACTCCTCAGCTCAGCTCTCTAGATTACTTTTCAGAGTGGCTGGAGTCTGCAGCTTCCTGCGGGCTACAGGTCCATAATTGCTCTGAGTTAGGCCTCTATGAGAGCTGTTATCTTCCAGAGCCGATAGGTGAACTGCTCTGCGCGACCGCAGCCCACGTGCCGCGACAAGTAGACAAGGAGAAGCTGGATGAGGTCCTTAGGGACGATGAGAAAGGCTATCCGCGTCCACTTGCTTGTGCTGATGCTGTCCTTGTTGCCATGCTTTGCCGCTCACGCGGATGACGCGATCGTTCTACCCCGAGGCGTGTCGCGGGTGAGCATCGCGAGCAACTTTTTCCTGCCCTTTAGTAAGCGCTACAACTCCGATGGCAAGGTTGAAGATATTGCCACAGACTTCAACACGTCACTCAATAGCCGCATCTTTCCGGCCTTAGCTCCCCTGAACCCGTTGGTGGGCGGTATGGCGAGCCTTGGTGATACCACCGTGTCGTTTGAATATGATCTCACGATCCTGTATTTCGAGATGGGCTACGGGATTACCGATAGATTAACGGCAGGTATACGTCTTCCCTACTGGTGGCTCACGAATACGGTCAGGGGGCGTTTGAATTCCGGTCCGGGATCGAGTGCCAACGTGGGGTTGAATCCTTTCTTTGGTAAGCCTGGACAGCCTCCCCTTGCACCGCTCGCTCGCGGCGGTGTGCCCTTCACGACTGAGGACGTGCGGCAGTTCATTGGGCCAGGCCTGCCGGGCATTCCGGGCTTTGGGTTTAAGCGTTTTGATAGCTTCTCCGAGCATGGGCTCGGGGACATAGAGGTGGGGTTCAGATATCAATATCTCCGGACAGACACGTGGTTATTGGCGTGTACCGGAGGTGTACGGTTCCCCACGGGACGCGTGGATGACCCCGATAATCTCACCGATTATGGATTTGGCAGTGGTGCCTATGCGCTGCTGTTTCGGTTGAATCACGACTATGCCATCAGCAGCCTCTGGCAGGGCGCACAAGCGACCTCGGCGGAGGAGACGCTGGGGGGGCGAGCCCCAGGAACCGTCCCAGGAACCGTCGTTCTCAATGGCACCATTCGATATGATCTCGTGCTTCCTGACCAGCAAGTCAAGCGGGTTCCAGATCGCGTCAATAACCCTCTGACCACCAATCAAGAGAACGTCAGCAGGGACCTCGGGGACATCATCGAACTTGAGGGATCGGCAAAGTATACTTTTCTCCCCGGATTCACCTTCTCATCACTCTATAAGTATGGGTTTAAACTGCAGGATCACGTATCAGGCAATAGGGGATTTGCCTATCGCTCCCTCGAGGATGAAACCGACTACACTGAGCAGATTTTCATCGTCGGCATAGCATACTCAACGTTCCCTTTATATCTGCAGAAAAAGTTTCCGCTTCCGCTGACGACCTCTCTCTCCTACCGCAATCGATTTGCCGGGTCTAATAATGTGTCCAAGTCAGAGTATATCGGCTTGGGGTTGGAGGTCCTCTTTTAGTACTACTGTGGACCAGTCTAGAGAGAGGTTTTGGCATAATAGCCCGAGTTTTCCTGCCGTCCGGCAGAGATGTCAGCGCCATCGCTAGGCTGGTAATGGCTGAAGAATGGACGCGGGTATGGTCGGCTTCCCTCCTCTGCGATGGAGAGGCAAGCCTGACACCGTGTGATCCCTGGCTCTATGCCCCCGGTGCACACAATACGCTTTCCTTTTCAACGCGAATGTGCTTTATGGATGCAATCTGCCGTGCGCGGACGAACATGATGGTGAACCGCAGAGTCGAGATGTCAGCATCGAGCCGGCGCCCTCGGCGCTGACGCCCCCGAGCGGAGAGCGGCACTCCATACCCTGGAGCGGCTCGTGGCCCACAAGGCATCAGCTGCTTGGCCTTCTACCACGTGAGGAGGGACATGATGGCGACAACTATGCAGGAGATCCTGGAGCGCTACACACACGAACACGCCTCCACGCACGCGGTCATCGCGGCGATGCCCGACGCCCATGCGTCGTTCCGCCCACACGAGCGCTCCCTGAGCTGGGGGCAGCTGGCCTGGCACGTGGCCACCACCCCCCTCTACTACGTGAGCGAGGTCTTCAAACTGCCAACGCAGTCGGGGTGGGACCTCGACAGCGCTAGGCCGCCCGCCACGACGGCAGCGCTGGTCCAGGCACTCGACGACATCTACGAAGAGATTATCGTGGCCCTCCGCACGAAGGACGACGCCTGGCTCGATGAGATGACCGATTACCATGGGGCCATGAAGGAGAAGCGCTGGATTCTGGGCCACGTCATCGACCATGAAATCCACCATCGCGGCCAGATGACGGTGCTGCTCCGACTGAAGGACGCCAGTGTGCCGATGGTCTATGGCCCTACGGCGGACGAGTGTAACGAGATCCGGCGATTTCAGCATCACCTCCTTGTCTGCACCGGGCCGCGCTGTACGGTGAACGGGCAGTCGGAGGCCCTCTTCAAGCTGATGGCCCGCCGGCTCAAGGACCATGGTCTCGACCAGGGCGTTCATGCCGTCCGGCAAACACGCTGTAATTGTTTTCTCGTCTGCTCGGGAGGCCCCGTGGTCGTGGTCTATCCGGACAATGTCTGGTATCGAAAGGTCACGCCTGACCTGCTCGATCGGATCATCACGGAACACTTAAAAGATGGCACGCCAGTACAGGAGCACGTCTATCATCACGGATAGTGATGGGGTGCAAGTGAGCCGGCTTCTCTTCACATCTATGTCCAGGCAACCCGGACGCCAGGCTCATGGACACCCATAGCTGCAGGGACTTGTCCGGCGGTTGCCAGGCGAGCGTGAGTACCTACCGCACACAGGACTCCGCTGGCGATTCATATGTGATATTCGTCATGCTAACTGACGCGCACACCCACGTCACTCATGGAAGGACATAGAATTTTCAGGGTACCTGGAGCCAAGCCTGACATGTACCTCACGACCCGAGTTGGGCCAACTGTGGGGCATGTCGTCCGATGATTTCGAAGCGCTTGCGGCTCAAGGTGAATTGTGCTGAGCAGTGAGAACACTTCAGATGCCAAACGGAGGTTGCGACGATGGCCTCGACCACCAGCCCCACCGCCATGTTGTGCCACTGGGTATGTTCAACCCAATATGGAGACCTCCCCGCTGAGGTACGGCAGGAAACGGTGACTCTCCTGTACGACCAAGTGGGGTGTATGCTCGTGAGCGCCACCCTGCCCTCGTGCCAACCGGTGGTGGCGCTGATGCGTCGGCTGAGTCCTCCGGGCGCGTGCAGCATTGTGGGACACCCGGTGCAGACCTCGGTCACCCAGGCGGCCCTGGCCAACGGCACCATTGGGCACGGCGATGAGGTGGATTCCACCGGCCAGCATGGCACGGGGCATTATGCCGCCACCACGGTACCGACCGCGCTTAGCGTCGGGCAGTACATGGGCGCGTCAGGCCAGGAGTTCATCCGGGCCTTGGCCCTGAGCTCGGAGGTGGCGGCCCGCCTGCAAAGTCTCCTAGGACATTACGGTACCCGGAGCCAATTCACCGCCAGCGTGGGTGGCGCCCTGGGCGCGGCGGTCGGCGCCGGTCTGTTGCTTGGCCTGGATGCGGGGCAGATGGAGGATGCCCTGGGTCTGGCCGCTTCGGGAGCGTGTGGCCTCTCCAGCCATCACCGAGAACCGTGGCACCAGATCAAGTCCTTGAACCATGGCCGTGCCGCGGAGGCGGGGGTGCTCTCCGCGCTCCTGGCTCAGGAAGGTTTCCATGGCCCCAAAGAGGTCTTGACCATCGAACACGGCTTTTTCGATGCCTTTTTGGGCTTGCCCGGCGTCGGCCACGAGGTCGTGGACGGGCTGGGTGAGCAGTACCTGATGCGGCAGATCGCCTACAAACGCTACCCGGTCGGTGGCCCCGACCAGACGCCGCTCTACGCCTTCCTGCATCTGATCAAATCACATGAACTGGCGGCCGAGGACATCGAGCAGATCGAGGTGTCGGTGTCGCGGAGCGCCTTCCACACGGTCATGACCAACCAACATCCATCGGTGCACCTGGAGACCATTCTCGCGCTGGCGGCGGTGTACGGCGAGATCACCTTCCGGCACATTCACGACCCTAGCTATCGGGAAGACCCCCGGGTGCAGGCCTTTCGGGACCGGGCCCGGCTCTTCATTACCCCGCGGCCAGAGCCAGCCAGCATGGGGCAGCGGCTGGACATGGGCTTGACCGTGCGGACCCGCAGTGGCGAGGTGCTGCGCCAGGAGCTGCGCTACCCGCTGATGACTGCGGCAGAGATCCAGCAGAAGTTCCGGGATCTGATGGGGTTACGCCTTGATAGCCGTCGGGTAGCGGACCTGTACCTGAAGCTCAAGGCGATCGAGTCCGTGGGGAACGTCGCTCCACTGATTCGTGAGCTGGAGGTGGAGGACTAACGATGCGTATCTCCGACATTCGCACGACGCGCCTCGCAGTGCCGCTGTCTCGGGTGTTTCGGGGTGGAACGTACGAGATCACGGCGCGCTGTACCATCATTACCGAGGTCCTGACCGATGCCGGCATCATCGGGTGCACCTATGCCGGGGATGAACGCACGCGGCAGCGGGAGATCGTCCATATCATCGAGACACGCCTCAAACCCTTGCTGATCGGGCAAGACCCCCTCGATATTGAACGCCTCTGGAATGCCATGTTCGAAGAGACGATTCCCCATGGGGACCGGGCTACGATTCTGGAAGCGATTGCCGCGGTTGACATTGCGCTCTGGGATGTCAAGGGTAAAGCTGCCGGCCTCTCAGTGCACAAATTGCTCGGAGGCTATCATGACCGACTGCCGGCCATCGTGATTGGCGGCTATTACGAAGATGATAAAGGCATCGATGGCCTGATCGCCGAGATGGTGGGCTATCGCGATCAGGGCCTCGCGGGTGTCAAGATGAAGGTTGGGCGCATCGATGTGCGCGAGGATGCCGAACGTGTCCATCAGGTCCGCCAAGCCGTCGGCGAACGCTTTATGATCGCCTGTGATGCCAATCAGGCCTGGACCCCAGAGCAGGCCATTGACTTCTGTCGCCTCGTCGAGCCCGATCAGATCCGCTGGCTGGAGGAGCCCTGCCATTGGTATGACGACCTCGCTGGCATGCGGCGCGTCCGCGAGCGCACCGGCGTCCCTGTCACGGCCGGCCAGAGTGAGATCACCAAGTACGGTTGTGAAGCGCTGGTGCGGGGAGGCGCCGTTGACATTTTGAATGTTGATGTGTCTCATGCTGGCGGCATCACCGAGTGGTGCAAGGTCGCTGCCATGGCGGAAATAGCGGGGGTCGCCATGGCGCATCATGAAGAACCGCACCTCAGCCAGCACTGCATGGGCGCCATCAAGCTCGGCTTATACCCGGAGTATTTTTCGGAGGCCCGCGATCCCATCGGCTGGAACTTGCTGAAGAATCCTCCGGTCTTCAAGGATGGGTCTGTGCGCATTTCCCAGGCGGCCGGTTTTGGTTTAGAACTGAAACAGGGATTTATTGCACAGTATCGTGTCACAGAATGAGTCGCAAAACGACGTCAGGATTGAGTAGGGTGATCTCTCGCTATATTGTACAATGAATGAGGCCTCCTCGCGGTGCGTTGCGCTGCACCGCAGGAGGGCCCTGTATCGCGAGGCTTCGGAACCTCATACAGTCGTCTAACAGCGAAAGGAGGGAATATGGAGACACCCTATTCGGCCGAACTGGCCAGGGGTTGACACATTTCCACATCACAAGCATGTAGGGCAAGTAGGCCAATGTGTTGCTTCTGCGGCGACCACTTTGGAAGAAGTGCTCGCCTGTATCCACGCAGATATAAAAGGGTGAGCAGAGCCCCGGCAGAGCAGAACCTCTATCGGTATGTGCCCGCCATACCCCCCTCCTTCCGCCCACGCGCAACCAGCTTGCTTCACCTGATGGTGCAGCGGATACCCTGTAGAGCCTTAGAAGGTCTGACCTGGGTTTGTGCGACTGTTTGCTCTATGAGGGTGGTGCGTCCCAGCACCTGGCTCTTGCCAGCGCTCGGGTGCTATACCGCGCGCTGCCTTCCCTGGAGTCCGTCCTGCATCAAGTATCTATCGAGGCAGTGCGTGGTGCGACTGAGGTTCCTGCCAGGCGTCCGCAGCAGAGAGTCATGGATGCCCATGAGGCGATAGGCGTGGACTTCGACGCCCAAGATCGCCGTCAGGTCGCCGCATCACGCCAGGCAACCATGCCGCGGGTCGGCCGACAGGACAATCGCCCGCTCCCCCACGCCCTGGTTCCTCACGGCTCATAGACACTTTCATAGGCAAGAGGGCGTGGACGGGACAGAGGAACGATTGACTAATGCTAATGTCGAATGTCAAGGTTTGACCCCATTCTTGACCAAGAGCCTTCTCATGGGTAACCCCCAAATCACCTCGGCCAAGTACTCGACGCTGCATATCCCAGCAGAGATAACACACAGACTTCTCTCAGCAGTGCTCTGACTTTTCCGGTCTGACCGCGCGGCCCTGTCCATAGGGCCAAACGGCGAGGGGCAGCATGAAAGCTCTTGAAATC
>Ga0137403_10001464_pt1 | contig 29667 bp, 33 predicted proteins | sample CZOMad2_1_16fung_FD_122057 | JGI IMG/M metagenome (GOLD analysis project Ga0137403, IMG submission 122057) | Vadose zone soil fungal communities from Angelo Coast Range Reserve, California, USA - CZOMad2_1_16fungal (Hybrid Assembly) | ecosystem: Environmental > Terrestrial > Soil > Vadose zone... | reverse complement strand
CGGAACCACCTCCGTCGGGGCGTCTCCGCAGGCCTCGGACGCCTGAGATCTCGGCGGCGTTGGAGACGCCCCGACGGAGCGGTAACGGCAAGGATTTCGATAGCGCCTGGGGCGTCTCTACGAACATCCACCTCGGTGGCAAAGTTAGCGCCTATGGGGGAGGGACGAGCCAGAGCTTTCTTGGACGAGGTCGTCGGGAAGGGTGCAGATCCGTTCGACCGTGCGCTTTCCAGTCGAGGCTACGGACCGAGATCCACCTCGGAATGCCGGTTCTCGGGAGTGATTCGGCTGACCAGCTCTTCCAGGGTGTACTCGCGCCGCGTCAGCAGAAGGGAGGGCTTTCCTTCTGGGATGGAGATCTCGATGTCGGTATCGGGGCGTAGACCGAGATCTTGTGCGATCGGTCTTGGAATTCGCACCGCGAGGCTGTTTCCCCATTTCTGAATCTTGGCTCGCATCCGAACCTCCGCTCCATAGCTACATCAGCCACATCATGACACGCACGGCGCGCGAGCTAGCCGCGTCGCGCCAGGTAGACCACGTGCCGCGGGCCGCCGCGCCCCGGCCGCCGGCGCTCGACCCGGAAGCCGGTGGCGGTGAGGCGCTTCTCGAAGGCGGCGTCGGGGTCCTCGGACCACGCGGCGAGGGTGCCGCCGGGGAGGAGGGCGTCGCGGGTGGTGCGTAGGGCGCGCTCCCCCCAGAGGGGATCGTTCCTGCCGCCGTGCGCCTCCCGCGGCCCCTCGTAGAGGTCGAGGACGATGGCGTCGTACCTCTCCTCCGGCGCCCGGGCGGCCCGGGCGAGGACCGCCGCCACGTCGGCGACCTCGATCGTCACCCGGGGGTCGTCGACGGCATTCCCGGTCGCCGGGGCGAGGGGGCCGCGGCACCAGCGGACGATCACCGGGTCGATCTCGGCCACCCGCACCCGGGCGGAGCGCGGCAGGACGTCCAGGGCGGCGCGCAGGGTGTAGCCCATCCCCAGCCCGCCGAGGAGGACCCGAGGGGGGGCTTGCCGCCCCCGCCCGGCCAGGGGACGGCAGGCGAGCTCGGCCAGGGCGTCCTCGCTCTGGTGGGCGCCGCCGTTCATGAGGACCCGGCCGCCGACCATGATGACGTACTCCGGGTTCTCCGGGTCCCCCCGCCGCCGCAGCTCCAGGGTCCCCTCAGGGGTCTCGGCGCGGTCGACGGTCTGCCAGGGCCGGGTCATGGGCCGACCCTAGCACGACCCCGTCCTGGGATAGACTCGGGGCCGCACGTCCAAGCGACCCTGACGAGGAACCCGTACCATGCCCAAGATCCTCTGGAAGAAATATGGCCTGCAGCTTCTCCTGAGCGCCGCCGTCCTGGCGCCCGTCGGCCTCCTCTCGCAGACCCAGCCGGCGCCTCAGTCGCCCCCGACGGCCCGGTCGACCCCGCCGGCCGCCGGCGCTCCCGGTCGCCCCCGCGACCCCAACGCGCCGAGCGCCAGCGCCACGAACGAGACGATGACGATCGAGGAGTACGACCCGAAGTCGACCCTGGTCGTCCCCGAGCACATCGTGAAACGGGCCAAGTACCCGTTCATCGACGTCCACAACCACCAGGACGAGCTGATGCCGGCCGAGAAGGTCACCGAGCTGGTCCAGGAGATGGACAAGCTCAACATGACGGTGATGGTGAACCTCTCCGGCAGCTCCGGCGAGAAGCTCAAGCAGGGGCTCGCCAACATGAAGGGGCGCTACCCCAAGCGCTTCATCCTCTTCGCCAACGTCGACTGGTCGAAAATCGACGAGCCGAACTTCGGCCAGAACGCCGCCAAACAGCTGGAGGCCGACGTCAAGGCCGGCGCCCAGGGCCTCAAGGTCTTCAAGGACCTCGGGATGTTCGTCTTCGACAAGAACGGCAAACGGCTGCAGACCGACGATCCGCGCCTCGACCCGGTGTGGGACAAGTGCGCCGAGCTCGGCATCCCGGTCCTCATCCATACCGGCGAGCCGGCCTCCTTCTGGCTGCCGCACGACAAGCACAACGAGCGCTGGCTGGAGCTGAAGCAGTTCCCCGGCCGGCGTCGCGACGATCCCAAGTTCGCCTCCTTCGAGCAGACGATCGCCGAGCAGCACAACATGTTCCGCAAGCACCCGAAGACCACCTTCATCGACGCCCACCTGGGCTGGATGGGCAACGACCTGGCGAGCCTCGGCAAGCTCTTAGACGAGATGCCGAACGTCAACACCGAGCTCGGCGCCGTCCTCTACGAGCTCGGCCGCCAGCCGCGCTTCGCCCGCGAGTGGCTGATCAAGTACCAGGACCGGGTGATGATGGGCAAGGACATCTGGGAGCCGTCCGAGTACTGGGTCTACTTCCGGGTCTTCGAGACCAACGACGAGTACTTCGACTACTACCGGAAGCGCCACGCCTTCTGGAAGATGTACGGGCTCGACCTGCCCGACGAGGTGCTGCGGAAGATCTATTACCAGAACGCGCTCCGCATCATCCCGGGGATCGACAAATCCATGTTCCCGGGGTGAGCCGCGGGCCACGTCGCAGTCGGTAAGGAGTACCCCCCGTGGGTGACCGGGGGGTGGAAGCACGGAGGGATCGGCCATGCAGCCCGTCGGTCGCTACGTCTTCAAGCAGGCGGAGGCCGGCCCCGAGCTCGAAGCGGTCCATCGGCTCAACTATCGGACCTTCGTGCGCGAGATCCCGCAACACGCGGATCCCGGTACCGACCGCCTGGTCGACAAGTTCCACGACCGGAACGTCTACTTCGTCGCCTTGAAGGACGGCCGGGTGGTCGGCATGATCAGCGCCCACGGGGAGCCCCCCTTCTCGGTGGCCGACCGCCTGGCCGATCCGGCCCTCCTCTCGCGCCCCGGCTGCCGACCGCTCGAGGTCCGGCTTCTCGCGGTCGAGCCGGGCGAGCGGAACGGCTTCGCCCTGAACGGCCTCCTGGGCGCGCTCTACGAGCATGCCCGGGATCGCGGCGCCACCGATCTCTTCATCTCCGCCGTCGCGGAGCGGGTTGGGCTCTACGAGCGCCTGGGATTTCTGCCGCTCGGCCCCGCCGTCGGGAACGGCACCCTCTCGTTCGTACCCATGAAGGCTGACCTGACTCGGCTCCAGGCGAGACAGCGACGGATCATCCGCCGGTGGCGGCTGGAGAATGGCGCGGGCGAGGAACCGGCTCGGGAGCGGCCGCCGCTCAGCCTGCTCCCCGGTCCGGTGCCGATGGCTCCGGCGGTGGAGGCGGCGTTCCGCGAGCCGCCCCTCTATCACCGTGCGCCCGAATTCGTCGACCGCTTCGAGCGCGTGCGCCGGCAGCTGGGCGCGTTGGTGGGCGGCCGGGACGTGGCGCTGTGGAGCGCCTGCGGCACCCTGGTCAACGAGGCGGTCGCCGCCCAGCTCGCTGCAGAGCGGGGGGCCACCGGCAACGGTGTGATCCTCGTCAACGGCGAATTCGGCGAACGCCTGGCCCGGCAGGCGGTCCGCTGCGGCCTCCACCCTCGCGTCCTCTCCTGGGATTGGGGGAAGCCCTGGAATCTGAACGAAATCGAGGCCGCTCTGGCGGCCGAGCCGCCCGGCAGCTGGGTTTGGGGGGTTCACCTGGAGACCAGCACCGGCGTGCTGAACGATCTTCCCGGGCTCGTGCGGTGCGCCCAGGCTCCGGGCGTCCGGGTCTGCATGGACTGCATCAGCAGCCTGGGGGCGGTGCCGGTCGATCTCTCGGGCGTCTACCTGGCCACGGGAGTGACCGGCAAGGCCCTGGCCTCCTACGCGGGGATGGCCATGGTCTTCGCCGACGCGGCCGCCCTCTACCCCACCGATCCGGAGCGTCTGCCCAGCACCTTCGACGTCGCCGCGGCCCTGGCGACCCGGGGGCCGCGGCACACCTTTCCCTCCGCCTTCCTCCTCGCCGCCGAGGCGGCCCTCGCCGAGTATGCCTCGGCGGACCGGGCCCGCGCCCGGTACGAACAACTGGCCTCCCTCACCAGCTACATACGGGGCCGGCTGCGGGAGCTGGGATTGCCGCCCCTGGCGGAGGAGGCGTGCGCCGGGCCGGGAATCGTCACCTTCAGCCCGCCGGGTGGTGAGAGCGCGGAAGCCTTCGTGGCCCGCTGTCACGAGTGGGGTTACGCGATCGGCGGGCAGAGCGGCTACCTGGCGGCGCGGAACTGGGTACAGATCGCCACGATGGGGATCGCCACCCAGGAGGACGTCGCCCCCTTCTTCGAGCGCCTCGCCGGCTGGCTGGGCGCGGCGGGTTGATCGGCTTGTTGGAAATCTATATCGATGCTGACGGCTGCCCGGTGAAAGACGAGATCTACCGGGTGGCCCGCCGGCATGGCCTGAAGGTCTACGTGGTCTCGAACAGCTATATGTCGATCCCGCCCGACGAGCGAATCGAGCGGGTGACGGTGGGCGGCCGCTTCGACGCGGCGGACGACTGGATCGCCGAGCGGATCGGAGAGCGCGACATCGCCGTCACCGCCGACATCCCCCTCGCCGCCCGCTGCCTCGAAAAGGGAGCCCGGGTGATCAGCCCCAAGGGCCAGCTCTTCACCGAGGACTCGATTGGCGACGCCATCGCGACCCGCGAGCTGATGTCTCAGCTCCGCCAGGCCGGGGTCGTCACCGGCGGTCCGGCGCCGATGGCGAAGCCGGACCGGTCGCGTTTCCTGGCCGGCCTGGAGGACGTGATCCGGGCGGCGGAACGGGGCCGGTGATCAGCCGGCCCCCTCGACCGCGTCGACCTGGGTGATGGCGACACCTGCCTCGCGCAGGGCGGCCAGGGCCTGGTCGATGTCGCCGGGGGCGAGGTTGACGCCGCGGCAGGCGTCCGCCACCACCGTGGTACCGTAGCCCAGGGACACAGCGTCCAAGGCGGTGGCCTTGACGCAATAATCGGTGGCCATCCCGCAGAGCAGCAGCTGGTCCACTCCCTGGCTCTGCAGCCATTCGTGGAGACCGGTGGCCTTGCGCCGGCCGTTGTCGAAGAAACCCGAGTAGCTGTCGATCCGCGGATCGGTACCCTTGGGCACCACCCGGGCGATGCGCCGGCTGTCGAGCCCGGGATGAAAAAGAGCGCCGCCGGTCCACTGCACGCAATGGGCCGGCCACAGCACCTGGGGCAGGCCCGCCAGCTCGGCCAGCTCGAACGGCTGTCGTCCGGGGTGGTTGACCGCGAAGCTGCCATGCTCGGCCGGATGCCAGTCCTGGGTCGCCACCACCAGGTCCACCTGAGACATCAACCGATTGGCCAGCGGCACCACCGCATCGCCCTCGCGGACCGCCAGGGTTCCGCCGGGGCAGAAGTCGTTCTGGATGTCGACCAGGATCAGCGCTCGCATGGGTCACCTCGTGATGGCAGGGTCAGGCAAAGTGATGCTGAGCAGGTCGCTCAACACCCCATACGCCGTCGTCGTCAGGTCCGGCTCCTCCTCGGTGAGGACGATCTTCCCCAAGAGATCCGTGGTCAACCGGAGGATGGAGCCGGTGCCCGCGACCAAGGCGAAGGGGTCGTCGAGCGGGATTTCGCGGGCGCGGATCCGGCCGGCGATCCGGCCTTCTTCCCGGAAGACCTCGCAGACCATCTTGATCCGGCAGCCGCGCTCGCGGGCGGCCTTGATCCGATCCGGTCCGATTCCGCTCAGGCTCTCGCGTTCGACCTCCTCGGGGGTGAGGTTCCCTCCCAGGAGGACGTTAGCGAGGGCGGCGATCTTGACCGCCGCGTCCCAGCCGTCGAGGTCGTTGGCCGGATCGGCCTCGGCGACGCCGATCGCCTGGGCCTGGGCGATGGCTGCCTCCAGGGAAGTGCCTTCCTCTAAGGCACCGAGGATGAAGTTGGTGGTCGAGTTGAGAATCCCCTCGATGCGCTGGATCACGTTGCCGCGCAGGCAGTACCGGGCGAGGTTGAAGACCGGGGCGCCGTCCATCACCGCTGCCTCGTGGAGGAAGGCGCCACCCCGCTCGCGGGCGAGGTCGCGAAGCTCGCGGTAGCCCCAGGCGAGCGGGCCCTTGTTGGCGGAGATGGCGTGCCGGCCGCGCGTGAGGGCGGTGCGGATGTGATCGATGGCGCCCTTCCCGCGGCTGGGGAGATCGAGCGGGGTCATCTCGACGAGCACGTCGTAGTCCAGGGTGCGGGCGGCCTCGGGGCTGGTGAGCGGGGACGCGTCGGGATGCCCCGAGAAACGACTGTGAGCGCGCACTTCGGCGAGCGCCGAGGCGAGATCGATCCCTGCCGGGTTGGCCAGCGCCCCCTTCGAGCCGGTAGTGATCCCGATCACCGAGACGTCTAAGTCCGCGAGCCCCGGCCAGGCCGAGCGGTCGGCCAGGATCTCCGCGACGCGCCGGCCGACGTTGCCGAAGCCAAGGAAGAGGGCGCGCATGGATCAGGAGGCTGTGGCGGCGACCGCGGCAGTCTTCGCGATCTCCGCCAGCCCTTGGAGCAGGCGGTCGATCTCCTCGCGGGTGTTGTACATGACGACCCCGGTGCGCAGCACCCCACCTCCCGGGGCGAGCCCGAGGACCTCGACGGCGCGGGCGGCGTAGAAGTCGCCGTCCCAGACCTGGATCCCCTGGTCGCCCAGCCGGGTGGCGGCCTCGGCGGCCGTGATGCCGTCGACGGTGATCGAGATGGTGGGCGCCCGAATTCCCGCAGCAAAGTCCGGCCCCCAGACGGTGACGCCGGGGATCTGCCGGACCTGCTCGTGGTAGTAGGCGCCCACCTCGTGCTCATAGGCGGCAATCCCATGCATCGCCGAGACCACCCGCTCGCGCAGCGTCACTCCCCGCCCCCAGACGGCGATGTACTCAATGGCTGCCTTCACCCCGGCGAGGGCGGCGTGGTTCAGGGTGCCGGTCTCGATGCGAAAGGGGGAGGCGTCGTCCTGGGTGCGCAGCTTGTCGGTCTTCAGACGATCGAGGAGCCCGTGGCGGGTGTAGAGGAGGCCGACGTGGGGGCCGTAGAACTTGTAGGCCGAGCAGAGGAGGAAATCGACGTCCATCGCCACCGCGTCCAGGGGAAAATGGGCGGCGGAGTGGACGGCGTCGACCAGCAGCCAGGCCCCCACGGCGCTCGACAGCTCGCGCGCCAGAGCCACGTCGTTGACCGTCCCCAGGAGATTCGAGGCGTGGCCCACGGCGACCAGCCGGGTCTTCGCCGTGACCTGGCGCGCGAAGTCCTCCGGGTCGAGCCGGCCGTCGGGCCGCAGGGCCACCTCGCGCACCTCGATCCCCCGCTCGCGCAGGTGGAGCCAGGGGCCGCGGTTGGCCTCGTGGTCGAGCTGGGTGATGACGATCTCGTCCCCCGGCCGCATCTCGCGCACCAGGGCGTGCGAGAGAGCAAAGGCGAGGGTCGTCATGTTGGCGCCGAAGGAGACCTCCCGGAAGCTCGGCGCCCCGAGAAACGCCGCGGCCGTCTCGCGGGTCGCCTGGAGGATCTCGTCCGACTCCCGCGAGGTGGGAAAGTAGCCGCGCGTATTGGAGTTCGAGGACGAGTAATACCCCGAGACGGCGTCGATCACGAAGCGCGGTACCTGGGTCCCCGCCGGGCCGTCGAGGAAGGCGAGCGGCCGGCCCTTCCAGGTGCGGGCGAGAGAAGGGAAGTCCTGGCGGGCGCTCTGGCTGTCGGTGGCGGTGAACAAGGGGGCGGCTGGCGGCAAGCGAATTCCTCCGGAGATCTACGGCAGGGTCTCAGTGTTCGAGAGGTAAGTCCTGCACCTCTTCGAGGATGTGCGGTCCCAGGTGGGGGCTCAAGGCCTGTGGAGTCAGGAGCTCGACACGCCGTTGCAGCAGATCCTCGAGGAGGAAAGCGAGGTGCATGAAGTTGTCGAAGCTTTTCTCCTCGCGCCGGAACTCCACCAGGAGGTCCACGTCGCTCTCCGGCCCTTGCTCCTCGCGGACGAAGGAGCCGAAGAGGCCGAGCTTCGCCACTCCGAGGGAGCGGATCTCATCCCGGTGCTGTTGCAGCCGGCGCAGGATCTCGCTCTTGGTTGCGACGGTCGTCTCCATGCTCCTCAGCCTATCTCAAACCGGCTCGCCACCCACGACCGGCACCGCGCCCACGTGCCGGACGAGCCGCTCCATCTCCTCGTAGGGCTGGGCGCCCACGGCGCCGAAGCGGCCGGTCACGAAGGTCGGCACGCCGGTCACTCCCAGCTCTCGCGAGCGTGCCCAGTCGCGGTCGACGGCCGGGGAGAAGCTCCGTTCTTCGAGCACTTTGCGGGCTTCGTCGGCGGGCAGGCCCGCCTGCCCGGCGAGCTCGACCAGGACCTCCGGATTGCCGATGTTCCTGCCGTCGACGAAGTAGGCCCGGAAGAGAGCGTAGTGGATACCCTGCCCCTCCGGCTTCGTCTCCGCCCACTTGGCCAGCTCCTGGGCCAGGCGGCTATTGTAGGTCTTCGTGCGCCGGGTGAAGGGCAGCCCTTCCGCCGCCATCAGCCGCTCCATGCGATCTTGGGCCGCCTCGACGTCGAAGTTGCGACCGGCGAAGAGCTTGGTCAGCTCGATCCCTTCGGCCGGGGTCTCGGGGTGCAGGGGGAAATGGGTCCAGACGAGGTTCAACCCGTAGGTCGCCACCAGCCGGTCAGTACGCACGGTACTGAGGTAGCACCAGGGTCAGACGTAGTCGGAGAAGACTTCCAGGGTGACGGGTTCGGGCATCGGGTCCTCCTCTCTCCCCCCGCGACTCTACCCTACCTGATACCGTCGCCGCGCCGTTGCTGGCTGTCCGATGGTCATCGCCAGCCTGCATTCGGTGACCGCTGGCGGGCCGAGTTGCAGCGGCCGGGGAGCCGTGGCAGGCGTTTTTCGATCCTGCGGCACTGAAGGAGGATCTGCGGGGGATGGGCTTCAGCGAGGTGGAGGATCTGGGACCGGCGGAGATCAATGCCAGGTACTTCAAGGACCGCACGGATGGGCTTCGAGTCGGGAGCCTGGCGCATGTGATGTGCGCTTGGACTTCGTCGCCCTACCACAGCACTCTGACCGGATAGCTTGCAAAGATCGGATCATGACTGATCAGGACGACGTCTTCCACGTTGGCTTGCGCGATGAGCAGTCGGTCGAAGGGGTCCTTGTGAGGCGAGGGCAGATCCTTCAACGCCAAGACATGCCCGAGTGCGACCGGTAAGATCTGGATATTGTTGGTCTGTTGCTGGCTGGCGATCACTTCTTCCAAGGAGAGACGCAGGCTGAGCTTTCCCAACTGCAGCTTGATCTGCATCTCCCAGGCACTTGCGGCGCTGAGGAAGATGGCGTTTGTCCGATCCTCACATACTGCACGAGCCTGCGTGGAGAGCTTTGTCGGGTCACTGTCCCACCAGATGAAGGCATGGGTGTCCAGCAACGCTTTCATGGGGTTCCTGTCCAGAAATCCTCAGACAACGGCTCGTCAAAATCCTCGCTGGTCCAGATGGCGCCTGGGTGTAATCCTGCAACGCGTGGGGTGAGAGCATCCGCCATGGGTACGATGCGCGCCAGAGGGGTGCTTCCTTCCGTCAGGATGATCTCCATTCCGGCGGCTACCAGCGCCAACAATGCAGCCAGGTGGGTTTCGGCCTCGTGAATGTCCACGGTTTTTGTCTGCATGGTCGATTCTCCACCTCCTCCGCTCCAGTATAGACGAGCACGGCGATCCGCCCCTACCCCCCCTCCAACCCCGAAACACCCTGGAACCCCCGCGGGAGCTTTGCTCCCCGCTGGGCGCGCTGCCCCAGGAAGGGCTCGAACTCCGACGGCTTCAGGTTGATGTAGCGCTTGCCGGCGTGGACGCGGAGGGCCGCGCCTTCTTCGTGCAGCACGGCGAGGGCGACCATGGCCTCGCTGCCTTTGACGTGGAGGATGCGGTTGCCCTTGCCGCGCTCGAGGAGCGGCAGGTCGGTGATGGCGAAGAGGAGGAGACGCCCCTCGTCGGAGGCGGCGGCGAGAAGGTCGTTGTCCATGTCGGGCACGCGGATGGGCGGAAGCATCCTTGCGCCCTCCGGCACGGTCAAGACCGCCTTGCCCGCCCGGTTCTTGGCGTAGAGGTCCTTCAGCTGCACCACGAAGCCGTAGCCCGCCGTAGTGGCCATGAGATAGAGGTCGTCGTCCGCGCCCATCAACACGCAGAGGAACGAGGCGCCCGGGGGCGGCTGAAGCTGCGAGGAGAGCGGCTCCCCCTGGCCGCGCGCCGAGGGGAGGGTGTGGGCGGCGAGCGAGTAGCTGCGGCCGGTCGAGTCGAGGAAGATGGCGAGCTGGTTGCTCCTCCCTTTGGCCGCCTGGAGAAAACTGTCCCCCGCCTTGTAGGAGAGCTCCCCGGAGTTGACCTCGTGCCCCTTAGCGCTCCGCACCCAGCCCTTCTCGGAGAGCACCACGGTCACCGGTTCGGTGGGGAGGAGGGCCGTCTCGTCGAGCGCCTTGGCCGCTTCGCGAGTGACGATGGGCGAGCGCCGCGGATCGCCGTACTCCTTGGCGTCGGCCTCGATCTCCTCCCGCACCTTGCGCCGCAGGCGGGCCTCGGAGGAGAGGATCTTCTCCAGCTGGTCGCGCTCCTTGGTCAGCGTCGCCTGCTCGCCGCGGATCTTCACCTCTTCCAAACGGGCGATGTGGCGCAGCTTCAATTCCAGGATCGCCTCGGCCTGGATGTCGCTGAGCTGGAAACGGGCCATCAGGACCGGCTTCGGCTCCTCCTCGGTGCGGATGATCCGGATCACCTCGTCGATGTTCAGATAGGCGATCAGGTAGCCGTTCAGGACGTGGAGCCGGGCGAGCACCTTGTCGTAGCGGAACTGCAGGCGCCTCCGGACCGTTTCGGTGCGGAAGCGCAGCCACTCGGTCAAGACGCCGCGCAGAGTGAACAGCTTCGGCCGGCCGTCCAGACCGATGGCGGTGAGGTTGACCCGGTAGGTGCGCTCCAGGTCGGTGGTGGCGAAGAGGTGGGCCATCAGCTCGTCCAGATCGACCCGGTTCGAGCGCGGGGTGAGGACCAGGCGGGTGGGATTCTCGTGGTCCGACTCGTCGCGCAGGTCCTCGACCATGGGGAGCTTCTTGGCCTGCATCTGGGCGGCGATCTGGGCCAGGATCTTGGACCCCGAGACCTGATAGGGCAGCGCGGTCACCACCACGTCGCCCTCCTCGCGCTCCCAGATCGCCCGCATGCGGATCGAGCCCGCCCCGGTCTCGTAGATCTTCCGGATCTCGGCGGCCGGACTGATGATCTCGGCCTCGGTGGGGTAGTCGGGGCCGGCCACGGCCGCGAAAAGACGCTCGTCCCCGAGCATCGGATCGTCGAGGAGGAGGAGGCAGGCGGCGGCGACCTCGCCGACATTGTGGGGCGGGATGTCGGTCGCCATGCCCACCGCGATCCCCGAGGCGCCGTTTAAAAGCACGTGCGGCAGGCGCGCCGGCAGGAGCTTCGGCTCCTCCAGGGTGCCGTCGAAGTTGGGACCCCAGAGAACCGTCCCCTGGCCGAGCTCGGAGAGCAGGACCTGCGAGAAGCGGGTGAGCCGCGACTCGGTGTAGCGCATGGCGGCGAACGATTTGGGATCGTCCTGCGAGCCCCAGTTGCCCTGACCGTCGACCAGTGGGTAGCGGACCGAGAACGGCTGGGCCATGAGCACCATGGCCTCGTAGCAGGCGCTGTCGCCGTGGGGATGGAACTTGCCGAGGACGTCGCCCACCGTGCGTGCCGACTTCTTGTACTTGGCGGTGGCCGAGAGCCCCAGCTCGGACATGGCATAGACGATCCGCCGCTGCACCGGTTTCAAACCGTCCGCGACGTGCGGCAGGGCACGGTCGAGGACGACGTACATCGAATAGTCGAGGTAGGCCTTCTCGGTGAACTCGGAGAGCGGCTGGCGTTCGCTCTCGACGAACGGGAGGATCGCTCCCGTGCCCCCATTTCCGGAACCGCCGCCGCTCTTCGAGCGAGTGGATTTGCGCGCCATCTCTTACTCCACCTCCGCCCGGTTGCCCTTTTCCATCAGCCATTCCCGGCGGTCTCCGGCGCGGGCCTTGGCGAGGAGCATGTCGATGACCTTCTCGGTGTCGTCGCCCTCCGCGAGCGTGAGCTGGACGAGCCGGCGGGTCTCGGGGGCCATGGTGGTCTCGCGGAGCTGGAGCGGGTTCATCTCGCCCAGCCCCTTGAAGCGCTGCACGTTAGGCTTCCCCGTCTTCTTCTCCGCCGCGATGCGATCGAGAATGCCCTTTTTCTCGCGGTCGTCCAAGGCGTAGTAGACCTCTTTGCCGACGTCGATCCGGTAGAGCGGCGGCATCGCCACGTAGACCCGGCCGTCCTCGACCAAGCGCCTAAAGTGGCGGACGAAGAGGGCGCAGAGGAGGGTCGCGATGTGGGCGCCGTCCGAATCGGCGTCGGCCAGGATGCAGATCTTGCCGTAGCGCAGACCGTTCACTTCCGGAGAGCCGGGGTCGACACCCAGGGCGACCGCGATGTCGTGCACCTCCTGCGAGCCCAGCACCTCGGTCGATTCGACCTCCCAGGTGTTCAAGATCTTGCCGCGCAGGGGGAGGATGGCCTGGAACTCCCGGCTCCGCGCCTGCTTGGCCGAGCCGCCGGCCGAGTCGCCCTCGACGAGAAAGAGCTCGGTCTGGCCCAGGTCCTGACTGCTGCAGTCGGCGAGCTTCCCCGGCAGGGCCGGCCCGGAGGTCACCGTCTTCCGCTTCACCTGCTTGCCGGCGCGCTGGCGGGCGAGCGCGCTGTCGATCGCCAGGCGGGCGATCTTTTCCGCCTCCGCGGTGTTCTGGTTCAGCCACAGGGCGCAGCTGTCCTGGGTCACCCCGGAGATGAAGGCCGCCGCCTCGCGCGAGGAGAGCCGCTCCTTGGTCTGGCCGGTGAACTGCGGGTCCTTCATGCGCAGGGAAAGGACGTAGCTCGCCCGCGCCCAGACGTCCTCCGGCGCCAGCTTCACCCCCCGGGGCAGAAGGTTCCGCAGCTCGCAGAACTCGCGGATCGCCTCGGTCAAACCGGCGCGGAAGCCGTTGACGTGGGTCCCCCCCTGCGGCGTGGGGATCAGGTTGACGTAGCTCTCGGTGACCAGGTCGCCGTCGTCGGCCACCCAGGCGACCGCCCAGTCGACCTCCTCGTCGGCGCCCTGAAAGTGACCGAGGAAGGGGGTCTCGGGCACCAGCTCCGCCTCCTGGAGCTCGTCCAGGAGATAGGCCTTCAGGCCATCTTCATAGAGCCAGATCTCGTCGTCCTCCGGCGCCCCCTCGTGGGCGAAGCGGATCGTGAGGCCGGGGCAGAGGACCGCCTTGGCGCGCAGGCCGTGCTTGAGCTTGGGGATGGTGAACTTGGGGCTGTCGAAGTACTTGGGATCGGGCCAGAAGCGTACCGTGGTGCCGGTGTTGCGCACCCCGACCGTCCCCACGACCTTCAGATCGGAGGTCTTCTCCCCCCCGGCGAAGGCCATGTGGTACTGCTTGCCGCCGCGCCGCACCCAGACTTCCAGGCGCTGCGAGAGGGCGTTGACCACCGACACCCCCACCCCGTGGAGGCCGCCCGAGAAGCGGTAGCTCTTGTCCGAGAACTTGGCCCCCGAGTGCAGGCGGGTGAGGATGACCTCCACCCCGGACACCTTCTCGCCTTTGTGCTGGTCGACCGGCATGCCGCGGCCGTCGTCGGCCACCGCCACCGAGCCGTCGGCGTGGAGGGTGACGTCGATCTCCCGGCAGTGGCCGGCGACCGCCTCGTCGACGGCGTTGTCGATCACCTCCTGGGCCAGGTGGTCCGGCCGGTCGGTGAAGGTGTACATGCCGGGGCGCTTGCGCACCGGTTCGAGGCCGGTCAGGACCTCGATGGCGGAGGCGTCATAGACGGGCGGCGGGGGCGGGGGCATACGTCGGCAGTCTCTGCGTCTCAGTATTGAGCGGTCGGGTCAGGTCCGGGCGGCATGATACAGGACGCCCGGAAGCGATGGGCAAGCAGGGAAGCCGGTTTCGTGAGAGGATGCATCCGTCTCCCGAATTCCTGCTTGACGCAACCGATCGCGGATGATAGTTTACGCGGTAACACAGCGTAATTCAACCCCAAGGAGGACGAAGATGAAGACCCGCACCGCCGTCGTGCTCTCGTTGCTCGCCCTGTCGCTCTCCGTCGCCCCCGGTATCGCCCTGGCCCAGGGGGACAAGCCGGCCGCCCCCCCGGGAATGGACCACGCGGCCATGGAGGCCGCGGTCAAGGCCGCCACCCCCGGCGAGCACCACAAGCATCTCCAGCACATGGTGGGAGATTGGACCTACAGCTCGAAGATGTGGACGGCGCCCGGCCAGCCGGCCATGGACTCGAAGGGCACGATCCACTCCGACTCGATCCTCGGCGGCCGCTATGTCCTCTCCGTCTACAAGGGGGACATGATGGGCCAGCCCTTCGAGGGGCACAGCACCGACGGCTATGACAACAACACCGGGAAGTTCGTCAGCTCCTGGGTGGACAACATGGGGACCGGCATCATGAATTCGACCGGTTCCTGCGACGCGCCGTGCAAGGTCGTCACCATGACCTCCGAGCCCATGTTCGACCCGATGTCCGGCAAGAAGATGGCCTCCAAGGAGGTCACCACCTGGGTGGACGACAACAACTTCAAGTTCGAGATGTTCGCGGTCGATCCCGCGGGTGGCCCGGAGATGAAGGTGATGGAGGTGATGGCGAAGCGGAAGTAGGCGCGGGTTCGATCTCGAACCCGCGGGCCAGGGAGTCGGCCACGGCGAGGCCCGCGAGGGTGGGCACGATGCGGTTTCCCTCGCGGGTGATCCGGCCTGCGGCCACGAGCTGTTCCAAGAACCGGGCGTTCGGCGCCAGGAGATCGATGCCGAATCGTTCGCCGACCGCTGCGAGATCGACTCCGTCGTAGGTACGGAGCCCGAGCATCAAGGCCTCCAGGGCCAGCTGCCCGGGCTCCAGCGCTTCCTCTCCCGCGACCGGTCGCTCCCTCCGGGCGACCCTCTCCTGCCAGGGTCCGAGCCGCGGCTCGTTCCACCAGCGGCGGTGTCCCCTGGCTCCGACACCGCCGGAGAACGAGTGGGCCGAGGGGCCGATCCCCAGATAGGGCGTATGGTCCCAGTACTTCCGGTTGTGGCGCGACTGGTGCTCCGGGGCGCGGGCGAAGTTCGAGACCTCGTAGCCGGGCAGGCCGGCCTCGGCCAGGAAGGTATGGGTGAGGAGGAAGAGCTCGGCCTGCGCCGGCTCGGGCAGCTCGGCCAGCTGGCCCCGCTCGGCGAGGCGGCCGAACGGGGTGCCCTCGTGGACGGTGAGCTGGTAGCAGGAGAGGTGGTCCGGGGAGAGCGCCACGGCCGCCGCGAGGTCCCGTTGCCAGGCCGCCCTGTCCTGCCCCGGCAGGCCATAGATCAGGTCGACCGAAACCGTGTGAAAACCGGCCTCCCGCGCCAGGAGCACGCTCCGCCGCGCCTCCTCCGGACCGTGCCGACGCCCCAGAAAAGTGAGGTTCCCGGCGTCGAACGACTGAACGCCGAGCGAGAGGGTACGGACTCCCAGGCGCCGCCAGGCGGCGAGGCTCTCCGGCGTCACGTCCTCCGGGTTGGCTTCGAGGAAAATCCAGGCGCCGGGAGCGATCGAGAGCGAGGCCCGGAGGGCCTCGACGATCCGCGCCAGCTCGCCGGGCTCCAGCGCCGAGGGGGTGCCGCCCCCGAAGTAGACGGTGTCGAACGAGAAAGGTTCGCCCGTCCAGAGGCCGGCCTCGGCGATGAGGCTCTCCACGAACGCCGCCCGCCGTTGTCGCCCCCCGGTGGTGACCGCGAAGTCGCAGTAGGGGCAGATCCGCGAACAGAAGGGGACGTGGAGGTAGAGGCCGGCAGGCGGAGGACAGGGCCTCGTCAAAGTCTCTGGCAAGGCGGTCATCGGCGACCGGAAATGAAATCCCGCGTCGAAGGGTCTGCCCCGGAGGGGCTTAGGTTGGTAGCCTGGGGCGAAAGCCCCAGGTTGGTGCAATCACAAGAAAACAAAAGCCCCGAAGGGGCGACGGTACGGGCTTGGATTACCTTCGCCCCTTCGGGGCTGGAAATTTTTATTCCGCCACTTTCCTGGGGTTTGCACCCCAGGCTACCGACCTGGGCCCCTTCGGGGCGAACGGCTTCCCAGAATCCAGCGACTTGGGGGACGTTCGCGGGGGGCATCAAGAACCTGCGCGCTCGGCGAAGCCGGATTCATCCGGCGCACTACATAGCCCGGAGATTTATCTCCGGGCGGGGGTCCGGCCGAGAGAATTCCTGCGCAGCCAGCGCATCCGCTTCTCGCTCCTCGGCGGCGAGATCGTCCTCGATCTCCTGCCGGTTGGCGTGGTAGAAGGCCAGCGCGGCGTGGACCTGGGCCAGCGAGAGGTGGCCGAGCCGGTCAGCGATCTCTTCGGGCGCGAGACCCAGCTGGTACCAGCTCACCACCCGATGGACGGTCACTCCTGTTCCACTCAGACGGGGTCGCCCTCCCCGAATCTCGGGGCTGCTGACGATCAGGGTGCCGATATCGGTGAGCGTTGCCATGGGCGGACCTCCGGGTGGGGCTCGCCCTAGTATAGCGGACGCTCCGCCTCATACGTCTTGACCAGCGGCTCCTCCCGCCCCAGCCGCTCCTCGGCGGCGCGGATGAGGCCGGTCAATCCTTCCCGCGTCTTGGCGCTCACCACCACCCCGCTGTAGCGCTCGGCCCAGGCCGCGGCCAGCTCGGGAGCGACACGGTCGGCCTTGTTGAGGACCACCAGCCGCTCGATGCCGTCGAGCTTCAGCTCCTCAAGGAGGCGGACCACCGCTTCGTGCTTCTGCTCCAGCCGCGGGTCGGCCACGTCGACGACGTGGAGGAGGAGGTGGGCGTCGGAGAGCTCTTCCAGGGTGGCGCGGAAGGCCGCCACCAGGTCTTTCGGCAGATCGGTCAGGAAGCCCACGGTGTCGGTCAGCACCACCTCGCCCTCGCGCGGGAAGCGCAGCCGGCGGCTCGTCGGGTCGAGCGTCATGAAGAGCTGATCCGCGGCCTCGACCTCGCTGCCGGTCAGGGCGTTCAGCAGAGTGCTCTTCCCCGCATTGGTGTAGCCGACGATCGAGAGCACCGGGATCTTCTCCTCGCGGCGGCGCCGCCGCCGCAGGTCGCGCTGCCGGGAGAGGCTCTCGATCTGGGTTTCGAGCGACCGGATGCGATCGCGGATGCGCCGCCTCCCGACCTCCATCACCGTCTCGCCGGGACCGCGACCGCCGATCCCGCCTGCCAGCCGGGAGAGGCCGGCGTCCCTCTCGGTCAGCCGCGGCAGGTCGTACTTCAACTGCGCCAGCTCGACCTGGAGCTTGCCGTCGCGACTCTTGGCGCGCTGGGCGAAGACGTCGAGGATGAGCTGGGTGCGATCGATGGCTTTCAAGCCGGTCGCGTCCTCGAAGGCGCGCGATTGACCCGGCTTCAGGTCGAGGTCGAAGATCGCTACCGTGGCCCGGCTGCGCATCGCTTCGAGCACGATGTCCTGCAGCTTGCCGCTCCCCACCACGGTCCGCGGGTGGACCTGGGCGCGGCGCTGGCGCACGGTGCCGGCCACCGCGAGGCCCGCCGAGCGCACCAGCTCCAGGGTCTCCTCGAAGTGCTCGTCGTCCGGATTGAGGCCGATGACCAGGGCGCGCTCGCGGTCGGTCTCCCCCGCCGCGGAGGTCACCCGCGCGAACTCGTCCTCCAGAGCGCGGATCGTCGCCTCGAAATCGAAGTCGAGGCGGTGGACCTCGGGGGCGGAGAGCCGTTCGAAGGGCTCCGCGGCCGCGCCGGCCGGATCGGCCGGTCCGGAGCGCGGCGCCCGGGGGGAGAGGTGGGCCACCTCGATCCGTCCGGAGGCGCCGTCGGGCAGGGCCTCGATCATCGCCACCAGGTCGAGGCGCAGGAGGGCCAGATCGTTCAGGTCGTCGCGGGTCAGCGGCTCGCCGCGCAGGTGGGTATGGACGAGGCGCAGGCCGCGGAAGCGGCTCAAGCCGCCGCGCAACCGTCCGATGTCGGGGAGGGTCAAGCTGTGGGCGTCGCCCACGATGACGTTCTTGACCGTGCCGTCCCGCGACAGGAGCACCCCGACCTGGCGGTTGATCTCCCGCGACAGCTCGGCCAGGTGGCGGGCGAGCTCCAGGGAGACCACCTGCTGCGGTGGAACGCGCCGGCGGAAGGTCCGTTCGAGCGCACGGATCGCCGAGGTCTTGAGGCCACGGGTATCGCCGTCGATGTTTGCGATGGGTCTTTTCTCCTGCGCCGAGCGGGTTTTTCGGCGGTTCAGTTGAGGGTGGGCGGGGAGTAGTACTCCTCGGGGCTCGCCGGCTCCAATCCCATCCCCATGAGGGCGAGGAGAAGCTCCTGCCGCTCCGCCGGGTCGGGCGCTTCGAGCAGCGCCTGCTTCTCGGCCGGCGGAAAGGGCAGGGCCACGGCGAGGCCGTTGACCAGAGCCACCCCCGGGAGGGCGCCCAGCAGGTCGTAGTCAAGGTCCAGCTGGTGCGCGGTGCCGAAGTCCTTGAGCGCGGCGAGCAGGCGAGCCGGGGAGAGCGGGTGCTCGGCCTCCTTCAAGTCAGCCGCGAACTCCGCGTACTCGACCTCCGCCCGCCGGTAGTCGCGGTGGAGCGGCAGCTCCTGGCGCACCCGGAAGCGGCTTATCCCTTTGAGCAGAAGGAGATAGCGGCCATCCGCCTGCGGCTCGCAGCGCTCGATCCGCCCGGCGCACCCCACCTGGTAGAGAGCCGGGTTCTCCGGCGGCAGGTCGAGCGCCGGCCAGTTGTCCTGGCGCGGCACGAAGGGCTGGATCATGCCGATGTGCTGCCCCTCCTCGACCGCGTCGGCCACCATGTTCCGGTAGCGCGGCTCGAAGATGTTGAGCGGCAGGAAGTTGCCCGGCAGCAGGAGCGACCCGGTGAGCGGGAAGAGCGGCAGAGGAGAGGGCAAAGCCGGTTGAACCATCACAGCATCAACCGCTGGCAAAAGGGGTTCATTCCCTACTCCGTCTCGGTCTTCAACACCGCGACGAACGCCTCTTGCGGGATCTCGACCGAGCCCACCATCTTCATCCGCTTCTTGCCCTCTTTCTGCTTTTCGAGGAGCTTCCGCTTGCGGGTGATGTCGCCGCCGTAGCACTTGGCGGTGACGTCCTTCCGATAGGGGTTGATCGTGCTGCGGGCGATGATCTGACCGCCGATCGCGCCCTGGATGGCGATCTTGAAGTTCTGCCGCGGGATGGTCTCGGCCAGCTTCTCGCAGTAGTGGAGGGCGCGCGGCCGGGCCTTGTCGCGGTGGACGAGCTGGGAGAGGGCGTCGACCTTCTCGCCGTTGACCAGGATGTCAACTTTGACGAGGTCGGTCGGCCGGTAGTCGAGCATGTCGTAATCAAAGGAGCCGTACCCCTGGGTGACGGTCTTCAGGCGGTCGTAGAAGTCGAAGAGCACCTCGGCCAGGGGGAGCTCGGAGATCACCTGGACCCGCCCCACGGCCAGATAGTCGAAGCGGGTGTCCACCCCCCGCCGCTCCCGGCAGAGCTCCATGACCACCCCGAGGTAGCGCTCCGGGATCATGATCGACGCCTTGATGAACGGCTCGTCGGCCCGCTTGATGTTCGACGGATCGGGGTAGAGGGCCGGGTTGTCGATGTGCACCAGGGTGCCGTCGTTCAAATAGATGTCGTACTGCACCGAGGGGGCCGAGAGGAGGAGCGAGAGGCCGTGCTCGCGCTCCAGCCGCTCCTGGACGACGTCGAGGTGGAGGAGCCCTAAGAAGCCGCAGCGGAAGCCGAACCCCAGGGCGGTCGAGGCGTCCTTCTGGTAGGTCAGGGCGGCGTCGTTCAGCTTCAGCTTCTCGAGCGCCTTGGTGAGGTCCTCGTACTCGTCGGTCGCCATCGGATAGAGCGAGGAGAAGACGACCGGCTTCGCCTCCTTGTAGCCGGGGAGCGGCTCGGCCGCCGAGCGGTCGAACTCGGTCACGGTGTCGCCCACCGCGATGTCCGAGACCGATTTGACCCCGGCGATGACGTAGCCCACCGCGCCCGCGGCGAGCTCGGTCCCCTTGATCCGCTTCAGGCGCAGCATCCCGACCTCTTCCACCTCGTACTCCCGCGCCGAGTGCATGAGGCGGACCTTCTGCCCCGGCCGCACCGTCCCCTCGAACACCCGGCAGAGGAGGACCACGCCGCGGTAGATGTCGTACTGGGCGTCGAAGATCAGGGCGCGCAGCGGCACCTCCGGGTCGCCCGTGGGCGGCGGCAGGCGGGTGACGACCGCCTCCAGCACGTCGTCGATCCCGGTCCCCTGCTTGGCCGAGCAGAGCACGGCGGCATAGGGGTCGAGCCCGAGGTCGGCGTCGATCTCCTCGCGGATGCGCTCGACGTCGGCCGAGGGGAGGTCGATCTTGTTGATGACCGGGATGATCTCCAGGTCGTACTCCAGGGCCAGGTAGAGGTTGGCGACGGTCTGCGCCTCGACCCCCTGGGAGGCGTCGACGAGGAGGAGCGCCCCCTCGCAGGACATGAGCGAGCGCCGCACCTCGTGCGAGAAGTCGACGTGGCCGGGGGTGTCGATCAGGTTGAGCGTGTAGGTCACCCCGTCCTGGGCGGTATAGAGGAGGGAGACCGTGTTGCTCTTGATGGTGATGCCGCGTTCGCGCTCGATGTCCATAGAGTCGAGGATCTGGTCCCGGAACTCCCGCTGCTCGACCGCCCCGCAGCGCTGGATGAGCCGGTCGGCGAGGGTCGACTTGCCGTGGTCGATGTGGGCGATGATGCAGAAGTTACGGATACGGTCCAAAGTGGTTCCTCGTTTTCCTGAGCAGGTCAGAGTACGCGGGAAGGGGGCGGAAAGGCAATGGCCCCGGAGGCGATGGAGGGAGGACCTGGGCGGGAGCGAGGCGGGGAATTCTGTCGCAACCTACCCTCGGGCGGTCACCCTTGCCTGCACTCTGCCGCAGAGCTCCTGCATTCTGCCGCAGACTGGATGTGTTCTGCCGCAGCCTGCGTGCAGGCGGTCGTCGCCAACCTGCAGTCTGCCGCAGCCTGCCGGCTGCCGGTCGTCGCCAGCCGGCGTTCGGTCACCGGCTACGTGCACTCTGCGGCAGAATGCGTGCTCGCGGTCATTGCCTGCTTGCATTCTGCCGCAGGGTTCCCGCGTTTTGCCGCAGCTTGGATATATTCTGTCGCAGCCTGCGTGCAGGCGGTCATCGCCAGCCTGCATTCTGCCGCAGCCTACCTGTCACCGGTCGTCGGTAGTCTGTCCTTACGGCCGGCCCGTGAGCCTTTCGCTCGCTATGGCACTTGATTCGCAGGCAGGATCGGCCGGAGGGACTTTCAAATGAGCTGGCTGACTCTTCTCTGGATCGCCGCCATCGTCATCGCGCTGGTCGCTATCACCGGAATCAAACCGCGTGGCACGCGCCACGTGGCGCGGACCCATCTCATGAGTGCCGCCCGGATTGCCCTCGGGGTGGTCGCCGTGGTGCTGGTGTTGATCGCGCTCGGGATCTGGCACGGCGGCGGACCCCACTGAGCCTCCGGTCCCGGTCGCCTGGCGACGGGTCTGCGCCTCGACCCTCCGGGAGGCGTCGACCCCCGCCATGAAGGCCGTTACCGACATCGCTGCCCGACTTGTCGAGCCCCTTCCTCAGCTATCGAGCCGCGTCCCATTGTCTCGGGATCTGAGCCGTATCTGCGGACAATGGCCCATTGTCTCGGGATCTGGGTGGTTGGAGTCAGGGGGAGGAAAGAAATGGGCGGCATGCTGTGTGGACGCTGGCTCCTACCGGACTCTGGCTCCCGGCAGCGAGCCACCGGCTGCCAGCAACGGGGCATCGGCGGTGTGCAGCGAGCTGCTGGCGTCAGGCAGCGGATCACCCACCGCCTGCAGCGAGTCGCCGGCAGCGTACCGCGAGTCATCGGCGGTGTGACGCGGGTCACTGCTGACTTGCACGCCGGTCATCGGCGGCCTGCCGCGCTCAAGGCCGGGCAGCAGGTTATACTCCCCTCTGGGTATCCGATTGAAATACAGATTTGCCCTCCACCATTCCGAAGAAGGCTACAGCGCCTCCGTCTTCCGGGCTACTGGTCCCAGGGGTCTACCGAAGAGGGATAACACGTGGCTAGCGAAAAGCACGAAGAGCAGATGCGCTTTGAGGAGATCGTTCCCAGGGAGTGGTTCCGAGGAGACCAGCCTCCCAGGCTACGCATTCGATGCTACCAAATGGCGAGGGCTACGCTTCAAGCATTTCACAGTCGGCCGCTTTGCATCGCGACCGACCGCGCAGTAATCTCACTATTCTATGGTCAAATGCCTTATTTCGCCAATCCTGACGTCAACGTCAGTGTGGGCATGGACTTTCAGCTTGAGGTGGACGCAGCTAACCTGCGTCGGGATCTTCCGGAAGGGGCCTACACCGTTCTTATGGTGCCGCAGCTTGAGACAGAGTATTCGTCTCGGCTGGCGCTGGAATTTACAGCTGGTCTCGTATCATCCATTCTCGGCCGTAACGCGGCATATCGCCTCATCTTCGACAATACGCTGGACATTGTTGGTGACAGTACTACTATCAACAACGGCGATGTCATCAGGGTTCCTCTGGCAGACGATCCCCCCGACCTCTCGAGATCCCGCGTTGGAATGATTCCGACTGCAACGAGCAACTTCTCCGCTCTTCCGGAGGCCGAACGAAATCGAGTCGAGTTGGCGCTCCATTGGCACGCTGAGGCGATCAGTTCTCCCGCGGTCGACCAGTTCCTGAAACAGTGGATTGCTCTTGAAGCTCTTGGGATGTCAGATCGCGAGAACATTCGGCCTCTCAACGTCTCGCTTGGAGAGGCATACGGATGCTCGACTGAGGAAGCTCAACAGCGATTTGGTGTTGGGCGGATCTTCGGTTTCCGCAGTAAGATCCTCCATCGGGGGCAGCGACTTCCGATCTTCGGAATCCTCGAACACTATGTAGAAGCTCTGTTTCGAGACGTGCTGTTTCACAAACTTGGACTCCCACCCGTTGGCCATGCCGCTCAGGTCGTGGCCAGTCCAGGCTTCGATCTCAGATACCTGCTCCACGAAACTTAGTTTTCTGCCGCCTGATCATCGGTCAGCGAGGACCGGCCTCTACCCAACTCCCACTGCTTGATAGGTCCGTAGCGTGTAGACCGTGGGGAGGATATTGAAGGTCGCCGAGCGGGTGAGAGTGGCCTCGACGACGTAGAGTTTGGTGCTGAAGTCGAACGTAGTAGAGATGCCTCGCTGTGGCCCAGGCTACCGACCTAAGCCCCTTCGGGGCGAATAGAAAGCGACTTTGACGAGACCCTGCCTCAGGGATCGCCTACTTGACATTCGTATCGATATGGATACAATCTACTGATGTACACGCTGCGCCAGACCCAGGAGTTCCAGGACTGGCTCGATGGGTTGAATGACCGGCGGGTTCGTATAGCTGCCCGCCTACGCCTCGCGGAGGCCGGTAACCTCGGCGACTGGAAGCCCGTTGGTGGCGGAGTGTCTGAAATGCGAGTTGACTTCGGACCCGGTTACCGCCCGTACTTCACGCGCCGAGGCAGCTTGCTCATTGTCATGCTCGCAGGCGGAGACAAGTCGACGCAGAAGCATGACATCAAGCGAGCGCAGCGCCTTGTCACGCAACTGGAGTTGGAACCATGAACAAGACCAAGGCTTTTACCAAACTTCTCCCCTTCGACGCAGCGCGCTACCTCACCGACGATGCGGCGATCGCTGAGTACATGACGGCTGTCCTCGAAGCAGACGATCTCGATCTTCTCCTTCTCGCCCTTGGCGACGTAGCTCGCGCTCGTGGTATGGCGCAGGTGGCCAAGGATGCAGGGCTCGGCCGCGAGAGTCTCTACAAGGCGCTCGCTCCGGGCGCGAAGCCGAGGTTCGACACGATACTAAAAGTAGCTCGCGCTCTCGGCATCCGGCTGTCCGCCCACGTCGCATGACCAGGTGACGAAGGAGTTGTCGCGGGCCACCCCACCCATGCCCCACCTCACCGTCAACCGCGCCGACCTCCACTACGAGGAGCACGGCACCGGCCCGGAGGCGATCGTCTTTGCCCATGGCCTGCTGTGGAGCGGGCGCATGTTCGAGGCCCAGGTCGCGGCGCTCCGCGACCGCTACCGGTGCGTGACCTTCGACTTCCGGGGCCAGGGGCAGAGCGCGGTCACCCGCGACGGCTATGACATGGACACCCTGGCCGAAGATGCCGCGGCGTTGATCCGTGCGCTCCACGGCGCGCCCTGCCATTTCGTGGGTCTGTCGATGGGAGGGTTCATCGGGATGCGCCTGGCGATCCGCCAGCCGGAGCTCCTCCGCTCGCTGCTCCTCCTCGGGACCTCCGCCGATCCCGAGCCGCCGGAAAACGTGCCCCGCTACCGAGGGCTCAACCTCGTGGCCCGCTGGCTCGGTCTGCGGGTGGTGGCCGGGAAAGTGATGAAGATCCTCTATGGACGGAAATTCCTGGCGGACCCGGAGCGGGCGGAGCTGCGCGCGGCCTGCCTCCGAGCGCTGGTCGCCAACCACCGGGTGGGGATCACCCGTGCCGTCACCGGGGTCATTACCCGCGAGGGGGTCTATGACTCGTTGGATCGCATCCGCGTGCCGACCCTCCTCCTGGTCGGGGATCAGGACGTGGCGACCGTGCCGGCGAAGTCCCAGCGTCTGCACGAGCGGATCGCGGGCTCGGTCCTCCGCATCCTCCCCGGCGCCGGCCACAGCGCGACGATCGAGGAACCCGAAGCGGTCAACGAGGCGATGGCGGAATTCCTGGCCGGGCTCCGCGGCAGCGCCGGAGGCAGGTCGTGACCTGCGGTAGACTCTCTTCCCGGTCCTTGGAACAGTGCGGGGTGCGGGCCGCCAATCGAGAGGAGCCCTGACATGCGACAGGTCTTTGTGGCGCAACGGCATCGGCTACAGATCGGGCTCTTCGTGATGGCGGTCCTGGTCGCCGGGGCGGGATCGGCGGCGGTCGACCCGGGCGATGCCCATCCCACCGGCCCCAACCTCCTCACCAACCCCGGTTTCGACGGCGACGTGAGCAGCTGGCTCGGGCCTGCGACCTGGGATTCTCGCCACGACGCCGGCGGCAACCGGGATTCGGGATCGCTCCGGCTGAGCCGACCCCGCACGTCTTCCAACTCCTGCGCCACCGAGGAGCAGTGCCTTGCCGTCAACCCCGGCACCTATGAGCTGAGCGGCAAGGCCCTGGTGCTCGCGGGCGACTCCAACGGCTCCGCCTCCCTCCGGCTCCATTTCTGTGCCACCACCGACTGCATGTGCTCGCCGCTGAGCTTCGGGGGCAGCCTCGGTTTGGTGAGGGGGAGGCAGGACGCCTGGCTGCCGCTGACCACCGGCCCGCTGGTGGCTCCCGCGGGTACCCAGAGTGCCGGCATCCTTCTGTTGGCCTGCCCGGAAAAGGATCTCGTCGAGGCCGATTTCGACGACATGGTCTTCCGGCGAGTCCCGACCGCAACGAACCCGCCGAAGTGAGAGGGAGCTGGCTCAACGCACCTCGATCCGCGGCGGTCCCTCGAGGACCTCGCCGATCTCGGCCGCCCGGTGACCGGTGGCGAGGAGGGCGGCGAGGAGGGGGGCGGCGGTCTCTTCGGGGGTGGCGAGGAGGAGGCCGCCCGAGGTCTGGGGGTCGAAGAGGAGCTCTCGCTGCAGCTTGTCGAGCTTCGCCCGGTCGGTGAAGAGGGCGCGGGCGTTGTCCTCGTTGGCGGTGGTGCAGCCGGTCGTCACTCCGTTCTTCACCAGCCGGTAGAAGTGCTCGTGCACCGGGAGCCGCTCGAAGGAGAGGGCGATGCCCACTCCGGAGGCTTTCGCCATCCCCAGGGCGTGGCCGACGAGGGCGAAGCCGGTGACGTCGGTCGCCGCGGTGACCCCGTGGGCGAGAGCGAGGCGGGAGGCCTCCGCATTCAGACGCTCCATCTCGACCAGGGCCGGCTCCAGGCCCGCCTCGTCGAGCTGGTCGACCTTGAAGGCGTTGATCAGGACCCCGGTGCCGAGCGGCTTGGTGAGGAGCAGCCGCTGTCTGGGCCGCGCCCCGGCGTTGGTCAGCAGGCGCTCTCGATCGGCCTCGCCGATCACCGCCAGGCCGAACTTGAGCTCGGGGTCGCGCACCGAGTGGCCGCCCAGGAGGGCCGCCCCGGCCTCGCCCAGGGTGGCGGCGGCGCCTTCCAGGACCTCGCCCAACACCCCTTCGGGGATGCCGTCCTCCGGGAAGCAGCAGAGGTTGAGCGCGAAGAGCGGCCGGCCGCCCATGGCGTAGACGTCGGAGAGCGAGTTGGCCGCCGCCACCCGGCCAAAACGGCGCGGATCGTCGCAGACCGGGGTGATGAAGTCGGCGGTGGCGACCAGGGCGTGGTCGCCAAGAAGGTAGACTCCGGCATCGTCGGCCGTTTCAGGGCCGACCAGGACCCGCCCCTTCCCGCCGGCATTGCCGGCCAGGCGGGTCAGGGGGGAGATCAGTTTCGCAAGGTCCCCCGGACCTACCTTGGCCGCTCAGCCACCGGTGGTGGCGCAGGCGGTCAGGCGGAACTTGCGTCGCAACCATGCCATGGCGGGGCATTGTACTCGCGTTACACTACCCCGCGATTTCGCTGTTCCATTCGACAAGGAGGAAGCGCATGTACAGCAAGCTTTCGACCTCGCTGCTCGCCGAGCTCATCGGCACCTTCGCGCTGATCTTCATCGGCGCCGGCGCCGGGGCTCTCGGGGTAGGCGGGCTGGTCGGGGTGGCCTTCGCCCACGGCCTGGTGGTTCTGGGCTTCGCCTACGCCTACGGCCACATCTCGGGCACCCACATCAACCCGGCGGTGACGATCGCGGTGTGGACCGCGGGGAAGATCGAGACGACCCGCGCCCTGTCCTACATCGTCGTCCAGCTGATCGGCGGCACCCTGGGGGCCTTCGCCCTCGCCCACGTCCTGGGCGGCACCGCGACCGGCCTGGGCGCCACGACCCTGAACCATGCCCTCCACGTGGGCGACACGGTCATCGACGTCACCCCGGTCATGGGACTGGTCCTCGAGGCGATCCTCACCTTCTTCCTCGCCAACGCGGTGTTGAACGCCGGCATCAGCGGCAAGGCGACGATCCCCGGCGGCCTCGCCATCGGCTTGACCCTCACCTTCTGCATCCTGATGGGCGGTCCGCTCACCGGGGCGAGCCTGAACCCGGCCCGCACCCTGGGACCGGCGATCGTCACCGGCAACTTCGCCGACATCTGGGTCTACTTCGTGGGCACGATCGTCGGCGCGATCGTCGCCGGCCTGCTCTACCGCGGGGTCTTCGAAGAGCGGGCCTGAGGCGGAGCGCCCGTCCCCGTCTCCGGCAGCACGTCCGGCCACCAGGTGCCGGGCTGGTTCAGAGGGAGCGGGCAGGTCTCCACGATCTGAAGCTCGTGGAGCATCGGATGATCGGAGCGGAGTGCGAGGTCCAAGCCCTCGGTTCCGCCGCACCGGTAGTTGGGGGTGGCGAAGGCGAACCCCAGGGTCAGGAGCACCGTGAGCCCCAGGTAGAGCGCCATGCCGCGGGTGACCCAGGGCGCCCGGCGCGGGCGCCGGGAGAGGCTGCCCAGCCAGAGCACCAGGGGGAGCACGGCGACGTGGAAGAGGAGGAGCGCCTGCCAGGCCATGATCGTCGTCGGCGAGAGGCCGAAGACGAGGGCGGCTGCCGTGCCGGCCCAGATCAGATAGCCCCGTAGCCATTCCCGGTCGGACGCCAAAGGCGGCAGGCGCCGCCAGGGCCGGCGCCAGGTCTGGTGACCGTGTTTGCGCAGGAGCCGGACCCAGGCGGCGAAGGGGATGAGGACGGTCACCCCGCCCACCACCTCGGCGAGGAGGAAGAAGAGGGGACGCAGGACGCGGTCCGCCGCCGGCCCGAGGGCGCGGGAGATGTCGAAGAACCCCATCTTGCCGCCCACCGAGAGCGAGGCGTAGCGCAGCAGGTAGAGCAGGCCGCGGAGCAGCGGGAAGACGTAGAGGAACCCGCGGCCGAGGAAGCCCTTCTGCGGCGCCGCGATCGCCGGGTTGTGGAGGACATCCAAGGCCCAGGGGAGGAGGGGGAGGCTGGCGAGCACCCCGCCCGTCAGGAGCCCCGGCCAATGCACTTTGAGATAGCCGCGAAGGTAGAGCAGCACAGAGGCCACGGCGAGGAGCAGAAACGAGGCGTGGATCTGGAAGGCGAGAGCCAGTGCCGCGGCATGAAGAAAGGAGGCCCAGAAGCTCGCCTGCCGCCGTTGGGCGAGGGCCGTCGCCAGGTGGACCGCGCCGAAGAGATAGAGGTAGTTGGGGTTCCACAGGAAGCCCGAGTAGTAGAGCCGCCAGGGGCTCAGCCAGTAGAGCAGGGCGAAGAGCACCCGTTCGCGCGGCGAGAAGATCGGCTTCAGGGTGCGGTCGAGGAGCAGGAAGGCGAGGGCGTGGAAGAGGTAGACCAGCAGGCTCGGAGCCCGGAAGTCGCGCCAGAGGTAGAGGGGGAGGGCGACGAGGACGCTGGTCACTCCTCCCGGGGCGTTGCCGCCGGCCGAGGTCGGGTTGCCGTAGGAGATCCAGCGGCCGTCCACCACCAGGAGCCAGCCGCGGGCGAGCAGGTTGAGCTGATCCCCACCCACCTGCTGCCGCGCGACGAGGAGCGCCGAGAGCAGGAGCCCGAGGCCGAAGAATCCCCACACCCAGCACGCGGAGCGGGCGGTCACGACCCGCCGGGTTTCCGGCGCTGTTCTCGCGGGGCGAGGATCCCGAAGCGCATCGGTTTGTGAAAGTCGGCCGGCGTGGCGAGGGTCGGGGACCAGGCGCTGAACTCCGCCGCGCCATCCCGCGGCCGCTCGATGCGGTAGAAGTTGCCGCGCCAGGTGTGGGGCAGCGGCTCCGCCGTCGGGGTGCTTTCCGGCAGCAGGGCGCGCCAGGGAATCGCCAGGGTCGCCCACCAGTCCTGGGTGGCGGTTCCCGGTCCCGCCTCCCAGCGCAGACCCGGGCAGTCCCAGGAGGGATCGGTCCGCATCGTGGCCCGGTCCCCGTCGGGGTTGTCGATCACGGCGTCGAACAGGGTGCCCCGGGGGCTGACCTCGAATTCGAAGTAGCGCGCCGGATCGCCGACACCGGGGGAGAGGAAGACCTCGACCGCCTCCTCTTCATAGAGCGGGTCGTCCCGCCGGGTGAAGGTCCCCCAGGCGTCGCGGTCGGAGCAGTCGAAGCGGACGTGCAGCGTCTCGGGGTCCCAGGCGAGCCGGACCACCGTCGGCTGGAGGGCCGGCCCGCTGCCGTCGGCGAGGAGGAGGGGCGAAAGAGAGGGAACCCCCGCCCAGTCCGGGACGACCAACCCGGAAGCCAGGCGGGGTATCTGCCAGTACGGTAGGGGTGGATTCACACCCCGATCTTAGCGGACCGCCGGCTTGACCGGAATCCGCCGCTCCCGCCGCAGCGAGGCGGCGAGGTTCTCGGCGAGCTGAACGGTCAAGCGCTCCTCCTCGGCCGCATGCTGGAACATGAGGAGCGCCGCCAGGGCCTCCCGGTGCACGTCGCGCGACTCGAAGACGGGCATCAGCTCCGCGGAGAGCTGCTTCAGCTCCTGGGTCCGGCCCTCACTGGCATAGAGGATGCCGAGGTCCAGGGAGACGAGGGCGGCGTCGTAGGCCATGTGGCGGTCGAAGAATTCGTGCTGGACCTCGCGGAAGGCGGCTTCGGCGAGATCGCGGTTGCCGAGGCCCGCCGCAATCCTGCCTTC
>Ga0137403_10001463_pt1 | contig 29679 bp, 27 predicted proteins | sample CZOMad2_1_16fung_FD_122057 | JGI IMG/M metagenome (GOLD analysis project Ga0137403, IMG submission 122057) | Vadose zone soil fungal communities from Angelo Coast Range Reserve, California, USA - CZOMad2_1_16fungal (Hybrid Assembly) | ecosystem: Environmental > Terrestrial > Soil > Vadose zone... | reverse complement strand
AGCCGCGCTGCGGAAAAGGTGAAGATCAAGCAGGCCCTCGAGCTCAGCAATTGGAATAAGACTCAGGCGGCCGAGATGCTTGCGGTTTCCTACAAGACGCTCCTGACCAAAGTGAAGGAGTACGAACTGGAGTAGGATAGAAAACACAAAGACACAAAGGGCACAAAGACACAAAGAAAGGCCGGCATCAAAGATCGTTTAATGCCGGCCTTTCTTTGTGTCTTTGTGTCTTTGTGCCCTTTGTGTCTTTGTGTTTTTATCCCTTCCGACCCCAATGCAGCGCGGCGATTCCACCGCTCAAATTACGGTAAGCCGCATCTTTGAAACCCACCTCTTGCATCAGTTCCATCAACTCGATCTGGGCAGGAAACTTCCGCACGGAATCCGGAAGATACTGGTATGCCGTCCCATCACCGGAGATTGCTGCGCCAAGCCTGGGCAGGACATACCTGAAGTAAAAGTTGAAGACGTGACGGAAAACCGGAACAATCGGCTTCGAGAACTCCAGGACAACGGCCGCACCACCCGGCTTCAGGACTCGACGCATTTCCTCCAGTCCGAGGCGTGGATTTTCGAGATTCCGCAGCCCAAAAGCTATGGTTACGGCATCAAAGGAGCCGGGTGCGAAAGGTAAAGCGAGCGTGTCCGCCTCGATGTTGCGGATCCGGTTTCCCACACCCGATGCAGCGATCTTGGCGTTCGCCCGCGTGAGCATGGGATGGCAGAAGTCGGACCCAACGACGCCAGTTTTCAGGCCGCGGTGCAGCGCGAGCGCAAGATCTCCGGTGCCACTGCACGCATCCAGGCACAAAGCGGATGGCGAAGCGCCAATTAGTTCTCGAACTTTATTGACGGTGATTCTGCGCCAATAGCGGTCGATGGAAGCTGAAAGGAAATGATTGAGGAAGTCGTACCGGTGGGCAATACCGGTGAACATCTGCCGGACGGCGCGGCTATCCGGACCTTGGTACTCTCTTTCCATCACTCAGGATTCCCTTAACGACATCGCGAACGACGTCGAGCGGAACGTCCGCCGTGATCTCGACGCGTCCGATCGCTCGCGGCAAAACGAAATGAACGGCTCCATCGCGGACCTTCTTATCATGATGGAGGGCCGTCAGAACAGACTTGCTGTTTACGCCGGTCAGCGCCGGCAATCGGCCAATCGATCCAACTGCCGTCTCGATGCGCGTTCGATCCGTCTCCGCGAGTTTCTGAAGGTTCATTCCGATGCGGGCGGCCGCGATCATTCCATAACCCACAGCCTCTCCGTGTTTGATTCCCTGGTATCCCGCTGCGGCTTCCAGAGCGTGTCCGACCGTATGGCCGAGATTGAGGACTCGCCGCAGGTCGCTCTCTTTTTCGTCGGACATCACGACGTCCGCCTTGATTGCGGCACATGTTGCAACAAGGCGTTGGATGGCTGCCGGATCGCGATCCCGGAACAGCGCGGCATTTTGTTCGAAATCCTCGAACAGCGCAGGATCACAAATGATGCCGTACTTGAGCGCTTCGAAAAGACCGCTGGCGTACTCCCGGTCCGGCAGCGTTTTCAAAAGGAGCGGATCGGAAAGGACGAGCCGCGGCTGATGAAACGTGCCGATGAGATTTTTCGCGACGCGGTGGTTCACACCGGTCTTGCCGCCGATACTGGAATCCACCTGGGCGAGGAGAGTTGTTGGTATCTGAACCACGGCGATGCCGCGCATGTACAACGACGCGACGAATCCTGCCACGTCGCCCACGACGCCGCCGCCCAGGGCAATCACAGTGGACTGGCGAGTGAGATTGAACTCGACCATACGATCGAGAAGCCGCGAAACTGTTGTCAGCGTCTTGGCGCGCTCTCCGTCGGGAATCAAAACAACGGGAAACTTCTTGCGCAGCCCTTTTCCCAGGGCTTTGAAAATCCGCGGCTGCGAGACGACAAGGAATGGCTCACGAAGTCCGGCTGCCTGGAGGTGTTCTTCCAGGTCCTCGAAGACTCCTGCCCCAACGATGATTTCGTAGGAGGCATTCGCCAATCGAACTTTTATGGATTGCATGGGGGGCGGGAATGGTCAGACTGTAGCGGCGGTCTATGACCGCCGGCGATGCCGCAGGTTCGACATTGCCGGCGGTCACAGACCGCCGCTACAGTTCTTTTCCGTTACTTCTTCTCTGCCAGTTGCCGGCGGGCTTTACTTGCCAGGTCCTTGGCTTCCGGAATCAGGTCGACGGCTTTGACAACCTGAGGATCGCCATCGAGCAGAACTTTCGAAGCTTCGGATACGCCGAACTTGTTGTAAATCACTTCGTAGCGGATCATCCGCTTCAAATAATCCTTGTTGTCCTGGAAATCCTTGTCGGTGAAATCGATTCCGCGCTTCGTGATGTGCTGCTTGAACTCAGCGAGGAGTGCATCCGAAGCCTGGAATGAGCCATCAACCGGAGGATTCTTTCCCAGGAACTCGCGGCCGAATGTGAAGAAGGCGAAGCGGCTGACCATGGTGGCCTGGAACTCGTTCAGCTTCGGTTCTTCGACCAGATAGTCCGGGGTGATTCCACCGCCGCCATACACGATGCGGCCGATGTCCGAGTGTTTGATGTCATCGTGCTTCGCGGGACTGGTTTCGCGATGGTTGTAATAATCGAACTGTGAAATCTGCGAGTAGTCGCGCTGAATCAGGCGGCCGCTCGGCGTGTACCACTTCTGCGTGGTCAGCGCGAGGCCGGCGTTCTTGCTGAGAGGATACACCGATTGGACGAGACCTTTGCCGAAGCTTGTTTGGCCGACGATCAATCCACGGTCATGATCCTGAATTGCGCCTGCCACGATTTCGGAAGCGCTGGCGCTCTGCGCGTTGATCAGAACCACGAGCGGAAAATGATTATCGTTGTTCAGCTTCTGTGACGAGTACGGCCGGTTTGAACCTCTCGTCCGTCCCCGCGTTTCGACAATCAACTGACCCTTCTCGAGGTATGTTTCACACACTTCGATGGCTTCCTGAAGGAGTCCGCCCGGATTGTTGCGAAGATCGAAAACAAGACCGTCGAGATTCTTGTAATCGAGTTTCTTCAGGGAGTCACGCAGCTCAGCACCGGTGGTTTCGGCAAAACTGTCGAGCTTGATATAGCCGATACGGGGGCGGATCAAGAAGGCGTTGCTGATCGTGTATTTCGCAATCTCGTCGCGAATGACAGACAACTCGATCGGCTCGTCGGCGCCTGGCCGGATAATCTGGATTTTGACGGATGTGCCGCGCGGCCCTTTCAGCCTGGTGACCACATCATTCAGATCCATTTTCTCGGTGGATTCTCCGTTGACCTTGGCGATGACGTCGCCCACACGGAGACCCACCTTTTCGGCAGGCGATCCAAGAAATGGCGGAGAGATGACCGTCACTTTTCCAAACCGGGTCGTAACCTGGATACCCAGACCGTAGTATTTCCCGCGCTGATCTTCGCGCAGTGAATTGAAAGCTTTGGGATCAAAAAACTTGGAATGCGGGTCGAGTGTTCGAAGCATACCGTCAATTGCTCCGTACACGGCCTTATCGGCATCGACGTCGTTGGCGTAGTTCTCTTCCACAAGCCCCAAAAGGTTGGAGAAGATCTTGATAGAGCTATCAACGTCTTCTTCTCCCTTCGTCGTGGCTCGAACCTGGCCGCCGAACAATCCGCCGAGCACCGCTGAGACCATCAGCACCAGCACCAGGCAAAAAATCGCACGCGACGGTCTTAGTTTCATGGAGTCATCTCCCTCTTTTTGAAAAAGTCCAAAGCATTATAACAGAAGGCCTATTGTTTCAGACGGCCGAAAACCCTCAAACGTTGCTTAAGAAACTGGCCCAGCGGATTTTCAGTTTTGCTATCATAATGACCGCTTTATAGGAGGACCGATGGGTCAGTTAGGATTTCAGGAAATACTCATCATTTTTATCATTGCGCTTCTGGTCTTCGGACCAAAGAAGCTGCCGGAGCTTGGAAAGTCCCTCGGCAAGGGACTAAGGGAATTTAAAAAGGCTACCGAAGACCTCAAGTCCAATTGGGAAGACCACATGCGGGATATCGAGGAACCGCTGAAGGACACCAAGAAGGATCTCGAAGAAACCGGACGCGAATTGAAGCAAGATTTCCATCCCACTCCCGAACCCTCTAATACCTCTAATAATGGATTATCGCCGGAAGGCAAGGATTCTGCCAAGGAATCCTCGACGGAGTCCAAAGATTCGTCTGGGAAATCTCACCATCCGGAAGAGCCTGCCGTCCCGAAAGAGAAGTAATGCCTGTCGATACCGATCCGAAAAGGGACGACCAGCAAGAGGAACAGCTCCACGGACAGATGTCGTTCCTCGATCACCTCGAGGAACTGCGGAAGCGGATCATCCACAGCCTGATTGCCGTGGGCGTTGCACTGTGCGTCTGCTGGTACTTCGCGGATCCCCTCTTCGTCATCATTTCAAAGCCGATCCTGGATAACGGGGTCCAGTTGAACATGACGAAGCCCACGGAGGGCTTCAACCTCGAACTGAAACTCGCACTTCTTGCCGCGGTTTTCCTCGCGGCGCCTTTCATACTGGCCCAGGTCTGGCTTTTCATCGCGCCCGGCCTTTACAAGCATGAACGGCGGTACGCGCTTCCGTTCATCATCTTCTCGACCCTGCTGTTCGTCGCCGGTGGATTGTTCGGATACTTCATTGCATTTCCGTTCGCCCTGCAGTTCCTGATCGAGTGGGGACGGAACATGAAGCTCACCACAATTATCAGCGCAACCGAGTACTTCGACCTGTTCATCATGATCGAGCTCGGACTGGGCGTCATTTTTGAGATACCCGCGCTCATCTTTGTTCTCGCTCGCATGGGGCTGGTCAGTGGTGGGTTCCTGCTCCGAAACACGAGATACGCTATCCTGATTGCATTCATCGTGGCGGCAGTCATTACCCCGACAACCGACATCCCCAACATGATGATGATGGCGGTTCCGATGATTCTCCTCTACATGTTGGGAGTAGGCGTCGCTTACGTCTTCGGCAAGAAGCGCAGAACAGAAGAGTAGAACTACTTTCGATCGATTTCCGGCAGGCTGAAGTAAACGACATCGCCGACGATCTTCAGGCTGTGGCCGCTCGTTTTATCGAGCGTGTCGCCGGCCGTATGCCAGTACGGGTAATCGAAGTCGATAAGGTCCACCGAAGGGACGCCCGCCTTCAGGTAAGGTATGTGATCGTCGGCGACTTCGTGGTCCTCGTTGGGAAATTCCCGCGTGTAGCCAAGCGACCGGGCTGTATTCCAGATGATGGACTTCAGCCAATCGGTCGACTGGACTTCCCTGCGGATATTGAGATTCTTATCGCCGATCATGTCGACGAGAATCAGTGCCTTGAGATCCCGTAGGCTGTTATTGCGATACCGGCGATCCACGTCGTGACGGCTGCCGTAAACGCTATCGTCGGCAGTCCATTCGACAACTGCCTCTTCGCCGTCAAAGAACACAAATTCAAGGGTGTTTTCGAGCTTCAGACTTGCCGTGGCGCGCGCCATTTCAAGAACCCAGGCGGCACTGGAACCCCCATCGCTCGCACCAACAAAGGGAAAATCGAAGATCTTGGTGTCGTAATGACCCGTTAAAGCAATGATCGAGGGCTTCGAACCCGGACGAACAGCGTGGATATTCACCATCTTGCGAAAGCCGAGCGGCGTGCGAGCGTCGAATTCATCCAGCTGCGGCTTCAAACCGGCCTTTTCCAGCTCCGCAACAATATAGTTTCGAGCTTTTGCAAGAGCTTCGCTTCCCGCCGGCCGGGGACCAAAGTCCACAAGCGTCTTCAGGTCTGCGGTGGCTCGCTGCTCGTTGAAGGGCGAAGTGCGGGCAGCCACTCCGGGGCCGCGCTGGAACCCGAATACCACCGCGGCGGCAAGGAGCGTAAAAAAAACCATCTTTTTCATCGTGCGTCAAATTCTCGCATATTTCGGCCTGATGCTATGCTGTTTTTGCACGTCTATGGAGGTGAAACATGGGATCCAACTCGACAAAACAGTTAACGGGACTTTTCCTCACGGGTGCCGCCGTGGGCGCTGCTCTAGCACTTCTGTATGCGCCCAGGTCCGGGGTACAGACCCGAAAGGAAATTCGAAAATTTTCGAAGAAGACTTTCGATAATGGCCGTGAACAGATGATGGAAGTCTTCGACAACGTGAAGGACTACGTTGAGGACAGCAAAAGCAGGCTGCAGAAAATAATCAAATCGGCTTGAGTGGACGGTAAGGGATTCGAACCCTCGGCCTCGGCGTTGCGAACGCCGCGCTCTCCCAGCTGAGCTAACCGCCCGTGGTCAAAAGTCGATTATAGCGAACGCGGGCTAAAGCCCGCGACTACATTTGGTGCCCCAGGAGCCTGATGTAGTCGCGGGCTTTAGCCCGCGTTCTTGTTCGGCCTCCCCAGTGTGTTAAATTATCCCGCCATGAAGAGCCTTCTCCCCGCGCTTTTTGCCGTAACCGTGACGGTCTCAACCTTTGCGGCTCCGCCCGCAAAGTCGGTCTACGCCATCCGAGATGCCAGGATCTACACGGTCGCCGGACCGGTGATTCCCCGGGGAACCGTCGTGATCCGAAACGGTCTGATCGAGGCGGTCGGCGCCGGTGTGCCGATCCCTTCCGAAGCCACCGTCATCCCGGGGAACGGCCTCACCGTTTATCCTGGTCTGATCGACAGCTTCACGGATACCGGCCTGCCGAACGGAAATGGAGCCGCAGAACAGGGCGCCGGCGGAGGCCGCGGCGCCGGTCCGCCACAACAACAGCAGCTGCCGAAGAACGCGCACGAAGCAATCTTCCAGACGCCCATCGGACTCAACGCCGACCGGATGCTTGGCAATCAGGTTGTGTCTGAGGGTAAGAACGTCGAAGCTTCACGCAACCTCGGAATCACAAGCGCGCTCACAGTCTCGCGGGATGGATTACTTACAGGGCAGAGCGTGCTGATCAACACCGGCGATAGCAACATCGTTGTGAAATCGCCGATCGCTCTCCATATCAACCCGGCGCCGCTTCGAGGAGGCTATCCTTCGACACTCATGGGCGCCCTTGCCGTCCTGCGTCAGGCTTTCGTCGATGCCGACTGGTACCGGCAAGTCTGGCAGCGATTCAACGCGAATCCCCGCGGCATTTCGCGTCCGAAATACGATCCCGTTCTTGAAGCAATGGTGCCGGTGATCCAGGGCCAATTGCCTGCGATCATTCACGCCAACTGGAACGCCGAGATCAAACGCGCTGTCGCCCTCGCCGACGAGTTGAAACTGAAGCCGATCATCGCAGGCGGGCTGGAAGCCGGCATGGTTGCGCCGATTCTGAAGAGCAAGGACGTCCCGGTTCTTGTCAGCGTCAATTACGCCACCGAGAAACCCAGGGCAGGTTTCAACGGGAACCAGATAGCGGTGTCATTCGACACAAAATCGCTGAAGGACTTCTATTCGAATGCCTCGCTGCTCGAGAAAGAGGGCGTTCGATTTGCCCTTCAATCCGGTTTTGCCGATCGTCCACAGCTCTTCATCGAAAACATCCGCAAGACCATTGAGAACGGCTTGACCACCGATGAAGCGCTTCGCGCGACAACTCTCTCGCCGGCCAGGATTCTGGGGATGGGCAACGCGCTTGGGAGCATCGAGGCAGGAAAGATTGCAAACGTGGTTGTCGCCACCGGTGATCCGTTTGCACGCGAGAGCAGGATCCGGCAGGTTTTCGTGGACGGAAAACTCTTTGAGGTAACCGGACTTCCGGTCACCGTAAATCCGCAGGGCACGCCGGCTGCCGCTTCGTCAACAGGGCCCGTCACACGGCCTGGAAGCTACATCACGCCAACGCCGTCCGAGGTGCTGATCCGGAACGCAACCGTTCTAACGATGACCAAAGGGACAATCCGCAACGGCTCCGTTTTGATTCGGAACGGAAAGATTGCAGCGGTCGGGACCAATCTCTCTGCTTCGCCGGACGCCAAAGTGATCGATGCCTCCGGCAGGTTTGTCATGCCGGGAATCATCGATGCCCATTCGCACATGGCCATCGAGGGCGGCGGGAACGAAAGCACGTCGCCCGTTACGCCGAATGTCCGGATCGCGGACGTGATCCGGGATGACGACATCACCATCTATCGCGCGCTCGCCGGCGGCACAACGATCGCCAATGTGCTGCATGGAAGCGCAAACGTCATCGGGGGAACCAACGCCGTTATCAAACTGAAGTGGGGCAGGCCGGCCGAAGACTTTTTCTTCGGGGCGCCTCTTGGCATCAAGTTCGCGCTGGGCGAGAACCCGAAGCGTTCGAACGGGAATCAACCCCTGAACAATCGCCGCTTTCCTGCCACTCGCATGGGTGTTGAGGAAACACTGCGCGAATCCTTCATCGAAGCCAGGCATTACATGAAGGAGTGGGACGATTACGAAGCGGCGAAGCGGCGCGGTGAAAACGTTCTGCCACCGCGGCGCGATTTCAAGCTCGAAACGCTGGCCGATGTGCTTCGCGGCAAGATCCTGGTTCACGCTCACTGTTATGTTGCCCCTGAGATCATTGCGCTTCTGAACGTCGCCGACGAGTTCGGTTTCAAGATCAAGACGCTGCAACACGTGCTCGAAGGCTATAAGGTGGCCAGGGAAATCTCCGCGCACGGCGCAGGCGCATCCACGTTCGCCGACTTCTGGGGCTACAAATGGGAAGCCTGGGACGCCATTCCCTACAACGCTGCTCTGATGGCCAGGCAGGGCATCCTGGTTTCGATCAATTCCGACAGCGACGAGCGGACGCGCCGGCTCTACGAGGAGGCCGGCAGGGCGTTGCACTACAGTAACGGCGAGATCACGGAAGATGATGCCCTCAAGATGATCACGCTGAATCCAGCCATGCAACTCGGCATCGAAAACCGCGTTGGCAGCATCGAAGTCGGCAAGGACGCAGACATCGCCATCTTCAGCGCGCATCCGCTCAGCTCCTACACTCATGTGGATATCACGATGATCGATGGTCAGATTTACTTTGACCGTGACGAAGATCTGAAGAGCCGGACGAAGGGAGTGACACAATGAGAGGAAAACATTTCGTGTTCATGCTGTTTGCGGCCTTCGTCCTGTTTCCTGTTTCCGGCTTTGCTCAAACGTACGCGATCAGGAACGTCCGGATAGTCACGGTCTCGGGCGCGACGATCCCGAGTGGTCACATTCTCATTCAGGACGGAAAAATTGCAGCCATTGGGCCGAACATCACGATTCCCTCTTCTGCAAAAGTCATCGACGCCAGGGGACTCACGGCTTATCCAGGCATGATCGACGCGCACACGGCGATCGGACTGACGGAGATCGATTCGATCTCCGCAACGCAGGACATCAACGAACTGGGCGACCTCAATCCCCAAATGAAAGCTTCGGCCGCGATCAATGCGCAGAGCGAGCATGTGGCGATCACGCGGGCGAATGGCGTTACTACCGTGCTGTCCGCCCCGGACGGCAGTTTGTTCGCCGGGCAGGCTGCCATCATCAATCTCGACGGCTGGGTGACGAAGGACATGCTGCTGAAAGATTCGGCCGCAACGATCATCAACTTCCCCCGTGATGTCAGGCTTCCCGCAAATGCAAACGACCGTCAACGCCGTGACGCCGAAGACGCGCGCCGAAAGCGCCTGGAGCTCCTAAGGAAGACTTTGCGCGATGCCCAATCCTATGCCAGGCTCGTCGATGCCAAAGTCGATGGTGATTCCGATCTCGCGTTGCGCGCCCTCGTTCCCGTGGTCAAGGGAGAAATGCCTGCGATATTTACCGTGGATACGGCTGCCGAGATCAAAGGCGCACTGGACATCGCAGACGAATTCAAATTGAAAGCCATCCTCAGCGGATGCGCGGAAGCCTGGCGGGTTGCGGATCTGTTGAGGAGCAAGAACGTGCCTGTGCTCTTTTCCGGTTTACTGGATCTGCCGACAAGTGACCTGGATGCCTACGATTCGCACTACTCTACTCCCGCTGCTTTGTCGAAGGCGGGAGTAAAGTTTGCCTTCAGTGCGGGAGGGGCATCCAGCGTTCGTGATTTGCCCTTTCAGGCGGGAATGGCTGTCGGCTTCGGGCTCGATAAGGATGAAGCGCTAAAGGCCGTCACGCTTTATCCAGCGCAGATTCTGAACATCGCGGACAAGGTCGGCAGCATTCAGGAGGGGAAGGTCGCAAACATTATCATCACCGATGGTGATCCTCTCGAACTGCTCAGCCATGTGAAGCATCTCTTTATCGCCGGCAAACCGGTCGAACTGAAGAGTAAACACACCGACCTGTACGACACCTTCTCGAAAAGACCTTGAAACAAAAATGAACGATGCCGTCCTGGAGCTGACCGATGCGACGGTGATGAAGAATGGCACCCGCATTCTCGACGGGCTGACTCTGAAAATCCGTATCGGCGAGCATACCGCGATCGTGGGGCCGAATGGAGCCGGCAAGACGACGCTCATGAATGTGCTCACCCGCCAGGACTACCCGCTCGCACGAGACAACGGCATGCCGCCTGTGCAGATCTTTGGCAACACTATGTGGAACATATTCGAGTTACGTTCGCAACTCGGCATCGTAACCACGGATCTGCATCACCGTTTCGTCAACGGCAACGCGGCCGGCAGCATCAGTGGCGTCCAGGCGGTTCTTTCGGGATTCTTTGCAACTCAGGGCTTCGTTAACGACGAATCGCTCACCGAGGAGATGCATGAGAAGGCAGCCGATGCGCTCCGCCGGATGGAAGCGGACCATCTTGGCGCCAAACCGCTCGACGAGATGTCTACGGGCGAAGCGCGGCGGGTGTTGATCGCGCGCGCTCTGGTGTCCGAACCCAAAGCCCTGGTGCTCGACGAGCCGACGGCCGGCCTCGATCTTGTCGCCCGGCATCGATTCCTCAAATTAGTGAGCCGGATTGCGCGGGAAGGGACCACTATTGTCCTGGTCACCCATCATGTTGAGGAGATCATCCCGGAGATCAAGCAGGTGATCCTGCTCAAGCACGGTCAAGTCGCGTTCGCGGGACCAAAGAGTTCGATGCTCACGCCGGAACGCCTGAGTTCCGTGATGGATGCACCAATCGCCTTGCAGGAGATCAACGGTTATTACTACGCTAAAAGTCAGGAATGATGGAGCAGCTTCAGGCCCTTCTAGATGTCAGAGCAATCATCCAATGGGGTGGCATCGCGGGAATCACGGCGATCGTGTTCGTGGAAACGGGCCTCTTCTTCGGATTCTTCCTGCCCGGGGATTCACTCCTTGTGACCGCCGGCATACTCGCGGCGGCCGGCTTGCTGGATATCCGCTGGCTGATAGTCTCGGCATGCGTTGCCGCAATCATTGGAGATCAAACCGGTTACTTCATCGGACGGCGGGCAGGCCAGGCCCTGGTGCATCGCTACGAAAAGTTTCGCGTTCATCTGGAACGGGCGCACAATTTCTACGAAACGTATGGAAACAAGACGATCGTGATCGCCCGATTTGTCCCCATTGTTCGTACATTCGTCCCCGCAGTGGCGGGGGCCGCGGGAATGCATTATCAACGGTTTGTGACGTACAACATCCTCGGCGGAGTCCTATGGGTCCTGAGCACGAGCCTGCTCGGCTATGGCCTGGGACGGACGATCCCGCAGATCGACCGGTATTTGCACCTCGTTATTGCAATCGTTGTCTTTCTCTCGATTTTGCCGTCTATCATTGAATGGCGCAGACACCGCAAAGGTTCAAAGTCATGAAGTTTCTTGGTCTTACATCTGCCATCTTCCTGCTGGTTTCGCCCGCCCTCGCTCAACAGGAGGACGTTTTCAAGCTCAATGTCGACGTGAATCTTGTGGAAGTGCACGTCAACGTCGTTGATAACAGGGATCGTCCCGTGGGCAACCTCGTAAAGGAAAATTTCCGGCTTTTCGAGGATCAGGTCCAACAGAACATTACTGTTTTCAAGCACGAAGATATTCCGGTGAGCCTGGGATTGGTTATCGACAACAGTCGAAGCATCGAGCCGCGCAAACAACGGCTGGATTCGGCTGCGCTGTCATTTGTGCGCCGGGGCAATCCCGACGACGAAACCTTCATCGTTCACTTCGATGACACGGCGCGCCTGGCTCGAGACTTCACAGCAAGCATTTCGGAACTGGAAGAAACGCTGGCAAGTGTGAAACCTTTCGGACAGACGGCCATCTACGACGCGCTCATTCTTGCGTTGGATCACATGCAGGAAGCAAAGCACACCAAAAAAACCATCCTGCTTATTACGGACGGCGTGGATAACGTGAGCAAACACACGCTGGACGAGGCTATCGAAGCGACAAAGCGTTCGCGTGTGGCTGTCTACACAGTTGGGCTCCTTAGCGAGTCAGGCGGGCAGAAGGCCGAAGACTCGCTTATCCGGATGGCCGAAGCCAGCGGTGGAAGGGCATATTTTCCACAGACTGCTGAGGAGGCAGGATCGGTCATGGACCGGGTCGCTCGCGATCTTCGCGAGCAATACACACTGGGATACTTTCCGATGAATGCGGTTCTGAACGGCGCCTGGCGGTCGGTGCGTGTTCAGGTGGTGCCTCCACCAAAGGTCACCGCCAAGCTAAACGCCAATTACAGGCATGGCTATTACGGGCCCAGTAAATGACTGATCACTGATGTCCACTGCCCAATGACTAATGGACTTGAGGATTGAGGATTGAGAAATGACCAATGAAATTGAGGATTGAGAAATGATGAACGAGAAATCCGATCATTTTTCAATTCTCAATTTCATTGGTCAATCCTCAATCCTCAAGTCCATTAGTCATTGGTCAGTGGCCATCAGTAATCAGTGATTTCTAGACCTTCGTAAGGATCATCGGCCCGTCCGGCGTCACTGCCACTGTATGCTCGAAGTGAGCAGACGGTCGCCCGTCCGCCGTGATCACCGTCCATCCGTCCTCGAGCACCCGCACTTTGTCAGAGCCCAGGTTGATCATCGGCTCGATAGCGAGAACGAGGCCCTGTTTGATCTTCGGCCCCTTGCCGTTTTGAACGTAATTCAGAACCGGAGGATCCTCGTGCAACGATCTCCCGATTCCGTGTCCGCAGAACTCGCGCACGATCCCATAGTTGTTCGCCTCGGCCAGTTTCTGAACGGCTGCCGAGATATCGGAGATATAGTTCCCGGGCACAGCCTGCTCAATCGCTTTGTAGAGGCATTGTTCGGTGACTCTCAAAAGGTGCTCTACTTCGGGTGATATCTTACCGATCGGCACGGTCATAGCTGAGTCGCCGTAATAGCCGTCGTAAATGACTCCGAAGTCGAGGCCGACGATGTCACCCGACTTCAGCACCCGCTTCGTGGAAGGAATTCCATGAACGACTTCTTCGTTCACCGAGATGCAAAGGCTCGCGGGAAACCCTCGATAACCTTTGAAAGCGGGCTTCGCTTTCTTCTTCAGGGTCAGGTCCTCCGCGATTTTGTCCATGTCCGCGGTGGTTGCGCCCTCGCGAATATTCTCGCGGAGCTCCAGAAGGATCTCCGCGACGATTTTACTCGCGCCCTTCATGCTTTCGATTTCTCTGGTACTCTTCAAATGAATCATCACTGAGTATTCTAGCAGGCTGCACGCTATAATGCCGCCATGAAGCTTGACGGCAAGAAAGTTCTCATGGTGATTCCACACACTCAATTCCGCGATGAGGAATTTTTTGAACCCAAGAAGATCCTGGAAGATGCGGGCGCAAAGGTCGTTGTAGCTTCTACCAGCGTTCGCCCATGCCACGGCATGAAGGGCGGCCTGGCGCAACCCGACATCTCCATCGCCGACGCGAAAGCCGACGATTATGCCGCGCTGGTGATCTGCGGCGGCTCCTCTGTCCCTGGATTCTTCTGGAACGACAAGAAGCTTCAGGAAATCGTTACAGCGATGCACGCAGCCGGCAAGGTCGTTGCGGCAATTTGCCTCTCCACCGTTGTGATCGCCAGGGCCAAGCTTCTCACCGATCGCGAAGCCACCGTCTACTTTCTTCCGGAGGCAATCCACCAGCTGAAAGAAGGTGGCGCCAGGTACGTCAAAGACACCTTGATCATCCACAACAACATCATCCTCGCCGAAGGCCCGCCTGACTCCGAGCGCTTCGGGCAGGCCGTCCGGGCGGCGCTGGCTTCGTAACGAACATCTGAAAGCAGGCGAGAGTTTCCAGCGAAAAGCTTGCAGGTTCGTTCTTTAGCGCAGTGGAGTGCCCTTCCACTAATGTAGTTTTGTGCTCATGAAGGAACTCTCATTCTGGGCATCGTCATTAGGAAGTATTACGACGCCTCGGCCGGCCTAACCGTTTGAAGTACTGGCAAATACAAGGAATCCATCACGCATATCCACTCCGTGGCACCCGCCGTTACACCTCACGGCTTTTGGACCGCGTTTTGCGATTAAAGCCTTGTGAGTGGGGAACGCATCCTGATCGTCGACGACAACACCGCGAATCTGGCGTTAACAAGCACTCTTCTGCGTCATGAAGGCTACGAGACTCGCACGGCCGAGGATGCGCAGGAAGCGCTTGCGGTACTGGAAGCGTTTCATCCCGACCTGATCCTGATGGACATTCAGTTACCGGGGATGGACGGTCTGGAATTGACGGAGAAGCTCAAGTCCGATCCGAAGACAAACCACATTACAATCGTCGCTCTAACGGCTTACGCCACTCAGCTTGACTACGACAAAGCCCTCCGTGCCGGCTGCGATGGGTATGAAACGAAACCCATCGACACCCAGACCTTTCCGGGCACGATTCGTCATTATCTCGACATACACGGTTCGCACGCAGCATAAGCAGGGAGGTAGTCGTCAAGCGCCTCGCGCAGTTCTTCGCGTGTTGCCACGACTGTCTCCTGTGAAAAAGCAGATTAAAAGGTAAGCTGCCGGGCACGTTTATCACGACCAAAACTTCGTGAGCAAGATCCAACTGTGGGAACAAATTGACTCGGTTCTGTTACGATGGGGCATGCGGCACTTCATCGTTTTCATCTCGGTTTTCATTGCTGAGATTGGTGACAAGACTCAACTCGCAACAATGCTTTTTGCGACAGATAACAGCATGGGAAAGCTGGGAGTGTTTTTCGCCGCGGCCGGTGCACTAGTAGCTTCAACACTGCTCGCCGTTGTTGCGGGAAGCCTCGTCACGACAGTTGTTCCCGCATCAACGCTGAAGCTCGCTGCGGGCGTGGGGTTCATTCTGATTGGAATCTGGACAGTCATTTCAACCTTGCATTAAACGCAGGGTAAAGTAGGGGGGTCGCTTTTTCCAAACTCGCTGGTGTAGGCTTAAAATCAAGGAAATGCCCGATAAGCGCTCCCTCGTTGAACAACTCACGTCGGCACAAGGTCCGATTACCGATCTCGAACGGGCCTATGCGGCCCTGGCCTACCTGGCTGCAATAATTGAATCGGCAGACGATGCCGTTATCACCAAGAACCTGAACGGTATCGTCACAACGTGGAATCCAGCGGCCGAGAAGATATTCGGCTATACCGCTGAAGAGATGATCGGTAAGCCGATTGCCATGCTGCTTCCGCCGAATCGTCCGAAGGAAGAGAACGAGATCCTGCGGCGCCTTCGCCTGGGTGAGCGCATCGAGCACTTCGAGACGCAACGAATGCGTAAAGATGGCCGGATCCTGGACTTTTCCACCACAGTTTCACCCATCCGAAATGATAAAGGGACCATTATCGGCGCATCCAAAGTCGCGCGCGACATCACGGAACGGCGTCTGCTCGCGAAGGCGGAGCTTGACCAGTCTTACCTGGGTTCCATCGTCGAATCGGCAGACGATGCGATCATTGGAAAGAATCTCGATGGCATAATCACGAGCTGGAATCGGGGGGCGGAGCAAACGTTTGGCTACAAAGCTGAAGAAGCCGTCGGCAAACCGGTCTCGATTTTGATTCCGACCGACCATCCGAACGAAGAGCCGGGTATCCTGGCGCGCCTTCGCAGAGGCGAACGAATTGAGCATTACGAAACGCAGCGCGTCCGCAAGGATGGCCGCCTGATCGACGTATCGCTCACAATATCGCCGATCAAAGACAAAAGTGGCAACGTCATCGGTGCATCTAAAATCGCGCGCGACATTACGGAACGCAAACGCGTTGAAGCGCGAGAGCGTGATGCTCTGCGCCAGGCGCAAATCGCACGACAGGATGCCGAAAAGGCGAATCGGGCGAAAGACGAGTTTCTGGCCACCATCAGCCACGAACTGAGAACGCCCTTGACGGCAACTCTCGGCTGGACTCGCATGCTCGCAGCCGGAACACTGGATGAGGCTTCAAAGGCGAAGGCGATTGAAGTCATCGAGCGGAACGTGCTCACGCAGGCGCAACTCATCGAAGACCTGCTGGACATTTCGAGAATCATCTCCGGCAAACTCCGCATCGAGGTCAAGCCGGTGGAAACGCCAGGTCTCATTGATGCTGCGCTTGAAGTCATCCGCCCTGCCGCCGAGGCGAAGCAGATCGGCATCTCTACGGTTGTCGATTCAGCCGCCAGCCCGATTTCCGGAGACTTCCAAAGGTTGCAGCAGGTTATTTGGAATCTCGTCTCCAATGCCGTGAAATTTACCCCGCGTGGTGGAAGTATCCGGGTCGAAGTTCAGCGCGTGCGTTCGCACATTGAGATATCGGTCACCGATTCGGGTATTGGCATCCGGGCCGACTTCCTCCCGTTCGTATTCCATCGGTTCAGTCAAGCCGACAGCTCGATCACGCGATCCCATGGCGGCCTTGGAATGGGCCTCGCCATTTGCAAGTCGATTGTGGAGCTTCACGGTGGAAGTATTTCGGCATTGAGCGCCGGCGAGGGAACGGGATCGACGTTTATAGTGAAGTTGCCCATCGCTCCGATGCGCAGTCGGCCGGGTGCCGAGGATGACAGCCTTCCCAACGAATTCGAGCGAACTCATCAAGCGCATTCGTACAGGCGCCTCCCGCCACGTCAAACTTCCCGCAGTAGCTCTTACTGCGTTAACGAGAGTTGAAGATCGTGTGAAGGCCCTCGCCGCCGGCTACCACATGCACGTTGCCAAACCCGTCGAACCCACGGAACTCCTGACGGTCGTCGCGAGCCTGGCTGCTCTACGCAAACACCGATAGAAGATCCCACCCGGAACTTTTGGTTTGTTCAGGCACCAGTTTTCCTTCCCCTGTAGCCCTGGTGGCAATTCAATACCATCGATAACCCATTGAAAATGTGTAATCAGCTCATTGGCCTTTCGAATGCAAATCGACACGACGTGGCGGAAACGGACCCCGGTCAACCGTCCACGATTTGTTAGCTTGCCCTCGGTCAACTTTGACCTGATAAACGCCGGGATGGAACGGCATAACGTGGTCAGGAGGCCCAACATGGAATTATCGATTGATGACTTTAGCTGTTCCGGGTGGCCCTCGTTTCAAAATAGGAGATCGCATCAAAGTAGTTGGACTAGGAACGCATCTCGGTAAGCCGGGTGTGGTAGCAGAGGTTGTGGAACCCTCTGCTGGCGATTTTGTTTATCGGTACGGAGTTCGCTTCTCAGATGAAACTTCTGCAAGGTTCTTCGGGTTTGAACTGGAAGCCGTTGATCAGGCACGAATGAAATAGGCGTCTCTGATACGGTCTTCAGATTGTTCACACACTCACTTCTGCGAACCATTTAAGATTTCGTATTGTCTGAAAGAGAGAAATCTCAGGACAGGAGAAATCTGTTATGTCGAGGCTCGTGAAAGTCCTTATTGTCGCCAATGTTCTGCTGCTGGTTTGGAACGTGGCCGGGTCCAGCTATGCGCAGCGGCCGCCGGATACGGATGTGGACGGTGTGCCCTTCCTGAAAGTCAACGTTAACCCGACGAATGTGCCGCCGATGGTGAATATCAACCCGAATCAGTTCGTGCCGCGTGTGGAGGTAACTCGCATGCCGGAGATCCGGGTCACAGCCTCGGGCTGCGATAATCGGTCGAATTTCCAAACCGGAATTGGGAGAACGATCACGGGGCCGCTGATGATCACCTATCTTAATCTTCCAGCGCAGACGACGGCCACCCTCAACGGGCGAGATGGAACATCGTCGGTCAATCTCGACTCGGCTGGACAGGTCACGACTGCGATCTTTCTGGAGTCCGGCCAGACGCTGGAGTTCAATGCATCAGTGATGTACTCGGGCTGCCGGCCAGTGTGATTTTTGGGCCGGGGCGCGGGCCAAAGCCCGCGACTACATTCAATCGCAAACGTAGATCCTAAATGTAGCCGCGGGCTTTAGCCCGCGCCCCGTCCCCTACAGTGCAGTTGCCAGGAGTTCGCGCGAGCGGTCGGTCACGACCTGCTGCAGATTGTTGCCGTGACTATCGATGGTGACGACCGCCGGGAAATTCCGCACTTCGAGCTCCCAGACGGCCTCGGGACTGCCGAACTGCTCGAGCCGAACGCTCAAGACACGCTGCACGCACTGGGCGTAGATCTGGGCGGCGCCCCCAATGGCATGCAGATAGACGCAGCCGTGATCCTGGCACGCCTTTTGTGTTTTGGCGCCCATACCGCCTTTGCCAATCACTGCTTTAATTCCGAATCGCTTGATGATGTCGGCCTGGTAAGGCTCTTCACGAATGGACGTCGTCGGGCCGGCCGCCACGACTCGATACTCACCGCCGCCATCCTTCAGCACGACAGGGCCGCAGTGGTAGATGACGCCGTCGCGAATCACGTCGAGTTCACCGCCGTCATGCAGATATTTGTGGACGGCATCCCGGCCGGTATAAACAATCCCATCGAGCAGCACCACGTCGCCGACCTTCAACTTCCGGACGTCAGGCTCACTTAGCGGAGTACTCAGGCGCACCACTTCCGCGGCCGGCAGTGTCAGATCCGGCATCTGTTCTTCATGCTGGAACTCATGCGGAGCCTGATACAGCCATTCCACAACGTTGCCGTTCACATCAAGGACGACGCCGCGGCGCCGGTAAGCCCAGCACATGTAAGCCACCGACACGAAAAACGATGCGGGAAGGCGGTTGAGCTTTCCGATTTTGCAGCAGCCAACCGTAAACTTGCCGGAGAAACCCATCGGCCCGATGTCGAGCGTATTCGCTTCCTTCATGATACGGGCTTCAAGTTGAGCCAGGGCGGGATCGGAACTCATGTCGTCCACATTTCTTAAAAGCTGGCGTTTCGCGAATTCGTATCCGGAGGCGCGGTCGCCGCCGATCGCAACGCCGAGGAATCCGGGGCCGCAGCCCTTGCCCTGCGCCTTCCATACCGCGTCGAGGATGCAGGCGCGAACGCCTTCGAGGTCGCGATCAGCGCGCCTGCCTTGAATCTCCATCGGAAGGCTGTACTGCGCGCTCATGTTTTCGCAGCCGCCGCCCTTTAGAACGAGCCGGACGTGGATGTGCGGATCGCGCGTTTGCTCCCAGTGGAACACGGGGCTGCCCGGGCCGAGATTATCGCCCGTGTTGGTGCCGTCCACGCTGTCGACCGAATTCTGGCGAAGATAGCCTCGCTTTGTGGCGTCCTTCACCGCATCCTGGCAAAGCTCTTCGAGGTCGAGCTGATCGACGCCCTTAGGGGTCTCGAAGTAGAAATTGATCGTTCCTGTGTCCTGGCAGATCGGCAACGATCTGGCCTTAGCCAACCCGATGTTCTGAGCCACTAACTCCAATGCGAAGTCGGCTTTGGAACCGGAAGTCTCCAGCTTGCGTTGAAGGTTGATGACGTTCTCCACGTCCGGTGGCAGAAACGCCGACGTGCGGCGAATCAGTTCAAGGATGTTCTGGCGGAAGGTTTCGCGATTCATAGGCGGTAAGTCTACCACTGTAGCGGCGGTCTATGACCGCCGACGATTGCCGGCGGTCACAGACCGCCGCTACAGTGGTCTCGTGCAAAGTTCAATACAGCGTCCGCACTCTCGGCAGTCAACCCTCCGCCCTGCGCGAGGTTAGGCCGCCCACCGCCGCGGCCGCCGAAGCGGTCGAGGGTTTTCTTAAGGATGGCGGCGACGTCGACCGTAGAGTCGACGGATCGGGCGAAGACGACACGAAGCTGGCCGTCGGTTTCGTCCGCCAGCAAGGCGACCACGGATGGCCGGGCGCAGATCTTGACAGCGAGCATCTTGATCTTCTCAATGCTGCGGCCTTTGAAAGCAGCCGCGGCGATCCCGTCCTTTACGGGAAATTGTGCGGCTTCGTGGTCCAGGAGTTCCGATTCGAGGTCTTCGAGCCGTTTACGCATCTGCTGGTGTTCGTCCCATAGGGTACGAACGGCACTCGCGGTCTCCAGCGGCGGTGACGAGATCGTCTGACTGATGGCTTCAAGCGCGCGGTTCGCTTCCCTCGCGTATCGCACCACTCGATTGCCGCAAATGAACTCCACCCTGGCTTGTTTCTTCGATCGTTCGATTCGCGTGATCAGGATCGGCCCAATCTCGCCCGTCATACGGACGTGCGTGCCGCCACAAGCGGATCGGTCGTACCCCGAGATATCAATCACGCGGACATCACCAGTTCTTTCGGTAGGCTTGCGCAAGCCCGCGTCGGCGAGTTGTTCCTGGGCGAGATACCGCACGGCGACGGGACGGTTTTCCTGCACGATCCGATTCGCAAGGTCCTCCGCCTGCGTGGCCTGCTCACGTGAGACCGAATCCACGGGCAGATCAATGGTGCAGGCAACCACACCAAGGTGAAAGCTGATGGTCGGCCAGTTGAAAAGCTCGACGAAGGCCTGCGACAAGACGTGCTGTCCCGAGTGTTGCTGCATGTGATCGTTGCGGCGTGCGGGATCGACGCGGCCGTGAACCCGGTCGCCTGAGATTCTTCCCTGAAGGACGTGAACGACGGTGCCGGTCGGCTCATCTTCAATGCAATCGACCAGGGCCACATCGTTGATCGTGCCGAGATCGTTGGGTTGTCCTCCCGATGTCGGATAGAAAGCCGTCCGGTCCAGGACGACCCCGATCCGATCGCCTACGGGTTTTGCATCCAGAACGTTGGCGTCGAACTCCAGAAGGTATGGATCGTTGTAATAGAGCCGTTCGGTCTTCATCAGTTCACACTGGCCGGAGCAGGCGGAACGTGATGCACGTAAAGCGGCCGCTCGGCCGCAATATGGCCGTCGATGTAGATCTGAACCGTATGAGCGCCGGCGCGTTCGAAGCTCACGTTCGTGAAAAATGTGACGTTATCCGCGTAACCGTTATTCTCGATCGAAAACTTCGAAGGAGCGGAAACGACAAGCTCGCGGCGATCCGGTGCGAGAACCTTCAGGTGCGTCTCGAAGTCCCCCTCGCCGATCCAATGGTTGACGATGGCGAATTTCAGCAGCGCCGATGGAAACTGGGGCAGAAAGATGTTTTCGAAGAGTCCCATCAACGAGAGCTTGTTTCCCATCTCGAGCCGAACGTCATCGCAGACGATGGAATAGACGAGTGTCGCCGCCTTCATGCCTTCCCTCCCCGAAGCCGGTCCAGGAGCTTGTTATGGATGTTGTCGAAGCCGCCGTTGGACATTATGACCACGTGATCGCCCGGCTGCACCCGCGACGTCAGATAGTCTACGATATCGCCCGTCGCGCCGAATGCCTCGGCAGCCTTACCCCGCTTTCGAATTCCCTCGGCAACTCGATCGGGTGACAGCGTCTGCTCGGGATCGAGTTTGGACGCTCCATAAACCCGCGCGATCAGTGTGCTATCGGCCGGCTCGAAGGAGTCAATGAAAGCCTGTTCGAACACACGCCTTCTGCACGTCTGCGAGCGGGGCTCGAAGACCGCCCATATCCGCTGTTTCGGAAAGCGTTCACGGACTGCGCGCAACGTTTCGAGGACAGCGGTCGGATGATGCGCGAAGTCATCGTAGACCTGAACGCCATTCACATCGCCTCGGAGTTCCAGCCGCCTCTTCACGCTCTTGAAGGTCGTGAGCGCCGTCTGGATCACGTGGTTCTCAATGCCCAGCTCTTTAGCCACGATGATCGCGCCGAGGGCGTTCTGGACATTAAATGTACCGGCCATGGGTAAGGTGAAGCTTCCGATCATCGAATCCGCCTGAGTTACGTCGAACGACATACCGTCCGCTGTAGAAGCGACGTTGCTCGCCTGCCATTCCCCCACGCCAATCCCCGCTGTTGCAACGCGCGAGAATGCAGCGGGGATCAACTCGCGGACAACCGGACTATCGACACCGGCTACGATCAAGCCGGAGCGCGGCACGATGTTGATAAGGCGCCGGAACGCCGTCTTGATGGCTTCGAGATCGGCATAGATATCCGCATGGTCGAACTCGATATTCTTCAGAAGAACGATTCTCGGAAGGTAATGCAGAAACTTTGGGCCCTTGTCGAAAAATGCCGTGTCGTACTCGTCACCTTCGATAACGAAGTCGGGACCGCCGGACACCTGGAAGTTGCGCCCGAAATTCTCGGCAATTCCACCAACCAGGAAGGACGGCTTTCGGCCGGCCACGTCCAGGATCCATGCCAGCATTGCCGTCGTGGTTGTCTTTCCGTGCGTTCCCGCGACGACAATCGAGTTCTTCCCGCGAATGAAAAATTCCTTCACGGTCTCGGCCATCGACGCGTAGCGCAGACCCGAGTCCAGGACATATTCCACTTCGACATTGCCTCGGGAAAGCGCGTTGCCGACAACGACCAGGTCCGGCGCAGCCTTCTTCAGGTTCTCGGCGTTGTAGCCCTTGAACACCTGAATGCCTAATTGATCGAGGAAGTCCGACATCGGGGGGTAGACGTCGGAATCGGACCCCGAAACCACGTAGCCGCTCTCGCGAAGCATTCCCGCAAGGGAAGCCATGGCTGTCCCACAAATTCCAATGAGGTAGATGTTTTTTGGATTGTTCATTGACCTGGAATCGAGCTGAATCCGCTGTAGCGGCGGTCTATGACCGCCGACGGTACAGCAACTGTAAGATCGCCGGCGGTCATAGACCGCCGCTACAGTTGATATTACATCACGGCGGATTCCAGAAGCTCAAAGACGGGCGCCGTTGAGGAGGCGAGTTCCAGACGCGCGCGCACTCCAAAAGGGACGATAACATTCGGCCGAGAAGTGTGTCCAGTGGGGAAGCCGTAAAGAATGGGGAATGCGAACTCGCCGAGCAGGTCCAGCAGTACTTCCTCGAGCGTGTATCCCTGATTCGGATGCTGCATGCAGTTCAACATTTCACCGAAGACAACGCCTCGAACGCCCTCGAATTTTCCGGCCTGTTTGAGGTGGGTCATCATGCGATCGATCTGATAGGGCTTGGCGTCGATATCTTCCAGCACCAGGATCGAATCTTCCGTATTGATCTCGTTCTTCGTTCCCAGGGTGGACACAACCAGCGACAGGCAACCGCCAATGAGCCGGCCCTCGCCACGGCCCTTCCGCAGAACAGTTGTCCCGTCTGTAGGAAAACGCACGGCTTGACGTCCTTGCAGAAGATCGAGGAGCAGCTTCCTGTCGTAACCCTCACTTCCCTGGCGGATGGTTGTGGCCACCATCGGCCCATGAAAGGAAACCACACCGGCACGCTCCACCCAGTTCAGCAGCAGCGTAATGTCGCTGGCGCCACTGATGATCTTGGCATTCCGGCGAATGAGTTCCGGATCGATGTCGGGAATCAAATGACCGCTGCCGTAACCGCCGCGGGCGCAGAAGATCGCGCGAATATCCTGGTTCTTCAGCATATCCAGAAACTCGCCGAGACGCCGCTCGCGGGAACCGGAGAAATACCGATAGGAGGAAACAATGTCGGGCCGGAACTGGGTCTTGAAACCAAGGCTTTCCAGCTCGCGGCAGCCCTGCTCGAGAAGATCCTGTTTGATGTTGCTTGCGGGAGCGACGATCCCGATCGTATCCCCGGCTCTTAATGCTGGCGGTTTAATCGGGATAGGTATTCTCCTGTAGCGGCGGTCTATGACCGCCGGTGATCTTGCAGGTTGCTGTATTGTCGGCGGTCATAGACCACCGCTACAGCAATTCACCCACGACGATTATCCCACACTTCGGGATTGACGAAATTGGGAGGACGATTTCCCTTCAGCACGGCCAGCAGATTGTCCGCAGCCATGGTGCTCATTCTGATCCGGGTTTCATGAGAAGCGCTGGCAATGTGAGGGACGATCACGGCGTTATCCAATTCGAGCAACTCGGGCTCGATCTCCGGCTCTCTTTCAAACACATCGAGGCCGGCTGCAGCAATTTTTCCGCTCTTCAATGCGCGGACGAGAGCCTTCTCGTCAACAACGGGGCCTCGCGACGTATTCACGACGATGCAGGCCGGCTTCATCAACGCAAAAGTCCGGTCATTGAGCAGGTGCGTCGTCTCAGGGAGCAATGGAACGTGCAGTGAGATGAAATCCGACACGCGGAGCAGTTCTTCCAGGGAAACTGGAGTAACGCCAAGTTCCTTGATGACCCGCTCCGGGATCGGCCTGGGGTTATGGAACAGGATCCGCATGTTAAACCCGGCAGCGCGGCGCGCCACGGCCTGGCCGATCCGCCCAAGGCCGACGATCCCCAGCGTTTTGCCGTAAATGTCGTGGCCGACAAACAGCTTCGGGTCCCAGGCGGTGAATTTTCCGGAGCGCGCAAACCTGTCGGCCTCCACCACGCGGCGCGCGGCGGCCATGAGCAGGGTCCAGGCAAAATCTGCAGTGGTTTCGGTGAGGACGCCGGGAGTGTTCGTGACAATGACGCCGGCTCTGGTAGCCGCTGCGACATCGATATGATTGATGCCCACGCCGAAATTCGCGACTACCTTAAGCTTCGCCGCAGCCGCAAGCAGTTCGGCGTCGATGACATCGGTGACCATGGTCAATGCCCCGTCGGCGTCTTTGAGAAGCGCGATCAACTCGCTCTTCGAGAGAACGCGATCGCCGCTGTTGACTCGAACCTCGGCGTCGCGTTTCAGTCTTTCGACGGTGTCACCAAAGACGGGCCTCGTGACATAAACCCGCGGGGCCATCTATTTCTCAGTAATCTGGATCACCGCAACATTCGCATTCGCCTCGACGCACAACGTTTCGGTCTTGCTCGAACTCGGATGCTTTCGCTCCCAACAGTTGCCCGCGGGCTGCCAACGGTATGCGGGCAGCGCTTTCGAATAGAAGTCGCGCAGTTCCGCGGCGGATGCTTTCACGGGTGATCCTTGCATGGAAACGCTGATTCTGTCCGGGGGACCAGGCTTGATATCCGCCTTCGAATACTTGGGCGTCGGCACAGGCATCGATCGCACGTTCGCCGAACTGCCTAGCGGGAACGGACCAAAGTGCTGTAGCTTCGCATCCCTTTTTATCCGTTCATCGTCGATTTGCGCCTGGGCGTCTTTCTGCCGGTCTGTCGCCGTGATCTTCGGGACCTCATTGGTGATTTTGTCGAGAATGGTCCTGCGATCCAAATCCGCGCCCTTCATGTAAATGTTGGCAATATCCTTGACGTTGATCATCTTATCGAGCGGATTGTTGGAGAACACGATGAAATCCGCTTCCTTCCCAACCGCCAGAGTGCCCATATCCTTGAGTCCCAGCACGTCTGCAGATGCCGACGTTGCTGCCTTGATGACGTCCGCCGGTTTCATGCCGGCAGCAGCCATCAACTCGAGTTCGCGAAGCTCAAAGTAGCCAGGATACGTGTCTGCCGAGCCGCTGTCGGTTCCCAGTCCGATCTTGACGCCCGCTGCGGACATCTTCACCAGGTTCTTCTCGGCCGTTTCGTACTGCTGCCGCAGCGCCGGCAGATCCGCATTCCGTTTGAATCGGTTCATCACCACTGGATCGGCCAGGTAGGCGGAAAGCCCGGCGGGATAAACTTCACGCATGATTTGTTCGCCCAGCCAGTTTGGCTTGTCCGCGTAGACGAACTTGGCTTCATGAGCCGTGAGCGTGGGCGTGTAGAAGACATTCTTCTCTTTCATCGCCGAGATCAGCTCGTTGTCCACTTCGCGATCGCGAATGCTGTGGACGAGACCTGCGACTCCCGATTTCACAAGATCCTTCGCATCGGCCAGATAAAAGACGTGCGCGACGACGCGGACATTGTTCTTTTTCGCTTCATCGATAACGGCGCGGTAAATCTCGGGCTTCAGCTTGGGCACGCGTCCCATGTTGTCGTCGACCCATATCTTGATAAAGTCGACTTTCTTGTCCACGTTGTCCCTCACAACCTTGCGGGCTTCGGCTTCCGTGGAAACCTCGATTGGAATGCCCGGCAGAATGGGCGTCGGCCAGCCACCTTTTGCGGTGATGCCCCGGCCGGCGGTGAAAAGGAGCGCGCCGCCTATCTTGCCTTGTCGTTGTTCGTCTCGAATCTGAAACGCCAGGTCGCCGACGTCCGTGCCGAGAACTGCAACGGCTTCGACTCCGTAATAAGCGTAGCGGTTCAAATCGGAGATGATGGAGTCGCGCTTGTAGTTCTTTGGACTCGTATTCGCACCGGTATTGATTCCGACATGCCCGTGAAGATTAATAAACACGGGAGTGATCGTTCGTCCGTCCAATTCAATGCGCGTGGAGCCCTTTGGAGGCTTGACTTCGCCCTTTCCTCCAATCTCCTTGAACTTCCCGTGTTCCATGATGATGGTGGCTTCCTCAATCGGCGGGCTACCGTCACCCGGAATCAAACGCGCACCGGAGAAGAAGCTGAGATCCGATGTCGGTGCGGCCTTCGACTCCGGCCCCTTCGGGGGTTCCGAGCAGGCGGAAAGGAAACAGACGAGCGCCACCGCAATCACTAACTGTGTGTACCGTTTCATCGAAGGAAACTCCTTAAAAATAGGTGAACCACCAGCGGCGGAATTGTAACACAGCCTTGGGGTTAGGTAGGCAAATCTAGGCGGCGGGGGATGGAACTGTAGCGGCGGTCTATGACCGCCGGTATTTCGTTGATTCTGCGAAAAACCGGCGCTCATAGAGCGCCGCTACAGTCAGAACGCCAGCGCTAGGCGGCGTAAAGCTCGTCGATATTTGTCTGGTATTTCTTTTCAATGACCGAACGGCGGATCTTCAACGTTGGCGTAAGTTCACCGGCGTCAATCGTAAATTCCTTCTCCAAAAAGGCTATCTTCCGGACCTTTTCAAACTGTGCGAAGTCCCCCGTGCGCTTTTCGATCTCTGTCATCGCGAGATCGTAAATCTCCCGCGTCCGGATCAATTCGGCCGGCCGTTCAAATGCGATGCCGTGAGCGCGGGCATACGCGGCAAGCGCCCCTAGATTCGGCACGACGAGGGCGGAAACGAACTTTCTTCGGTCGCCAATCACAACAACGTTTTCGAAATACGGAATCAGTTTCAGGCGATTCTCAATGGCCTGCGGCGCAATGTTCTTCCCACCGGAGGTGACGATGAGGTCCTTCTTGCGATCAGTGATCTTGAGATAGCCATCGGAATCTATCGAACCAATGTCGCCGGTGTGGAACCATCCTCCACTCATCACCTCGGCGGTTTCGTCCGGCATTCCGTAGTAGCCCTTCATGACACTCGAGCCGCGAACGAGGATCTCTCCATCATCGGCTATGCGCACTTCAACACTGTTCACTGCGCGGCCCACCGAACCCAGGCGTGTGGCGCCCGGCACGTTGAGCGTGATGACCGGCGAAGTCTCCGTCAACCCATACCCTTCGTAAATCGGCAGACCAATGGCGTGGAAGAACTCGGCGACTTCGCTTTCCAGAGGCGCACCGCCGGAAATGAAGAAGCGAAGGCATCCACCCATCCGCTCGCGGATCTTTCGAAAGACCGCCGTGTCCGCCGCCCGATGCGCCAGCGACGGCCGCCCTGTGCGCACGAACTCCTTTCCGACGCTGATTGCCTTTTCGAAGATCGCCCGGCGGACGGCAGGCCCGCGCGCGACTTCGGACAGAATACGGGAATAGACCTTTTCGAAGAATCGCGGCACTCCGGCACAGATTGTGGGATGCAGGTCCATCATGTTGTCTGCAACGGCGGCCAGGCTTTCGGCATAAGCAATAGTGGCGCCTGCGTGAAAAGAAGCGTAATCCACGTGCCGCTGAAAAACGTGCGACAGCGGCAAGAATGAAAGGCCGATGTCCCTGGGGGTGAGGGGCAGGACTTCGGTTGTGGCGAGAATATTCGAGACGAGATTTCGATGCGTCAGCATGGCACCTTTGGGAACACCAGTGGTACCGGAGGTATAGATGATCGTGGCCGTATCTTCCGCCTGCACTGCCAGCGCACTCCGCCGAAACTCGCCGGGATAGTCGTATGCGGACTGGCGTCCCATCTCGTACAAGGCGTCCAACCTGATCGAACCGGGTTGAGAAATTCCGGAATCGAACAGAATAATGTAGCGGACCGATGAGCCCGCCTGCACAGCCTTGAGCTTCTCGAGCAGCGGAAGCGTCGAGACGAAAACCACAGCAGCCCCGGAATCCTTTAGCAGGACCTCGATTTGGCTGGGCGAGAGTGTTGGATAGATGGGCACAGTGATCGCGCCGGCGCACATCGTGGCGTAGTCCGCAACTGCCCATTCCACACGGTTTTCTGAAAGAATCGCAACCCGGTCTCCTCGCTTCAAACCCAGGGCCCGCAAGGCAAAGAACAGATCTTCGACGCGCAGCAGGAAGTCGTGTGTCGAAACGTCCGACCACCGGCCATTCGTTTTGAACTTGAAGGCGTCGACTTTCCGATACTTCTCTGCTGCGTTGAAGAGCAGACTTGCAAGCGTGAGAATCCCGCCTGAAGATGGGCACTCTCCATCTTGTTCAAGAATTCCAATGTTTTCATTTAACATGCTTGCACCTTCTTTTTAGAGGCACGAGGTGCTATGTCCGATTACAAAAGAACGCCGCTCCACGCGCTCCATCACACGCTCGGTGCACGCCTGATTCCATTTGGAGGCTGGGAAATGCCGGTCGAATACAGCGGCATTTCCAAAGAGCATACTGCTGTTCGGACGGCGGCCGGCTTGTTCGACGTCAGCCATATGGGTGAGTTCGAAATTCACGGCCGGCAATCATTCGAGCTCATTCAACTCACCACTGCGAACGATGCAGCGAAGCTGGTCGACGGACAAGCCCAGTACTCGGCGATGGCGTATCCCGAGGGCACGGTGATTGATGACCTTCTCGTGTACCGGCACAACCGGGAACACTTCATGGTCGTCGTCAACGCGGCCAATATCCAAAAAGACTTCGAATGGATCACTTCACACAACCGGTTCGATGCGGTTATCGAAAATCCGAACATGCACATCTGAAGCTATGCTGTAGTCTCTGTGTAGAACAGCATTTGTTAAAATCTCATGCAGGGCTTCTACCGGGTAATGGATCTGTTCTAAGCCCTTCGGACCGAGTTTTTTGATTCCCTCGACCATGCGATCGCTCTGGTCTTTCTTCACCCGGGCGTCCTTGTCGCCCTGCACGACCAGGAGCGGTCGCTGGATCTTGTCGATGAAGTTCAATGGAGAACGATCGTGCTGGTATGCGGCGTGATCGGGATTGTTCGGGTCGCCGAACTTCTTGTAGATGTCGGTGGCGAACGCCTGCCAATAGGGAGGAAAGCTCTCGACCAGGGTCTTCAGATCGCTCACGCCGAAGAAGTCGATGAGCGCGGCGAACTCGGTCGGCGTGAACGTCGCCGCCGCCAGCGCCATGTAGCCGCCGTAGCTGCCGCCCATGACCACGACCTTGGCGGGGTCGGCGTGCGCCTCTTTGATCAGCCACTTTTTGCACGCGACGAC